>Ga0075272_1000142_pt1 | contig 16406 bp, 7 predicted proteins | sample SF_Rice_5C_0N_40_FD_69776 | JGI IMG/M metagenome (GOLD analysis project Ga0075272, IMG submission 69776) | Rice paddy soil microbial communities from Twitchell Island, California, USA - SF_Rice_5C_0N_404 | ecosystem: Environmental > Terrestrial > Soil > Paddy field/soil | place: USA: Twitchell... | reverse complement strand
CACCCTCTCCCGCCGGGCGAGGGGAAGTCGGCGGCTTCGCTTCGCTCGCGGCTCCATGTGGGCGGCCACACGTCAGGACCCGCGACTTCCCCGCTCGCCTCCTTCGTCCCGCGATCTTCGAGCGCAACAGAAATCAGTCGCGGCGCGTAGCGCCGCTTCCTCCCAGACACCCCGAGCGAGCGTCTGCCCGAGGTTCGCGATTTCCAGCCGCGAGCGGCGGCGGGTGGCGCGGCGCGATTCCCTCTGCGAGCCGATCGCCGCGCACGGGCACCCGTAACCCTGTCCTCAGCACGCGCCGATCGGGCGCAGAGGGGCGCGCCGCGTCAGGACCCGCGACTTCCCCGCTCGCCTCCTTCGTCCCGCGATCTTCGGGCTGCGCGAGCTACGACTCGATTCCGGCGAACAGGTCCGTCGAGATGTAGCGCTCCGACGTCGAGGGGAAAACGCAGACGATCAACCTTCCCTGGTTGTTGGGCTCCTTCGCCAGCTCGACGGCCGCGTGCGCGGCCGCGCCCGAGGAAATTCCGGCGAGGATCCCTTCCTCGCGGGCGAGACGGCGCGCCATGACGAGCGCCTGGTCCGACGAGACGGAAAACGTCCCGTCCACGAAGCGCATGTCGAGGTTCTTCGGGATGAAGCCGGTGCCGATCCCCTGGATCTTGTGCTTCGAGTGCGTGCCGCCCGCGATGACCGGCGATTCGGCGGGCTCGACGGCGATCAGTTTCACCTGGGGCTTCCACGCCTTCCAGACCCGGCCGACGCCCGTCAACGTGCCGCCCGTGCCCACGCCCGCGACGAAGATGTCCATGTCGCCGTCGGTGTCGTTCCAGATCTCCATGGCGGTCGTCCGCTCGTGGATCTCGGGGTTGGCGGGATTCTCGAACTGCTGCGGGATCACGCCGCCGCGATCCTTCGCGATCTCCTCCGCCTTCGCGATCGCCGCGTTGACGCCTCCCGCGGCCGGAGTGAGCACCACCTCGGCGCCGAGGAACTTCAGGACCTTGACGCGCTCCTTCGACATCGAGTCGGGCATCACGAGCACGCACGAGTAGCCGCGCTGCGCCGCGACCATGGCGAGCGCGATGCCGGTGTTGCCGCTCGTCGGCTCGACGATCGTCGACTTCGACGCGTTGCGCGGGTCGAGCTTTCCGGCCCGCTCGAGGGCGGCGACCATCGCGACCCCGATGCGGTCCTTCACGGAGTGCGCCGGATTGAAGAACTCGAGCTTGGCGGCGACCTGGGCGACCGCGCCCTCGGTGACGCGATTGAGACGCACGAGCGGAGTGTTTCCGATCAACCGGGTGACGTCGCTGGCGATTCTCACGAGAGCACCTCTCCCCAATAAAAAGAGCCCGGTGAATCCGGGCTCGCGTTCGCAACGTTCGGCCGCGCCCGGTCGCTACGGGAGTGCGCAACAACAGGAACACGCGCGGAGGGCCGGCACGAGGCAAGCATAGAAAAGATTGCGGTATTGTCAAGGGAGGCGCGCTCCGGCGCGCCGCGAGAAGGAGTCGGTTGGCCAAAAGCACGGCGATGTGGAGGAGCCTCGGGCGGGAGGAACCGATCCGCGCCGACATCTACGGCCCCGACCGTCTCGAAGCGGAGGCCGAGCGCCTCGCGTCCCGCCACAAGAAAGTCTCCCGCCGCTCGCGCCGCCAGCTCCTTCGCCGGCGGCTGGAGGAGAGCGACCGGGAGCTGCGCGCGATCCACGAGTCGATCGTCACGGGCGCGCGGCGGGGCGAGCCGATCTCCCCCGCCGCCGAGTGGCTCCTCGACAACTTCCATCTCGTGCTCGACCAGATCCGCGAGGTCCGCGAGGACTTCCCGCGCAAGTACGAGAAGGAGCTGCCGCAGCTCGCCGAGGGGGAATGGCGCGGCTACCCGCGCGTCTACGCGATCGCGATCGACGTCATCGCGCACACCGACAGCAACCCCGACATGGAGACCCTCCGCCGGTTCCTGACCGCCTACCAGCGCGTCACGCCGCTCTCCATCGGCGAGCTGTGGGCGGTGGCGATCGCCCTCCGGATGGCGCTCATCGAGAATCTGCGCCGGCTCGCCGGACGCATGGAGGTCGCCCGCCGCGACCGCGCCAAGGCGGACGCGCTCTGCGACCGGGTCCTCTCGGCGATCGACGCGGCCGCGCCGGGCGAGCGCGAAAAGACGGCGGAGGCGATCCTGCGAACGCCCGAGCGGCGAGCGATCGTCGTCAACCCGACGTTCGCCGTGCGCGTCATGCAGCGCCTCCGCGACATCGACCCCGCCCTCGCGGCGGCGCAGCGATGGATCGAGGAGGGGCTCGCCGAGCAGGGCCTGACGACCGACGCGGCGGTCCACGCCGAGCACAACCGGCAGACGACCGCCCAGGCGACGATCGCCAACATCATCGCGAGCATGCGGCTCTTCTCGCAGACGGACTGGGCCGGCTTCTTCGAGTCGGTCAGCCTCGTCGAGAAGATCCTCGCCGAAGACCCGGCCGGCGCGCACCGCCGGCAGGACTTCGCCACCCGCGACCGGTACCGGCACGTCATCGAGGCGCTCGGCCGCCGCGACGGCGAGCGCGAGTGCGACGCGGCGCGCCGGGCCGTGGACCTCGCGTCCGCCGGCCGGACCGATCCGGAACGGCACGTCGGCTGGTACCTGGTGGACCGGGGACGCGACGCGCTCGAGCGCGCCGTCGCGTACCGGCCGCCGCCGGCGGAACGAGCCCGGCGCGTCGTTCTCCGGCATCCGACGCCGTTCTACCTCGGAGCCATCGCGGCGGTCGCCGGGCTGCTCGAGGTCGTGGTCGTCCGCTACGCGGCCGCCTCGGGCGGGCGCGCGGGGCTCGTGGCGGCGACGGCGCTCCTCGCGCTCCTGCCGGTCTCCGAGCTCGCTCTCACGCTCGTGAATTTCGCCGCCACGCTCCTCTTCCCCCCGCGGCTGCTGCCGAAGCTCGAATGGAAGGACGGCATCCCTCCGGAGTTCGAGACGCTGGTCGTCGTGCCCGCGTTCCTCGAGGACGCGGACGGAATTCGCGAGCTCCTCACGGGTCTCGAGATCCGGTCGTACGCCAATCCCGATCCCCGCCTGCGCTTCGCGCTCCTGACCGATTTCCCCGACGCGGCCGAAGAGACGATCTCGGGCGAGGAAGCTCTCGTGCCCCTCCTCGCCGAGGGGATCCGGCAGCTCAACGAGAGGGCCGAGACGCGCCCGCCGGAAGGGGGCGACCGATTCTGGCTCTTCCACAGGCGGCGGGTCTGGAACGCCACCGAGCGGAGATGGATGGGATGGGAGAGGAAGCGCGGGAAGCTCACGGAGCTCAACCGCGCTCTCCGCGGGAAGGGGCCGACGACTTTCGACGTCGTCCCGGCCGAGCCGGCGGCACTCGCCCGGATCCGCTTCGTCCTGACGCTCGACGCCGACACGCGGCTCCCCCGCGATTCCGCGCGGGCGCTCGCCGGGACGCTCGCGCATCCGTTGAACCGTCCGCGCCTCGACGCGCGGACCGGCGTCGTGCGCGAGGGACACGCGATCGTCCAGCCGCGCGTGTCCGTGTCTCCCGAGAGCGCGAACGGCTCCGCCTTCGCGCAGATCTCCTCGGGCCACGCCGGCATCGACCCGTACACGACGGCGGTCTCCAACGTCTACCAGGACCTCTTCGACGAGGGGAGCTTCACCGGAAAGGCGATCTACGACGTCGACGCGTTCGAGGCGGCGCTCGCGGGGCGGATCCCGGAGAACGCGCTGCTCTCGCACGACCTCTTCGAGGGAAGCTTCGCGCGGTCGGCGCTCGCGACCGACATCGAGGTCTACGAGGACCACCCCTCCTCCTACGACGTCTACACGCGCCGGCAGCACCGTTGGGTCCGCGGGGACTGGCAGCTCCTGCGCTGGCTCTGGCCGCGCGTCCCGGGGGAGCACGGGCGACGCCGCAACGACCTCTCGCTTCTCTCGCTGTGGAAGATCTTCGACAACCTGAGGAGGAGCCTCGTGCCGCCCGCGCTCCTCCTCTGGCTCGCGGCGGCGTGGCTCGTCCTCCCGGGGTCCCCGTTCGTCTGGTCGGCGCTCGCGGTGCTCACGATCGCTTTTCCGATCGTCTTCCACCTCGCGGAAGGGCTCTCGATCCATCCGCGCGGCGTGCCGTGGACGAGCCACTTCTGGACCGTCTGGGGGGACGCGATGGACAACTGCGCGCGGTTCGCGCTCCGCGTGGCGTTCCTCCCGCACCTGGCGATCCTTTCGCTCGACGCCGCCCTGCGGGCCACGTGGCGGCAGTTCGTCTCGCATCGCGGCCTGCTCGACTGGACGACCGCGGCCGCGTCGGAGCGGACGAGCGCGCGCTCGATTGGCGGCTATTTCCGCCGCATGGGCGCGGGGTGGGTCCTCACCGTGGCGCTCGCCGGCGGTGTGGCGTACTTCGCGCCGGCCAACCTCGTCGCGGCGTCTCCCTTCCTGCTCCTGTGGATCGTCGCGCCGGCGCTCGCCGCGCAGCTCTCGCGCCCGATCCCCGACGCGCGCGCCGAGATTCCCGCCTCCGAGCGCCGCGAGCTTCGCGAGATCGCGCGCCAGACGTGGAGGTACTTCGACCGCTTCTGCGGCGCGGCGGAGAACGGCCTGCCGCCGGACAACTACCAGGAGGACCGCGACCCTCTGATCGCCCACCGGACGTCGCCGACCAACGTGGGGCTGGCGCTCCTCTCGACCCTCGCCGCCCACGACTTCGGCTACGTCGGGACCGGCGATGCGATCGAACGGATCGAGCGGACGCTCGACGGCCTCGAGCGGCTCCCGCGCCTGCGCGGCCACTTCTACAACTGGTACGACACGCTCGCGCTCGCGCCGCTCAACCCGCCGTACATTTCCTCGGTCGACAGCGGCAACCTCGCCGCATGCCTGATCGCGCTCGAGCAGGGCGCGGAGTCGCTCGCGGAAAACGACGCGGACGACGGCGCGTGGCGCGACGGCCTCGGCGACGTCGTGCGCCTCGTCGAGAAGGAATTCGAGAAGGTGCCCCCCTCGGGCGTGCGGACGGAAGCGGTGCCGGTGCACCAGCTCCGCGAGCAGATCCGGAAGCTCTCCGAGGTCGTCGCCGCCGAACGCGACAGGGAGACGTGCCTCGCCGAGCTCGCGCGGCTCGGCGGGGAGATCGCCGACGGATTCGCGGCGCTCGCGGCGGAGCACCCCGAGATGGAGATCGCGGATCTCCGGGGGTGGCTCGCCGATCTTCTCGCGCAGGTCCAGTCGCACGCGCGCGAGCGGCGAGCGCCGGAAGGGGCGGCGAACCGGCCCCCTTCCGGCCCCCCGCTTGCCGCCGATCCGCCGTCGCCCATGGCGGAGGCCCCGCCCGACGTCGGAAAGACGTCGAAGGACGTCGGAAAGACGTCGAAGGACGCCGGAAAGGCGTCGAAGGATGCCGGCCAGGCGTCGGAGAAGGCCGGCCAGGCGTCGGAGAAGGCCACCCGAAGCGAACGACTCCGCGCGATCGCGCGTCGCGCGGACGCGCTCGTGCGCCAAATGGACTTTCGCTTCCTGTTCGACCCGGACCGGAAGGTCTTCTCGATCGGCTTCAACCCCGGCCTCGGCCGCCTCGACCCCTCGTACTACGACCTCCTCGTGTCCGAGGCGCGGCTGACGAGCTTCCTCGCGATCGTCAAGGGGGACGCGCCGACCGAGCACTGGTTCCGGCTGCAGCGTCCGTTCACGCTCGCGGCGGGGCGGCCGATCCTCCTCTCCTGGTCGGGAAGCATGTTCGAGTACCTGATGCCGCTCCTGCTCCTGCGCTCCTATCCGGGGACGCTCCTCACGTCGACGTGCCGCAACGCCGTCGCGGCGCAGGTGCAGTACGGCCGCGGCCGCGGCGTCCCGTGGGGCGTCTCCGAATCCGCGTACAACGCGCGCGACCTGCACATGAACTACCAGTACGGGCCGTTCGGCGTGCCGGATCTCGGGCTCCGGCGGAGCGCCCCGGACGAGCTCGTCGTCTCCCCCTATTCGACGTTCCTCGCGCTGCTCGCCGATCCCTCGGGCGCCGTCGAGAACCTGCGGCGCCTCGCGGACGAGGGAGCGCGGGGACCGTTCGGCTTCTACGAATCGGTCGACTACACGTCGCGGCGCCTCCCGCCCGACGCCACGCGCGCCGTGATCAAGGCCTACATGGCCCACCACCAGGGGATGACGCTCGTCGCGCTCGACAACTACCTGCACCGCGACGTCATGCGGGAGCGCTTCCACGCGGATCCCGCCGTCCAGGCCACCGAGCTCCTCCTGCAGGAGCGGATTCCGCGCAACACCGCCGCGCTCGCCGGCTCGATCGTCGCTCAGGTCTCGGCCGGCCGGGTCGTCCGCGAGGAGGCGTCGATCCCCGTCCGCCGGTTCGAGTCCCCCGACAGCTCGACGCCCCGCACCCAGATCCTCTCCAACGGCAGCTACTCCGTCCTCATGACGACCGCCGGAGCGGGAGAGAGCCGGCGGGGAAACCTCGCCGTCACGCGCTGGCGCGACGATCCGACGACCGACGCGTGGGGGTCGTGGATCTACCTGCGCGACGTGCGGAGCGGCACGAACTGGTCGGCGGGTTACCAGCCGACCGTCCGCCGGCCGAGGCGTTTCGAGGCGCGCTTCTCGGAGCACAAGGTCGAGCTCTCCCGCTCCGACGAGGGGATCGAGACGACGATGGAGATCATCGTCTCCTCGCAGGACGACGCGGAATACCGCCGCGTGACGCTCGCCAATCCGGCGGGGCGTTCCCGAGACGCCCGGGACGTCGAGGTGACGAGCTACGCCGAGATCGTCCTCGCGCCGCGCGCGGCGGACCTCTCGCACCCCGCCTTCTCGAAGCTCTTCGTCGAAACGGAGTGGGTCGGCAACGCCCTTCTCGCGCGGCGGCGTCCGCGCTCCGGCGAGGAGGCGCCCGTCTGGGCCGTCCACGTGCTCTCCGTCCGGGGGACGACGCTCGGCGCCGTGCAGTACGAGACCGACCGGGCGCGGTTCCTCGGCCGCGGGCGCTCGCCCCGCGCGCCGGCGGTGCTCGTCGAGGACCGCCCGCTCTCGAACACGACGGGGGCGGTGCTCGACCCGATCTTCTCGCTCCGGCAGCGGATCCGCGTCGGCCCGGGTGAGACCGCGCGGCTCCTCTTCTCGACCGGCGTCGCCGACTCGCGCGAGGCGGCGATCGCGCTCGCCGAGAGGTTCCAGGACCCGCGCCTCTTCGACCGCGAGGCCTCGCTCGCCTGGATGCGGTCGCAGGTGCTGCTCCGGCATCTCGACATCACCGCCGACGAGGCGCAGCTCTTCCAGCGGCTCGCGACACGCCTCTTCTACGACGACCCGAGCCTGCGGCCCCCGCCGGAGCTCCTCTCGAAGAACGTCGGGTCGCAGCGCGGACTCTGGGCGCACGGAATCTCCGGAGACCACCCGATCGTCCTCGTGCGGATCGGGAGCCCGGAGGAGACCGAGCTCGCCCGTCAGCTGATCCGCGCCCACGAGTACTGGCGGTTGAAGGGGCTCTCCGTCGATCTCGTGATCGTCAACGACGACCCCTCCGGCTACTTCCAGCCCGTGGCGGAGCAGATCCAGCGGCTGATCGGCGCCTCGCCGTCTCAGGCGCTCGTCGACAAGCCCGGCGGCGTCTTCGTGCGCCGCGGAGACCAGATCTCCGAGGAGGACACGATCCTCCTCCAGACCGCCGCGCGCGCCGTGCTCGTCGGGGAGCGGGGAACGCTCGCGGAGCAGATCGAGCGCGCCCCGTCGCTCGATACGGCGGCCGCCCCGCTCACGCCCGTCACGGCGGCGCCGCCGCCGGCGCCCGCTCCCCCGCCCGAGCCGAAACGGCTCCTCTTCGCCAACGGGATCGGCGGCTTCTCCCCCGACGGCCGCGAGTACGTCGTCACGCTCGCCGAAGGCCAGTACACGCCGTGCCCCTGGATCAACGTCGTCGCCAACGACCGGTTCGGGTTCCTGGTCAGCGAATCGGGCTCGTCCTGCACCTGGGCCGAGAACAGCCAGGAAAACCGCCTGACCCCGTGGTCGAACGACCCGGTTACCGATCCCGCGGGCGATGTGCTCTATCTCCGCGACGACGACACCGCCGAAGTGTGGTCGCCGACCGCCCTCCCGATCCGCGGCCCCGAGGCGTACGTCTGCCGCCACGGCCAGGGATACAGCGTCTTCGAGCACCGGAAGGGGACGATCGCGGCCGAGCTCCTGACGTTCGTGCCGGAAGAAGATCCGGTGAAGATCTCGCGCCTGAGGCTGACCAACCGCGGCACCTCGGCGCGCCGCCTCTCCGCCGCGCATTACGCGGAATGGGTGCTCGGGGTCGACCGGGGCACAGCACGCTACGTCGTGACCGAGCACGATGAACGAACCGGCGCGATCTTCGCGCGCAACCCGTACGACGCGGACTTCGGCGGGCGGATCGCGTTCGCCGCCCTCCATGCGCCGGGCGCCCGGGGCGCCTTCACCGCGGACCGCCGCGAGTTCCTCGGGAGAAACGGAAACGTCTCGGATCCCGCGGCGCTGCGCCGCACGACGCTCCTCGGCCGCGCGGGCGCGGGCCTCGATCCCTGCTCGGCGCACCTCGCGTCGTTCACGCTCGCGCCGGGAGAGACGCGCGAGATCGTCGTCCTCCTCGGGGAGGCGGCGGATCGCGGCAAGGCGGCGGATCTCGTCGAGCGCTATCGCGATCCGGCGGCGGTCGAGGCCGCGCTCGAGGCCGTGAAACGCTCCTGGGACCGGCTCCTCGGCGGAGTCACGGTCCGCACGCCCGACCCGGCGCTCGACCTCCTCGTCAACCGCTGGCTTCCCTACCAGGCGATCTCCTGCCGGATCCGCGGCCGCACGGCGTTCTACCAGTCGAGCGGGGCTTTCGGCTTCCGCGACCAGCTCCAGGACGCGCTCGGCGTCGTCGCGCTGGCCCCCGGAGAGGCGCGCCGGCTCATCCCCCTCTTCGCGTCGCGCCAGTTCCTCGAGGGGGACGTCCAGCACTGGTGGCACCCCCAGAGCGGACGCGGCGTTCGCACGCGCTGCTCCGACGACTACCTCTGGCTCCCGTTCACCGTCTCCCATTACGTCGAGACGACCGGCGACGACGCGCTCCTGGACGAGAGCGTCCCTTATCTCGAGGCGGCGCCGCTTTCGGCCGACGAGGTCGAGGCGTACCAGGAGCCGAAGGTCTCGGAGATCCGGGAGAGCGTCTACGCCCACTGCCTCCGCGCGCTCGACCGGTCGACGGCCGTCGGCCCCCATCGGCTGCCGCTCATCGGCTCGGGCGACTGGAACGACGGCTTCAACCGCGTCGGGATCGAAGGGAAAGGTGAGAGCGTCTGGCTCGGATGGTTCCTCCACGCGACCCTGATCCGCTTTTCGGCGATCGCGGAGCGCCGCGGCGACGGAGCCCGCGCGGAGCGCTATCGCCTCCGAGCGGCGGCCCTGAAGGCCGCGATCGAGGAGCACGCCTGGGACGGCGACTGGTACCTGCGCGCCTTCTACGACGACGGCACGCCGCTCGGCTCGGCGCGCGACGCCGAATGCCGCATCGACTCGCTCGCCCAGACCTGGGCCGTGCTCTCGGGGGCGGGCGACCGCGTGCGCGTCGAACGCGCGATGGTCGCCGTCCACGAATACCTCGTGCGGCGCCAGGACGGGCTGATCCTCCTCTTCACGCCGCCTTTCAACACGACGCCGAAGGACCCCGGCTACATCAAGGGATATCTCCCGGGAATCCGGGAAAACGGCGGGCAATACACGCATGCGGCGGCCTGGACGATCATGGCGTTCGCGACACTCGGCCAGGGAGATCTCGCCGGAGAGCTCCTCGCGCTCGTCAACCCGATCGCGCCGACGAGCACGCGCGCGGGACTCCACCGCTACAAGGTCGAGCCGTACGTCACGGCGGGGGACGTGTACTCGGTCGAGCCCCTCACGGGGCGCGGAGGGTGGACCTGGTACACCGGCTCGGCGGGATGGCTCTACCGCGCCGCGACCGAATCGGTGCTCGGTCTGAAGATCGAGGGGACCGGGTTCCGCGTCGACCCCTGCATCCCGCGGCGCTGGCCGCGCTTCGAGATCGAGCTTCGCGACCACGACACGCTCTATGCGATCACCGTCGAGAACCCGCACGGAGTCTGCCGCGGCGTGCGCGAGGTCATCCTGGATGGAGCGGCGGTTCCGAACGGCGCCGTGCCGCGCCGGGGCGACGGGAAGCGCCACGACGTCCGGGTCGTTCTGGGCGACTGAGCGGCGCTCCCCGCGGCGTCCAATCCGATAGCATCGGCGAAAACGAAGGAGGGAAACGATGGAAGACCGGGCCCCGAACCACCAGGACGCGGAGATCGTGCTGCGTCTCTTCGACCTGCGCCGCGAGACGAAGCTCCGCGAGGCGCGCGGCTGGATGGGGAGCTTCTATCCCGACTCCGCCAAAGAGCTCTACGACGCGTACATGTCCTCGGACAATTACCTGCGGATGGTCGCCGGCTACTGGGACATTGCGACGTCGCTCGTGAACCTCGGCGTCGTGCACCGAGGGCTTTTCGTCGAGGCCGGCGGCGAGGCGTTCTTCGTCTGGGCGAAGATCGGCGAGTACGTCCCGGGGTTCCGGGACATGACGGGCAACCGCGGGTTCGCCGCCAACGTCGAGCGCTTCGTCCGCGAGACCCCCGGCGGACAGGAGCGCGTCGCCGGGATGCGCGAGTTCCAGAAGAAGATCCGGGAGGAGCGGCAGGCGCGAAAGCCGTGATGGTATCCTCCGGCGCCGTATGAAGACCTTCCGCCTCGCGATCGTCCCCGGAGACGGAATCGGGGTCGACGTCACGCGCGAGGCGGTCAAGGTCCTGGACGCGCTCCCTCCGGGGACCGCGCGCTTCGAGAAGGTCTTCTTCCCGTGGAGCGCCGACCACTACCTCGCGACCGGCGAATCGCTCCCGAAAGGCGCGTTCGACGACCTCTCGGCCCACTACGACGCGATCTTCATGGGGGCGTTCGGCGACCCGCGCGTCCCCGACATGGCGCACGCGCGCGACATCCTGCTCGGCGCCCGGTTCGTGCTCGACCTCTACGTGAACTACCGGCCCGTGCGCTGCCTCGCCGAGCGCCTGAACCCGCTGAAAAACGTCCCCGCCTCCGCGATCGACTTCGTGATCTTCCGCGAGAACACCGAGGGCTCCTACGCGGGAAGCGGCGGCAACTTCAAGAAAGGCACTCCGGACGAGGTCGCGCTCCAGGAGGACATCTCGACCCGCAAGGGCGTCGAGCGGATCGTCCGCCACGCGTTCGAGCACGCGAAGGCGCGCGGAAAGACGAAAGTCTGCATGTCGGACAAGTCCAACGCGATGCGCTTCGTCGGCGACCTCTGGCAGCGGACCTTCCACGAGGTCGCCGCCGAGTTTCCCGGGATCACGCCGTCGCACCTCTACGTCGACGCGTTCGTGATGCAGATGGTGAAGGACCCCGGGCAGTTCGAGGTGGTCGTCACGAACAACATGTTCGGCGACATCACGACCGACCTCGGCGCGGCGCTCCAGGGCGGGCTGGGGATGGCCGCGTCGGGCAACATCCACCCGGGCCGGGTTTCGATGTTCGAGCCGGTGCACGGCTCCGCGCCGAAGTACGCCGGCACGGGCCGGGCGAACCCCTTCGGCGCGATCCTGACCGCCGCGCTGATGATCGAGCACCTCGGTCTCGCCGAGCCCGCGCGCGCGGTCGAGAGCGCGGTCGTCGGCTGCCTCGAAGCCCGGGAGTGCACCGCCGACGTCGGCGGGACGCTCACGACCGAGCAGGCCGGCGACGCCGTCGCGAACAGGATCGCGCGCACCTGAGCGCACCCGGGCGAAGTCGAAACTTGCGCTCGAATCCCATCGACGATCGGCAACGGGTGACGCCCAGTCGGAGAAATCGTTTGAGCTCCGATTTCCGGATCGCCGCGATCCGGGATACCCTCCTTGTATCGGAGCCGTTAAACCCCGATCAAAGGAGGAATTGAATGAAAGACCAGAATCCAGGTATGCGGTTCGCCGTGGTCGCTGCGCTCGTCCTGGCCACGACTTCGCTGGCGAATGCCCAGGCCGCCCGAACATGGGTTTCCGGTGTGGGCGACGATGCCAACCCGTGCTCCCGCACGGCCCCCTGCAAGACCTTCGCCGGGGCGATTTCAAAGACCGCCGCCTGCGGCGAGATCAATACTCTCGATCCGGGGGGCTTCGGGGGCGTGATCATCACCAAGTGCATCTCGATCGAAGCCGAGGGAGGGACCGCCGGCGTCGCGGTGAGCGGCACCTACGGCATCATCATCAATGCCGGAGCCGCCGACACCGTCGTGCTGCGCGGCCTCGATTTCGAAGGTTTGGGGACGGGCCTGGCGGGCGTCAAGATCATCAGCGCTGGCGCGGTGCACATCGAAAACTGCCGGATCAACAACTTCGTCGGGAACGGTTCGTACACCGGCGCAGCCGTCGACGCCAGCCCGGGAAGCCCGACCACCAACCTGAAACTCTCGATCAAGGATACTGTTATCCGCGACAATCGGGGCTCCTCGACGTACGCGGTTCTCATCGGTCCGTCCACGGGGACCACCGTCAACGCTGTCCTCGACCATGTCAAGATCGAGGACAACTATGTCGGCCTGCGGGTCGAAGACGGCGGCACGGTGACCGTTCGAGACAGCTCGATCTCGAACAACCTGGGCCGCGGCGTCGTCGCGGCCAGCGTCGCGGATCCAGCCGTCCTCAACCTGGTATCGACGTCGGTTTCCGGAAATTTGTATGGCGTCGTTTCTCGAGGCACGCTGTCTCAGGTGCGGATCAGCCACGCCAGCGTGTTCGACAACGACAACGTCGGCCTGTATGAATTCCTTGGCGGAAAGATCGTATCTTTCGGCAACAACCAGGTTATCGGCAACGGCACCGACGGTGCGCCGACGTCGAAGGTCGCCCAACAGTAGAGCCGCGGGCGGGGTCCTTCCCTTCCCGTGCGAACGCGGGCGGCTCGAAAGGGCCGCCCGCTAGCTTTCCAGCGCCTGCTCGATCGTCACGACGTCGACCAGGCCCCGGCAGCCGAACAGCACCGGGAGGAACTTCTCCGGGGGATGCTTCCGTCTCAGCCTCGCCACGGTCTCGGTCCCCGCGCGGTAAGCCGGCAGGTACATCCGGCCCAGGAGCGGGTGCCTCCCCCACGCCCCGGAGAGCTTGTCGGCCCGCTCCTCGGAGACGAGGAAATCCCGGCGCAGCGCCGCCGCGACCTCGGACTGGGGAGCGCGCTCCTTCCAGGTCATGTAGGAAGACTGGTTCTTCGCGTCGTCCTGCAGCAGGGCGAGGAGAACGCCGATCTGGAGATCCTCGTCCGGCAGCTCGTCGAGGCTCTGCACGCCGTGAGCGATCAGGATCGCGTTGTTCGCGAGGCCTTCGTAGAGGCTCGCCGCGCGCGTGTTCATCGTCAGGACCGAGGCCTCGAAGCCGACTTCGCCGCGGACGTGGAGATTCTGGAGATAGGCGAACGTCGTGACGTGCCCGGGGACCACCTCGTGGCTGACGAGCTGCTGGAACTCCGGAACGCTGATCGAGAGCGACGCGTTGATCTCGTAGGTGGCGTCGTAGAGGGGCGTGCCGTCCGCCTTTCTCGCGCGGCCGAGATAGTTCATCGACCCGGAGAACCACGCGTTCTCGATCGGAAGGAATTTGATGTTCGCCCGCGGCACCGAGCGCAGCTCGGACGGCAGATACGGCAGGACGCGGGCGACCGTCAGCGCGTCGAGCTCCGAGATGAACGCCGACGCGAGCGCGGGGATCGAACGGCCCGGCACGAGCCGCTCGCGCCGCCAGGCGTCGACGGCCGACAGGAGCCCGTCGTTTCCGCTCGACGGATGGCCGGCCTTCGCGAGGAGATCGGCCACGCGGCGCCGTTTCTCCTCCGGTTTCGACGGCTCCGGCGCCTTTCCCGTCACCGCCGGGACGCAGCGCTCGTAGGGGACCGGCTCGCCGCGGCCCAGGAGCTCCTCGACGAGCTCCCACATCACCTCGAAGCAGCCTCCAAGGCCCTCGAGGTAAGCGCCTCGAAGCCCGCCGAGGCGCCGGCCGCCCGCCGAGACGGAGGAGATCGCCGCCGGCACGTCGACGGCGTCGAGATAGGCGTCGATCGCCGCGGCGTCGATCGTCCGGGACGACACTCCCCCGGCCTTTCGCACCCGTTCGGCGGCCGGGTGCGTGTAGGCGGCCGGAAGCGGTTCGTCCGAATACCAGGAATCGGCGATGAACCGGCCGGTCCCCGACGGGCACATCACATCGCCGCCCCAGAGCGTGTCGATTCCGAGGATCGCGTCGGCGACGGATCGGTCAAGCGGATCGGACGGAGGAGTCATGGCGCACCTTTCTCGTGGAATTCCACCAGAGATACCCGCAGAGACCGGCGAAAAGAAGCGCCGAAACGCTCTGCGAGACGGCGTCGCGGTCGAAGAACGGCGTCTTGATCAGGTCTTCGCGATACCAGGGGAAGAGCCGCAGGGCGGCGCCGAAAACGCCTCCCAGCGCCCCTCCCGCCATCAGGCCCGAGGCGATCACCACCCCCCGCTCGCGCACGGTCGCGCCCCGGGCGCTCCCGAGCCGCTCCGACTTCTTCGTCACCCAGTGCGCGAGAAAGCCGCCGACGAGCGCCGGAGTGTTCAACTCCAGCGGCAGGTACATTCCGAGCGCGAAGATGAGGGCCGGGACTCCGAGCATCTCCAGCACGACCGCGACCACCGCCCCGCTCCCGAAGAGGATGTAGGCGATCGGCTGCCGGCTCATGAATCCCTCGACGAGCTCCTTCATGATCGCGGCCTGCGGAGAGGCGAGGACGACGCGCGAATCGCCGGGAACGGCTTCCCCGAACTGGAAGGTCCGCGCCAGCAGCACGATCGTCAGGCCGACGGCGATCGACGACGCGATCACCCCGTAGAACTTGACCCGCTCCTGGGCGGCCGGGGTCGAGCCGAGCCAGTAGCCCGTCTTCAGGTCCGTGATCGCCTGTCCGGATATCGAGAGGGCGGTGCAGACCATGCCGGCGATGGCCATGACGAAGAACATTCCGGTCGTTCCGGACAGGCCGAACCGCAGGAGGACGATCGACGAGATGATGATCGTGAGCATCGTCATCCCCGACACCGGATTTCGCGCCGTCGTGGCGATCGCGTTCGCCGCGACCGACGTGAAGAAGAACGAGAAGAGCAGCGTGAGCAGCAGGCCGACCGCGACGACCGCGAGCGAGGCTTCCAGGCTGCGGAAGAAGACGGCGGCGCCGACCGCGGAAAGCACGACGCCGAGGAGGATGACGCCCATGGAGAGGTCCCGGTCGGTGCGCTCCGTTCCCTGCTTCTCGCCGTGCCGGAACGCGTGAGCCGCGATCGAGAACGACCCCGCGACGATCCGGAGCGACTTGAGGATCCCGAAAATTCCCGCCGTGGCGATCGCGCCGACCCCGACGAATCGGACGTAGCTTCCGAAGATCTGCTGGGCGGTCATCCCGGAAATGGGAACGGCGCCCGGGTAGACCACGGACGGCAGGTTGCGGCCGATCATCCAGATCAGGGGCACGAGCACGAAGTTGGAGAGCACGCCTCCGGCGCACAGCACCATCGAAGACCGGAGGCCCATGACGTAGCCGAGTCCGAGAATGAACGCGATCGCGTCGAATCGGAAGACGGCGCGAGTCCGCCGGGCCACCGCGTCCACGATCGGGATGAAGCGCAGGTCGAACGTCTCGCGCCAGACCTGGAACGTCGTGACGAAGAAGTCGTAGACCGCCGCGATCCCGGTCGCCTCCAGCAGGAGCCTCGCCTGCGATCCCCCCTTCTCCCCCGTGATCAGGACCTCGGTGATCGCGGTCGCCTCCGGATAGGGGAACATCCCGTGCATCTCGCGCACGAAGTAGCGGCGAAGCGGGATCAGGAAGAGAACTCCGAGGCATCCGCCCGCGAGGCAGATGAAGATCGTCTGCACGGGCCGGGGGTCGAGCTTCAGGATGTAGAGCGCCGGAAGCGTGAAGATGGCGCCGGCGACGACGCCACCGGCCACTCCCCCGATCCCGGTGATGATCACGTTCTCGAGGACGCTCGAGCGCCTTCGATACATCCGAGCGAGGCCGATCGCGAGGATCGAGATCGGAATCGCGGCCTCCATCACCTGCCCCACCTTGAGCCCGGAATACGCCGAGGCGACGGTGAAGAGAACGCAGAGGAAGAGCCCCCAGGCGACGGAACGCCCGGTCGCTTCGGGTTCCGCGCGATCGGCGGCGACCACCGGACGGTATTCTTCTGCCGCCGCCAGAGGCCGATAGGCATTCTCCGGCAGCGATTTCGTGTCGGCGCTCATGAAAAACGCGGGCAGTCTAGCAGGTTGCTGAAGAAGGGGGCCGTGGCGGGGTCGCGATCTCCGCGGGCTCGAATGTGAGACGCCGCGCCT
>Ga0075272_1000141_pt1 | contig 16534 bp, 10 predicted proteins | sample SF_Rice_5C_0N_40_FD_69776 | JGI IMG/M metagenome (GOLD analysis project Ga0075272, IMG submission 69776) | Rice paddy soil microbial communities from Twitchell Island, California, USA - SF_Rice_5C_0N_404 | ecosystem: Environmental > Terrestrial > Soil > Paddy field/soil | place: USA: Twitchell... | reverse complement strand
CCGCAAAGGCGGCGGGATTCCCACTTTCCCACAGCCACGGCGACGGCTGGTGATTAACACGAACCGGACAGATCACGTGCTACGAAAACCGGACATTTTAATTTGCTAACGACAGTTCGCGTAAGCGCGTTCGCCTGGGAGTCGTGGGGCGCGGCCAATTCTGTGGGGCGTGAACCTCGGCGCGATCGAAGAAACCTGGGAAAGCAAGCGGAGGCTGGGGTCATCGCTGCTGGACGAGCAAATTGCTGAAGGTAGCGCGGGCGGGGGCCCAGGCGGTGAATCCGACGCATCCTTCCGCGAATCTGCTATCGCGCACCGAGCCCACTTGCCGGCCGTTCATAAAGATCGTGATCTGATCGCCCACAGCCTGCACGGCGAGTTGCGCGTCAGCGGGCGAAGCTCCGTCCACGACGATCCACGGCACGATCACCGAGGGCACGAAAGAAGGACGCCCGGTCGAATCCACATGGAACGTCATGGCCACAACCTCGAACGCAAGCTTCTTCTTGTATTTCCCGGGGCGGCTGACCAGCTCCTTCTTCTTGAATTGTGAGGTGGGGGTGACCAGCAGCGCGTAGTAGCCCTTCTCGTTCATGCGAAAGACGAGGCCCGCGGCCGGATGCACCAGGCTCGAGAATTGCACGCGGCCGCTGGAGGGGCGTGGCGGTTCGAATACCGCCTTCATGTTTGCGGACACGCGAAAATTCCACCACGTCGGCCCCCACGCGGCGACGACATTGTCCCGGTAGGTGCGGAGCAGAGTCGTCGTTTCGCTCAAGCTGACCGCGCCTGATGCCAGCAGCGGAGGACCCTCGGCCGTCGATAGTTCGTATCCGCCGGGAACGTAGTGGGAATCCGGGTGTTGGGGCCAGCCGCTGTTGGGGTCGGAAAAATCGTCGCGATAGACCGTTTGGCCGCGGGCTTTCGTCAGGTGCGACTCGTAGGAATACGGATGAAACTTTGGCGAAACGGCGCATGTGCCGTCCACAAAATGTACGACGTCCGCTGAATCCGGACTCCCCACAAGGAAGCGGCTGGCGAGCACGCGCGCGCCGCTACGGTCCACCTTGACTTCGATCCTGCGCAGGTTGCGCGAGGTTTTCGGCGGGTAATAGGCGAGCGTGTATTCCGACTCCAGCAGATTTGAAACCGCTTTCAGCGCATCCTGCAATCCGTTTTCCGATTTCGGAATGAAGGTCTGCGCGCCTGCTTCTTTCGCCAGCCGGCTGAAGACCACATCGGGATTATCGATGTCATGGCCCGTCACCAGCGTCACTTTGGGCTGGCTGTGATTGAACGAACGGAATTCCGGGCGGCTGGGGAAACCGATCAGGAAGAGTTGAGGCCGCTGCGAGCGCATCAAATCGATCAACCGATCGAGGCTGATTCGGCTGTGCTCATCAATCCCATCCGTGACCACGATGATGGCTTGCCGCGGATTGGTGGAACTCCGGAGATGGCAGATCGCGCCGGCAATCGCGTCGTACAGCGCCGACCCGCTGCCGCCCGCGCCCGCGATGGTCAGTGGACCATGATTCGAAAGCTGTTTTTGCGTGATGCGCTCGAAACGCCCCGTCCATTCCGTAAAATCCATGGCCCAGATTTCATCTCCGGGCCGCGCGATGCGCATGAAGCGCGCCGCAATCTCCTCTGCGGAACCCAGCCGGGCTTTGCGCACCATCGAGCTGGACGAGTCGACCAGCACGGCAACCGTTACCGGCCCATTTCCCGCATCGAAAAAGGCGATCTTCTGCGGGTGACCATCTTCGCTGACCGTGAAGTCGCGCGCCGCCAGTCCCGCCACATTGTTTCCCTTTTTGTCTTTCACCTGGACGTTGACGGTCTGCAGATCAACTTCGGAGCGTATGACGTGCGCGCCCGATTGCAGCGGCGCAAAGCCTTGCGCGCAAGAAGCGTCGCCGCCGAAAACAGGTTGGGGCGAAGCGGCCGCGATGGCAGAAATGCCGAACCAGATCGCGATCAGAGCGCATCGACCCGAGGAAAAGCGCGGCGACACGGAGAGCCTCTTGCGTTATAGCCGACGTCCGGCATTGTACAACCCGCGACAGTGCCACGCCACGAGTCGCGCCGATTTTTTCGGGCGGGCGATGTCCGGTCAGGATTTGAACGGCGGCGCGATTTTGTTATAGTCACTCTCACATTTTTTCGTGCGGCCCCAGGGTGCGCAAGAGGGCCGGACGAATTCAGGAGAAACGGGGCCAATGGCAACTGCCGGCACATCGCGCACAGCGGCGCGTTACAAAGCGGCGGCGAAGCGCGCTACGCCGGGACTGCGCGAACGCAAGAAGGCGCGGCTGCGCCAGCGCATCATCGACACGTCGATCCGACTGTTTCGCCGGCGAGGCTACGAAAAGACGCGCGTGGACGACATCGTGCGCGTCCTGGAAATCAGCCAGCCCACTTTTTTCCGGTATTTTCCGAGCAAAGACGCGGTTCTGCGCGAGGTGGGACGCCGCGGCTTCGCCTGCATCAAGGAACATCTGGAGACCGAGCTGTCGACGGAGGCCTCGACGCGCGAGCGCTTGCGCCGGATGTATCGCGGGATGGCGCGTGAGGTCGCCTCCGACCGCCCGCTGTGGCGCGCGGTGGTGCTGTCGGGCGCGATGGACCCGGTGCGCTCGCCGGAAATGCGGCGGCCCGAGGAAATCGCGGTCAGCCTGCTGCGCGACATTCTGGCGGAAGGACAGAAGCGCGGCGAAATCACGCGTGAGTTTCCCGTGTCGCACCTGGCCGAATTCATGGAGGCGCTGTACACCACCGTTGTGCGGCGGTGGGCCATCGACTTGACGGGCCCGCACGACCTGAGCGAACGCGTGGCCAGCGCGGTCGACTTTTTCTTGCGCAGCGCGCAGCCCTGAGCCGCTCATCCGTACCGCGTCGTTGACACCCATGCGAGCCGCTATCCTGCACGAATTCAAAACTCCGTTGTCGCTGGAAGACGTCGCACGCCCCAAGCCCGCCGCGGATGAAGTCCTGATCGAAGTCGAAGCTTGCGGGGTGTGCCATTCCGACGTGCACGTGGCCGATGGCGACTGGCCGCAGCTGGCGCGGATCGTCAAGAAGCCGCTGATCCTAGGCCATGAGATCGCCGGGCGCGTGGTGGAGCGGGGCGAGTCGGTGCGGGATCTGCAAGTAGGAGATCGCGTGGGCGTTCCGTGGATCCACCGCACCTGCGGGGAGTGCGAATTCTGCCGCGAAGGAAACGAAAACCTGTGCGTGAAGCAGCAAATCACGGGCGTGACGGTCGACGGCGGTTACGCGGAATTGCTGAAAGCGCCGGCAAGCCACGCGCTGCCGATCCCCGACGGCCTGTCTGCGGCGGAGACTGCGCCGCTTTTTTGCGCGGGCGTTACGGTGTACCGCGCGCTGCGGCAGGCGCACGTTTCCGCCGGGCAGCGCCTGGCGGTGTTCGGCATCGGCGGCCTGGGACATCTGGCGGTGCAGATCGGGCGCGCGTTCGGCGCGGAAGTTATAGCGATTGATATCGCGGACGAGAAACTCGCGCTGGCGCAGGAATTGGGCGCGTCAAGGATGCTGAACGCGAAGTCCGCGGACGTGGTCAAGGCGCTGCGCAGCGAGGGCGGCGTTCACACCGCGATGGTGACCTCGGCGGCCAAGCCGGCCTACGATATGGCCTTCTATTGCGTGCGGCCAACCGGGACGCTTCTCGCCGTCGGCCTGCCGGCCGAGAACATCTGCTTTCCGCCCATCCTGATGGCGGCTGTCGAGATTCGCATTCAGGCCAGCGCCGTGGGAACGCGCCAGGAAATACGCGAGGTGCTGGCCATGGCCGCGGCCGGAAAGTTGCGCTGCCAGACGGCGCGCCGGCCGCTGAGCGACGTGAACGCGGTGCTGGACGATCTGCGCCAAGGCAGAATTTCGGGGCGCGCGGTGCTGACCTCCCGGTGATTTTGGCGGAAGTCTGAATCGCTCCTCCTTTTTGCTTCCTTCTGCGATCTTGACGTTAGTCGCTCTAATGTGATACTGACTCTCACAATTGTTTGGGGGCCACTGGCCGCTCTTGCCGATCGACCAGCGGCTGGCAGTTGCGGGTTTCACCGGGTTTTTTGCGAGCCAGGCACATGTCGTCCGGGGGGACGGCGATGTCGCTTTCATGCGAGCTGCAGTACCGGGTGGACACTTCAGCAATCGGGGACATCAGGCGACTGCTCAACGCCGGCGCTCGTGTGCGCCTGATTGAACTGCGCTGCCCGGGGAATTGCCCGCGGCGCAGTCCCTTCGCGAGACTACGAACGTCGTTCTCTGCATCGCTCACCCTCGCCCGTCCACAGCGCGGAAAAATCACACAGCCACAAGGAGGCCATATGAGGTTGACGCACGGGATGGCATGCCTGGTTCTCTGCCTGTTGTTGGCGGCTGCGGCGCGCGCGCAGGGCGTGGGCGCATCGGGAAATATCAGCGGGACGGTGCTCGATCCCAGCGGCGCCGTGATTCCGAAAGCCGGTGTCACCGCGGTGGCGACCGCGACGGGAGCGACCTACAACGGCGTGGCCGACGCTTCCGGGCAGTATCGCTTCATCGGCTTGCCTCCCGCCACGTATGCGGTGACTGTGCGAGCCTCCGGCTTTCAAACGCAGACGCAGCAGGGCGTGCCGGTGACCCTGGGAGAAACGACGTTCGTCAACTTTCACTTGAAACTGGCGGCCGCGGGGCAAGCCGTAGAGATTACGGCGCAGCCGGTGGGGATCGACACCGAACGCGGAAGCCAGGCGAATACGGTGAGCCAGCAATACATCAGCAATCTCCCGATCGACCGCCGCGACTATTTGTCGTTCACGCTGCTGCTGCCGGGCGTGTCGAATTCGACGCGGCTGGCGGACGACCAGGATTTTCGCGTCAAGCAGACGCCGCAGAGCGGCCTTTCGTTCTATGGAAGCAATGGGCGCGGCAACAGCATCACGGTGGACGGCGGCGAGGATGGAGATGATGCCGGAGGCGTGCGGCCGACCGTCAGCCAGGATGCGGTGGCGGAGTTTCAGGTGAATCGCAGCGACTACTCGGCCGACCTGGGCGGGGCCAGCGGCGGATCCATCAATATCGTAACCAAGGGCGGCACGAACCAGTTTCACGGCAGCCTGTTCGGCTATTTTCGAAACCACGCGATGGACGCGCAGGATCCCTTCGCGTTCAGTCAAGCTCTGCAACCCGGCGAGGTCTTCAATTTCCTGGCGCCCGACAGCCAGGCCGTGCCTATCAAGAATTCGCTTCAGCGCTACCAGTTCGGGGGCAGCGCGGGAGGGCCGATCCAGAAGAACAAAACTTTCCTCTTCGGAGCATTCGAAAGTTTGCGCCAGGACTCGCAGAACGCGGTCCCGCTCTTGCTGAATACCAGCATTCTGCGCCCTACCGCGGCGCAGCAGGCCGTGATCGATACCCTGGCGGGGGAAGGGAACACGCAGGTTTCCTGTTTTAACGGCGCGCCCATGCAGAGCGCGGCGTCCTGCGCGGCCGACCTGACGGCAGGCCTGACCGTAAGCCAGTTGACCGGCCTCTCCGCGGGCCAGAACGCCATCAATGGTTTTCTGGTGAACCAGCTCGAATCCAACGGCGGGCTGTTCAGCTACAACACGCGCGATTATCTCGCCTCCGTGCGGTTGGACCATCGCATCAGCGATGCGGACCAGGTGACCCTGACCTACCGTTTCGCCCACAACCTGGAAGAAAATCCCGACGTGCAATCGCTCACCGGTTTCTCCGCGGGCAGCTCCGTGCACATTTACGACGACACCATTCTGGGCGCGTGGTATCACCAGTTCAGCCCGGAAACCCAGAACGAACTGCTCGCGCAGTGGGATTACAACAGCTTCAACGTGATTCCCAACGAACCGGGTGAAGTGGGCCTGCAAATCCCCGGTTTCGCCAACAACCTGGGAACCAATATTTTCCTGCCGAGCTTGACCATCCTGCGGCGCTACGAATTCGACGACAACGTCACCCTCACGCGCGGGCATCACACCTTCAAGTTTGGCGTGTCGGAGATTCTGCGCGGCAATCACACCGAGTCGCATACATTTTTCCCGGGGAGATTCGTGTTCGGGTCGTTGCCCGCGGTTCTGATCAGCCCGCAGCTGGCCAATACGACCATCAATCCGCTGCAGTCCGCTTCGTTCGGCCTGCCTCAGATTTACCAACAGGGCTTCGGGAACGCCGATTATCCGGCCTACACCCGCCCGCTGACAGCGCTGTTCGCGCAGGATTCCTGGAACGTCACTTCGAACTTCACCGTCAACTACGGCGTGCGCTACGAACTCGACAGCCAGTTCAATCCGCTGAACACGTATTACAAGGACGTCGCGCCTCGCGTATCCTTCGCCTGGGATCCCTTCAACGATCACAAGACCGTGGTGCGCGCGGGCTACGGTATTTTCTACGGCTTGATCGACGCGCAGATCCCGCAAGTCGACTTGAGCCTGGGCGTGCTGAACGCCAACCGCACCGCCGTCGAAAACCAGCACAATGCCGCGCAGGTTCCCGACCAGGTGCAGAACCTGGAGGCCACGTGCGGCATTGGCGTGACCGCCTTCGGGCCGGCCGGCGTCATCGTTCCCGGCAGCGGCGCGAGCCCCTGCAACCGCTACATTTCGATCTACGTCGATCCGCTCACGCCGACGCCGTTACCTTTCCTGCAGACATCGGCGCAAGTCTTTCAGGGGCTCTTCGCGCAGGGACTGATTCAGTGCACCACGCCGGCCGCCGGAAATTCCGCGTGCATCACTCCCGCCGACGTCGCGCCCTACGGCATTTTCGCGCAGAACAGCGGACAGATTTCTCCGCTGACCGTGCTCTTCAGCAACCCGCCCGATTACCGTCCTCCCTATTCCGAGCAGGCCTCGGTGGGCATCGAGCGGCAGATTACTTCCAGCTTTTCCGCGGGCATCAGCGGAATTTATTCGCACACGCTGCATCTTCCGGTGGCGCTCGACACGAATCTGCTGCCCAGCACGCCGATGAGCACGATCACGCTGGCGAATGGCAAGACCGTGTCCTACCGCAACTGGAATACCTCGCCGGCCACCGATCCCCTGGGCGGGACGGAAGGCTTGCCGTGCGCGCCCAACCCGTTCGCCTGTTTCGTCAATCCGCTGATCATCCAGAACAACCAGTACACCGCGGCGGCGTCCGCGCGGTACGAAGCCTTGATTTTCCAGATGAACAAACGCTTCGGCAACCGCTTTGCGCTTTTCGGGAACTACACGTTCAGCAAAGCCTTCGACACCTCGACCGATTTCAATTCCGATTACGGCCCGCAGGATCCCACGAATCTTGCTCTGGACCGCGGGCTTTCCGCCTTTGACGAGCGCCACAAGGTGGTCCTCGCGGGAGTGTTCGAAAGCCCCTGGCAGCAGAACCCCATCCTCTCCGGCTTCGAGCTGTCGCCCATCTTCATGTATCACAGCGGGCATCCCTTCAACCTGCTGGCGGGCGGCGAAGTGAACGGCGACAATCACACGACCAACGAACGCCCCATCGGTGCGCCGCGCGATACGGGCCTCGGGCCAAGCTATACCGATTTCGATATGCGTTTGAGCTGGAAGCACAAGTTGGGCGAGAATGCAGGCGTGGAATTCACGGCGGAAGGGTTCAATATCGCCAATCACACGAATTACGCCAGCGTGAACAACGAGGTCAGTCCCTTGTTCGGTTTTCAGCCCGGCTTCAGCACGTTCAACGTGCACGGCATCGTGCCGAACTTCACGTCCATTACGCCCAGCACGCCACTTTCGTTCACTTCCGATTTCCCCAAGCGCGAAATCCAGCTGGGTGTGCGGCTGACGTTTTGAGGCGGTATTCTGGGATCGAGCGCCGCCGGCCGGGCAGCGGCGAGCGCGGAACTTCGTTCCATCGTTGGGGAGGAGCTCACACAGGATGAATCTGCCGCTGACGCCAATTCGTTTTCTGCGCTACGCGGAGCAACAGTACCCCGCGAGCACGGCGGTGGTGTGCGGCTCGGAGCGTTTCACCTACGCGCAATTCGCTGACCGCGCCGCGCGCCTGGCGGGGGCTTTGCGCCGGCTCGGCATCCAGCCCGGCGACCGCGTCGCTTTCCTCAGCACCAACTGCCATCGTTTGCTGGAAGCCTATTACGGCGTTCTCGAAGCGGGCGCCATTCTTCTCCCGCTGAACATCCGCCTGGCCGCGGCAGAGCTGGCTTACGTCCTGAACGACTCGGGCGCCAAAGCGCTGTTTCTGCAGAATCAATTCGCGCCGCTCGTCGATTCGTTCCGCAGCGATCTTTCTTCGACCCAATCCTTTCATCTGCTCGACGCCGAGCCGCAAGCCGCATGGCTTTCCTCCGGCAATTACGATTCGCTGCTTTCCGAGGCCGCGCCGTTTCGCGCCGATGTCGCCGCCTCCGACGAGAACGCGGTCGCGGAACTGTTCTACACCAGCGGCACCAGCGCCAATCCCAAAGGCGTGATGCTGACGCACCGCAACGTCTACCTCCATGCCCTGCAGGCGTGTCTCGCGCTGCACACGGACGTCGGCTCGGTCGAACTGCACACGATTCCGCTGTTTCACGCCAATGGCTGGGGCGTCGCGCACTTCCTCACGCTTCTGGGCGGAAAGCACGTGATGGTGCCGCGCTTCGATCCGCCGGAAGTGTTTCGCCTGATCCAGCAGGAGCGCGCGGAGTTTTGCAGCCTGGTGCCCACCATGGCGGTAGCCCTGGTGAATTGCCCCGAGCGCACAAAGTACGACTTGAGCAGCCTGAAGCGCATCACCATCGGCGGCGCGGCGTCGTCGCCGACTCTGGTGCGCGAAGTCGAAGAGAAACTCGGCTGCACCTGTTTTTCCGGCTACGGCCTCACCGAAACCTCGCCGGTGCTGACGATTTCGCCCATGAAGCCGGGGCTGAACTGGGCGGATGAAGATCGCTTCGCGCGGCAGGCCGGCACCGGCTACGCGGTTCCGGGCGTGGAAATTCGCGTGGTGGACCCGCACGGCGACGACGTGCCGCGCGATGGCCGCTCCGTCGGTGAAATCATCGCGCGCGGCGACGGCGTCATGCTCGGATACTGGCGCAAGCCGGAGGATTCCGCGGAGGCCCTGCGCGGCGGCTGGTTTCACACCGGCGACATGGCCACATGGAACGAGCAGGGCTACATCCTGATCGTCGACCGGCTGAAAGACATCATCGTCACGGGCGGCGAAAACGTTTCTTCGCTCGAGGTCGAGAAAGCGCTCAGCGCGCATCCGGCGGTTCTGGAAGTTGCGGTGATTCCCGCGCCGGATAGTCGATGGGGCGAGGTTCCCAAGGCGCTGGCCGTACTGAAGCCGGGGGCGCGCGCGACCGAAGCGGAGCTCGTCGAATTCTGCCGCTCGCGCCTGAGCCATTACAAGTGCCCGCGGTCGATTGAATTTCTCGAGGCGCTGCCCAAGACCGGCACAGGAAAAATTCTGAAGCGCGAGCTGCGCAAGAAATACGCGCGGCCCGAACATCCGGCCGATTCGCCCGAAGGCCGGCGAAAGGCGTCGTCGATCTAGCGCGAGCGCAAGGAGCCGCGAGAAGACATCCACCGAACAGCTATGAGTGAACTGGTTGAATTCGCCAAGCAGGGCAACGTCGCGGCAATCACCATCAACAATCCTCCGGTCAACGCGCTGAGCCCTGGCGTGCCTGAGGGCATCGCGCAAGCCATCGACCGGCTCAACTCCGACGATTCACTCGCGGCCGCGGTGCTGCTGGGGGCCGGGCGCACGTTCATCTCCGGCGCCGACATTCGCGAATTCGCCAAGATGCGTTCCGCGGAAGCGCCGGCTGCGGCCGGCTTCCCCGATCTGCTCAATCGCATCGAGAATTCGCCGAAGCCGCTGGTGATGGCCATTCACGGCAACGCGCTGGGCGGCGGGCTCGAACTGGCTATGGCGGGGCATTACCGCGTCGCCGCGAAGGACGCGCAGCTCGGCCAGCCGGAAGTGAAGCTGGGCCTGATTCCCGGCGCGCACGGCACGCAGCGCCTGCCGCGGTTGGCTGGCGTGGCCCAGGCGGTGAAGATGTGCGCGGAGGGCAATCCCATTTCCGCCGCGGAGGGTTTGCAGCGCGGGATCGTCGATCGACTGATCGAGGGCGACTTGCTGGCCGGTGCAGTCGCCTTTGCGCGCGAAGTCGCGGGCAAGCCGGCGCCGAAAACGCGCGATCGCGCCGGCAAGCTTGGCAGCGCGGAAGATAACGCGCCGATTTTCGCGGCCGCTCGCGAAGCGGCGCGCAAGAAGCAGCGTGGCCTGCTCGCGCCGCTTGCGGCCATCGACGCCATCGAAGCCGCCACGAAGCTTCCCTTCGACGAAGGTTGCCGCTTCGAGCGGGAGCTCTTCTCCGAATGCCTTGCTTCGGAACAGTCGAAAGCCCTGATCCACGTCTTCTTCAGCGAACGCGAAGCGGCGAAAATTCCGGATGTCCCCAAAGAGACGCCGACGATTCCCGTACATCGCGCTGCCGTGGTGGGCGCGGGCACGATGGGCGGCGGCATCGCCATGGTGCTGGCCAATGCGGGCATTCCCGTGCTCTTGAAAGAAACCGATCAGGCGGCGCTCGACCGCGGCCTCGCCGGCATTCGCAGGAACTATGCGAGTTCCGTCGCGCGAGGGCGCTTCACCCAGCCATTCGTGGACGAGCGGCTCAACCTGATCCGCCCAACTCTCACCTACGACGGCTTCGAGCAAGCCGACATCGTGATCGAAGCGGTGTTTGAGAGCATGGCGCTCAAGAAGCAGGTCTTCGCCGAACTCGACCGCATCGCAAACCCCGGCGCAATCCTCGCCACCAACACCTCCACGCTGAACGTCGACGAGATTGCCTCAGCCACCTCGCGGGCCGAATGCGTCATCGGCACTCACTTTTTCAGCCCGGCCAACGTGATGCGCCTGCTCGAAATCGTTCGCGGCAAGATGACCAGCAAACCGGTGATTGCCACAGCCATGCAGCTCGCCAAGAGGGTCGGAAAAATCGGCGTGCTGGTCGGCAATTGCCGCGGCTTCGTCGGCAACCGCATGTTTCATCAGTACGGGCGCGAAGCGGTCTTTCTCGTCGAAGAAGGAGCGGAAATCGAAGCCGTCGATCAAGCGCTGTACGATTTCGGCATGGCCATGGGCCCGCTGGCGGTCGGTGATTTGGCGGGACTCGATGTCGGATGGCGCATCCGGAAGGAGTATCGCCACCTCGAAAAGCCGGGCGTGCGCCAGCCGATGGCCCACGATCGCCTGTGCGAACTGGGGCGGTTTGGGCAAAGAACCGGCGCGGGCTGGTACCGTTACGACGAAAAGCGCCAAGCCATTTCCGATCCCAGCGTCACGCAATTGGTGCGCCAATGGGCGGCGGAAGCGGGCATCCCGCAGCGGAAAATTGCGGCGGAAGAAATCGTGGAGCGCTGCCTGTACGCGTTGGTCAACGAAGGAGCGCGCATCCTGGAAGAAGGGTTCGCGCTGCGTCCCGGGGATATCGACATCATTTACATCAACGGCTATGGCTTTCCGGCGTATCGCGGCGGTCCGATGTGGTATGCCGATACGGTCGGGCTGAAACGCGTGTGCCAGCGCATCCGCGAATTCGAAAAGCACCACGGCGAAAGCTGGCAGCCCGCGCCTCTGCTCGAACGCTTGGCCGGGCAGGGCAAGAGGTTCGCCGACTTCACGCAAGAGCAGCGGGCCATCGCGTAGCTCCCCCGTTCAACGCGCTCCCGCATCTTGCCGAGCCTGCGCCGCTCACGTACTGGTGAAAGGAAGTCCCGTTTCGCCATGCCCGGCTCTATCGATCGCCCGCAAACTGTGCGCGCTGGTGAGGAACTCGACCTCGCCAGCCTGGCGTCTTTCCTGCAGCGTCATTTGGGAGAAAGCGCCGGAACCCTGTCGGTCGAGCAATTTCCCAGCGGCCATTCCAATCTCACGTATCTGATCCGGGTACGCGCGCGCGAGCTGGTGCTTCGGCGTCCGCCCTTCGGCAGCCCGGTCAAAACGGCGCACGATATGGGCCGCGAATATCGCGTGCTGTCGAAGCTGCACAGCGTTTATCCGCTTGCGCCCGAAGCGCTGCTCTACTGCGACGACGCATCGGTGCTTGGCGCGCCCTTCTACCTCATGGAACCGATTCGCGGCGTCATCCTGCGGCGCGATCCGCCTCCCGGCTCCGCCTTTACCCCCGATATCGCGCGCCGGCTCAGCGAATCCTTCATCGACAATCTGGCGGCTTTGCACGCGCTCGATTACGAAGCAGTGGGCCTCGGCGATTTGGGAAAACCGCAGGGCTACCTGCAGCGCCAGGTTCACGGCTGGATCGAGCGCTATCACGGCGCGAAGACGGATGACGCGATGGAAGTCGATCAGCTTTGCGAGTGGATGAAGGCGCACATGCCCGCGACGAGTGCGAGCGCTCTGATTCACAACGACTACAAGTACGACAACCTCGTGCTCGATCCCGCCAACCTGCCCCGCATTATCGGCGTCCTCGACTGGGAAATGGCCACGATTGGCGACCCGCTTTCGGACCTGGGCACCGCGCTGGCCTACTGGGTCGATCCGCAGGATTCGGAGGAGTTGCAGGCGATCCGCTGGTGCCCTTCGACGCATGCGGGCAGCCTCAGCCGGGCTCAACTGATCGAGCGCTACGCGAGCGCGTCGGGCCGAAACGTCTCCGACATGGTTTTTTATCTGACCTTTGCGCGCTTCAAGGTGGCCGTCATCGTCCAGCAGATCTACTTCCGCTATCGTCAGGGGCTGACGCACGATGCGCGGTTCGCGGCTTTGGGAGAGGTCGCCAGAATCCTGCTGCGCGCGGCAGGACACTCGGCGGAAACGAACGCGATTTAACTCGCGGTCGTTCCGCGTTCCCGCGAGGTCATGGGGCGTAATAACGGACGATCCACTCGGCGACGCAGCAAGGCTTCTCGCTGCCTTCGCATTCGATGGTGAAGGAAAACACGGCTTCCATCCCGCCTGGAAAATCCTTCGCCGACTCGAGCCTCACGCGCGCGCGAATCCGCGTCCCCGCACGGACCGGCGCGGGGAAGCGCACGCGATTCAGCCCATAATTGACGCCCATCCGCGCGCCACGAATCTCGATCGCCTGTTTCAGGAAATGGCTGAGCAGAGAAAGCGTAAGGAATCCGTGGGCGATCGTTGTGCTGTAGGGAGATTCGCGCTGCGCCCGCTCTTCATCGACGTGAATCCACTGCCGGTCGTCCGTCGCTTCGGCGAACTGCCGGATGCGCTCCTGCGTGATGAGGAGCCAATCCGTCACGCCGATCTCGGCGCCCGCCAGCTTCTTCAGTTCGTCGATCGCATCCACCACGCGCGCAGCCACTCTCCGCCGCTCCTATAGACCCGCCGGCCCTTCCCGCTTCTCCCATTTGCGCAGTTCCTTCCGGGCGATCGATTCGATGTGCACTTCGTCCGGGCCGTCCGCCAGCCGCAGCGTGCGCACGTTGGCCCAGGCAGCGGCCAGAAAGGTGTCCTCCGACACGCCCGCGCCGCCATGCGCCTGAATCGCGCGGTCCAGAACGCGCAGCGCCACGTTTGGCGCCACCACTTTAATCATGGCGATTTCCGCGCGCGCCGCCTTGTTTCCGGCGGTATCCATCATGTGCGCCGCCTTCAACGTCAACAGCCGCGCTTGCTCGATCTCCATGCGCGACTGCGCGATTCCCGCGCGGATGGTGCCCTGCTCGGCCAATGTTTTGCCGAACGCCCGGCGCGACTGCACGCGCTTGCACATAATTTCCAGGGCGCGCTCCGCCGCCCCGATGCAGCGCATGCAGTGATGAATGCGCCCCGGCCCCAAACGCCCCTGCGCGATCTCGAAGCCGCGCCCCTCGCCCAGCAAAATGTTCGACGCGGGAACTCGCACGTCCTTGAAACTCAATTCGCCGTGCCCGTGCGGCGCATGGGTGTAACCAAACACAGAAAGCATGCGCTCCACCTTCACTCCCGGCGAATCCATCGGCACCAGGATCATGGACTGCTGTCTGTGCGCGGGCGCCGCAGGGTCCGTCTTGCCCATGAAGATGGCGATCCGGCAGCGCGGATGGCCCGCTCCCGAAATCCACCACTTGCGGCCGTTGAGCACGTAGTCGTCGCCGTCCCGCACGATGCGCGCGTCGATATTCGTCGCGTCCGACGAGGCCACGGCCGGCTCGGTCATGGCGAAGCACGAGCGAATCTCGCCCGCCAGCAGCGGCCTCAGCCAGCGCTCTTTCTGTTCTGCGGTGCCGTAGCGCGCGAGCACTTCCATGTTGCCCGTATCCGGCGCGGAGCAGTTGAACACCTCCGGCGCCATTTCGCTGCGGCCCATCATTTCGCACAACGGAGCGTATTCCAGGTTCGTCAGACCGGCGCCGCTCGGGTCGTCCGGCAGGAAAAGGTTCCACAGCCGCGCGGCGCGCGCTTTCGGTTTCAGCTGTTCGACGATTCGCGGCGGTTCCCACGGGTCGCGCGCGATCTCCTCCGCATAGCGCTGCTCGTTGGGATAGATGTGCTCGTCCAGGAAGGCCTGCAAGCGCCGCTGCAGGTCTTTCACTTTGTCGCTGAATTCGAAATTCATGGGATTGCGCTTGCGCCCATCGTCCGTGCGCCCATCGCGATCGTTTTGGCCCGATGCGCCCGGATTATATACAATGTGCCTGGCGTTAGCGTCTGTCATCTGTAAGCAGCTCTCAGAAACGTCGGGTTCTGCGGAATTGGTGCGCGGCCGCTCCGCCGCGCGGGAGGCGTTCTTGCCCACTCTCAATCACAAGTTCGAATTGGCCGCTCGGCCATCCGGCCTGCCCAAGCGCACCGACTGGAACTTCCGCGAAGCTCCCGTCCGCGATCCCTCCGACGGCGAAACGGTCGTGCGCGTGATTTACATCTCGCTCGATCCCGCCATGCGCGGCTGGATGAACGATAGCCGCTCCTACATCGCGCCGGTCAAGATTGGCGAAGTGATGAGGGCGCTGGCGCTGGGCCGCGTGGTGGCCTCGAAAAATCCGCAATTTTCCGAGGGCGACTACGTCTACGGCCCGCTGGGCGTTCAGGAATACGCCATCACGGACGGCCGCGGCGTTTCGCGCGTCGACCCGAATGCCGCGCCCCTGCCTGCTTATCTCAGCGTCCTGGGGATGCCCGGGCTCACCGCCTACTTCGGCCTGCTCGACATTGGCCGCCCGCAGCCGGAAGAAACGGTCGTCGTCTCCGCCGCGGCGGGGGCGGTTGGCGCGGTGGTCGGGCAAATTGCGAAGATCAAAGGCTGCCGCGTGGTCGGCATCGCCGGCGGTCCCGACAAGTGCGCCTACATCCGCGAACTTGGCTTCGATGCGGCCATCGATTACAAGTCCGAAAACGTCCTGGCGGGCATCGCGCAGCACTGCCCGGAGGGCGTGGACATTTATTTCGACAACGTGGGCGGGGAGATTCTGGAGGCTGCGCTCGCGCGCCTGGCTCGCTTTGGCCGCGTCATCATCTGCGGCGCGATCTCGCAATATAACAACGCTGCGATCTCGCAGAACAGCAGCGCTGGGATGAAAGGCCCGTCCAACTACCTATCGCTGCTGGTCAATCACGGCGCCATGACCGGCTTTGTGGTCATGGATTACGTCGGGCGTTACGCGGAAGCTTTGCGCGAGTTGTCCGGCTGGGTTGCGGCAGGGAAGCTGAAGTCGCGCGAACATATCGTCGAAGGCCTGGAAAACTTTCCCGACGCCCTATTGATGCTGTTCAGCGGCGCGAACCACGGCAAGCTGATCCTGAAAATCGCCGAGCCGTGATTTCTCCGTCTGCATGGAAGCACGCGCGATCTCAGCGCGCAGCAACGAATACGGGTAAAAAACGCGAGAATGTACGCGCGCTGAGTTTGGTGGAGCCGATGGGATTCGAACCCACGACCTTCCCGGCTTCACCGGGACGCGCTGACGAATCCGTTCCCGACTTGGCGAAGCCGATGATTTGGTGGAGCCGATGGGATTCGAACCCACGACCTTCCCGGTTCACCGGGACGCGCTCAGCAATCGCCCAACGAGTTTTCGATCCTTCCAAGATTTGATCTGTCTCTCGCGTCGCACGGCTTCGGAACGCGTGGAGTACGTCTCGGAATAGACTAATTTCCAAGGACCCCGATTCTTCAGCGACTTCGAGTAGTTTGCATTATGGTAAGCGAGTCTCGCCTCTAGGTCCTGGGTCTGTCCAATGTAGTAGCGGCCTGACGATTCACTCTGCAAAATGTAGAGGTAGAACATCTACGCGCTGCATGCACGCCGAGTTTGGTGGAGCCGATGGGATTCGAACCCACGACCTTCCCGGTTCACCGGGACGCGCTGCATGCACGCCGAGTTTGGTGGAGCCGATGGGATTCGAACCCACGACCTTCCCGGTTCTCACCGGGACGCGCTGACGAATCCGTTCCCGATTTGGCGAAGCCGGTGATTTGGTGGAGCCGATGGGATTCGAACCCACGACCTTCCCGGTTCTCACCGGGACGCGCTGACGAATCCGTTCCCGATTTGGCGAAGCCGGTGATTTGGTGGAGCCG
>Ga0075272_1000140_pt1 | contig 16540 bp, 11 predicted proteins | sample SF_Rice_5C_0N_40_FD_69776 | JGI IMG/M metagenome (GOLD analysis project Ga0075272, IMG submission 69776) | Rice paddy soil microbial communities from Twitchell Island, California, USA - SF_Rice_5C_0N_404 | ecosystem: Environmental > Terrestrial > Soil > Paddy field/soil | place: USA: Twitchell... | reverse complement strand
AGGACGGTGGCGCTGAGATTGACGCTCTGGCCCTGGTCGAGCGTTTGCGCCGAGATGGGAGTCAACTGGACGGCGTTGAAGGTGGTGGGTTTGCCGACGCAACCCGCAAGAGCAACAGTGGCCAGGATTCCGGAGGTAAGGGCGCAGATCAGCGCGAAGCGACGAAACTGGGTCTTCATGGTTTTCACGCCTCTGGCGGCAGTGGTGTGCCGAAAGACCATTAGAACGCGGCCCTGCGGCGATGCGGAGGCAATCCCGCAGGGCGATAACGTAAGAGGTACTGCCCGCAAGGGCAAATCGGAGTTGTGGGGATTGGCAGGGCTGGTCGCCCGCGACCCTAGAACGAGCGGGCGGCGGCGGCGAGGGCTTGATTGTGCTCGGCGCGCTGGGCCAGCATCACAGCGGCGCAGCGAGTGCACAGAGCCATCTCGCGGGCGGCCCACAGGGCGCTGTCGGGCGCGACGATCTTGCTCAGGCGCTCGCAGAGCTGCAGGAAGCCGTAATAGAGGCGGAGAGTGCCGACTTTCGGTCCTGCGGCTCCATCGACCTCCGGACAAAGCTCGCTATAGGCGGTGATGCTGGAGAAGCCTTTGGAAACAAGGGACTTAGCTAGCGATCCGGCGACGGGTTCCCATTCCGCCGAGAGCGGCTCGGAGGCCACTTTCAGCACGGCCGCGCGCCAGGAAAGTACGATGAACTGCAGCGCGGTGGCCAGTGAGATCACGAAGATAAGCGCGGCGATTAGCATCTTGCACCGTGTCTAGATTCGCTGGAGGCGCCGCCGGGGACAATAGAACGACAGTACCAGTTTGGCACCAGTCCTCGGGTGTAACGAGTTGGCAGGAAATTGAAGGCAGAGCCTGCTGCGCCAGGAAACCGGTCTATCTTGGGCCACGCTGGCAAGACCGCGCTTCCTCGGAAAGCGGTTTGCCAGGGGTTGTTGAGTGCAGGCGCGGGGTGCGATACAAGGGTGGCGTTCTTCCACTGAGGAGGAGGCGATGCAAAGGCGAATCATTGTGGTTGGGGTTGCGATGGCGTTTGGCGTGGTGTCGCTTTCGGTGGCAGGTGAGCCGGGGCGGGCAAGCGCAAATTCGGCGAAATACGCTTCAAGATCGGTCCGGCGGAATGCCACAGTGCAGAAAAGCGCCGCCCGGGAGCAGAGTGGCCACAATCCGGTGTCTAATGCATCGAGCGAATCGCAAATCCGGCAAGTGCTGGCCGAGCAGGTAGGCGCCTGGAACCGCGGCGACATCGACTCGTTCATGGAGGGCTACTGGAAATCGCCGCGCACGCTGTTCATCGGCGCGAATGGAGTGATGCGTGGGTGGCAAGCAGTCCTCGATCGCTATCACCGTTCCTATCCGAACCGCGAAGCGATGGGCCGTTTGACCTTCTCGAACCTGGAAATACAGCAGGAGTGCCCGCGAGCGGCGCTGGTGATTGGCGAATACCAACTGCAGCGCGAGAAGGATCATCCCTCGGGAGTGTTCACGCTGAGCTTTCGCCGATTTCCGGAGGGCTGGCGCATCGCGGTGGACCATACGACGGCGTTCGCGGCTGAGACCGGCGCGCGTCACAAGTAAGGCGATTGTTCCGTTATTCCCGCTTTTCCGTTGCTGTTTTCGGCGATAATAGGGGCCTTTGGAGCGGATGAAACGATGAGAGCAGTGGTTACGGGCGGCGCGGGATTTCTGGGTTCGCATCTTTGCGATTACCTTCTGGCCAAGGACTGGGACGTTCTGTGCATTGATAATCTGGTGACCGGGTCGGAAGAGAACGTCGAGCATCTGCGGTCGAACCGGCACTTCCGGTTCCGGCGCGCCGACGTTTCGGAATACATCGAAGTGGAAGGGCCGGTCGAGGCGGTGCTGCACTTTGCCTCTCCCGCCAGCCCTCCCGATTACTTGAAACTGCCGATCCAGACGCTAAAAGTCGGCTCGCGGGGTACGCACAACGCGCTGGGGCTGGCGCTGGCCAAGAAGGCGAGATTCCTGCTGGCCTCGACGTCGGAATGCTACGGCGACCCGGATGTCAGCCCGCAGCCGGAAAGTTACTGGGGCCACGTGAATCCGGTGGGGCCGCGCGGCGTGTACGACGAAGCCAAGCGTTTTGCGGAAGCGATGACGATGGCCTACCACCGGTACCACCACGTGGACACGCACATCGTGCGCATCTTCAATACCTATGGCCCGCGCATGCGCCTGAACGACGGGCGCGCGCTGCCGAATTTCCTCTACCAGGCGCTGAATGGCGAACCCATCACGGTTTACGGCGAAGGGAAGCAGACGCGCAGTTTCTGCTACGTTTCCGATTTGATCGAGGGCATCTACCGTTTGCTCGAATCGCAGGAGCACGAGCCCACCAACATCGGGAACCCGCACGAACTCACCATTCTGGAGTTTGCCGAGCGCGTGCGCGACCTGGTTGGCAACAAGAACGTGCCGATCGCCTTCCACCCCTTGCCGCAGGACGATCCCAAGCAGCGCTGTCCCGATATTTCGAAAGCGCGGCGGATTCTGGGCTGGGAACCGAAGGTCAATCTGGCGGAGGGCCTGCGGCTGACGCTGGAATATTTTCGCGCGCGGGTGCACAGCCCTTCGTCCTAGCGAATGGTCCTTGCAGGGATCCGGACGAGAGGCGATGACGAGTGCAGTTGTTAACCAAAGATCGTAAGCTACAGTAAACCAGAAAGCCCGGCGGTGCGTCTAAAGAGCCGGTCGTTACCAACGGCGTACATTTGGCATTCCAGGCAACACTGCACCGACCGGGACGCAACCTCTGAATTCGCGCCCTACCAGGGCGCGCCGTTCCAAGCGGGTGACGCGTATGCGGTATGCGCTCTCCTTCAGGAGTTCGACTGACGTTCCCGCCCCGGGAACGGAGACACCGGCCGAAGCAGGTCCGCTCAGCCAGCAGGCAGTTCCGGCGCCCACCCCACCTCGCAGCGTGCGATCCTTCCGAGCCTGGATTCTGATTGCGTTGGCCGTGATCGTGGCGGCGGCAGGCTGGCTGGCCGCGCGGCACTATCTCTCCGAACGAACGTCGGCCACGGGGTCCGAAACGGTCGCAGCACGTGGAGAAAAGTTCGTGAACACGCTGCGGCTGACGGGAACCACTGCGGCCGTGCACGCGCGGCCTATTCTGGTGCCCACGCTGGAAGGCGCGCAGCTGAATGCGCTCGTGATCACCCAGATCGCGCCGGCGGGTGCACAGGTTAAGAAGGGCGATGTTCTGGCCGAATTCGACCGGCAAGCGCAGTTGAAGGATGCGCTGGACAAACGCGCCTCCTACCAGGAACTGGTCGACCAGCTGAACGAAAAGCGCGCCGCTGAAGCCGCCGCGCGCGCCAAGGATGAAACCGAACTGACGCAGGCCGAGAATGCGTTGAAGAAAGCGCGGCTGGAAGTGGGGAAGAACGAGATCGTTTCGAGGATCGACGCGGAGAAGAATCGCGAGGCGCTGGCCGAGGCGATCGCCACACTGAAACAGCTGCGGCAAACGTACAAGCTGAAGCGCGAATCGGCGGCGGCGGACATTCAGTCGGTCGCGATCAAGGCGGAGCGGGCGAAACAGACCATGCTCTATGCGGAGTCAAACGCGCAGAAGATGCGCCTGCTTTCGCCCATGGACGGAGTGGTGGTGCTCAATACGGTGTGGCTCGGCGGGCGGATGGGCGACGCGCAGGCGGGAGACCAGGTGCGGCCCGGGCTGCCGTTCATGAGGGTGGTCGATCCGTCGCGCATGAACGTGTCGGTGGAAGTCAATCAAGCCGATTTCCTGAGCCTGCACGTGGGACAGCGGGCGCGCATTCACCTGGACGCGTATCCCGCGCTCGTTTTTTCGGGGCAGCTCGAGGAACTGTCTCCGCTGGCGCATGCTTCGCAGTTTTCGGACAAAGTGCGCACGTTCTCGGCGATGTTCGCGATCGACGGCAGCAATCCCAAGCTGATGCCGGATCTTTCGGCGGCGGTGGACGTCGAGCTGGACAGCGCCAAGAACGCAGTGACCGTGCCGATCCAAAGCGTCGCCGATGCGGGCGGGCAGGAATACGTCTGGATCCGGGACGGCGACGGTTTCCGGAAGCGCAGCGTCACGCTGGGGCCGCGCAACGATCTGGACGTGGTGGTCGAATCGGGACTGAAGGCCGGAGACGTTGTGAAGCGGGACGCCGGCGGGGCGGCGGCTGGAGTTTCGTGAAGATGGCGCGAGCGCATCCATTTCGAGCACACAAGAAATGCGTTGTGGCGCTTTGCGGCGGAATCGTGGTGTTGTTGCTGATTCTTGCGGCCTTCCGGTTCTCCTATTCCGCACCGGCGATTCCGACGGCGGTGGTGACGCGCGGCGATTTCGTCGACTACCTGCAGCTGCGCGGCGAGGTTAAAGCGGCGAAATCGGCCGGCATCAACGCCCCGTACGAAGCAGGCGATCTACAAATCCTGAAGATCACGCCGAATGGGACGGCGGTGAAAAAAGGGCAAGTGGTGGTGGCGTTCGACACAACCAGCCCGAAGCAAACGCTGGCGCAAGACCAGACGGACCTGAAATCCGCTGACGCAGCCATCGAACAGGCGAGGGCGAAGGCGCGGCTGAAAGAGCAGCAGGATTTGACGGATGTGATGAAGGCGCGCTTCGACGTGGAATCGGCGAAGCTGGACGCCAGCAAGCAGGATATTCTTTCCAAGATCGACGGCGAGGAGGCGCAGCTGAAGCTGGCCGACGCGCAGCAGAAACAGAAGGAGGACGAGGCGAAACTCAACTCCGACAAGGCATCCGACGCCGCGGACGTCGAAAACAACGTTCAAAAGCGCGACCAGGCGCTGTTCAAGCTGCGGCAAACGCAGCGGACTCTTTCGGTGCTGGTGCTGCGCGCGCCTACGGACGGCATCGTCACCGTGCTGAGCAACTGGCAGGCGGCGGGGCCGTTTGGCAACGGCACGCCCTTCAAGGCGGGCGATCGCGCCTGGCCCGGAGCCGCCATCGCGGAGGTGCCGGACCTTTCGACGCTGGAGATTTCGGCCCGCGTGGACGAAGTCGAGCGCGGAAGGATCCAAGCGGGGCAGGCGTTGACCATCCGCATCGATGCCACTCCCGACCGCGAATTTGCGGGCCGCATCGCACATATCAGCACGACGGCGAGCACCGACTTTTCCGCCGGCTGGCCGTTTCCGCGCGATTTCACCGTGCGGATCGCGATCGATCATCCGGACGCGCGTCTGCGTCCCGGCATGCAGGCCAACCTGCGCATCGCAACGGAGCACGTCCACGGCGGCACCCTCATGCCGTCGCAAGCGCTGTTTCACGATGCGGGACAGACCGTGGCGTACGTGCTGAAGGGCCGGAAATTTTCCGAACGAGTCGTGGAAGTGGCGCGACGCAATGCCGATCAGCTCCTCATTGCGAAGGGGGTTGAGCCGGGCGAACGAGTGGCACTCGAGAAGCCGGCGGCGCGATAGCGAAACGTAATGAGACAAAACGCCCCAGCCCCGTGGATCGTTGTTGCCGTCCTGTTGGGGACAGCGCTCAGCTCGTGCGCCGGGCGGGGCGGTTTGCGCGCGGCTACGAGCGAGATTCCTGTCGCGCCGGTGAAAGAGGTGAATCTGCAGCTGGAAGTGAACACGACCGGGGAGCTGCGCGCGACGCGGAGCGCGCAGATGACCGCGCCCCCGGTCGGCGGCGGAACACTGCAGATCATTCAGCTGGCGCACACGGGGCAAGCGGTGAAGGCGGGCGAGGTGGTGGTCGCGTTCGATCCCAGCGAACAGGAATACAAGCTGGCGCAAAGCCGGTCGGACCTGGCCGAGGCGCACGAGGAGATCGTCAAGGCGAAGGACGATGCGGCGGTGCAGACGGCGCAGGACCAGACGAATCTGCTGAAGGATAAGTTCGCGGTGCGGCAGGCGGAGCTGGACGTCAGCAAGAATCCGATCCTGAGCGCGATCGACGGCCAAAAGAATTTGCTGACGCTGCAGGAGGCGAAACGCGCGCTGGCCCAGCTCGAGCAGGACATCCAGTCGCACAGCGCGTCGAACCAGGCCAGCATCGAGGTGGCGCAGGAGAAGAAAGCGAAGGCGCAACTGGCCATCGCGGAGGCGCAGAAGAACATTCAGAACATGCAGGTGCGTTCGCCGATCGACGGGCTCGTGGTCGTTCGCGAAAACCAGAATGCCAGCGGCGGAATGTTCTGGACCGGAATGACCTTGCCGCCGTATCAGGAAGGCGACCAGACGTACCCCGGCAGCGTGGTGGCTGAAGTGATCGACCTGCAGCACATGGAACTGGATGCCACGGCGAAGGAGAGCCAGCGGGCCACGGTCAAGCCCGGACAAACGGCGGATGTTCGCGTGGACGCGCTTCCCGGAACGGTATTCCACGCCAAGGTGCAATCCGTGGCGGGAATGGCGGCGAGCCCCTGGTTTGGCGGCGCGAGCCAAAACTTCAGCATCACGCTGGCGCTCGAGCGCCCCGATGCGCGGCTGCGGCCCGGCTTTTCGGCGCACGTGATCATCTACGGAGAGCACCTCAAGGATGCGCTATCGATTCCGCAGCAGGCCGTCTTCAACATGGAGAGCAAGCCGGAGGTGTACGTCGAGACGGGCGGCGGATTCCGGCCGCAAGGCGTAAAGATCCGCTACTTGAGCGAGGGGACGGCGATCGTCGAGGGGTTGAAGGCAGGGACTAAAGTGGCTCTCGTCAATCCGCAGGAAGGCAGCGCCAGCAGCGCGAAGGCCAGCGCCGGCGGAATGGGCCTCCAGTGAGCGCGAGAACGGGGCGGGTTGCGAGCCCGCATTCTGCGTATCGCCGAAGCGTCCGCCAGTACCTTCCCGATTTCGAGCTGGGCCTGGAAAATCTTCTCAACCACAAGCTGCGTTCTCTGCTGACCATGCTGGGCATGATCTTCGGCGTCGCCGCGGTGGTGTCCATGTTGTCGATCGGAGCCGGCGCACAGCAGAAGGTCATGGCGTTCATCGAGCAAATGGGCGTGCGCAATCTGATCATCGAAGCGAAGGAGCCCGGCAACGACGCGGCCCTGCAGAAACTGCGGCGCACGACGGCGGGGCTGTCGTTTGAAGATTACCGCGCGATTCGCAAGGACGTGGCCGGCATCGTGGCTTCGACCCCGCGCAAGCGTTTCGCGCCGTCCGAATGGTTTCCCAAGCCGCAGCAGGACGCGCCCGCCATTTACGGCGTGACTCCGGCATACGAGGAGATCGCCGGGCTGCGCGCAGTCGAGGGGCGCTTCTTCGACGCGAGGGAAAACGCGGACGCCGCCCCGGTGTGCGTGCTGGGCTCGGCCGCAAAGCTCAACCTGTTCGGCTCGGCCGATCCGATCGGCAAGTACGTGAAGGTGGACACGCAGTGGCTGCACGTGATCGGCGTGGCCGCGCCGCAATTGTCGGCGCAAACGGAGATCGCGGGCGTTCCCAACGAAGATTCCAACAATCTGATTTACGCACCTCTGAATGCCGTGGTCCTGCGCCTGGCGGATTCGCAGAGCTATCTGAAGGACGAGATCGACGGCATCTATCTGCGGCTGGCCTCCGCGAGCGATTCGCCGAAGACGGCGCAAATCGTGCGCAGCCTCTTGAACGTGGCGCACCACAATGCGAATGATTTCAGCGTGATCGTCCCCGCGGAATTGCTCGCGGAGCAGCAGCGGACCGAGCGGCTGTTCAGCACGGTGATGGTGGCCATCGCGTCGATTTCGCTGCTGGTGGGCGGAATCGGAATCATGAATATCATGCTGGCCAGCATTCTGGAGCGCACGCGCGAGATCGGCGTGCGCCGGGCGGTCGGCGCGCGGCAATCGGATATCGTGCGGCAGTTCGTGGTCGAGTCTGTGCTGATTTCGTTCGCCGGCGGCGTGCTGGGGATTTTTTTCGGCTTCGGGATGTCGCGGCTGATCGCGCTGCTGGCGGGGTGGTCCACGATTGTGACCGCGCGGTCGATCCTGCTGGCGTTCCTCGTGTCGATTTCCGTTGGCCTGATATTCGGCATTTATCCAGCGGTAAAGGCCGCCCGCTTGGACCCGGTGGAAGCGATTCGTTACGAGTGACCGGGCCGCCGCGGCCAGCCTGTTTCCAAGGGGGAAAACATGGGATACGTGCGCCGGCGCTTGATCGCTCTTCTTGTGTGTGTGGCCTGCGCGCCCGCGATTATGGCGCAAATTGCGCCTCGGGCGCCGGCCGCGTTTCAGTTCGAGGGGCGCTTGCGAAGCGGGCAGATTCCGAGGCCGCCCGAGGGCTTCGAGGAGCACGTCGTCAACGGCAAGCTGACACTGTCGCTGGATGACGCGATCCGCCTGGCGCTGGCAAACAACACCGATATCCGCATCGACGAGCAGCAGGTGCAAACGGCGAAGAACGCGGTGCAGCGCGCGCTTTCGCCCTTCGATCCCACCGTGTCGGCCTTGTTCGACTCGCAGCGTCAGCATGAGAACGCCTATTCAGCCCTGCTGGGCGGCCCGCCAGTCCTGAACCAGTTGAGCCAGCAAACGGAGGTTCAGGTCACCGATACCATGGAAACGGGTACGAATTTCCAGGCGACCTTCGACTCGTTCAAAAACACGTCGAACAGCGCGTTCTATTTTTTCAGCCCGGCGTTTTTCACCACGCTCCAGTTCAGCCTGACGCAACCGCTGCTGAAGGGAAGAGGTTTTCTGGCGAACCGCGGGCCCATCATCGTGGCGCAGCGCGGGCTGTCCGTGTCGCGCGCCACCTTCGAGGGCAAGGTGAACGATATCCTGCTGACCGTGATCCAGGACTACTGGAGGGTGATCCAGGCGCGCGAGACGCTTACGGTGCAGCAGGATTCGCTGGGCGAAGCGCAGAAAAGCTACGATCACGACAAGCGCGCGCTGCAGCTCGGCGCGCTTCCTCCGCTGGATATCTATCGCTCCGAATCGCAGGTGGCTTCGCGGCGCGTGTCCGTCATTCAGGCCGAGTACTTGCTAAAGCAGCAGGAAGACCAGTTGCGCCGCGATTTGGGGGCGGACATCGAACCGAATATTCGCGCCCTGCCGCTGAATTTGACGGAGAATCCGGACCCTTCCGCGGCGTTGATTTCCATCGACTTTCCCGGCGCGCTGCAGAAGGCATTTGCGTACCGTCCGGAAATCGAGTCCATACGGGAGCAGCTTGCTGCGGACGACGTCAACGTGCGCGTGGCGCACAATGGCCTCGAGCCCGATCTGTCTCTGGTCGGCAGATACACGACGACCGGCCTCAACAGCAACATCGTGAACGGGAATTTCACGGCCGGCACTTACGGCAGCGCTATCAACCAGATGTTTGGCTTCGGGTACCCGACCTACGAGTTCGGAGTCAACTTGAAATACCCGTTCCGCAATCACCTGGCGCAAGCGGCCATGGGCGACGCGCTGGCGGCGAGGCGCGCCGACCGGTATTCGGAACGTTTGCTGCACGAACAGATCACGCTGGCTGTAAGCAACGCGGTGCACGCGCTCGATGAATCGAAGCTTTCGATGCAGGCGGCCAAGACCGCTCTCGATCTATCGCAAAAAACGCTGCAGGCCGAGCAGCACAAGTACGAGCTGGGCGCCGAGACGGTGTTTTTCGTGCTCGAAGCGCAAACGGAACTCACGCAGGCCCAGGAGAGCCTGGTGCAGGCGCAGGTGAGTTACCAGGTGGCGACCGCTCAAGTCGACCACGACACCGGCAATCTTCTTCAGCGCTATCAGGTGCAGATTGCGGGCCTGAGCGACTGAAAATCCACGCGCCTGCTGCGGCGGAGCGCTCAGTCGGGAAACTTCCGGCGAATGCGGACGGTGCGGTCCAGTTCGTCCACCGCTTGCAGGATCTTGAGCCGCAAGTCGGGCTGGATTGACGCGGTTTGCAGATAATTGTGGACCTCGGCATCGGCCGCGGGAGACTGCTGGCCGTCGATGAATGCGTCGAGCCAGGCCACGAGAAAAAAGATTTTGCGCTCGCGCTTGACTTGCGGCAGAGCTTCGAGCGCCGGCTTCAGGTAGGGCTGCGTGAGCGCCGGCTGGTTCCAGGAATTGAACGGGCGCAGGCTGAGCTGGATCCAGTCCTCCGGACGCGCAGGGTCGTGGAGATATTCGTTGAAGTATTTCTGCTTCGTTTGCGCCGTAGGAGTGGCCGCTTCGGCGACATAGGCGAATTTCTGGCCTTCGGTGGTCGCGTCGCGCTTGCGCTGCGCTTCGAAGATCGCGCGAGCGTCCGGATCGTTAAAGGCAATCAACGACGTCACCATGGTCCAGCGATCGAGCGAGCGCAATTGGACGCCGGGAATGGCCAGCTGCCCATCGAGTAGAGCCTTCAATTTGGCAAGTCCCGCCGGCGTCTCCGCCACGGAGCGCAGTCCGCGAAACCAGAGAATTCGCAGGTCGTGGTCTTTGGCATCCATCATCCGGCCGGCGGCCAGCGTTTCGAAGCGGGGGACGAAGTCCATCCGCGTTTTGTCACTGACGTAGCGGTGCAGAGCCGTCGTCGAGCTGGCAAGAATGGTTTGCACCAGCGACGGATCGGTTTCCTGTGGCAGCAGCCGGAGTGAAACGCCGAGATACTCGCGGGGCGCGAGATCAGCCTGGCGGACCGAGTCCCACAGCGAGCCCCACAGCAGTGCGCGCGTGAAAACGTCGCGAACGCCGCCCAGATGCGCGAGGACGTAGCGCTGGCTCGTCGTATCGAGAAGGAAGCGCCCGTAGGCATAATCGCCATCGTTCGCGAACACGAACGCCGGGCAGGCCGCGTGCGGGCCGACGGGAACTTCCGCGCTGGCTGTATGAAACTCGACGCGAAGGGTCGAGGTCTGGCCGTCGGGATCGCTCAGCAAAACTTCAGTAGCGATCGGCCAGACGGCGTTCGTGCCCAGCACATCGTGCTGCGTCAGCGAAAGGCGCGCGAGATGGCCCGAGCGGCACGACCAGGAAACATCGACCTGCGGCATTCCGCGATGGCGAATCCACATGCCGGCCCAGGCATCCAGCGGCTTTCCCGAGGCTTGTTCCAGCGCGTGGACCAGGTCGTCCCAGGTGGCATTGGCGTACGCGTGCTGCTTCAGGTAGATGCGGAGGCCGTTGCGAAAATTCGTGGCACCCAGATAAAACGAGAGCTGCTTCAGCACGCCGGGGGCTTTCGAGTAGACGATTGCGCCGTAGGCCGACTTCGCGTCATCCAGGTTCGGAATGTCCTGATAGATCGGCGTGGTGCCCTGCGTCGAATCGATTTCGTAAGCGGCGGGCTTGATCGTTTCGTAGAAGCGCTTCCAGATGGGCTCGTTGCGCTTCAGCGAGGCGAGCGCCTGGTAGGCCATGTACTGCGCGAAACCTTCTTTGAGCCACAGATCGTCGAACCAGCGCATGGTGACGAGATCGCCGAACCATTGGTGGGTCAGCTCGTGCAGCACCAGGATGTCGCGCCCAAGAAGGTCCAGATGCGTGGGCGCGGTGCGAAAGAGGACCGATTCTTCGCGCAGGAATGTCGAACCCGCATGCTCCATCCCGCCGTAAGCGAACTCCGGAATCAAAACCATGTCGTATTTCGGGAAAGGAAATGGCTGTGCGAAATAGGCGGAGAAATACTTGATCCCCTGCGCCGCGATTTCCTGCACCTCGGGCGCTTCTTTTTGCGCGCGTGCGAATTGCGATTTGCGCACGTAGAGGCCGGGAAGGCCGGGCGTGTCGTGAACTTTGCGGAAGGGCCCGGCAGCGAAGGCAAAGAGATAGGTGCTGATGGGCCGAGTCTCGCCGAATACAGTTTGGCGTCGCGCGTCTCCCGCTTCAGAAGAACGCTCGACGGGCGTGTTTGAAATCACGGTCCAGTTTTGCGGCGCGCCGATGGTGAGTTGAAATCGACCCTTGATGTCCGGCTGGTCAAAGCAGGGGAAGGCCATGCTGGCGTCCATGGGAACGAACAGCGTGTAAATATACTCGGCGCCATCATCGCGATCGTCGAAGCGGATCAGCGGCTTTCCGGCCGGCGCGACGTTCGATACGAATTCGGCGTCGACCACGTTTTCACCCTGATGCAAAGCGGAGGCGGGCAGATCGATGTGGTCATTGTCGAGCGTGGTCGAAAGCACCGTGCCATTCAGCGAGATGGAGATGAGCTTGCCGTCGCGAAAATCCAGCAGAAGAGGTCCGGGAGCGCGCAGGTCGAAGCGCAGCACTTCGCGGCCTTTTGTTGTGGCCGCATGCGGCGCCAGATCGAAACGAACGCGATAGCGCACATTCGAGATGCGCGCCGCCCGCTCGCGAGCCAACTCGCGAGGAATTCCGCGCGGCGCGCTCGCATAGGCGCTCGCGCAGAGTGTGAGTGCGATCAGCAGGGAGCTCGACCGGATTATTCCGCGGATCGAAATCATGGCGGGCGGAGTATAGCTCAATCTTGCGGTGAACGGCTGAGCGCGCGAATACTTGCGCGCAAGACCGAATCTCCGGAACGAAGCGTTACTTCGCGGCAGCCTGAGTGTGCTCGCCCGATCGAAACTCCGTCCACGGATACGCGGGCATGTCGTGGAGGATGGGCGCCCACCAAGCGTACTCGGGATGCGTTTTCAAGAACGGCTTGGCGTAGAAATTCGTGCCGCAGGGATGGCCGAGATGCGCGATCAATTCCATCTTTGCGGCCATTTCGCTGTCCGTGACTTTCCCCTGAACCGCGCCGCCAGGAAAGTACGGAGCCCAGTCCCAGATGGAAACACCGTGAGGATCGGTGTCGACGTGCCCGCAGAGTGTGCGGCTATCGGCTCCTTCCTTTTTCGTGTAGGCGTCGAAGTGGTCGGACTCGAAGCGTTCGGCAAGCGGCGGATCGATCTTCCCTTTGTACTGGGCCATCAGCTCGTTCCAACGGACGTGCCGCGCGTTGGCGGTATTCGACATGTCGTGCACGTTGAAGGTGGTCTCATCCTTGATGACTTGCGGATCGCTTGGGAAATTGGAGCCCACGAAGTAGCCGTCTTTCGTGCGCCACACGCGCGTGTGCTTCAGTCCTTCTTCGAAGCGCGCGATTTCGCCGGTCTTGCGATCTCCCAGCAGCCAGTCGTTCGCATAGCCGCCGTTGTTGCCGTCGTTCATGATGCGGACGTAGTCGTCGATCGACCCGGCGTACTGCAAGGCCTTGCGCGCGCGCTCGAATTCGGGAACGCCGTTCGGATTCCAGCCGTAGAACTGGGAAATGGTGGTCTCGGTGATCATCAGGCCGTCGGAATTGATGCCGAAATCGTCGTCGCTGGCGATGGCGCCGGGGAACCCGTCCATCAAAATGCGGTAGCCGCGCTGCGGAACGATGTCGAAAATAATGCGCCAGCGCTCGCCTTGCGCGTAGTTCGTCCAATTGTTATGCGCGATCACGATGTCGTGCGTCTTCGTGTAGCTGCCGGTGGCGACGAACGCGCTGCAGTTGCCCGGGCTGGTGAGCCGCGCAGCATGGGCGACCTTTTGCGTCTTGTTGTACCAGGGGACGTAGTAATCGGACAGCTCGGAGAACGCGTTGAAGGCGACGACGTCGTCCAGATCAATCGACTTCACGCCGTGCGCGCGCAGGCCGGCGACGATTCCTTTCAGCTCCGCCTGATATTCCGGATCGATTTTCGGCCACAGCATGTCATGCGCAGTCTTCTGGAAGAATGCCCATTTCTTGTGCGTCTCGTGCTCGTACTCCAGGCGATTCGCGTTGAACGCGTCGACGATTTCCGGCGCGAGCAGGTAGCCGTGCTGAAATCCGATCTGATCCGGCGAGCCGTGCAGATGAACGTAAATCCAGCCGTGCTCGGTGAAGCGATAGGCTCCCTCCAGGCGCGGGTCCGCGGGCGGTTCCGCGGCCTTCGACGGAGAAGCGGTCGTCGCTGTTGTCGCCGCGCTTGCTTGCGGCCCTTTTCGAAATCCCCAGCCGAAGATGATCAGAGCTATGAGTACCGGGAAAAGTACGGATATGAGCACTTTGAACGCCAGGCGCATTGCAGGCCTCCGAAAAAAACTCCGCGGGTATGTTAGTTCACTCCGGGAGGCAATGAAAGGCGCGATGTCGTTTCGTTACATAGCTGAAAGTGTCCTGCTTCACGCCGGACCGGTGCGGCACGGGACCGTGGGCAAGCTTGACCCGGTGCCCGGCGCGTCTATAATTCGTGCGGAATAGAAGGCCAAAACGTCTGCCTTAGAAAAGAGGAGACACTTGCCCGCGCTCGAAAAGTCTTTTTCGTCATCATCGGCCATCTTGGAGACGCTTGTGCTGGTCGCCCTCGCTTTGCTTCCGTTTGTGTTGGCGGCATCGGCGCGGGCTCAGGCTCAGCCCACAGCACAAGAGATCGCGCGCTGGCAGCGCGAGGCGAACGACGTCACCATCACCCGCGACAATTGGGGCATCGCCCACGTCCACGGCAAAACGGACGCGGACGCGGTCTTCGGCATGGAGTACGCGCAAGCCGAAGATGATTTTCATCGCGTGGAGATGAACTACATCGAGGCGCTTGGCTGGGAATCGAAAGGCGAAGGCGAATCCGCGCTGTACGATGATTTGCGCATGCAATTGTTCATGGATCCGGCGGTGCTGAAGGCGAAGTACGCCTCCGCCTCGGAATGGCTGAAAAAGCTGATGGACGCCTTCGCCGACGGCCTGAATTTCTATCTTTACAAACATCCGCGTGTGAAGCCGCTGGTCATCACGCACTTTGAGCCGTGGATGGCGGTCGCATTCAGCGAAGGGAGCATCGGCGGGGACATCTATCAGGTCGATGTGAAGCGCCTTGCGGCTTTCTACGGTCAGCAGTCCGATCCGGCGCCTAGCGTCGCGCAGGAACTGCCGCCTCCGGAACCCGGCGGATCGAACGGCATCGCCGTCGGGCCGTCGGACTCGGCCGATCATCACTCCTTGCTCTACATCAATCCGCACGTCTCGTTCTATTTCCGGGCCGAGCTGCAGATGTCGAGCGATGAAGGGTTGGATGCGTATGGCGCGGTGACCTGGGGCCAGTTCTTCGTCTATCAGGGTTTCAATCGCACGGCCGGCTGGATGCACACGTCGAGCGGCGTGGAAAATGTGGAGCAGTTCCTCGAAACGGTCAGCAAAAAGAACGACCGCTACTATTATCGCTACGGCGCGCGCGAACTGCCGGTGAAAGAGCGTTCCATCACCATCGACTACAAAACCTCTTCAGGCATCGCGCACAAAACCTTCACCGCCTATTACACGCAGCACGGCCCGGTCATCGGCCGCATCGGCGACAAATGGGTGAGCATCAACCTGATGCAGCGTCCCATTCGCGCGCTGACCCAGGATTTCACGCGCATGAAGACCAAAGATTACGCTGCGTTCCTGCAGACCATGCGCCTGCACACGAATTCCTCGAACAACACGATTTTCGCCGATTCGGAAGGCCACATCGCCTATTTTCACTCCGACTGGATTCCTCGCCGCAGCGACGCATTCGATTGGACCAAGCCCGTCGACGGCAGCGATCCCGCCACGGCGTATCACGGTTTGCTGACGCTCGCGCAGACGCCGCACCTGCTCGATCCCGCGGACGGCTGGCTGTACAACTCGAACAACTGGCCATGGTCTGCGGCGGGGCCGGACAGTCCCAAGCGCGCGGATTTTCCGAAATACGTCGATCGCGGCACCGAAGAAAGCCCGCGCGGCTACCATGCACTGCGATTGTTTGAGGGGCACCGCGGCTGGACGCCCAAGTCGCTCACGGCCGCCGGCTTCGATAGTTACTTGCCCGCGTTCGCGACGATGATTCCCGTGCTGGTCCGGGCCTACGATGCTGCGCCCGCATCCGATCCACTGAAGAGCAAGCTGACGCAGCAGATGGAAACGCTGCGCAAATGGGACTACCGCTGGGGCGCGGACTCGGTGGCCACATCGCTCGCGATTTTCTGGGGCGACGACATCTACCACGCGGTTTCAGCGACAGCGCGCGAGGAGGGGCTCTCGCCCGAAGATTACGTTGTGAAACGAGCGACGCCTGCGCAGCTGCTCGGGTCGCTCGCGGCTGCTTCCGCCAAGCTGAAGTCCGATTTTGGAACCTGGCAGACGCCTTGGGGCAAAATCAACCGCTTTCAGCGCCTCGACGATAGCATTCGTCACCCGCATTTCGACGATTCCAAGCCGAGCATCGCGATTCCGTTCACTTCTTCGGTCTGGGGTTCGCTCGCGGCGTTCGGCGCTCGTCCTTATCCCAACACCAAGAAATGGTACGGCACGTTCGGCAACAGTTTCATCTGCTTGGTCGATTTTGGCCCCACGGTGCGCGCCTGGGCCGTCACCACGGGCGGAGAGAGCGGCGATCCCGCTTCGCCTCATTTCGAGGATCAAGCCGAGCGCTACGCGAGCGGAAACCTGCGCGTCGTTTATTTCTATCCCGCGCAGCTCAAAGGCCACACGGAACGCGAGTATCATCCCGGCAGCTGAGCCGGGCCGCGCGGCCGGGGACGTGAAGCTTGCTTCGTTTTGGGGCTCGGACGTAACCAAACAGTTGCGGCAGCGCATGGAGGAAACAATGAGATACGGCCTGGGCTGGACCCGATTAACCTTCCTCGCGTGTCTGTTTGGAATTCTCG
>Ga0075272_1000137_pt1 | contig 16942 bp, 17 predicted proteins | sample SF_Rice_5C_0N_40_FD_69776 | JGI IMG/M metagenome (GOLD analysis project Ga0075272, IMG submission 69776) | Rice paddy soil microbial communities from Twitchell Island, California, USA - SF_Rice_5C_0N_404 | ecosystem: Environmental > Terrestrial > Soil > Paddy field/soil | place: USA: Twitchell... | reverse complement strand
ACCGCGTCCCGGAATGGGAAAGCCTCAACATCGCTACTACCGCCGCACTGGAACGCCTGGTCACCGAGGCTGAGCAGGCCTACAACGGGGGAGAGCCGTTTCCCTGGCAGCGCGGCGGCCACCTGCGCCCGGGCCGCCGCGTAGGGCAGCAATAGCAGTCAATACAGGCAATGACTCTATTGCCTGGAAGGGTGGCAGCGGGGCAAACGGCTGCCTGCTCGGCTTGTTCGCCGCTCAGCACAGTGATTGTGGCTCGCCATGGGTAATTCGTGGTGCGCTGGCCCCGGCTGCCCGATCTTGCAGAGCTTCTCGCTCACCTGGCAGGGCTGAACGAACGGGCCGTGCATCCTGACCGCAGCGGCCGAAATCGCCGATTTCTTGATGGCCAGGTGCCTTTTCGGGGGGCAAAAGGCTGCCCCCCGACCCCCCGCCTGAATGTTCCGGTGGTTAAGGTTTTTCCTCCCACCAGCGTACCCCGCTGGCCAGGCCGGTCAAGGGCGGCAAGATCTTTTCGCCCTTCGGGCCGCTTCGCTCGAAAACATCTTGCTCGTCGCTTCGCGATGGCCTTTGGCCACCCATGACAGTCCTGGCCAGCGGGGCCACAGTCGAGGTGTTTTATCCGGTTCGGCAACGAAGGAGCGTCAATGATGCCGAAGCTAAGCAGGGTCTTCTGGCGGGTGCCGGTCAGGATCTACCTGTGGTTTCCCGGGTCAGTATTCATAATGGTCGGCCCCTGGCAGAGCAAAGCCTGCTGGTCAGGCAAGGGCGGATTCGTGAATGGGTCGCGCTGGTTCAGCGGCTGGCACCGCCGGGACTCGGTGAAGCCGTTCTGAGTTTCGAAGGGGAGGGCGGCGACCGGGCCGCTCTCCCCCCTTTCGCGACAGATCACCGGATGAGATCACACGGGTGATTCCCGCGGAATGATCTTACCGAGCATTACCAGAGAATGGCCCACCAGGAGGACAGAATGGCCGCCGAGGAGGAGCGGTCACGGACGCTCGGCAGCGGGGCACACGGGGCGGCGCAGCGCGTGGGCGAGGGCCGCTGGAGGACTGGCGCTGGCGTCGAGCAGGCCGGCGATCAGCTCCCCGATGTGCTCGTCGAGGGTGCGGACTGCCTGGTACTCCCAGCCTCCCCGGCGGGGTCGCTCGCGGCGTTCCAGCAGTCCTTTGCGGTGCAGGTTTGCGGTGACGGTGGCAACACTGGTGTGAGCGACCGGCCGGGGGTAGTCCAGCAGCTGGTGAATCGCACGCGGCGGCAGCCAGCGTGGGGATACCGCCCAGGCTACTGCCATGATCGCGGCTTCCAGCGGGCCGAGCCCCAGCGGCTGTTTGCTGTTGGGCCGCCCGGCGGATGCGGGGCTGGCCGCCGGTGGATGAGCTGGCGGCGCGGACTGGCTGGCGTCCAGGTGGCATGGGTATTGGTCCCACAGATCGAACAGGCCGATGATTTCCTCATCAATCGCCGTCGCAGCATGGTCACCGGCGATGACCTGGCCGTGGTACAGCGCTCGATTCAGAGTGTCGCCGCAGGCAGCGGCCTGTTCGGTGCGCTGGTGGAACAGTTCGGCCCGGGCGGCGATGTCGCCGCGGACTTGCTCGATTGCCTCCACCAGCCGTGCCAGAACCTGATCTTTGCCCAGCCGGCTGGGCAGAATCAGCGTCAGCGCCTGCGGCGAGTCGCGGCCGGTGGCCAGGGCGGGATGCTGGTCAGGGTTCATGGTGGTTCCTTCACGAGCGAGTCGCGGGCGGACCTGTGCTGGAACGTGGCGTGCGTCCCCTGTGGTGGGGCCGTCACGATGGGTCATCGGTGGGCGGCCAGCCTGGCGAGGGTGGCGGTGAAGGTGGGAGCGCTGGCGATGGTTCCGATCCCTGAGGGCAGGTCATAGCCGGGCCCGGCGGAATAGCCTTTGACGCCGTGGCTGGTGTTGTTGCCGTGGGTGACGTCGAGGATGCCGTCGGCGACGCCGTGCATGCGGTACAGGGCGGGGCCGAGGGGGCCGAGGGGGTGGCCGGCCTGCTGGGCGGCCAGGGCGGTGATCCCGGCGAAGAGGGGGGCGGAGAAACTGGTGCCGCAGTTGTACTGCCAGGCCGGGCCGGGTGGCCGGTGGCTGGTGGGCAGATAGACCCACATGCAGCCGTTCATCGACACATCCACCACTCCCCGGTGGCTGCCCACCGTGCTGGCGACCAGGTTCTGGTAGGCCGGGCGCGGGTAGGCAGCGGAGAGCCCAGCCCCGGAGGCGTAGGTGCCGCCGAGCACGCTGTCGGGGCGTACCCGCCGCCCGGCGGCATCCAGGTGCAAGCTGAGGGCGCCGACCCCGGTGACCAGCGGATCAGAGGTCGGCCACGCCACCGTGGGGTGGGGAAAGTATCCGTGGCCAGATATCCCGGTGGGGCCGCTGTCACCCGACCCGGCAATGACGCTGACCCCGGCGTGGGCGGCGGTCACCAGTCCCGCGCGCAGGGCCAGGATCTGCTGGTAGCCGCCGTGAGCCGCTATATCGGCCTCGAAGGTGCCCCAGGAGAAAGAGGCCACGTCGATACGCCGGTGGGTGGCTAGCCAGCCCAGCGCCCCCATGGCGGCGCGATTGCTCACATCAGGTGAAAGCTGCAGGTACACCAGCCGGGCGCCGGGGGCGATGAAGTGCACCAGTTCAGCGTCGGCGGTGCCTTCTTGCGCCCAGTAGGCGCTGCTTGCATCCGGCCGGGCGGGCGGCACCCGGCCCCAGTTGATGACGTCGGCCTGGGCGTTGGGGAGGTGGAAGTGGCGGGAGAACACCGCCAGGTCGGACCGTAGCCAGGGGTTGGCGCCTGGAATGATCACCGCCACGGCAGTGCCGGTCCCGGTGATGCCGTGGGCGTAGAGGTTTCCCAGGTGATACACCCTGTGCAGGGGGTCTTGCCCGTAGCACGGCGTCGTGGAGGCCGCACACGCCGGGAACGGCGGCGGATGCTGCGCCGACACCTGGGCCTGCCCGCCGCCGGCGGGACGGCCTGCCAGGCTGGCCAGCTCCATCCCAGCCCAGGTCCCAGTCCCCGCCAGCACTATTACCGCGGCAGCAGCCCAAAGCCACCGCCACGATTGCGGCCGCAGCCGCCGGGGGCCTGACTGGAAACGGCGCCCGGCCAAACGGTAAGGGTGCTGTGGCCGCCACGGCTCGCCGGTTGCGGTGAAACGCGGCCTGCCAGGTTGTGGGCTAGAAGGCGCCACGGGTGATCGTTCTCCTGTCACTGGTCAAAGGCGGATTTGGCCACACCGCACCCCGCTAAGGCAGTCACCAGGGGCGGGCAGGGGGTTCTGGTGGGGGAGTGGCACCAGGCCGACCTCAGCGATCTACATGCGGGCCGGCACAGAGGCACCGGCAGCCTTGGCCGGTCGCATCATGGGGTACATCCGCGGCCCGTCCGGAAGCTGGATGGGATCGCCCAAGTCGGCGTACCCGTACTTGAGGTAAATGCCGCGGGTACCGAGGTCGGAGGCTTCGAGATAGGCGGGCACACCGTCGCGGTCGAGAGTGGCATGGTGGGCCTGCAGCAAGGCGGTCCCGATGCCCAGCCGCTGCCGGTCCGGGCGGACCGCAAGAATGGCCAGATGCTGGTGGCCGGTGCCGACTGGGTGGTGCGCCTCGAATCCCTCATCGAGTGCCTGGAACCGGTCCAGGTACTCTCCGGTGACGGCAGCGAGCCGTTCGGCGTATCCCTCTGGTGGGTCACCGGGCCCGCCGGGCCCGACCGGCAGCCACAGCGCCGCAGCGTCCAGGGCAGGGGTGGTGAACACCAGGCCGCCGGTGAAGGCGTGGTCGACGTAGATGCGGAAGTAGGTGGGGAAGATTTCGCGGCGAGCGGCCGGGTCGGGGACGAGCCACTGGGAGACCGCGAGGTCGAAGAACGCGTCGGCGATGACCTGGCTGAGCACGCCGGTATGGCTGGCGTCAGCTCGGAGGGCGGTGCGGCCGGTGCTGGCGGGGTGACGGGATTGTGCGGTCATGACCGGCCTTCCTGGGCAGCGGCGGATGTGGTGTGGGTGGCGGCGTGGTGGCCGAGCCCGATCGCGTGATACACACCGGGGCGGCGGACGCGCAGGAACACCGCCCAGCACAACCCCACGACTGCGGCGGCGCCGAAGGCCGACGGCAGCAGCCAGGTGGCGGGATTGCCCGGGGCGGCGCCGAGCAGCGTGCCGTAGTGCAGGATCGCCAGCACCACAGCCCCGCCCAGCAGCAGGAACGACAGGGCGGGAGCGGCCATCCGCACCCACACGCTCTCGGTCCCAGGGTTGCGGGCGAAGTAACCGATAATCGCGGTGGAGGTGAGAGCGAGCAGCATCATCACCCCGAGGCCGCCGGTGGCGCCGCCACCGAAGAACAGGCCATTCATCGCCGGCCACCCGGTGGCGGCGAAGATGGCGATGACGGCCAGGCCGCTGGCGGTTTGGGTGAGGGAGGCGGCGCGGGGGATGCCCCCGCGGGCGGTGCGGGACAACGCGGCAGGCAGGACACCCTCACGCGACAGCGCGAACATGTACCGCCAGGTCACGTTGTGATACGACAACGCCGCGGCGAACAAACTGGTGATGAACAACAACTGGGCCGACTGGGCCAGCGCACTGTTGCCGGCCAGGCCGAACAACAGCCCCGGCCCCTGCCTCGCGGCAGCAGCCGCCACGTGGCCTGGGCCGGTGTGGGCGGCCATCGCCCACGCCGCGCTGGCATACAGGATCCCGATCGCGGCCAGGGCGGTGTAAGTGGCGGTGGGGATGGTCCGCTGTGGGTTGCGGGCTTCTTCGCTTAAGACTGGGGATTGTTCGAAGCCGACGAAACTCAGCCCGGCGATCACCGCCAGCACGCCCAGGGTCCCGGCCCCACCGCTGGTGAGGGTGGCCGGGGACAGGCCCGCCAGATCCAGGTGCCCGCTCGCCGGGCGGGCCAGCCCGCCGATCGTCTCGGCCACCACGATGACGACCTCGACGGCGGTCAGCACGCCCAGGACACGGCCGGTGATCTCCACCCGGGCCAGGCCCAGGCCGCCCACCAGCGCCCATGCGACCAGTGCCCACACCCACCACGACTGGTGCAGGTGCAGGTGAGCGGCGGCCTCGGCCTGCAGGCTCGGCCCGATCGCCCCGTAGGTGGCGACCTGGAAACTCTCATACGCGACCAGGGCCATCAGCGCAGAGGCCACTCCCGCTGCCCGGCCCAGACCGGCGCTGACGAAGGCGTAGAACGCGCCGGCGTTACGGATCCGCCGGGCCATCGCCACATACCCGGCGGTGAACAACACCAGCACCGCGGCGACCGCGATCAGCGCGAACGGGATGCCGGTCAAGCCGGTGACCGCGTACGCGGTCGGGATCACCCCAGCGCACACAGTCATCGGGGCGATGGAGGCCACAATGAAGGCCAGTACGGAGGGGATACCGACCCGGTCGCGGGCCAGCGCCCGCGCCATCGCGCTGGGCTTGCTGCCTACGGCCTGCGTTCTGGACATCAATCACTCCTTGCTGGTGGGCGGCTTTTCCGGGTAAGGGGGTTCATGCGCGGTGGGCGAGCAGGGCGGCGTCGACGGCTGCTTGGGTGTGGGCGATCAGCTCCCGCAGCGCCGGATGGAGCTGGGCCACCGCCTCCTTGGTGGTGCGGTCGGTCCGGGGCGGGGTGTAGGGCGGCAGCCGGAAGTCCAGCCCACACGCGGTGACCAGCCCGGCCAGCACCGCGTTGTGGGCGGTCAACGGCCGCGAGCGGTCCATGGTCGCCGTGACCCGCAAGATCGGCGCGAACGCGCTGTCAGGGTCGGCAGGCACCCAACGCCTGCCACGCCACCGGCTGCGGGCCACGGTCAGGTACCCCGCCCCCGCCAGACGGCGCGCGACGTCGCCGGCGGCGGTGCGCCCCAGAAACACCAGCCAGTCCCGCACCGGGCGGCGTTCGCGCTCGCTGGCCAGCAGGCCCAGCAGATGACCTGTTAACTCATCCCCAGGTACGGCGCGGCTGGCGACCACAACCCTCTCCTGCCACAAGCCGATATGCCGCCCCAGCATCAACTCGGCCAGCAGCCCGCCAGCCAGCCCCAGGCCCAGCGCACGCGGCTGCACATGCGGTTTGCCGGTGATCTCGTGGTGGCCTACCAGGTACAAGTCGTCAGCCACCCGCCCGGTACCACTCAGCCCCGGCACGGCTTCGCCTCCGCCTCCGCCACCGGGACACCGCTTGCCTGGGTGCCGATCACACTGACGGCGCTGTCCTCCCGCTCACCGCGGCGCAGGCCGGGCGGGCTGGCGCCGAACTTGGCCGGCCAAGCGGCGCCAGCCCGCCGCGGAGCGGGCTTCACCTCGGGGTGAAGATGCGAAGCCCGCGCAGGGCACGGCCAGGGAAACGCGGGGACTCGTCCCCAGCCGTGCCAGATCGGTAACCCTCGCAATGCGTGTGGGTGCGGTGCGCAGGTCATCGCCCACCAGCCGTGCATGCTGCCGGAGCGGCCACATCACAGATCGCGGCCTGGCAAGCCTCATCTGACGGGCCCGCCGCGGTGACGCTGTCACCCCACGTCACGACCGCCCACACCAGCCGGCCACGCGAGTCGCCGGACCAGCCCGTCCGCTCCGACAAGCCCTGCACCAGCAGCAGCCCCCGGCCGCGTTCGCCCTCCAGGTCGTCAATCACACGGGGCTCGGTCGGGCCGCCGCAGTCAGCGACCGCGAGCTGGACCCCGGACCGGCGTGAGGTGACCTCGACCGCGAACCAGCCGCCAGGCCGCCCGCTGGCGGTGTGCTGCAGCGCGTTACTGCACAGTTCGGTCGCGACGCTCAGAAGATCATCAAGCACCGGGCACTCCGCCAGCAGCGACGATAGCCACCGCCGCACCTGCGAAAGCTCCCGCATATGGCCGGGGAATACCCGCCGCCGCTGTGCACCGGGTATTAACTGCGCTGGTGTGCCGTGCCCGCCTGCCCCATGATCCGGCCCGCGGCCGCCCGCTTCGCTGGCAGTTACCATCGGCCCTCCATGCGGCGGCGCAGAGCCTGGCCACCCGGCGGTGCCCGCAGGGACATGGCCGCTGCCCCGGCGGCTTGCGCAAACCGCGTCGCCCGCCGCTCTGGCCGCTGCCATGTCACTCTCCCGACTCCATACGGTGCAAATGGGGCAAACAGCCCAGCCCCGGGCCATTGATCAGCGGTATCGCGCCACCATTCCCAGGCACGCCAAATAAGCGCGTACACCGCGCCTCCGGCCAACATCACCCCAGGTCACAGGCGGCACCACCCCGCCCAATAGGCGCGAGTCCAGTGCTTGCCAATTTCCATGAAGCAAACCACGCTTAGTCTCAGCCCGCAAGCTTTCACAACGACAAATTTGGGTATTATTCTGTGTACATCATTCCGATAGTGAACACATTTCATAGCGGAGAGATGAGTCTTTCAAACCGGTGCCCGAGTACCATCAATCTGAAAGGACGGTGAGCGATGTCCCCGGAGGCCATGGCAGGCTCCACCGTGCCGCGCCGCCAGCTCGCCCGGCAGCTCCGCGAGCTTCGGCTCCGCGCCGGGCTCAACGTGAAGCAGGCCGCTGAGGCACTGGAGTGGTCCGAAGCCAAGATGTGGCGCATCGAGACCGCCCAGACCTCACTGCGCAGCCTCGACGTCCAGGGCATGTGCCAGGTCTACGGCGCCACCCCCGAACTCACCGAGGCGTTAGTGGGCCTGGCCAAAGAATCCAAGGCCAAAGGCTGGTGGCACGCTTACGGCGACGTCATACCCGAGGGATTCGACCTCTATATCGGCTTGGAAGAGGCAGCTCGCAGGATCGACTGGTACGAATCCGAACTGGTACCGGGACTGCTCCAGACCGCGGAGTACGCACGCGTCGTTATCAGCGCCGACAAGCCGGACGTGGACCCTCAGGAGATCCATCGGCTGGTTCAGGTACGAATGGCGCGCCAGGCGCTGCTCACCAGAGTGACCACACCGCCGAGCATTCAGGTGATCCTTAATGAGGCTGTCCTCCGCCGTCCAATCGGAGGTCCACCGGTCATGGCTCGGCAGCTACGGCATCTCGCAGAAGCCGCTACTCTGCCCAACGTCGGCATCCGGGTGGTTCCGTTCAGAGTAGGGCTCCACCACGGAGTCGTGTCGGGCCCGTTCGAGATCCTGCGGTTCCCCGTGAACGGCGACGGCAAGGATAGTGAACCCCCGACCGTGTACGTGGGCGGTTTTACAGGAGACCTCTATCTCGACAAGTCGCACGAGGTCCAGCAGTACAGCGACGCCTATGCCAGCATCTCGGAATCGTCACTTGACGAATCAGCTTCAATCAAACTCATCCTCCAAGCTGCGAAGGAGCTAGAAGAATGAACACGGCCGATATCCCGGCCTCTGCGTGGCGTAAGAGCAGCTACAGCAGCGGGGCTAACAACTGCGTCGAGGTCGCAATAACTCCTCCCGCGGTTGCAGTCCGCGACACCAAAGACCGCAACGGTCCCGTGCTGAGCATCAGCCTGGGAGACTGGCGGGCGTTCACCGCCGCCGTCCGCAGGGGCGAGTTTGGCCTGGCCTGAGCCACTCCGCGTCTCTTGCCGCGAGGTTAGGAGGGTGTTGCTGTGCCTTGGGCCAGGCTCAGCCCTGTGTCTACAATCCCCGCAGGAGCCACGTGCGGAGGCATTCATGATCAGCAGGAACGGCCATTATTTACTGTCAGGGTTAGATCTTTCATCGGCACACTGGCGTAAAAGCACCTACAGTAATGGCGCGAACACCTGCGTCGAAGTCGCAGGTGTTTGGCGTAAGAGCACCTACAGCAGCAGTAATTCCAATTGTGTCGAGGTCGCGGTGTCGCCCGCGCCCGCAGCGGTTGCAGTGCGGGACACCAAGGACCGTAGCGGGCCGGTTCTGGTTATCAGCCCAGGGGAGTGGCGGGCATTCACCGGCCGGATCCGGGCTGGTGATGTCCCCGCGGGCTGAGTGGTCGCTTTAAACGCATTGCGCGGATCTCAGCGCAGGCCGATGGTGCCGCCCGCGAGACGGCCAGCGTGGGCGGCACCATCCAGCAGGGCCAGGCATTCTTCCGCGCTGGTGATGGGGAAGCGCAAGCCGATGTTCCCGGCCAGCAGTTCAGCGCTGCGCCGCCGGCGGGTGAGCTGGCGCCATACCCGGGGCTGTTCGAGTTCCCCGGCGTAGTAGGTTTCCCCATCCGGGCCGAGCACGGCGGCTTTCCACCGTGTCGGAAGCCGCAGCAGCCAGCCGGGGGAGTGGGGCGGGGCGTCGGCGAGGCGGGGGAGCAGGTGCAGGCCGTCGGTCAGCATCCTGTCCAGGATCGGGTTGCCGCGCTCGCCTGGCCCGGCTACGGATGACATCTGCGCCGACGGTTCGATGATCAGCAGTGCCCGCAGGCCGCCACCGGCGCCGGGGATCACCGCCGCGGTGGCGGTCATCCCGGCCTCAGCCGGAGGCGCCAGGGAAGTGGTGGGGGTATCGACCACGCCTGACCGCGCACACCCACGGTGGGCCAGCCGCACATGGGCCACCTGCGCACCATCAGGCCCCTCGCCCGGGGCGGGGCCGATCCGGACCACCACGGCGGCGGGCCCAGCCGCCAGGTCCCCGTTTTGCTGGCAGATCAGGCACCGGTAGCCGGTGACGGCCTGGCGGTGCAGCGTGTCCAGGTCGTCCTCGCTGAGCAGCTCGCTCACCTCGGGGGCTGTGATCAGGCCACGCCTGGTCGCCACCACGCATCCTCCTTGCCTGCGCCAGCCCCGGCCGCTGGGGCGGGCCTGCTGGCATCCCTTCCCGCGGGCCGTGGCCAGTGTGCGCCGGGCAGCCGTCCCCGCAACCGGTCTCTCGCTCCGCTCGCCCGGGCGGGACAAAGATCTTTCCCCGGCCGCGGGCGGCTCTCCGGGTGCCGGCTGACGCCGGCGCTGCCATATGCCCGCTGGGAAACATCTTCCCCCGCCCGGCCGCCCGGTGTGCGGACCCGTCCTTACCCGGCGCTGTCCACGGCTGCCGGGGAAGGGGCCAGCAGCCCTTACCACCACTCGGCCAGCAGCGACCTGTGGCCTGGCGGGCTTTCCCGGCTGGCGCGGGGGCGGGACTTCCCCCCTGCCCCCGCTCACCCATCCGTGTCCGCGTGAAAGGAGCTTCCCATGACCGACACTGCCGTCGAGACCACCGATCCGGCTGGCGAACCGGACGGGCCGCAGGCACCGGCCATGATCGCGGTGAGCCAGCTCACCGCGCACCCGGGCAACGTCCGCGACGACCTGGAACTGACCGCTGAGTTCTGCGCCTCCATCGCCGAACTCGGTGTGCGGATTCCGCTGCTGATCACCCCCGCCGGGGACGGTTACCGGGTGATCGAAGGGCACCGTCGGCTCGCGGCCGTCGTCAAGGCCGGGCACACCGAGGTGCCCTGCGTCCTTGACGCCGCCCTGGCCAAGGACGAAGCCGGCCAGTACCTGGACATGGTGCTGGCCAACAGCGACAGCCACCGGCGCAACTTCACCCCCGTGCAAGAAGCGCTGGCGCTGTTCGCCGCGCATGAGGCGGGCGCATCCCGGACCCGTATCCGCAAGGCGACCGGCCGTAAAGCCGACCAGGTGAAGACCGCGCTGGCGGCCGGGAAGATGTCACCGCAGACCCGTGAGCAGGCGCTGGCGCTGCCGCGCCAGGCCACCTTGGACGAGCTGGCGCTGCTGGCGGAGTTCGACGGGGACGAGGACGCCACCGAAACGCTGCTGTCGGCAATCCGCTGGGGCCACAACGTGGAGTACGCCGCCGAGCGGATCCGCCAGGAACGGGCCGAAGCGGCCGAGTACGCCAAGCTGCGCGCCGACCTGGAAGCGGGCGGATACCAAGTCACTGAGGACATGCCGCCCGGCGCGATGCTGGTGGGGGCGCTGACCCATGACGGCGAGCCGCTCACCGAGGAGACCCACGCCGAATGCCCCGGCCGGGGGGTATGCCTGCGGCCGTGGAACCGGCTCAAGCCCTCCTACTACTGCACCGACCGGGTCGCCCACGGTCACGGCCTTCTGTTCGAACCCGTCGCGCCACCAGCCGAACCGCGGGTATTCGCCGCCGGCGGTGGCGATGAAGCGACGCCCGAGCCGGCGGATGGTCCGGCACCGGCTCCCGCGCCGCCCGAGCCGGAGCCTGCCCCCGACCCGGCCCGCCGCCTCGTGATCGAAGGAAACAAGGCGTGGTCGGCCGCGGCGCAGGTGCGCCGCCGGTGGCTGCGGGAGCTGTTCACCCGCCGCACCGCCCCCAAGGGAGTCGCCCAGTTCGTGACCAAGCAGCTCCTGTCCATGCCTGAGCCGCTACGCCGCGCATTGGGCACCGCCCATTCGATGGGGCTGTTCGACCACCTCACCGGCCACCCCGCCACGGTGTGGGCGGGGGAGTGCGGCACCTACCCCACCGGGCGGCTGCCGTTGCTGATGCTCGCTGCCCTCGTGACCGCCTACGAAAGCGAGATCCATGGGCCCGAGGACTCCAAGCGGGCGACGTGGCGGCCGGAGAAGTGGAGCCCGTGCCCGACCCGCGACGCGGGCGTGTACCTGGCGTTCCTGCGCGACGACCTGGGGTACGAGCTGAGCCCGGTCGAGCGGTCGGTCGCTGACGGCACCCCCTACACCGGCGACAACCCGCCCGAGCCGCTCACCGCCGAGGCCGGTCACGCCGCGCCGGACGACAGCGCGGACGGCCCTGACGACCCGCCGTGGGACACCAGCGGCCACGACCACGCCGGGGAGGACCGCCCCGCCGGGGACGGGGACGCCGCCGGTGCCGAAGACCCCGCCAGGCAGGCGCCCGAGGCCGCCTGACACCCCCACCCACCTGTGAGGGGGCCGCCGGGACATCCCGGCGGCCCCCTCACAGCCTTCTACGGGTCCCCAGCCCGGCCACCCTACCCGCGTGTAAAGGAGAACACCTGTCATGACCACACCGCTTGCCTTGACCACCCGGTACGCCACCTTGGGCGACATGGTGGCGATGCTGCGCACCCAGCGCGCCCGCCGCCTGGACGTGATCGCCCCAGCCGCGGCGATCCACGCCCACGACGGCAACCTGGTCGTCGCCTCCACTGTCCAGCAGCTCACCGACTCCGGGGTCACCTCCGCGGCCGGTGTCTACCGCCCCACCGCCGTGGCCGACGAGGGCTTGGCCGCCAAACTCGGCATCGCGTTGCCGTACCTGCGGCGGCTGCGCAGCGAGCGGGCCGACCTGTGGGACGCCAACGTCAACGGCTGGCTGCACGGCAGCGACCTCGCCGGCGTCCCCGGCGACAGCCGCAGCTTCTTGCTGCGGCTGTTCCAGCCCGACGCCGGCAGCGACGGGCTGGGAGTAGCCCGGGCGGTGCTGTCGGACTCCTACAAAGTGATCGACAACCTCGATGCCTTGACCGCCACCCTCGACGGCATCCGCCAGGCCGGGGTCCACGTCGAGTTCGACGGCCTGGACCTGTCCGAGCGCCGCCTGTACGCCCGCATCGTCGCCCCCCAGATCCGGGCACTAGCGCCGGCGCTGCTGGCCGGGTACCGGTCCCCGTTCGGCGGCGAGGTGTACGTCCCCGGCCGCCACTGGACCCCCGAACGCGCCCGCGCCGCGGCCGCCCGCGAAGGCAGAGGGTATGAGCCCGGGACCGAACCGGTGCTGTTCGCCGGGTTCGTGGTGTCCAACAGCGAGGTCGGTGACGGCGCCTGGTCGATCACCCCCCGCATCGTCGCCCAGATCTGCGGCAACGGCCTCCAGATCGTCGCGGACGTCACCCGCGCCGTGCATCTGGGCGCCAAGCACGACCCCGGCATCATCCGCTACTCGGCCGACACCCTGGACAAGGAGCTGGCGCTGATCACCGCCCGCGCCCGTGACGCTGTCGCCACCTTCTTGTCCAAGGACTACCTGCAAGCCAAAGTGCGTGAGATCGAGCGGCAGGCCGGGGCTCCGGTCACCAAGCCGGAGGAGACCGTCCGGACGGTCGCGAAAGCGGCCCGGTTCAGCGACGAGACCGCCGATGCGATCTTGGCGCATTTCGTGCGGGGCGGGCAGCTCACCGCCGGGGGAGTGATGCAGGCCGTCACCAGCGTCGCCCAGACCCTCGACGACGCCGACACCGCCCACGACCTCGAAGCCCAGGCCCTGAAGGTCATGGAACTGGCCGCCAGCTCCTGACCCCCGGCCCATCGACTGGAGCCCCGCACCCGGCCCGGGTGCGGGGCTCCGCCATTCCGGAGGAATCCATGCGTGTCTTGTTCGTCCCCGTGCCGATCACTGCCCGCCTGCTGGCACACACCGACGGCCGGCCGATCGCCTACACCGACGCCACTGCAGTCGTGGTGTTCGTCTACCAGGACCGGTCCGGCGTGTTCACGGTCGACATCCACACCCGCCACCCGGCGGCTGACGGGCGGCTGCGGGTTCTGCTCGACGAGCGGCCCCTCCTGATCGCCGCTGCCGCCCGCCTGGCTGCGGCCGGATCGGAGGGCAGCCGTGGACACTGACGTCAGCACACTCGCCGGCCAGATCGCCACCCGCCTCGGCAGCGGCTGGCAAGCCGCCCCAGGCGAGTGGGTCACCACCTTGCACGGCCCGCACGGTGAGCGACTCAGTATTCACCGCGCCCGCTACCAGGGCAGCCGTATCAGCATCCACGGCCGTTACCCCGACGTGGAAACCGGCCAGGGCCTGCCCAGCCACCAGATCACCGCCGCGATCAGCCGCGGCCCGACCGCGATCGCCGCCGACATCACCCGCCGGCTGCTGCCCGGCTACCGCACCGACCTGGCCAAAGCCGCTGAACGTATCGCCCGCCTAGCCCGCGAGGACGCCCAGCGGGAACGGCTGGCCGCCGAGCTGGTCGCCACCATCCCCGGCGCCACCCTCGGGCCAGACGCCCAGCACGCCACCGTCATCTCCTGGTACAGCCAGGCCGCAGGCAGCGGCAGCATCCGCCTGTGCGGAGCAGGGACCAGCGCCCAGATCGAGCTCAGCTCCGTCCCCGCCGCCGTGGCCGCCACGATCGCCGCCACGATCGCCCACGCCGAGTCAGCACCAGCCCCCCAAGCAGGGGAGTGGGCATGACCAGCATCCGCCTGGTCGCGTCGGCGCCGGGAATCCCGGCGCCGACGCCAGGTGGAATGACCAGCCACCCCGGCGTCGTACTGTCCTACGGGATGGGCGCCGACTCCACCGCCTTGCTGCTGCGCTGGATGCTCGACCCGGCCAGCCGCCCCTGTGACCTGCGGGACCTGCTGGCCGTCACCGCCCAAACCGGGGATGAGTGGCCGGTCACCGGCGAACTGGTGACCAGGCACATGCTGCCGCTGCTGCGCCGCCACCACATCCGGTGGGTGCAGGTGGCCCGCGCAGGGCCCCGCCAGGCCGACGGGATCACCGTCCTGGCCGACACCCGCGCACCCACCACCGTCCACCTCGCCGGTGACTACCGGCTCTCCCAAGAACTCCTCGCCGCCGGCACCGTCCCGCAGACCGGGGGAGCCCGCCGGTGCTCACTCAAGGCCAAAGGCTGGCCGCTGGATGAGTTCATCGCCACCGCCACCGGCGGCCAGCCCTACCTGCACGCCATCGGCTTCAGCGTCGGCGAGCTGGCCCGGGCGGCCCGCGACGCCCGGTACAACACCCCCGCCCGGACCGGCTGGTACCCGCTCATCGGCTGGGGCTGGGACCGCGCCGCCGCAGAGCGCTACATCCACCACACGCTCGGGGTCACCTGGCCCAAGAGCTGCTGTACCTACTGTCCATTCGCGCTCGCGAACCGGGCCGGCCGCACCAGGGTCATCGACGCCTTCCGCGACGACCCGCACGCGGGGATCACTGGCCTGATCATGGAACACCTCGCGGTGTCCCTCAACCCCCGGCAGGGCCTGATGGCCGGGGAGCGGCTCGCGGACCTGCTCGCGGCCGCCGGGCTGGACCACACACTCGCCCTGTTCCACCGCGAACTCACCCAAGTGGAGTGGCGTGTGTATGAGGTCCGCCGGGCACTGCTGCCGGGCGGCCGCGGGCGAGCGGTGCGGTGGCTGCGGGCACATGCGGCCGGAACCCGCACCCAGATGGCCGCCGAGCTGGCCCGCATCGCGGCCACCGACGGGCTGTGTATCAGCGCCGACGACGGGATCGAGCGGGCCTGGGTGCGCCGCCGCGGCGCCCACGTGCCCACCGCCGAATGGTTCTACACCGCCGCCCCCGCCGGCGCCACCGACAAGGAAGGCCCCGGCTTCGCCGCCGCCTGGCCGGCCGCGCTGGCCGGGCCCGCTCAGGGGGAACTGTTCACCCCCGCCGTAGCCTGACACGCTCCTGCCAGCTGTGGACCCGCCGCCGGTGCTGCCACCTCGAACAAGGACCGGCCAGGACGGGCACCCCCGCAGAACCTTCACCCGCCGGCGGGCAACGCGACCGGCCAGCACCCGACAAGTGCTCGCCCAGGTGGGGTTCTTGCCCCTGGTGCCCCAGATCTCGACGGCGAGCCGTAGCACGCCTCTGGCGCGCCCGGCTGGCACCGCGGTGGCGGGAGCGGGGTGTACCCCGGGGCGGGGCTGGCGGGTGGAGGTACCGGCCCGATGACCTCCTGGTGCGGCGGTGCCCGAAGGCGGCCGCCCTGGCGGAACGCGCTGGTGACTGCGGCATTCCCTGTGAGGTAGGCCCCCGGGCGCGGTCCCGGTGTTGCCACCGGTCGTTTCCCGGGAGCCCCCTCCCGAACCCGGCGGGCGGCTCTCACCGCACCGGGCTCTCCGCGTGCCTTGCCCGCTGGTCAGTTGCTGGTGGCTGCTGCCGGTGCGGGTGTCCACGGGGTCGGGATGTTGCTGCCGCGGTAGCGGTAGCGGCTCACTGTGACGCTGGATGCGCCGGTGAACTTGACCCCGTTGTGGGCGATCCGCCATCCCTGGACGCAGAAGCGCCGGCGGAAGTGTCTCATTCCGAGCCGGTGCTTGCCCGCGTATTTGGCCCGTATCCAGCGCATCAGCCGTCCCCACGCGTGGTTGTCGACCGCGTCGAACACGTCCTTGGACACGCCGTGCCGGAAGTAGTTCGCCCATCCCGCCAGGGTCTTGTTCAAGCTGGCGATCAGCTTGTGGAGTTCCCAGTGGCGGGTTGACCTGTACGTCTTGGCCTTGACCTTGTCCTTGATGGCCTGGATGGCCTTCTTGGATGGCCGGGTGTAGACGTAATGCCTGCTCGTTCCCCGTTTCCGCTGGCGGCGGATGTTGAAGCCGAGGAAGTCGAAGCCCTCGTCGATGTGGACCACGCGGGTTTTCTCCGGTGCCAGCCGCAGCCCAAGGGGTGTGAGCACAGCTTCCACTTCCTGGCGCAGGGCCTCGGCTTGCTCCCGGGTGCCCAAGACCATGACGACGAAGTCGTCGGCATAGCGAACGAGCTTCCAGGTGCCCAGCCCGTGTTTTCTGCGCCATTCCCGCTTAGCCTTGGTGCCCATCAGCTCCGACCACTGCTGGCTGAAGTGGTCGTCGAGCGCTGAGAGGGCAATGTTGGCCAGTAGCGGGGAGATCACGCCCCCAACGCAGTTGGCAATTTCTGTTTCGAGGTCACGCTGGGTTACCGGCGGGTGGAGCGTGGCCGGTGAGCGCGGGGCGGCCGGGTGTTCCGGCCGGTCCGCTGGAGTCGTCTCCGGGCGGGTTCGTGCCCGAGGCAGAGCGGTCGGTGATCCTGGCGGGCGTGCTGGGCGGTGTCGAGATGGGGGCCTGGGACCGCCGGGTTGCGGGGTGGCTGGCGGGGCTGGATACCCCGACGGCGCTGACGGTCGCGTCGTGGGTCGCGCGGGCGCGGGCGGCGGGTGCGGCCCGGTGAGCGGGGTGATGGCGGCGCGGGCTGCTCGCTGCGCCCTACGGGACATTACATGTATTAGTCTTATGTCATGGCTGGCGATCGCCGCGCGAGTGCCGCGGACCATGCGGCGCATGTCAACGCTGCCGCTGGCCTG
>Ga0075272_1000136_pt1 | contig 16949 bp, 15 predicted proteins | sample SF_Rice_5C_0N_40_FD_69776 | JGI IMG/M metagenome (GOLD analysis project Ga0075272, IMG submission 69776) | Rice paddy soil microbial communities from Twitchell Island, California, USA - SF_Rice_5C_0N_404 | ecosystem: Environmental > Terrestrial > Soil > Paddy field/soil | place: USA: Twitchell... | reverse complement strand
ACCGAGGCGAAAGCTCCGCGATGCGGGAGCGGGAGCGTCGGCGAGGGGGTGGCGGTCGGCGCGGTCGAGTCGCTCGTTCGACGAGCCGCGCCGCCGTCACGCGCTCCCGGTCCCCGAGCCAGCTCCCGCGACGGTATGCATCGCTGCGCCCGCTAATCCGCCTTCATGAGCTTCGTTTCGAGCACCAGATCCGGGCTGAACTTCTCGATCCGCAGGTAGAACTCCGCGGCCTCGTAGAGCGCCTCGGCGGGCGTCAGGCCGACGATCTCGCTCCCCACGACGTTGACCCCCCAGCGCGCGGCCTCCGACTTGACGCACTCGAACACGCGGAAGAGCGGCGTCTTCTTGTAGTTCGTCATGTTGATCGACACCTGGACGATCCCGCGGTCCTTCAGGTCGACCGCCATCGCCTTGCAGTAGCGGAAGCCGCCGCCGATGTGGCGGATCGACTTCGCGATGCGGTCGGCGACCGCGAGGTCGGCGGTCCCGAGGTTGACGTTGTAGGCGATGAGCGGCATGCGCGCTCCCACGACGACGGCTCCGGCGGTCTCGTGCGGAGCTTCGGGGCCGAAGTCCGGCTTCCACTCCGGATTCTTCATCTTCTCGGCGAGCCCTTCGAACTCCCCTTTCCGGATGTTCGACAGGTTTCGGCGCTCTTCCGACGCGGCGGCGTCCTCGTAGAGATAGACGGGAATCCCGAACCGGTCCGCGATCGCGGCTCCCGCCTCGCGCGCGAGCGCGACGCACTCCTTCGCGTCGATGTCGCGGATCGGGATGAACGGAATGACGTCGACGGCGCCGAGCCGCGGATGCTGGCCCCGATGGCGCCGAAGGTCGATCCGCGGCAGCGCCGCGCCGACGAGCGCGACCGCCGCGTCGCGGACGGCGGCCGGCTCGCCGACGAAGGTCAGCACCGAACGATTGTGGTCGGGATCCGACGTCAGATCGAGCACCTTCACGCCGGGGACCGCGGCCGCCGCGGCCGCGATGGCGCGGATCGCTTCGACGTTGCGGCCTTCGGAGAAGTTCGGAACGCACTCGACGATCTGCTTCAATTTCCCACCTCGCTTTGCTATTCTTGCCGGACTTCGATGGCCGACAATATCGCTTATCCCGGCAATCCGGGGCTCCCCAGGGAAGTCCGGGAAAAGATCCTGTCGACCTTCCGCCACTCGCTCAATCTGTTCAAGGCGGGGAAGACCGAAGATTGCGCGGTCGGCTGCGATTTCATCCTGAAGATGGACCCCCGGTTCGTCCCCGCCAAGCGCCTGCTCGAGAAAGCGCGCGACTCGAATGCGCCGGTGGACCTCGCGGAGCTCGAGTCGTACGTCGCCGAGACGCTCACACCGATGGAGAAGCTCGGCGCCACCGCGCCCGACAAGCTCCTCATCTCGGCAATCGAGGCGTACGCCGACCGCGATTTCGACCGCGCGATCGAAGCCTCGAACCGCGTGCTTTCGGTCCTTCCGGGAAACAACGACGCGCGGGAGATCCTGGAAAAGGCGACGCGAAAGAAGGAGCTCCAGCCGCACGTCGAGAATTTCCGCCAGCGCGCGCTCTTCGCCCTCGAGTCCGGGCAGGTCGACGAGGCGCGCCGCAATTTCGAGCGCATGCGGAGCCTCGATCCGGAACACCCCGAGGTCGAAAAGCTCGCCGAACGCCTCCAGGAGGCGACCGCTCCGACGGCCGTCCCGATCCCGGACGCGACGCCCGCGCCGGAAGAGCCGGAGATGCCCTCCTTCGAATTTCCTTTCGGCACCTTCGAGAACGCGGCCGAGCCGGCCGCCGAGCCGTTCGGGTTCGCTCCGGTGCCGCCGGCCCCGGAGCCGTCGACGCCGCCGGCGCCTCCTTCCGAGGCGACCGGACCGGTCGCGCTCGACTCGCTTTCGCTCGAGATGCCCCCCGGGGAGGAGTGGTCGCCGATGCCGAGCCCTTCGGCCCCGGGCTCGGAGCCGCCCGCCCCCGAGCCCGCGAGCTTCGCGGATTTCTGGAACACGACGGCCCCGGAGATCTCCCTCCAGGAGCCGGCGCCCCCGGCGGCGCCGACGTCGGCCGCCTCCCCCGAGATCCGGCGGCTCCTCGACGAGGGCGATCGGCTCTCCGAGAAGGGCGACCAGCAGGGCGCGATCGAGGTCTGGTCCCGCGTCTTCCTCTCCGATCTCAGCAACCCCGAGGCCGCATCGAGGATCGAGAACGCGCGCACGCGCCTCGTGGAGACGCATCGGCGGGTCTCGGAGGCGATCAAGCAGGGCCGCACGCTCTACGAGTCGGGCCAGCCGAAGGAGGCGCGCGAGAAGTTCCTCGAGGTCCTCGCCATCGACGAGAACGAGGCGACCGCGCGGTCGTACCTCCACCGCATCGAAGAGGATCTCGCGCGTCCGGCCGTGTCGTACGACCTGTCGGCGACCGCCCCGGCCGGGGACGTGCTCGCCGAAGAGGAGGAGGCCGCGGCCGAAGAGGGCCGGCGGACCGCCGTTGCGCCGCGGCCGGCCGCCCGCCGCCGGATCCCCGTCCTCCCGATCGCGGTCGCGGCCCTCGCCGTGGCGATCGGGATCGGGCTCTTCCTCGTGTTGCGGCCGCGCGGAGCGGGTGCGCCTCCGCCGGCTCCGGCGAAGAGCGCCACGGCGCCCAACCCGATCGCCGAAGCGACCCGTCTCTTCCAGGAAGGAAAGGTCGACGATGCCCGCGACGCGCTGATGCGCGTCCCTCCCTCGAGCCCGTACTACGCGCGGGCGCAGAAGATGCTCGCGAACTTCGGCCCCGCGACCCCGCCGCCGGCCGCCGAGAACGCGCCCCCTCCCGCCACGCCGGGAACGCCCCCCCCGGCCAACGCCGCGGCGCAGCGGCAGGAGGCCGAGCAGGCGCTCGCCGACCATCGCTACATCGCGGCGCTCACGGGGTTCCACCAGAGCGCGATTGCCTACCCGGACGACGCCGACATCAAGCGGGAAATGGCGCAGGCCGCCGAGAAGGTGCAGGAGATCTCCCCCGCCGTGAAGCTCTTCAACGACGGGGACTACGACTCCGCGCTTCCCATCCTCTGGCGGCTCTACCAGGCCGACCATCAGAACGCGGACGTGAAGTCGTATCTCGTTCGCTGCTATTACAACCAGGGAGTGATCGCGCTGCAGAACAACCTGTACGACCGGGCCTCGAAGGCGTTCGGCGACGCGCTGGGCGTGGACCCGGACGACGCCCTCTCGAAGCGCCAGAAGGCGTTCGCGGAACGCTATCTCAAGAAGCCCGCGGACCTCCTCGCGCGCGTCTATTTGAAGTACCTCCGACCGCGGCCGTGAAACGCCGCGATCCCGACGAGCCCGAGCTGTGGTCCGGCGACCCTTCGCCGGATCTCGAAGGGGATCTCGGCGGAGCGCCCGACGATCCGCTCGGCCGCGTCCTGATCCACCACCCGCCCGCGCTGTTCCCCGGCGCGGAAGCCGAGCGGGGCGCCGCCGCCGCCGCGGCGCCGGAGAGCGTCTCGCTCTTCGGCGACGAGCCGCCGCCCGCGGCCGAGGCGCCCGAGCCGATCCTCCTCGCCGCCCCCGCCGGACCGCGGCTGACGGCATTCGTCGCGGACGCCGCGGCGTGCGGCATCGTCGCCGGCGCGAGCTTTCTCGGTGCGGCCGCGCTCGTGCGGCGGTCCCCGCCGGGAATCGGGTGGCTCTGGTGCGCGCTTTTTGCCCTGCTCCTCTCTTTCTTCCTCGTCGTCCCGACGCTCGTCCTCTTCGGCCGGACCCCGGGCATGGCGCTCGCGGACCTGTCGGCCGAGGACCCCGAAGGCGAAAAGCCGCCGCTGGCGACCTCCGTCGTCCGCTGGGCGGCGACCGCCGCGACAGCCGCGCTCGCGGGGCTTCCGCTCGCGACGATCCTCTTCGACCGGCGCCGGCGGACGCCCGCGGACATCCTCTCCGGACGACCGCTCGTCCCGCAGCGGGAGCCGGCCGCCTGACCGTCGCGGACGCGTCCCGCTACCGCTGGAAAGAGATCCCCGGCTCGTCGCACGATCGCCTCCGGCGGCTCCTGCTCGCGCTTCCTCCCGGCCGGACGATGCTCGACCTCGGCGCGGGCGCCGGGCACCTCGGAAAGGCGGTCGCCGGCCATTTCTCGCACGTCGCGGGGGTCGAGGCCGATCCGTCGGCGCGGCCTCCGATCGGCGCCTACGACGAGTGGGTGGCCGCGTCGGTCTCCGGCGAACTCTCCTGGAGCCGCCGCTTCGACGTCGTCGTCTGCGCAGACGTCCTCGAGCACGTCGCGGATCCCGAGTCCGTGCTCGCGCGGGTCCGGGAATGGATCGCTCCGGACGGGCTCCTCCTCGTCTCGCTCCCGAACGTGGCGAACGTCGCGGTGCGGATCTCCCTCCTCGCGGGCCGGTTCGAGTACGCCGACGCGGGGATCCTCGACCGCACCCACCTGCGCTTCTACACGCGCCGGAGCGCCCGCCGCCTGGTCGAGGGCGGCGGGTTCCGTATCCGCCGCGTCCGGGCGACGCCGATTCCGGCCGAGCTCCCGCTCCCGGTCCTCGGCCGCGCCCCACTCCGTGCGCCCTCGCGCGCGCTCTTCTCGTCCGCCGCCCGGCTCTGGCCGGCGCTTTTCGGCTATCAGTTCGTCATCGAGGCGGAGCCCGCGTGAGGCTCTCCGTCGTCGTTCCCGCCTACAACGAGGAGCGCCGCCTCCCCGCCACGCTCGCGAGGATCGGCGAATACGTCGCGAGCGCGGGAGAGACCGGATGGGAGATCGTCGTCGTCGACGACGGCTCCGCCGACCGCACGGCCGAGGCCGCTCGAGCCGCCGGCTCCGCGGGGGGCATTCCCGTCGAAGTCGTCGTCCTTCCCGCCAACCGCGGCAAGGGAGCGGCGATCCGGGAGGGCGTGCGGCGGTCGCGCGGAGAACGGGTCCTCGTGAGCGACGCCGACCTCTCGACGCCGATCGAGGAGTGGACGAAGCTCCGCGACGCCGGGGCGCCGCTCGCGATCGGATCGCGCGCGATCGACGAGGCGACGGTCCGCCGCCGCCAGGCGTGGTACCGCCGCGCCCTCGGCAAGGTCTTCAACCGGATCGTCCGGACGCTCTCCGTGCCGGGGATCCGGGACACGCAGTGCGGATTCAAACTGTTCGACGGCGCCGTGGCGCGCGACCTCTTCGCGGCGGCGCGGATCGACCGGTTCGCGTGGGACGTGGAGATCCTCGCGATCGCGCGCGCGCGGGGGATCCCGATCGCCGAGGTCCCGGTCCTCTGGTTCAACTCGCCGGAATCGAAAGTATCGGTCTTCCGCGACCTGGCGCCGACGGTGCGGGACCTGCTGAGGATCCGGCTGCGGATGCGGCGCGAGGCGAAGGCGGCTCGGAGGACGGAGCAGGCGGCCCCGCGAGGGTAGATCGCCCGGAGCGGCCACCGCGAGACGGGCCCGGATGCGAAATCCCCGGGGCCCCTCGCATCGCGGAAAGCTTTCGCCGAAGGATATCCAGCGGGCGACATGAGTCGCCGCCGCGAAGCGGCCGGCGCGGGAGCGCCGCGCGCGCCGATCGCCGCGCACGCCCGTGTGCGAGCCACCGAGGCGAAAGCTCCGCGATGCGGGAGCGGGAGCGCCAGCGAGGGGGTGGCGGTTGCGCGGTCGAGTCGACACAAGGCTGCGTCCCGAAGCGACGCCACCGCGCGACTTCTCCCGCCGGGAGAAGGCGGCGGCCGTAGGCCGCCGGATGAGGGAGGTTCGACGAGCCGCGCAGCCGCCACGCGCTCCCGTTCCCCGAGCAAGCTCCCGCGACGGTCGGGATGACAAGGTATGTCCGGCTCCTCGAATCGAGAGCAACCTTGAGGCGCGGCGAGGCGCGAACCCGACGGGATGCGGGTGGCCGGCGGCGACCGCAGGCGTACTGAAAACGTACGTCGGAAGGAGACGCCGGCCGCACGCGCCCGTCCGGCTCGATGCATCGCCGCGCCGGCTTACAGCACGTGGAAGGTGCGGCCGACCGGCTGCAACCCCGCCGTCTCCTTCTTCTCCAGCCGGGCGCGCACCGCCTCGAACTGGCGAATCGCCTTCTGCGTGTAGATCCGGCCGGCGCAGCGGGCGCAGACCTCGGCCTGGACCTTCAGCACCGCGGTGTCGACACCGCCCCGCAGGAGCTTCTCGACGATGCGGTCGACCAGCTCCCCGCCGCAGAGCGGGCACTTATCGAACGGCCACTTCATCCGATTTCTCCTCCCGGCCGCCGCCTTCCGGGCGGGCGATGCGGTACGCGTTGATCAGCACGGTCCACCCCGTCCGGGCGTTCCAGGCCCAGACGGCCTCCATCGGCTCCCCGTCCGCGAGCTTCGCGGCGACGCGGCAGGCCGGATAGGGGCCCGCATCGGCCGCGAGCTCCTCGACGATCTCGCCGTGCGCGACGGCCGCGCAGACCTGGTCGATCGTGAGGCGGTGCGAATGGAGCTCCTCGTCCGCCCGGTTCGTGATTCGCACGCGTCCGAGCCCTACCGCCGCCGCCAGTTCGTCGATTTTCATGACACCACCGTGCAAGACGCCCCGGAACGCCAAAGGCGATTCCTGATTTCCGGCCGTCAGGCCGGACGTTCGAGCTCCGTCACTCCGCCGCGTCCAGCGGAAAGGCCCCGCAAAGCTCGCGCACCCTCCCGCGCACGCGCCGGCCCGTCTCGGCGTCGGCCGGGGCGGCGAGTACCTCGGCGATCAGCTCCGCGACGGTTTCCATCTCCTCGACCCCCATCCCCCGCGTCGTCACCGCCGGCGTCCCGATCCGGATCCCCGACGCCTTGAGCGGCGGGAGCGGGTCGAACGGGATCGTGTTCTTGTTGACCGTGATTCCCGCGGCGTCGAGAGCCTTCTCGGCGTCCTTCCCGGTGATTCCGCGCGCGCCCACGTCGATCGAGAAGAGATGCGTGTCGGTGCCGCCGGAGACGACCCGCCAGCCGCGCGCCGAGAGCGCCGCCGCGAGCGCGCGGGCGTTCTCCACGATCCGCCGCTGGTACGCCGAAAACTCGGGAGCGGCCGCTTCGGCGAAGCAGACGGCCTTCGCCGCGATGATGTGCTCGAGAGGCCCCCCCTGCACGCCCGGGAAGACGTTGCGGTCGAGGTCCTTCTGGAACGCCGACCGGCAGAGGATCATTCCGCCGCGCGGTCCGCGGAGCGTCTTGTGGGTCGTCGTCGTGACGTACTCGGCGACCGGAACCGGCGAGGGGTGCAGCCCCGCCACGACGAGCCCCGCGATGTGGGCGATGTCGCACATCAGCACGGCGCCGACTTCTCGAGCGATCTCGCCGAACCGCTCGAAATCGAGGATGCGCGAATACGCGGACGCTCCCGCGATGATGAGCTTGGGCCGGTGCTCGCGGGCGAGGGCGGCGAGCTCGTCGTAATCGATCCGCTCGTCCTCGCGCCGCACGCCGTACGCGACGACCTTGTACTCGCGCCCGGAGAACGACAGCGGGTGGCCGTGCGTGAGATGGCCGCCGTGGGAGAGGTTCATGCCGAGGATCACGTCGCCGGCCGAGAGCGCCGTCAGGTAGACGGCCATGTTCGCCTGGGACCCGGAATGCGGCTGGACGTTGGCGTGCTCGGCCGAGAAGAGCGCCTTCGCCCGCTCGATCGCGAGCGACTCGACGCGGTCCACGAACTCGCAGCCGCCGTAGTAACGCCGGCCCGGGTAGCCCTCCGCGTACTTGTTCGTGAGCACCGAGCCGGCCGCCTGCCGGACGGCCCGGGAGACGAAGTTCTCCGACGCGATCAGCTCGAGGTTCTCGCTCTGGCGCCGCGCCTCCTCCTGGATCGCGCGGAACACTTCGGGATCGGCGACTTCGAGGTCGCGGGAGAGGAAGGAGGCGGGCGTCAGGGTCCGGCTCATGCGGGGGATCTTTTCACAACGACCCCTGCGAGGGAAATGCCGTCGTCAGCGACTCGTACTCGGAGAGCGCGAACTTGTCCGTCATCCCCGCGATGTGGTCCGCGATCGTGCGGAGGAACCGGGGCTTGCGGTGGTAATGCTTCCGCGCTTCCCGCTCGGCTTCCGGCAGCGCGACGCGGCGGAGGAACCGGATCCCCTCCTCGCCGGCGTACGCCTCGAGCAGGTCGTCCGGCAGGAGCCGCGGATTGTCGTGGAAAGCGACGAAGAGCCCGCGCATGACGAGCCGCGCCCGCCCGTCCCGCCGGGCGATCGGAAACGAGTGGATGATGTTCTCGTAGACGAACGCCTTGAGCTCGCGGTACCGGCGCCCGCCGTCCGCGGAGAAACCGATCAGGTTCCCGGGGAGACGGTCGCGAAGCCGGTCGAACGCCTCGGGCGTCGCGATCCGCCGTCTCTCCACGAAGGCCGCGACGCGCGCCGACGAGGCCGTGACGAGATCGGCGATCATCTCCCGATAGAGGCCGCGGACGAGCTCCGCCCGGCGGAGCGCTCGATCCGCGGGAAGCCCGCGCTGCTTCCGGATCCGGCGCGAGATCTCGAGCTCCTCGATCGCCGCCTCCGGCACCATCGCGAGGCCGTCCTCGAGATCGTGCGCCTGCTGCGCGATCTCATCGGACCAGTTCACGGTCTGCGCCTCGAGGGACCCTCCCGACCCCAGGCGCAGCCCCTCCGGGAACTCGACCGGGAACGGGAAATCGCGCTTCCACGAGGTGTGCTTGAGGATCCCCTCGCGCACGTCGTGGGTGAGGTTCAGGCCCGGGTGCGCGTAGCGCTTCTCGAGCCGGTCGACGACGCGGACCGACTGGTAGTTGTGCTTGAACGCGCCGGTCTCCGCGGCGATCGCGGGCGGCAGGGGGAATCCCGCGTCGAGCCCGCGCAGCAGCGCGTCGAGCACCGACTCCCCGGAATGGCCGAAGGGGGTGTGCCCGAGGTCGTGCCCGAGCGCGATCGCTTCCGTCAGGTCCTCGTTGAGAGCCAGTGCGCGGGCGACGGAGCGGGCGATCTGCGAGACCTCGAGCGTGTGCGTGAGCCGGGTCCGGAAATGATCCCCCTCGAACGGGATGAAGACCTGCGTCTTGTGCTTGAGCCTCCGGAAGGCCCGCGAGTGGACGATGCGGTCGCGGTCCCGCGCGAAGGCGGCGCGGAAAGGGTCGTCGCGCTCGGTCCGGTCGCCGTACGGCCGGGTCGCGCGGGAGCTCCTCGCCGCCGCGACCGAAAGGAGCTGCTCCTGGCGCTCTTCCCACGGGGTCGCGGCGGCCTTCTTCACGCGATCGCCCTCCCGGCCGCGTCCCGCCCGAGGAGCCGCGGGCGGACCTCTCCGGCGAGGAAGAGCGACCCGGCGACGACGATCTCGGCGTCGCCGCGGCGAAGCAGACGCTCGAGCCCCTCCGGCGGCGAGGCGCAGCGCTCGGCGCGCGCGGCGAGGGGCCCCAGGCGTTGTGCGAGCGCGTCGACCGGGAACGCCCGCTCTCCTTCCGGCGCGACGAGGACGATGCGCTGCGCCGCGGGAAACAGCGGCGCGGCGATCGCGGCGGCGTCCTTGTCCCCCATCACGCCGAAGAGCAGGTCGTAAGGCGTGCGGCGGCCCGCGAGGAAGGCCGCCAGCGACCGCGCCCCTTCGGGATTGTGGCAGCCGTCGAGCCAGACGGTCCTCCCTTCGACGCGGAAGCGCTCGAGCCGACCCGGCCAGCGGACGGCCGCCACGCCTCGACCGATCGCTTCCGCGGACAGCTCCGGGAAGAGCGGGCGGAGCCGCTCGGCCGCGGCGACGGCTACGGCGACGTTGGATGCCTGGTGCGCGCCGCGGAGCGGGGTCTCGATCGCGTATCGGGTTTCCGGCGTCTCGAGCGTGAACGCCTGACCGAAGCCCGTCTCGCGGCGCGCCGATACGCGCGTCGCCTCGGGGACGTCGATGAATTCCGCTCCGACCCTCTCCGCCTCCGCCGCGAGGACGCGCCGGGCCTCGGGCGCGGACGCCGCCGAGAGCGCGGGCCGGCCGGCGCGGAACACGCCCGCTTTCTCGCGGGCGATGGCCGCGAGCGTCGAGCCGAGATCGGCCGTGTGGTCGAAGTCGATCGACGTGACGGCCGAGAGCACCGGCTCGCACGCGTTCGTCGCGTCGAGGCGTCCTCCCAGGCCGACTTCCACGACCGCGGCGCGGCACTCCTCGCCGGCGAAGATGCGCTCGGCCGCGGCGGTGACCGCCTCGAAGTACGTCACCGGCACCTCCGGCGGGCGCGCGGCGGCCGCGAAGACCTCCTCGAGCGCGTCTCCGAGACGCCGTCGACTCACGTCCGCGTCGCCGACGCGGACGCGCTCGGTGACGTCGACCAGATGCGGAGACGTGTGGAGACCCGCCCGGACGCCCGCCGCGCGGAAGATCGACGAGAGCATGGCCGCCGTCGATCCCTTGCCGTTGGTCCCGGCGATCAGGACGCGCGGGCAGGAACGCTCCGGGTGGCCGAGGCGCGCGAGCACTTCCCGGATCGGCTCGAGGCCGAGCTTGATGCCGCGCATCGAGAGGGAATCGAGATGTTCCAGGGCGGGGTGCGTCACGGTAAAGATCCGAAAGCCGAAGCCCGAAATTCGAAACACGAGACGGCGGCTCGCATCGCGATGAGGCGATCGGGATGCTCGCCCGGGATGTTTCGAAAAGCATGGCCAGTTGCGGGCAACCCGAAGACGCGGCGAGGCGCGAGCCCGACGGGATGCGGGACGCCCGCGAGGTCCCGAGGCATACCGGGGCGTATGTCGCAGGGCCTCGCGGGCGGCACGCGCCCGTCCGGCTCGATGCATCGCCGCGTCAGCCCATCAATAACCGCAGGCATCTGCCGACCATCTCCTTGAGATCCTTCCGCTCCACGACCATGTCCACCATCCCGTGCTCGAGGAGGAACTCCGAGCGCTGGAAACCGGGTGGAAGCGTCTGCCGGATCGTCTGCTCGATCACGCGCGGCCCGGCGAAACCGATGAGCGCTTTCGGCTCGGCGATCGTGAGGTCCCCGAGCATCGCGTAGGAAGCCGTCACGCCGCCGGTCGTGGGGTCGGTCAGCACCGCGATGTAGGGCAGGCGCGCCTCGCCCAGGCGGACGAGCGCCGCCGAGGTCTTCGCCATCTGCATCAGCGAGAGGATCCCCTCCTGCATCCGGGCGCCGCCGGACGTGCAGACGATCACGAGCGCTGCCCGATCGCGGACGCACCGCTCCGCCGCGCGCGCGATCTTCTCGCCGACCACGCTCCCCATCGATCCGCCCATGAACCCGAATTCCATGGCGACGATGACCGTCGGGAGGCCGTCGACGGCTCCGTGCGCGACGATCGCGGCGTCCTCGGGCCCGACCGACTCCTCGTACTGCTTCAGGCGGTCGCGGTACCGCTTGCTGTCCTTGAAGTGGAGCGGGTCGCCCGACCGGAGCTCGCTCTCGACGACCGTGAACGTCTCGCCGTCGAAGAGGGAGCGCAGCCGCTCGGTCGCGGAGAGCGGGAAATGGTAGCCGCACCGCGGGCAGATCTTGACGAACCGGTGGAGCTCCTTGGCGTAGATGATCTCCCGGCACGACGTGCACTTGACCCAGAGCCCCTCGGGGACCTTGCTGGGACGGTTCTGCCGGGGCTCCTTCGGAGCCTTGTCCTTCTTGAACCACATGAATTTCCGGATTCTAACCCGGAGGGCGGGCCGAAACCGCGCCGCTCGCGCGCCACCGCCCGCGAATCGCCCGGAGCGGGGGCTTCGCCGGTCGATCCTTCAGGAGCTCGGCCGAAAGAACGTCACCCGCGGTCGTCCCGCCGCGTCGCGCTCGACCGCCGCGCCGATCGAGAAGGTCCGCTCCAGCGCCTCCGGCGCGAGCGCGCCGTCGACGGGACCGGCCGCGACGAGGCGTCCGCGGCGGAGCAGCAGCAGGTCGTCGGCGATCGCGAGCGCCTCGTTGACGTCGTGGGTGGCCCAGAGCACAATCGGCCGGGCGCGCGCGTGCGCTTCCCGCAGCACCTCGAGGAACTCCAGCCGGTGGCGCGGGTCGAGATCCGCGGTCGGCTCGTCGAGGAGCCACACGGCGGCGCGCTGCGCGAGCAGGCGCGCGAGGAACGCGCGGCGGCGCTCGCCTCCCGAGAGCCGGGTCGCGTCGCGCTCGGCGAGATCGAGCACGTCGCAGGCGCGCATCGCCTCTTCGGCGATCTCGCGGTCCTCCCCGCTCTCCCAGAGGAACCCGGAACGCCACGGGGCGCGTCCCTGGAGGACGAGGTCGCGAACGGAAATCGGAAAGATGAGGTCGACCGACTGAGCCGCGTAGGCAACGGCCCGGGCGCGCTTGCGCCGGGGCCACTCCCGGATCGACTCGCCGCCGAGCCGGATCTCGCCCGTCGACCTCGGGACGACGCCGGCGATCGCCTTCAGCAGCGTCGACTTCCCCGACCCGTTCTCCCCCGCGAGCGCGACGAGCCGTCCCGCGCCCGCCTCGAAGTCGACGCCGTCGAGCGCCGTCTCCCGGCCGTATCCCGCGCGCAGCCCCGCGACCGCGAGTCCCGCCGTCACGAGACCCTCCGGAGAGCGAGCAGGAAGAACGGCACGCCGACCAGCGCCGTGACGGCGCCGATCGGGATCTCGGCCGGCGAGAAGAGGAGACGGGAAAGCGCGTCGGCGAGCACGACGAGAGCGCCGCCCGCCGCGGCGCTGCAGGGAAGCAGCCGGCGCTGATCGTTCCCCCACGCGAGCCGCGCCAGATGCGGCGCGATCAGGCCCACGAACCCGACGATCCCGACAAACGACGTCGCCGCGGCCGCCAGCAGCGCGGCGGCAGCGAACACGAGGGCCTTCGTCCGGTCGACGGCGACGCCGAGCGAGGCGGCGCTCTCCTCGCCCACGAGAAAGAGGTTGAGCGAGGGCGCCGTCGCGAGCAGGAGCCCTCCGCCGACGGCGAGATAGAGGCCGAGCGCCGCCGCCTCCGACGGCCGCGCTTCGGCGAGGCTTCCCATCATCCAGAAGAGCATCGAACGCGAGCGCCCTCCGGCCGACGAGGAGAAGAGCAGGAGGATCACCGCGGAGAAGAACGCGTTGGCGGTGACTCCGGCCAGGAGCAGCCGCTGGAGGTCCAGGCGGCCGGAACGAAGCGAGAGGAGGAGCACCGCCGCGGTCGCCGCGGCCGCCCCCGCGAAGGCTCCGGCCGGCGACGCGAGCGCCGACGCGCCGAAATAGACGGCGACGGCCGCGCCGGCGGCCGCGCCTCCCGAGGTCCCGAGCAGAAAAGGATCGGCGAGCGGGTTCTTGAGCAGCGCCTGCAGCGCCGCCCCCGCGATCGCGAGCGCGGCTCCGGTGCCGGCCGCGAGCGCGACCCGCGGCAGCCGGAGCGAGAGGATCGCCCGAGCGACCGGGTCGCCGCGGCGGAGCGCCTCGAACGAGAGCGGCACGCTTCCGACGAGGACCGCGAAAACGGCAGCCGCCGCGAGGATCGCGAACGCGGCGGCGATCGCTCCGGCGGGCGAAGCGCGGCGTCCCTTCATCGGCTCTTCATCGCGGGATCTTCGCGAGCGCGGCCGCGAGCTCCTCGAGCGCGTCGAAGGAGCGCGGCCCCGGACGGATCAGACGGTCGCCGTCGATACCGATGACGCGCCCGGCGGCGACGGCCGGCATGCGCGACAGCGGCCCATCGCGGAACGCACGGGCGAAGACCGGCATGGTGTCCTTCTCCACGGGGTACACCACGGCGTCGCAGGCAGCGGTCAGGAGAAACTCCGGCGAGACGACCGGCCACCCCGGCCGGCCGACGCAGTTGCGCGCCCCCGCCGTCCTCAGGATGTCGGCGGCGAACGTCCCGGCGCCGGCCGCCTGCGGCGGCGAGGGCCAGATGAGGAGAACCGCGGAAGGTCCCGATCCCCGCCGCCGCCGGAGCACCGCGTCGCGGCGCCGCGCGAGCGCGGCGGCGAGCCGCTCGCCTTCGGCCCTCACGCCGAGGCGATCGCCGATCTCGCGGATCGACGCGAGCACTCCGTCGAGGTCCGGGGCCGACGTCGTGAGGACCGGGATCCCCCGGTCGGCGAGGATCTTCACCGACGCCGCCGGGTTCCCTTCGGTCGTCGCCAGCACGAGGTCGGGGCGCAGCGAGACGATCTTCTCGAGATCCGGCGTGAGACCGCCGACCGGCGGAAGCGACGCCGCGGCGGGCGGGTAGTCCGAGAGTGCCGATACCCCGACGAGGCGGCCGCCGGCGCCGAGCGCGAAGACGATCTCCGTCAGATTCGGGGCGAGAGCGACGACGCGGCGGGGCGCCGCGGGCGCGGCCGGCGCGAAGGACGCCGCGGAGAGGAAGGAGAGCGCGGCCAGCGCGCGCGAATGGAGGCGGCGCATCGCGAATCGGCCGCGGGGCTCACTCCGCGGCCGACGGAAGGCGTCGGGGCGGGTTCCGGGACGAAGGACTCGGCCGGCTCGCCGCCGACCGGCCCGGCCGGGTCCCGCTACGACGCGCTTTCCGCCTCTTCCAGGTCGTTCGGCACGCCGAGGCGGGTGCAGGCGGCGTCGTACATCTGGCGCGCCGCTTTCTGGGCGTTCTGGAGCTCGGCCAGGCGCTCCTTGACCTTCGCGAGCTCGTCCTGGATGTTCGCCTCCAGGTCCGAGATCTCCTTTTTCGTGACCGCCAGGGTCTGTTCGTAGAACTTCTTCTGCTCCGCCGAAAGGGTCATGGGAAAACTCTCCTTCTCTTGAACCCGGCTCTTACGGATTCACGTCGACCGGAATCGCCTTGTACATCTTCACCGGCACGCCGTCCTTCGTGGCGGGCCGGAACCGCGCCCTCTTGACGGCGTCGACGATCGCCTGGTTGACGCCGGTCCTCGTAGCGACCCCCGTCTGGATCCGCGCCGACTGGACTTTGCCGTTCTCGTCCACGAGGGCGAGGATCACGACACGGCCGGAGACACGCTCCTGCCGGACCGCGAGAGGGTAATTCACGGCGAGACGCGACACGAGCTCGGGCTCGACGACGCCCGGCCCCGGGCCGACGAGATCGCCGCGCGAGACGGCGGCCGCGGCCGGCTCGGCCGGCGGCGGCGCGGAAGCAGGAGCGCTCGCGATCTTCTTCGGAACGCTGATCGCGGTCGGCTGCGGGGACGTGGGCTCGGGAACGATCGGCATCGGCACGGGCGGCTTGATCGCGTCGCTCGCCACGGCCGTCGGAGCCGCGGCGGAAGCCGACGCCGGGGGTGGCGCGGCGTTCTTCTTCTGCGCCGCCTGCGCCTTCTCGAGCTCCTTCTGCTTCTGCGCGAGCTGCTTCTTGACCTCGTCCTCGATCTGCTTCTCGGTCAGGGTGGAGCTCGCCGCCGTCGTCGTCGCGGCGGGAGCGGCCGACGTCGTGGCGGGCGCCGCGGACGTCGTCGCCGCCGATGGGACGGCGACGGGCGGCGCCGGGTGCTTGCGGGTGACGGCGACGATCACGCCGATCAGGACGAGGGCGGCCACGGCGATCCCGGCGACGAGCGGCGCCCTTCCCTTCTTCTCCGCTTCGACGCGCTTGGACGAGTAGGCGCCGAAGACGCCGCTCTTGGTGTCGTGCTTGACGCCCTCGGCGGACCCCGCGACGGCCGGCTCGGCGGCCGCGACGGGCGCGGGCGAGGCGGGCATCGGGACGCCCGGAACGGTGCCGGTCTTGCGCTGGACGACGGTGCCCTTGGCCTTCTTCGATTTCGCGGGCGCCGCCGGCTCGGGCTTCGACGGCGTGAAAGCCTGGTCGAAGGCCCGCTCGCTCCCCGCGGCCGCGCCTTTCTCCTCCGCCTGGAGATGGTGGAGATAGATCGCCAGATCCGCGCTCCCCGGAGCGGGAGAGAACGTGTACAAAACGGATTCGAGGTCGCGCTGGAGGTCCGAGGCGTTCTGGTACCGCTCCTCGGGGCTCTTCGCGAGCGCCTTCAGGACGATCGCGTCCACGCGCTTCGGGACGTCGGGGTTCTTCGTCGACGGCGCGGCCGCCTTGACGTTGCGCACCTGCTCGAGAATCGTCAGGTCCGTGTCGCCGGCGAAGAGCTTCTCGCCGGTCAGCATCTCGTAGAGCACGCTCCCGAGCGAAAAGAGATCGCTCCGCCGGTCGAGCGGCTTGCCCGAGGCCTGCTCCGGGGACATGTACTGGAGCTTGCCCTTCAGCGCACCCGCCTGCGTCTGCGAGGACTTCGACGCGGCCTTCGCGATGCCGAAGTCGCAGAGCTTGATGTCGCCTTCGTAGGAGATGAGCACGTTCTGCGGCGAGACGTCCCGATGGACGAGCGACAGGTCCTGGCCGTTGAAGTCCTTGCGCCGGTGCGCGTAGTCGAGCGCCGCGGCGAGCTTCGACGCGACGAACAGCGCGAGCTCCGGCGGGAGCGGCAGCCCGTGGTCCGCCCCGGACTTCAGGATCGACCGCAGGTCGCGTCCCTCCACGTACTCCATCGCGATGTAGTAGGAGTTCTCGACCTTCCCGAGATCGTAGATGTGGATGATGTTCGGGTGGTTGAGCTGCGCGGCGAGCTTGGCCTCGTCGGCGAACATCGTGATGAAGTCCTCCGACGCGGCCATGTGCGGAAGGATCTTCTTGATCGCGACGATCTTCTGGAAACCGTCGACGCCGCTCATCCGCGCCTTCCAGACCTCTGCCATGCCGCCGGTCGCGATCTTTTCCATGAGCTGGAACTGGCCGAAACGGTCCTTGTCGGACGGGGCGGGGGCCTTCTTCGCGGCCGCCGCGGGCGCCGGAGGAGGGGGCGCGGCCGCCGCCGGTTTCGCGGGCGCGGCGGGCTTCGGTTTCGAGATCGCCATGCCCGAGAGCGTCTGCGAGATCATGTTCTCGACCTCGAGATCGGTCGAGGCCCGCGGCGCCGGCCGGGAAGGCTCGGCGGGCTTCGGCAGGGGCGGGGGGCCCGCGGGCCTCACCGGGGCCGGGGGCGCGGGTCTCGGCGCCGGCGCGGCCGAAGCCGGCTTCGGCGGCTCCATAGGCGCGGGCCGGGCGGGGGGAGCGGCGGGAGCGCTCTTCTTCGGGCTGAGGATGCCCGACAGCGTGTCCTCCAGCCGCTGGTCGACGTTG
>Ga0075272_1000135_pt1 | contig 16975 bp, 20 predicted proteins | sample SF_Rice_5C_0N_40_FD_69776 | JGI IMG/M metagenome (GOLD analysis project Ga0075272, IMG submission 69776) | Rice paddy soil microbial communities from Twitchell Island, California, USA - SF_Rice_5C_0N_404 | ecosystem: Environmental > Terrestrial > Soil > Paddy field/soil | place: USA: Twitchell... | reverse complement strand
GGAGCAAGGGCTCAAGATCGAGCAGGACTTCCTGCGGCGCGCGGGCGTCGTGGACGGCGACGTGGAGCTGTCGGATGGATCGGGGCTCGCGCGGGATGACCTGGTGACGCCGCGCGCGGTGGTCGCGCTGCTGCGCTACGACGCGCGCCAGCCGTGGGGAGCGGAGTTCATCTCGACACTTCCGATTGCCGGCGTGGATGGAACGCTGGAAAGCCGCATGAAGGGGATTCGCGGGCCGGCGGTGATCGAGGCGAAGACCGGCTCGCTCGAGCACGTGCATTCCATATCCGGGTACGCCAAGACGGACCGCGGGGAAAACCTGGTGTTTTCCATTTTCGCCAACAACGACACGCAGCACGGCGACAACGCTACAGACGGCCTGGATGCCATTGCGGAAGCGATGGTGCGCATGCTGGGCGGCCCGCGACCTGCACCGAGGAAAAAGGTAAATGGAAAATAGAGAATGGCAAAACTTGCGCGAAGCGCAGCTGTGAACTTCCCTTTGCCTTTTTCTCCCTTCCATTTTCCTCCTTGCTATGGAGCCGCTCTCTAAAACCATCAGCGTCTTCGGCAGCTCGCGGCCGCGCGCGGGCGATCCGTACTATGACGAGGCGCAGCAACTCGGCGCGGCGCTGGCGGCGAAGGGATTCGCCGTCTGCAGCGGAGGGTACGGCGGGGTAATGGAAGCGGTATCGCGCGGCGCGAAGGAAGCGGGCGGAAAAACGGTCGCGGTCACGGCGCGATTCTTTCGTTCGCGCCCGAATCCATGGGTGGATGAAGAAATTCGCGTCGAGACGTGGGAGGAACGATTATTCGAGCTGATCCGCCGCGGCGACGCCTACGTGATCTGCCGAGGAGGCACGGGTACGCTGGTCGAACTCGCGGTGGTTTGGGAGATGATCAATAAGCGAGTGATGGGCAAAAAGCCGGCGGTGGCGCTGGGGAATTTCTGGGGGCCGGTGATCGACTGCGTGCGCGCGGTGGAAATTGCGGATGACGCGCCCTGGATCGAGCGCGAAGACCCGCTGATCTACAATGCGGCAACTCCGGCGGCGGCCGCAGCGTATCTGCTGAGTCAGCTGGGAAAAACCGGCTAGGGCCGTTGCGCAGGCCGGACCGCACTCATATCGTGAGCCGTTTCGCTTGCCTTCTCACTGGAAGCTGGCCAGGGCGGCAGTTTCGTCCTCGTAGGTGGGAATCGACTGGATCAGGCGCGTGAGTTCGAGGACTTCGCGGACATGCCCGAGCGGTTTGAGCAGCTTCAACTTGCCGCCGCGGCGCTCGAGGGTGACGAACGAGCGCACAATCGTGCTGATTCCGGAACTGTCGATCTGCGCTACACCCGCGAGATTCACCAGAACCTTGAGCGCGCCAGACTCCACGATCGTGCGGAGTTCGGCGCCCAGCACGTCGTTGCCGCGGCCCAAGGTGGCGCGCCCTTGCACGTCGAGGATGACGACGTCACCGACATTGCGTGAAGAGACTTGCAGACCCATCGTGTTTTCCGCTGTTCGAGTCGGAGCAAATCAAAAAATCAAAATGAGGGCGCTGTCCCGAAAGAGCGTTGCAGAAATGAACCTAAAGCCGCCTTCGCGGCGGATTATAACCCCAAAAGTAGAGTGCCGCGGGCGCAAATCTTTCGCCGCTTGACACACTTGCGCGGCCTCGTTAGCGTACGCGGGTGAAGGCCCTGCGACTCCATCGCTGGAACGTCACGCCGCGCGAGGCGGCTCGCATCCAGCTGCGGCTGCGCAGCCGATTCGAGCCGGCCGACCGGTTTTCCAGGATCGAGCGCGTAGCCGGGGCGGATGTGGCGCTCGATCTCCGCCGCAACATCGCGATTGCGGGCGCTGTCGTCTTCCAATTCCCTGAAATGATTGAGGTCGAACGCGTGTGGGCCAAGCGCCGCCTGACTTTCCCCTACGTTCCCGGCCTGCTGAGCTTTCGCGAAATTCCCGTGCTGCTGCGCGTCTTTGCGCGCCTGCGCCATCCCCCGGACCTGATCTTCTACGACGGCCATGGATACGCGCATCCCCGGCGATTCGGCATTGCGTGCCATCTGGGCGTGGTGCTGGACTGCCCCACGATCGGCTGCGCGAAATCAATTCTGGTCGGCGTTCCCGAGGAGCCGGGAAGCGCGCCGGGGGCCTGGGCGCCTTTGACCGACGAGGGAGAAACGATCGCGGCGGTGCTGCGCACGCGGGAGGGTACCAGGCCTGTGTATATCTCGCAGGGTCACCGAGTTACGTTGGAGAGCGCCATCCGCTTCGCGCGCGCCGTGACGGATGGCTTCCGTATACCGCGGCCCACACGCGAGGCGGACCACTTCGTCGAGCAAGTCAAGCGGAATCAATTGGAAAGAAGCGCTCCAAGCCCCAAAAAGCCGGGTGGAAATAAAAAGGGGAGGTGAGAACCTAGAGGTTCCACCTCCCGGGGTGGGTGGGGTGATTACCGGAAGGACTCAGTCGAAGAGCTTGCTCCGACGTGAGTGTTCCAGCAACCCGGCTTTTTATCGCCGGTGCCACGTACTATTGGTATTAGCACTCGGCGATGGAGGTGTCAACTCGAATCGTGAGCTGCTGCCGGGTGCGCCCCGGGCTGCTCGGGTTTTCAGGTGATCAGCGCCTGGATTAACCCAAAACGAGAGCGCAAAAGTCGGGAAAGGACCGGCAGCGAAAACGTGGTATTCTCATCCCAATTGACGCCATTTTATTGTTTTGCTATGTTTTGGCCATGGAGAATGGAGTCCACTCGTGAAGCGTCGAGCCATTCGCGCGACAAGCGCCTCCCGTAATAGCCACAAGCTGCTCAAAACAAGGATCTTAGCGAAGGAGAAGCAGGCTGCCGCCCCGCCGGACCCCCTGGCTCCCGCGCGGCAACAGCAGTTGAAGGTCTACGAGGAAGCGCTTAAGTTGTTCCAACAGCAGAAGTACCATCGCGCCAAACAGGCCTTCGAGCGCGCGCTGGAGGGTCCGGGGGGCGAGCTAGGCGACCGCGCCCGGATGCACCTGCGCATTTGCGAGCAGCGCATCTCCAGTGCAGCGCCCGCCGCGGCCAAGTCGGCCGAAGATCACTACACGCACGGTGTCGCCCTGATGAATCTGGGGCGTTGGGATGAAGCACGGGAGCATTTCGACCGCGCCTTGAAGGCGTCACCCAAAGCCGATCACATTGTTTATGCCATGGCCGCGCTGGATTGCCTCACCGGGGAGGCGGATGCGGCGATCGAAAAGCTGAAACAGGCCATACAGTTGCGCCCCGAGAATCGCTATCACGCGCGCAACGACGAGGATTTCTCTTTTCTGCAGGAAGATCCCCGCTTTACGGAACTTCTCTATCCTGAACGCGACGGCTCGAGCGGGTAGTCCGCGCTGCGTTTTGTGGAGAACCATTCAAAACAGCGATTCAAGCCGGTGCGCATCGTGGCACTGGGTGGCGGGACGGGTCTCTCGACTCTTCTGCGCGGCCTGAAGGAGTATGTGGCTTCGCGCCGGCCGGGAACGAATTCTCGTCCCATCGCCGACCTTGCGGCGGTGGTGACGGTTACCGATGACGGCGGGAGTTCCGGGCGCCTTCGCCGCGAATACGCCGTTCTGCCTCCCGGCGACATCCGCAACTGCATGGTGGCGCTTTCCAACGACGAGCGCCTGCTGACGCGCCTCTTCAAGTATCGATTTCCCGGAACAGGCGGCCTGGGAGGGCACAGCTTCGGCAATCTGTTTCTGACCGCGCTGACCGGCGTCACGGGAGATTTTTCGGATGCGGTGCGCGTCTCTTCGGAAGTCCTGGCCGTGCGCGGCCGCATTTTCCCTTCAACCGAACAAAATATAACGCTGGAGGCGGAACTCGACGATGGCGCCATCGTCAAAGGGGAGACGCGCATTTCAAAGTCCCGGAAGCGCATCCGCCGCATCCGCCTGGTGCCACAACGCGCGCGCCCGCATCCGGAAACGTTGCGGGCGATACGTCACGCAGACCTGATTCTGGTGGGTCCCGGCTCGCTGTACACCAGCATCATCCCCAATCTTCTGATCGACGGCGTGGTGGAAGCCATCGCTCGCTCGCGGGGCAGTTGCGTTTACATCGCGAATCTCATGACGCAACCGGGAGAAACGCAGCACTATTCGGTGGCCGACCACATTCGCGCAATCTACGAGCACACGCGCCGGAAACTGTTCGATTACGTGGTGATCAACCGGGCCCACGTGGCCCCGAGCCTGCTTCGCCGGTACGGCGCGCAGCAAGCCGAGCCGGTGGCTCCTTCCTACACCGAACTGCATCGGATGGGTCTCCGATTCGTGGCCGGGGACCTGCTGCAGCGGGACGTGCTGGTGCGGCACGATCCGCTGCGGCTAAGCCGGCTGCTGCTCGATCACTTCGTCACCGGGCGGCCCGCCAAGTAGCCGGGAACTACGCCTGGACGCGCGCGCGAGCCATCTCAAACGCGCGGCGAATCACGCGAGTGGCCGTGGGAGTCAGGGAATAGCGCTCGAGTTCGTTTTCGGAGACCCAAGCCACGTCGGTCACATCGCTTCCCGCGCATGCTTCCCCGCTGACCGCCTCGCACAAATAATCCAGAATCACGAAGTGGTACTGCGTCCGGCCGGAGTCATCGCGGAAAACGCGGTCAAACACCTCGATCAAATCGACCGCGCGCACCTGCAGGGCTGTTTCCTCCAGCAGTTCGCGCTGCACTCCTTCGAGGAGCGTTTCGCCCAGCTCGAGGGTCCCGCCCGGTATCGACCACTCCCCCTGGAGCGGGGGATGGCCGCGCTTGATCAGCAGCGCGCGGCCGTTGGCGATTACCACGCCGCCCACACCGATGACGGGACGCTCCGGATATTCACGGCCGGCCACTGCAGGCCTCCTCGTCTCTGCCAGGCGCTCCTCTCGCTGCGATTCGCGCCGCCTAGCTACTGGAAAAGCTTGACACTTGCTCCTGATATCTGCGTTATATAATAGCGTTGTTCCCAGATCCACTGCCGGAAGGAGATCACGCACGTGCCGCGCTGTCCCGAATGCGATGCCGAAATCGACTTGGACGAAGATGAAGTGGAAGAGGGCGAAATCTTGAGCTGTCCCGAGTGCGATTCCGAACTCGAAGTGACCCAAATCCATCCCGTGCAGCTGACACTGCTGTCTGAGGATGAAGACGAAGAGGAGGACGAGGAGTCGGACGGCAAAGAGGCGAAGTTCGAAGACGAAGAAGAGGAAGAGGAGGAGGAAGAGTGAACCCCCTTTTCGGCGCCCGCAGCCGGGATTCGCAGGCTGCCTTGGGAACACAGCACCGGTTTCTGACAGGCCGCATTCGCCCATGGCTCGCTCTGGCCGCCGCAGCCCTTTTGTGCGCCACGGCAGCCGGCATTCGCGCGGCGAATCAGGACAATGGGCCCGAGTTGCGCACCGTGCACGGAACGGTGATCGACACGAGCGAAAATCCCGTGGCCACCGCGGTCGTCTACCTGAAGAACAGGAAAACGCAAAGCGTGAAAACCTATATCACGCGCGAGGACGGGCTCTACCGCTTCAGCGGCCTCGATCCCAATGTGGATTACGAAATCCACGCCCAGCGCAACGAAATGATCTCGGTGACCCGCACGATTTCCAGCTACGACTCTCGCCGGGACATCGACCTCCCCTTAAAGCTCTCGCACAAGAAAGCCGAACACTAGGCCTGCCTCGGCGCCATCACCCGAAGCGCGGCGGGAGCGACCTCGAATTCCGCGGGAGACTCGCCAAGAATCTCGCCGTCGCCGTGCACTTTTTTGCCGCGCGGCGCGTCGATGCGCATGCGCTTGCAGCGAAAGCGCTCGATTTCCAGCCAGCGCAGATCGCCGGAAGTGAGGAGAATGGGAATGGCCTCGACGAAGCGCGTCCAAGGCAAATCGCGCGCGAGCACTACGTTGAGCCAGCCGTCGTCAACCCGCGCGTCAGGGGCAATGCGCATTCCGGAGCCGTACTCGGCAGCGTTGGCGGCCACGGCCAGAAGGGCACGGCCGCTCCACGCCGCGCCGTCGATCACGGCGCGCAGATCGAACGCGGCGCCTTTCATGTAGGTGGATACCGCGCCGGCCAGATAGCGCGTCGCGCCGGGCCAGCGGGCGAATCGGGTGTTCGCCAGATGCGCCGCCTCGGCGTCGAGGCCGAGGCCTGCCGTGCACACGCAGTGCTGGACGCCGCCTCCGGCCAGTCGAACGCGAATCAGATCGATGACGCGCGGCTGCGAACGCAGGAACAGGTCCGCGGCGCGAAGAGGATCGCGCGGGATTCCGAGCGCTCGCGCCGCGTCGTTGCCGTTTCCTGCCGGAAGAAAACCGGCGATCGCGTCCGTACCGCGAATCCCTTCGGCCACGTAGTGGAACGTTCCATCGCCGCCGAGAGCGAGCACGTACGGAAAACCGTCCGCGGCAGCCTGTGCGGCCAGCTCGCGCAGGTCTTGCGCGTTCTGCGATTCGCGGAATTCAGCAGCGCGCCCGCGCGCGCGCAAATACTCCGCCACGGCGGATGTCCAGCGGGCGGCGCGACCCGCTCCCGCGGCCGGATTCAGGAGAACGAACAGGTCGCGTCTCATCTCCGCCGGAGGACTCTGTCTCTCATCGCGCGGATTCTACTGCAAGTGCGCCGCGCGCGAGCGGCGGAACCTTTCGGCCTGGACTTCCGGAGAGAAAAGTTGCGGCAGCAGCTTGAAGATCACCACGAGAAGGTCAGACAGGCTCGCGAATGCGGATACCGCTCACCAGCGCAATCGCGCCACGAATCCCTTCGGTCCGACCGTCCACGCTGTGTTTTCACCAGCCAGCGCTACGTCGTTGAGATTGTCCGCGCCCTCGGCTACCCAGGGCTTGCCCTGGGGTTTCATGAACGCACCGACCGGGCCAACCACCAACATGCCCGGCATCCCGCTGATTTGCGCTCGCCGCGATGGAAGGAACGCAATCGAGGAAAAGAACAGGCTGCTGGGCTGTGCAGGGCCGGCGATCGCCTCCCAGTTGCGCCCACCGTCTCGAGTACGGATGATCGTGGGCCGCGGGGAGGCGTGGGGATTCGCGAAATCGCCGCCCACCGCGACTCCATACTTGTCGTCGCGAAACGCGATGGAGAAGAGCCCGCTGCTCGCGTTCGGCGGGCGCACCGGCGTGTCCGCCACCTGCCACGTTTCGCCTCCATCGCTGGAGCGGAGCACTCGCGCCACACTCGCGCCTCCGGTCACGAACCAGATTTTCTTCCCGCCCTGCAAGGCGATACACGAATTGCTCGCCGCAAACGACCCCTCGCCCTTCAGCGCCGGGGGAAATCTCCCGGAAGGAATCCGCGTCCACGTCGCTCCACCGTCCGCGGTGCGAAACATCACAAAACGGCCGTGCACAGGATCGCTCAGCAGGACACCGCGCTTGCGGTCCCAAAACGCGATCGAATCGAAAAAGACTCCTGTCGTTTTGGGGGCAAACGCGAGGCTCCAGGTCTTGCCGCCATCGTGCGTGCGATAAATCGTCGCAAGCCCTTTCGCGGCATTGCCCGTGCTCATGATGACCGCATTCTCCGCATCGAACGCGCGAATGCCGCGAAAATCCTGGCGTTCTGCGCCTGGCACCTGGCGCACGTCCCAGGTATTCCCGCCGTCCACGGTCCGGACCACCGTCCCTTGCGTCCCGCTCGCCCACACAACATCCCCGCTCACAACGCTAAGCCCGCGAAAACTGGCGGTCGTTCCCACGCCGACGCGTTTCCACGGATCGCCCGGGCCAGTCCGCGCATGGATCACAGCCGCGACCAAAAACGCACCCGCTAGCCCAACGACTATCGTGGATCGTGTCGTCATCTTCCTTCCTCTGCGTTCACTCTGGTTTACGCTCTTGATGAAGAGGACCTGGGACTCAAAATATCCGAGAAGGTCAGGAGACAGGGATGAGCGAGCCGTCGTGGGACTCGAGTTCGATGCGCAGGAGCCAGTCGAAATGGAATTTTTCGGCGGCGAGGTGCTTTTCCAGGTCTTCGCGGGTGGGCGCGTCGAATTCGACCAGCATCTTGCCTTCCTGCATGTTGACCAGGACGCGGCGCGCGGTGACGGGCTGGGCCGCGAAGAGGCGGCGGGCCAGTTCGTTGGCGCCCTGGCGCGTCAGGCAAGCCAGGGTGTGCTGCGAGAGGTAGCGAGGCATGGGGTCTCCTTGGTGTCGAGCATCATCTGAAAACGAACGTTGCGGCATGAAAGCGAGAGCAAGCCCTCGCACTCCAAAGCGGCCTTCGGCCGCAATAACAAAACGGGCGACCGCTTCGGCTGGCGCCTCAAGCGCAAAGCGGAGCCTTTTCATCAGCGGATGAGCCAAAGCGGGAGCGCGGCTTGGGCGCATTGCTCGATCATGCGCTGGTCGGACGGACCAAAGGCGTTGGCGCGGTCGCTCTCGACGTCCACGGTGCCAATGACGCGTTCGCCGGAAGGATCGAGGACGGGAACGATGATTTCCGAGAGCGTGTTAGCGAAGGTGGCCAGATAGCGCGGATCGTTGCGCACGTCGCCGGCGACTAGGGCTTTCTTTTGCGCGATGGCGGCGCCGGTCAAACCCTGGGTCGCCGGAAATTTTGGGAATTGGGGAGCGGAGGGGCCGTTCCAGCCGATAATGGAGACTTCTTCGGCGTACACATCGTAGACGCCGACCCAGCGATACTCGCCGAGCTTGCGAATCAATTCGGCGAGACGCCGTGCGCGCACGGTGCGGTCGTCGGCGCCCGCCGCGGTCATGCGGATCTGGCCGAGCACGTTCTTCATCACGATTGGCATCAGGTGCCCTGCTTCGATTCTGGTTCGCGCGAATCGGCACTTGCCTTTGCGGGCTCGAGGTACTCCGGTTCGATCCAAACGGAATCGTTGTAGTTTTCATACCCCAAAACGCGGCCAACATGAAGCTCTATCAACGGATAGGCAAGCCCGTCGACCTGCTCGATGGCTTCGACTCGAAAAAACCGGCCAACGCACTTCTCGAAGATCGTGCGGGTATTGATGCCATCTTTGTCCACAACATCATGTGGAACGCCGACGACCCTCACCCAGTCGCCCACCTTCATGTCTTTTATCATTTGAGCCCAGCGAGTTTGCCGATGCCGCGCATCTTCATTTTGGCCATGGAGCCGTACTGCTTCATCATGCGGCGCATGTCGGCGTACTGCTTGAGGACTTCGTTGACCTGCTGCACGCTGGTGCCGCTGCCGCGGGCGATGCGCTTGCGGCGCTTGCCGTCGATCAAGTGATGATTGGCGCGCTCGGCAGCGGTCATGGAATTGATGATGGCTTCGATGTATTTCAGGCGGCTCTCATCGATGGAGGCGTCCTTGGGCAGCTTGGCGAACGGGCCGATTTTGGGGAGCATGCCCATCAACTGCTCGAGGGAACCCATCTTGCGGATCTGGCGGAGCTGGTCGCGAAAATCTTCGAGGGAGAAGTCGGCTTCGCGGAGCTTGCGCTCGAGTTCGCGGGCCTTCTTCTCGTCGATGGTTTTCTCGGCGCGCTCGATCAGGCCGAGCACGTCGCCCATGCCGAGAATGCGGCCGACGATGCGGTCGGGATAGAAAGGCTCGAGGGCGTCGTATTTTTCGCCCACACCCACGAATTTGACGGGCGCGCCGGTCACTTTGCGGATGGAGAGGGCCGCGCCGCCGCGCGCGTCGCCGTCCATTTTGGTGAGGATCACGCCGGTGACGCCGAGGCGCTTGTGGAATTCGCCCGCAGAGTTGACCGCGTCCTGACCGATCATGGCGTCGGCGACGAAGAGGAGTTCGGAGGGATTCAACTCGCGCTTGAGGAGGGAGAGCTCGTTCATCAATTCGTCGTCGATGTGCAGGCGGCCGGCGGTATCGACGAGGATCACGTCGTAGGCGGAGAGTTTCGCTTCGCGTGTGGCGCCGCGCACGATTTCCAGGGGCTTGTCCGTGCCGGCGCCGGGCCACAGCGGAGTATTGGTGGCCTTGGCGACTTGCGCGAGCTGCTCGCGCGCCGCGGGACGGTACACGTCGGTGGAAACGACGATGGGGCGATGGCCGTGTTCAGCGAGCCATTTGCCGAGCTTGCCGGTGGAGGTGGTCTTGCCGGAGCCTTGCAGGCCAACGATCAGCCAGACGGTTGGCGGCTTGGAGCCGAACTGCGGCTTGGCCTCGCGGCCCAGCAGGTCCGACAATTCGTCGCGAACGATCTTCAGCACCTGCTGGTCGGGCGAGAGCTGCAGCAGGACCTCCGAGCCGAGCGCCTTTTCGCGGATGTGCGCGGCGAATTCGTCGACCACACCGAGGTTGACGTCGGCATCCAGCAGCGATTCGCGGATTTCCCCAAGCGCGAGGTCCAGGTGCTCTTCCGAGAGTTTTCCCTGGCCGCGCAGATTCTTGAAGGTGCGTTGCAGTTTTTCGGTTAGGGTCTCAAACATTTGAGCGACTCATGATCCTGCCAGAACCCGGCGAAGCGTTTTCGCGGCGCCAGCGGCCTTTTGCCATTGTATCAATTCTGTCGCGCGGAGAAAGGCCGCCGCGGCGCAACGGGTTCCGCGGAATCGCGCGTTCGCTTTCCTGCTAAAATGAAGGGCATGCCCATCCCCATCGACGTGCGCAAGAAGCCGATCGGCGTGAAGATCCACGTGTCGACCGGCGAAGGGGTGGAAATCACGTGGTCGGACGGGCACACCAGCCGCTACGATTTTCCCTATCTGCGGGACCACTGCCCGTGCGCGTTGTGCAATGACGAGCGGGAGAAGACAGCCAAGTTCGGCGCGGCCGGCGGCTCGCCGGCTGCTTTGCCCATGTTCAAGCCGCGCGTGAAGGCCAAGTCCGCGACAGCCGTGGGCAATTACGCCATCCAGATCGAGTTCACCGACGGCCACGCCACGGGGATTTTCAGCTTCGACTATCTGCGCGAAGTCTGTCCCTGCGAAGCCTGCGCCCGCGAATTCCGCTCCCAGTCCAGCGAAACGACGGCCTAGCCTTCTGACCTCGATCGCCCGTGAGCCACTGCCACTCCTCGCTTTCAAGCCGAAACGGGGCTGGGCTGCAGCTCGGAGGTGCAATGCGGGCAGCGCTTGGCGGCGATGGGGATGTCCATAGCGCAGCGCGGGCAGCTCTTAGTTGTAGGCGCGGCGGGAGCGGGCTTGGACCAGCGGTTCACCTGGCGCACCAGAAGGAACACGGCGAAGGCGACAATCACGAAGTCGATGATGGTGTTGACGAACACACCGTAATTAATGGTCGCGGCGCCCGCCGCTTTGGCCGCGGCCATCGTGGGATACGTTTTCCCCGAGATGTTCAGGAACAGATTGGAGAAATCCACTTTGCCCAGGACCAGGCCGAGCGGCGGCATGATCACGTCGTTCACCAGCGAACTGATGATGCGGCCGAAGGCTGCGCCGATAATGATGCCGACGGCCATGTCCAGCACGTTTCCGCGCATTGCGAACGCTTTGAATTCTTTCAGCATTTGTTATTCCTCCCGCGTGTTGTGTTTGCTCTCCCGATTCCCGGAGCCCGGTTCGATTTTTCCATCCGCGCTGTAACTCGTGGCAGGCGTGGCCGAGCGCAGAGACAGCCCCGCCCCGATGAGTCCTCGTATCAGAAGCACCGCGCCGGCAACTCCGATCAGCAGGCTGGCGTCCTTCAGAGCAAGCAGCGGGATCGCGATCAGCAGGATCCCGACGATGGCGAGCGAGCCGGCGCGCACGCTGGTCAGGAGGCGGCCCTCGCTGGAAGCCGGACGCGTCCAGGCACGCGCAGCCCAGAACACAAAGATGAAACCGAGCAGGATCAGCACACCCGGATGCGAAGGAAGGCCCAGGCTGTGCGTGGCGGCCAGGAGCACGAGCAGGCCTCCCAGAAGCAGAACGATGAATTCATTGAGCAAGCGGAACAGGTTCGAGGAGTTTGGCATGGCGGCCTTGGGCGGATTATCGCTTAGGGCGGCGAGCGGCGTAAACCCTTTCCTGCTTTTGCGCGCCTCTCCGCGCCGGCACTGCTTACTGGTAATTCCGCGCACGCTGGTTTCTGGAAGGGGAGTGCTACAATGGCGAGCTTCCCGTGCTGCATCCGAGTGCAGCAGCCGGCATCGAATGCCAAGGAGCGATTCTTTGCACAAGGTAATCATCATCGGAAGCGGGTGCGCGGGGTTGACCGCGGCCATTTATACGGCGCGCGCGGAGCTGAAGCCGCTGGTCTTTGACGGCTACGAGCCCGGCGGGCAGCTGGCGCTGACCACGCTGGTGGAGAATTTCCCCGGCTTTCCCGACGGGATACTTGGTCCCGAGCTGATCGAGAATTCGCGCAAGCAGGCACAGCGTTTCGGGGCGGAATTCCGTTCGGGCGCGGTGGCTTCGGCGGATCTGAGCCGGCGTCCGTTCAAGATTGTAGTGGGCAAAGACAGGTTCGAGTGCGAGACGCTGATCGTTGCGGCGGGCGCGTCCGCGCGCATGCTGGGAATCGAATCGGAAAAGCTGCTGCTCGGCCATGGGGTTTCGACCTGCGCGACCTGCGACGGCTATTTCTTCCGCGAGCGCGAAATCCTGGTAGTGGGCGGAGGCGACACGGCCATGGAAGAGGCCAATTTCCTGACGCGCTTCGCCAAGCGCGTCACCATCGTGCATCGCCGCAACGAATTTCGCGCGACGAAAATCATGCTGGACCGCGCGCGGGCGAATCCGAAGATCGTGTTTCTGACGCCGTACGTGGTGGAGGAAATCCACAACGTGGAAAACAAGTCGGTGGAGATGGTCACGCTGCGGCACGTGGAAACGAAAGCGACGCAGAAGATCGCGGTGGAAGGCGTGTTTGTGGCCATTGGCCACGATCCGAACACGAAAGTCTTCCAAGGCCAGCTCGACATGGACGATGCCGGGTACATCCGCACGCACGATGGCCCGGTGACCAGCGTGCCGGGAGTATTTGCCGCGGGGGACGTTCAGGACCGGCGGTATCGCCAGGCGGTGACCGCGGCGGGGTCGGGGTGCATGGCCGCGCTGGAGGCGGAAAAATTCCTGGAAGAACACGCCATGGTCGAGCACAAGACGGCTTGAAGAGCAGTGGCTAGTGGCGAGTGGCTGAGAGCGGGCTGGAACCACAGATGAACACAGATAAACGCAGATAAAACCAGATAGAACCAAATCAAACCAGAATTTAGGGCTAAAGCCAAGAACCAAGAACCCAAGAACCCAAGAACCAAGAAGCAGAAAGCAGATGCCTCGCCCGCGGAGTGGCTGGAAGCGACCGCCCGGGCACTCGATTCTTTCTGCCTGGGGCTCGAAACGATCGCCCGCGCACTCGATTTTTTCTGCGCGAGGGTGTTCGTTAATTTTTCTGCGCGCTCGCCAGTAGGCAAGCAGCACTGAGTCTGTGGCATAATCCGCCGTGCATGTCGACTGAGCCCGCCGCCCAGGCTGTTCGCGCTCCCTTCCATCCGATGCGATCGCTGCTGCTGCATCTTTCCGAGAGCAAGCGGCTGGCGCCATTGATGATGAAGAATCCGGTCAGCCGGCGAGTGGCGCGGCGCTTCGTGGCGGGCGACAATCTGGACGACGCGGTGGCGGCCGCGCGCGGCGTCAATCAAGCGCGACAAACGGCCAGCCTGGACATGCTGGGCGAGAACGTCACGGACGAAGCGAGCGCGCGGCGCAGCGCCGAAAATTATCTGGCGATTTTCGATCGCATCGCGCAGGAGCGGCTGGAAGCCAATGTGTCGCTGAAACTGACGCAGCTGGGCCTCGACCTGGGAACGGCGCTTTGCGAGGAACTGGTCGGCAAGATCGTGACGCACGCGGCGCGCTACTCGAATTTCGTGCGCGTGGATATGGAGGGCTCGGCGTACACGGAGCGCACCCTCGGCGTGGTGAAGCGTGTGCGCGCGCAGCACGAGAACGTGGGCACGGTGATGCAGGCGTATCTGTATCACACGGAGCAGGACGTGCGCGAGTTGCTGGAGATCGGCTGCCGCATCCGGCTGTGCAAGGGCGCGTACAACGAGCCGCCTACGGTGGCCTTCCCGCAAAAATCGGACGTGGACGCGAACTACGTGAAGCTGATGAAGATTCTGCTGCCCAGCGGGATCTATCACGGGATCGCCACGCACGATCCCGCCATGCTGCAAGCGACCAAGGAATTCGCGCGGGAGAAGCAGATCGATCGCGAGCAGTTCGAATTCCAGATGCTCTACGGCATCCGCACCGACTTGCAGAAGCAACTGGTGCGCGAGGGCTACCGGCTACGCGTGTACATCCCCTACGGCACCGACTGGTTCCCCTATTTCATGCGCCGGCTGGCCGAACGGCCCGCCAACTTGACCTTCTTTCTCCGTTCCCTCGTTCCGCGCCGAAGTTGAACGCAGGCCAGGACCAACCCGCTCATTTTCTGCAAAGATACATTGACCTAAGTGCTTTCCAGCGGGAGAATTACGGGAGCGTCTCTGACGCTCGAAGTTCAGGGAAAACCCGCTTAGCCCTCGGGTTTTACGCTCAGGCTGTTTAAGTCAGCCTCTTCCGAACTGAGCAGCGGGATTCCAGCAAGCCCCACGGGACTACAGTGAAGCTCAGCCTCAGACTGATCCTGTTCCTGGTCATTGGCATCACCATCGTCACTTTCGTGATTGCGCGGAACCAGGTGCGCTCGGAAAAACGGGGGCTGCGGGCCGATCTGGAGCGGCGCGCGGAAATTCTGGCCGAAAGCCTGCAGGAAATTGTCGAGCCGGCGATGGAACGAGGCTCGCGCACGCAGCTGCGGCATATTGTCGAGCGCTTTGGCAACCGGGAACGCCTGGCCGGGGTGGCCATTTACGACGCGGCGGGGAAAGTGCTGGTGCAAAGCTCAAGCCTGGTCACCAAGTTTCCGACGCCTCCGGTTCCTGTCGAGAGGATCGAGAAAACGGACAAGGGCGTGAGCGAGTTCGTGCAGTTAAGCAACGAGCCGATGCACGCGTACTATCTGCCGCTGCACTCGCACTCGCCGGAAAAGATCGACGGCATCCTAGGCATATTCCATGATGCGGGCTATATCGAGGCGCAAAGTGAAGCGATCTGGCGGGACACAGTATGGCACGCCGTCGCCCAGGTGTTCCTGGTTGTGCTCGTCACCCTGCTGATCATCCGCTGGACGATTGTCCTGCCCATTTCGCGGACCGCGCAATGGATGAAGGACCTGCGCAGCGGACGCACCACGCCGCGCCCGCCCCTTCCGAAAGATGATTTTTTCGGCCCTCTTTCGCAGGAAGTAGACAACCTGGCGAGGAGCCTGGCGGAGGCGCGAGCCACGGCGGCGGAGGAGGCACGGCTGCGGGAGACGGGCGTGTCCATGTGGACCGCGGAGCGCCTGCGCGTGAGCCTGCAGAGTAAGCCGCTGGGGTCTCTCTTCGTGGTGTCCAACCGCGAGCCCTACATGCATGTGGGCCGGGGCAAGAACATCGAAACGGTAATACCGGCCAGCGGTCTGGTGACCGCGCTGGAGCCGGTGCTGCGCGCCTGCGACGGCACCTGGGTGGCCTTCGGCTCCGGGGACGCGGACCGGGCCACAGTCGATTACCACGATCACCTGCGCGTTCCGCCCGACCGGCCCGAATACACGCTGCGACGCGTGTGGCTGTCGAAAGAAATCGAGCAGGGCTACTACTACGGTTTCGCGAACGAAGGGCTATGGCCGCTTTGCCACATCGCGCACACGCGGCCGGTGTTCCGCGCGACGGACTGGCAGGCTTACCAGGACGCGAACCGCAAGTTCGCGGACGCCGTTCTGGAAGAGATGCAGCGCACGCGGCAGCCTTTGGTGCTGATCCAGGACTATCATTTCGCGCTGCTGCCGCGCATGCTGAAGGACGCGCGTCCGGACGCGCGCATCGCGATTTTCTGGCACATTCCCTGGCCCAATCCGGAGGCTTTCCGCATCTGCCCGTGGCAGCGGGAACTGCTCGACGGCCTGCTCGGCGCGGACCTGGTGGGTTTCCACATTCAGGCGCATTGCAATAATTTTCTGGAAACGGTGGACGCCGCGCTCGAATCGCGGATCGAGTGGGAGCGTTTTGCGGTGAAGCGCAACCGGCACATTACGCTGGTGCGCCCTTTCCCCATCAGCGTCGATTTCCGGGAGACGGAATCGGCCGCCGACATCACCGCGTCGCCGTACGACCTGCGCTCCCAGATCCTGCAGAAGCTCGGAATCAAGGCGAGTTTCCTGGGAATCGGGGTCGACCGCGTCGACTACACCAAAGGGATCATCGAGCGCTTTCGCGGGATCGAGCGTTTTCTGGAGAAGTACCATTCCTACCGGGAGAAATTCACGTTCGTTCAGATCGGCGCGCCGAGCCGCACGAATATCCAGCGCTATCACGACCTGCAAGCGGAAGTTCAGGCCGAAGCCGACCGCATCAACCTGCGGTTCCAGACCAAGGAATGGAAACCCATCGCCCTGCTCATGCGCCACCACAATCACAGCGAAATCCTGCCGTATTACCGCGCAGCGGACCTCTGCATGGTGACTTCGCTGCATGACGGCATGAATCTGGTGGCCAAGGAATTCGTGGCCACGCGCGCGGACGAGGAGGGAGCCCTGATCCTGAGCCCGTTCACGGGGGCGTCCCGGGAGCTGCGCGACGCGCTGATCGCCAATCCCTACGACGCCGACCAGCTCGCGGAAGCCATCCACCTGGCTCTGGAAATGGACGCACAGGACCGGCATATGCGGATGCAGCGGTTGCGGCGCACGGTGCGCGAGCACAACGTCTACCACTGGGCCGGGAATCTGATTTCCGAGCTGGCCGAAATCCGCATCGAAGAGAGCAAGACCGCCGCACCGGAAGAAACGATTCCCGCGCAGACCTAGTGGACGAGAACGGCTGACGGAACACCCGCTCCGGCGCGGCCTGCTCGGCGATGCGCATCCTTGCGCGACGGTTCATCCATAAGCTGGATGGCGTCGATTGAAATTTCGACGAACGGAAACGGACGCCGCTCCCTTTACAATTCCTTGCAGTCGTCGA
>Ga0075272_1000134_pt1 | contig 17320 bp, 12 predicted proteins | sample SF_Rice_5C_0N_40_FD_69776 | JGI IMG/M metagenome (GOLD analysis project Ga0075272, IMG submission 69776) | Rice paddy soil microbial communities from Twitchell Island, California, USA - SF_Rice_5C_0N_404 | ecosystem: Environmental > Terrestrial > Soil > Paddy field/soil | place: USA: Twitchell... | reverse complement strand
ACCGCGCTCGGGCCGCGGGCCGCCTGCAGCAAACGACGGAACGCGCCGATGACCTGGTGCCGGCTCAACGGACCCTGCAGAGCGGGGGCGGGTGCGGCAACCGGCGTCAGCGTCGCCAGCACCGCACGCGAAGGCTCGCCGACCGGATCGAGCAGCGTGCGGTCGCCGAGGATCATCGCATCCACCGCCGCCGTGATCGCCGCGTAGGGTCGTGACGCCAGCGTCGCATCGACCGCCACAAACGCCCACGCTTCGGCGCGTGCCAAGTCTTTGAGCTGCCGGCAGAACGCGGACTTGCCGATTCCAGCCGGGCCGCGCACCACGAGCCCGCCGGCGCGCAGGCTGGCGGGCGTTCGCAATGACGCCGTGACCTGGGCCAACTCCAACTGCCGGCCGACAAACGCGGGCTCCGATACGCGTAAACCCGCGATGCATTCGTCGTACAGCCTTTGCGTTTTCCGATCCGGTGAGACACCGTACTCGCGTTCGAGCGTCGCACGCAGCCTGCCGTACCAGCGAATCGCCGCCGCGCTGCTGCCGGCCGCAAGCGCGCGACGCATCAGCTCCTGGTAGGCGATCTCATCGGTCGGCTCGACTTCGATCAACCGCTCCCATTGCCCGCTTGCACGCAGCAGCTCCACGTAGCAGCCGTGCAACCGTGTCCGAAGCGGTTCGAAAAACTCATCGTACGGAGAATCCGGGAGCAGCTCGCCGGGATAGTACGAGGCGGCCTGTGCACAGGCGCCGGCGTCGCCGCGCGCTCGGGCCTCGGCGGCGAGCTGCTCGAAACGTGCGACATCCGTTGCGATCGGTCGCGCAGGAAACAGGGCTACCTGGCCGCCCTGAAGCACGATCGCGTCGTCGTGGCGCAACACGCGCCGCGCGTAATGCGCCGCTTTGCGCAAGTTCGCCGCGCCGGCCTCTGGATCCAGATCCGGCCAGAGTGTCTCGATGGCCTGCTCGCGCGCCAGACGATGGCGCTCGGCAAGGCTCAGCAGCTGCACCAACTGGGTCGCCCGGCGTGTGGGCCACGCATCGGGGCCGATCTCGATCCCATCGATCGTGATCCGAAATCCGCCGAGCAACTCGATGGCCACAGCACCCGGCGTGCGCTCACCGTAGCCCGAGGGCTTGCGTTTCATCACCAGTCAGTATTCCGGGCGTCGGATCGGCTGGCAAGGACGGCCCCTGAGGCGCCGCCCTTGCACAGGAAACACCGCCTAATCGGCTGCGGCGAGGTGCGTGCGCACGGGAACCGCGTTGGCAAAGATATCGAGGACGGGGCAGTGCGTATCGACGGCCCGTCGTAGCTCCTCGTAGCGCTCCGGGCTCTCCGGGCCGGTCAAATGAACCTTCACGTCGACCTTGCCGAAGCCCGGCCGCACTCCGTTCTGAATCCCGAATACGCCGCGCACGTCGAGGTCACCCCGCACTTCGACCCGCAGCTTGTCGATGTGGATGCCCAGTTTCTCCGACCAGAACCGATACGTAATGGCCTGGCAGGAACCGAGCGATCCGAGCGCGTACTCGACCGGATTCGGCGCGCGTCCAGACCCCCCGAGCGACTCCGGCTCGTCGACCTTCACCATCTTGTCGCCGATCTGCACAGCGACCTCACACGTACCGATGAGGTCGCTGTCCGCCGCAAATTGCGCCACGGCGGCAGCCGGATTCCGCGTGACCACGTCGGCGGTCGCCTCCATCACGCTCTTGATTGCGCTGCTGCGTTCTTTTCCCATGGTGTTCATCTGCTTGCTCCTTTCAAAAATGTGGTCGATGACAACCGCAGGCATGTGTCCGCCTGCGAGGAGCAAGCTTGACCGCTCAGCGTTCCCGGAACGTTCCCTTCCGTGATGTGGTCACAGCGCGCTTCGCGATCGAAGCGCGTGAGCGGTTTGAGTATCGCCTTCCAACAACGATCCCGTCACACCCATGAGCAGGCATTGTGGAACCGTGTGAGCCGGGGTCAGCTCTGCGGCCCACGGGCAGAACTCGATCTGGTTATCAGATCACTTCCACACCGGCAGATCGATGTAGCTCTTTCCGGACCATTGGATCTCGAGCGGCTGGCCCGCATCGCGAATGGTCTCGATGCTGACATCTCTTCCCGTTCCATAGTTGATCTGTCGATCGGGCGTCTTGATGACGCTGAGCACGGCCACGAGCCGGCTGCCCTTTTGCAGGCGGTGGCTCATGAGGCGAATGGCCTGAAAATCCAGCCGCTCGCGCTTGCCGGGTGTGAGCAGGTGACGCTGAGAACGGTCCGCAACATAGCTGGCGCGCGACCAGTACGGCGCCAGCTGGAAGTACTTGCCGTCGCTCGTGCGCTCGTAGAGGTCGATCTCGAAGTCGAAATCCTTCTTGTTGCACACGAGCTCGAGGTGTCCGGAGAACAGACCGCTGGTCTCGATGGGCGACGGAAACGGATCGCTGACGAATTCGATGCCGTTCCAGGTATCCACGGCGGTGTCGAGAACGCCACCGCCAGGCGCCGTGCGGTCGACGTCGCTGCGGTCGGCGAGATCGACCTTCAATGGGATGATCGAGCCGGATGCAGCCGGCCGGCGGGAAAGCGTGCGAACCGCTTCGTCCGACCCGGCGGCGAGGTAGAAGCGGAGCGAATCGTCCTTCATGGCGGCGAGGCTCGGCGCATGCTTCCAGAGATTTGCCCCGGTCACTTCGTAATTCACCTTGTCCGCGAGCAGCGGCGGCCTGGGAGCGCCCTTCAGAACGAAATCGAACCACTCGTAACGAAGCTGTTCGACATCGACCAGCGCGACCGGGTCGAGTTGATAGCCTGAGAGAGCGCCGGCATCGTCGCCGAGAAGCGTCACGGTTCCGTGCTGCGCTCCGCCGTGGTCCCAGGGGCCGATGACCAGGTAGTCCTCCGCCTTCGGATCGTATCGCTCGTGCTGCGTGAAATAGTAGACGGCGGAGCCGGGTCCGCCATAGAAGTAGCCCGCGGTCTGCAACACCGGAATGTCGATGCGGGCGAACTCCTTCCCGTGCGGGATCATCCCCGCCCAATAGGCGTCGTAGGCAGGATGGGAGATCCATGAATCGAAGATCGGGTTGGGCGTCCCGTCGATCTTGTCCAGATCGCGATACGCGCGGCCGCTCGCGTACCAGTCATGATTCAAGCGGTTCCAGCGCGCGCTATCCGCGTAGACCTCGTTGTCGAGCCCTTTCATATCCGTCGTATAAAACGGCCACGGATAGACGAAGTTCCAGAAGACGTTGCCTTCCATCGGGACATCGATGCCGGGAGCCACCGGAGCCCCGACGGCAATGGCTTTGAGGGCTTTGGGCATGTTCTTCGTCGCCGCCCAGGCGCTTCCTCCGGAATAGCTGCCGCCGTACATTCCGACCCGGCCGTCGCTCCAGGGCTGGGCGGCGATCCAGTCGATCAACGCGGCCGCATCGGAGGCATCCCGCACGTAGGGCACCGGCGAGTCGGGACTGCACCCTTTGCCGCGCACGAGACCCACGATGGAAGCGTACCCATGGGACGCGGCTGGCCGAGCGCTGAATTGCAGGTTCGTGACAGGATCCGCATAGATTGTCAGCTCGAGCAGGGCGGGAAGCTTCGCCGGTCCGCCACGTGGGCGCACGACGAGCGCACAGAGGATCCCGCCATCGCGCGTCCTCACTTTCACGTCGTTCTGGATGAGATAACGCCGTGCGTCGTCCGCGTCGATGAGTGGTGCGATCAGCGGAGATGCCGCACGGTAGGTCTCGGCGGCCTGGTAATCGTCGATGAGCCGCAGTGCGTCGGACAGGCCGACGGAGTCCTTCGCTTTCTGGGCGCGCAGGTCACGTTGGAGCCGGCTCTCGAGCAGGGACGGCGAGACCTGGAGCGCTCGAATGACGAGCGCGGCAGTGGAATCGTCGAGCCGCCTGAATCGATCGCGAAATGCGTTCGCATACGCCAGATCGAACGAGCCGCCGGATTGCTGTCGAAGCCGGGCGGCAGCGTCGATCTCGTATTGCACATTGACCCAGCGGGCACGTTCCGGCTGCGAGATCGCATACGCCCTGCGCCATTGCGAAGCCGACTGCAGCGCTTCGGCGTCATCGCCGGCGACCATCTGCAATCGAAAGACGTGTCTGAGGAATCGCGCACGATCGCTGTCCTTGTAGACCGCGAGGATCCGCTTCGCGAGCGCCGGCATGCTGCTCGCCAGAGCAGCCTTCCCCGCGATCGCCTCGTGCGGCAGATCGAAGCTCTGCGCCAGAGCACTCGGTGCCAGAGTCAGGCAGAGCACAAGGCAGGCAGATCTCTGCATGCGTGGTGTACGACCATACCATGGGGCAATTCGAGAAGAGAGCGCCAGTTCGTATGACGGATGTCATTCCGCCCGCTCCCCGCGTCCGTTAGATTCAGTGCCGGAAGGAGCCATCATGACCAACACCAACACCGTCGCCGAGCTGGCTGTCGCCATGCCGCAAGCCATCCCCGTACTCGAACGACTGAAGATCGACTACTGCTGCAAGGGACGTCAACCGATCGAACAGGCGTGCAGCCGCGCCGGAATCACGACCGATCAGCTCCTGAGCCTGATCGAAGGGGAGCCGGCCGCGGGCGAAACGCGGTCGTGGGACGACGCGCCGCTCCAGGAGATCGTGGCCTTCATCCTCCGGACGCATCATGCCTACACGCGCGCCACGCTCGACACGCTGCAGCAGCTCGCGGCGAAGGTGGCCACGCGCCACGGTCCGCATCACCCCGAGCTCGTGCGCGTCCAGCGGCTCGTCGCGCAGCTCCAGGACGATCTGATGCCGCACATGATGAAGGAGGAGCAGATCCTCTTCCCGTATTTCGACCAGCTCGAGCCGTCCGGCGGCGGCAGCGCCTCTCCGTTCGGGACGGTGCGCAATCCGATCCGCATGATGATGATGGAGCACGAGGCCGCGGGAGAGTTGGTGGCCGAGATCCGCGCGGCGACGAACGATTTCGCGCTCCCCGCCGACGCCTGCACCAGCTTCACGGCCTTCTACAAGATGCTCGCGGCGCTCGAGGACGACCTCCATCGCCACATCCATCTGGAGAACAACGTCCTGTTCCCGCGGGCCATCGCCATGGAGTCGGCGGCGTGACTGCGGTCGCACTCCGGCCGCTCGTGCTGCCTGCGGAGCACGGCGGCTGGGGATTTCTGCTCGAGCCGGTGGTGCTCGCGCTGCTCGTGGCTCCATCCGCGCCGGGCCTGCTGATCGGACTCGGCGCGCTCGGGATCTTTCTGCTCCGGCATCCGTTGAAACTCGCCGCACACGACTGGCTGCGGCGGCGCCGTTACCCGCGCACCCCCGCATGCGAACTTCTCCTTCTCGGGTACGGCGCCGCCGCGCTGGCGGCGTTCGCCGGGGCCGCGCTGCTCGGCGGCCTCGGCGCACTCGCTCCGCTGCTGGCCGCCGTTCCCTTCGGACTGACCCAGTTCGCGTTCGACGCCCGGAACCACAGCCGCGCGCTGAGCGCAGAGTTGAGCGGCGCGATCGCCCCCGCTGCCGTCGCCGCCTCGATCGCTCTCGCCGGCGGACGCGCCGCCTCGCTGGCCGCCGCACTCGCCCTGCTCGTCGCCGCCCGCTCCGTTCCCGCCGTGCTCTACGTCCGCTCGCTGCTTCGCGGGAATCACAAGGCGCTGATGCTCGCCGCACACGCCGGCGCCGTGATCGTGGCCGTGGTCACCGGACCGTGGACCGCGATCCTCGCCATGTGCCTGCTGCTCATCCGCGCCGCCCTCCCCGCCAGCGGCCTCCCCGCCCGCCGCATCGGCATCCGCGAGATCGGGTGGGGAGCGGTGTTCGTCGCGCTGGTGAGCGCCGGGTTCTGGATTTGACGAACAGGCTTCTCCGATTGCCTACATCACCGCGAGCGACATCAGCGGCTCGAACCGGGCCGTGAAATGCCGCAGCATGGCGGGAGCCGAGACGATTCGGTAGCCATGCAGGCCGTGGCCCAGGGAGGCCACCGCGGCGACGGCGTAGGCCACGTAGTCGAGATGCGACTGTGTGTACAGCCTGCGCGGAATCGCCAGGCGCACGAGCTCCATCCCCGCGGCGCGTTCCGTCCCGTCGGGCGTGGCGCCGAACATCACGCTCCCGATCTCGCTCGAACGGATCCCCGCTTCGAGATAGAGCGCGTTCACCAGCGCGATCCCGGGATATTCGAGCGGCGGGATGTGGGGCAGCATCTGCGCGGCATCGATGTAGACGGCGTGTCCCCCCGGCGGCTGCACGATGGGGATCCCGTCGAGCACGAGCTTGTCGGCGAGATACTGGATCTGCGCGATGCGATAGCGCAGATACGATTCCTCGACGACTTCCTCCAGGCCGCGCGCGATCGCCTCGAGGTCGTAGCCGGCGAGGCCGCCGTAAGTCGGAAATCCCTCGGTGAGGATCAACAGGTTGCGGCATTTCTGCGCCAGCGCGTTGTCGTTCATCGCCAGGAACCCGCCGATGTTCGCCAGCCCGTCCTTCTTCGCCGACATGATGCAGCCGTCGGCCAGCGAGAACATCTCCTGCGCGATCTGTTTCGGCGTCCGGTTCTGCTGCCCTTCTTCCCGCTGGCGGATGAACCAGGCGTTCTCCGCGAAGCGGCAGGCATCCAGGAAAAACTGCTTCCCGTAACGATGGGCAATCTCGCGCACCGCGCGGAGGTTCTCCAGCGACACCGGCTGCCCTCCACCGGAGTTGTTGGTCACCGTGACCATGACCACCCGCACCCGGTCGCCTTCGCTGCGCAGCACCGACTCCAGCCCCTCGAGATGCATGTTCCCTTTGAACGGATGCACGAACGCCGGCAGCCGCCCCTCGGGAATGACCAGGTCGCGCGCCTCGGCCCCCTCCACTTCGACGTTCGCCCGCGTGGTGTCGAAGTGGATGTTGTTCAGCACCAGATCGCCCGGCTGGAGGATGGAGTGGAAGAGAATCCGCTCCGCCGCCCGCCCCTGGTGCGTGGGAATGATGTGCTCGTAGCCGGTGAGGTCGTGCACCACGTCGCGGAAGCGCTCGAACGAACGGCTCCCGGCGTACGACTCGTCCCCCTGCATCAAGGCGCCCCACTGCGCCGACGACATCGCGCCGGTGCCGGAGTCGGTCAGCAGATCGATGATGACCTCGTCGGCGCGGAGCTGAAACACGTTGTACCCGGCGCGCTCCAGCGCGGCTTCGCGCTCGGCGCGCGTGGTGAAGCGGATCGGCTCAACGGCTTTGATACGGAACGGTTCGATGTTCATGGATCGATCTTCTGCAACCCGCCTCGCCGCGGCAACGGCGCCGCTCACACCCCGCAGTGACGAAACCCACGCCAATGGGCAAATGGCATGACAAATGTCATGTCGCCGGCACATCCGGCGCCCCATCCTTGATCCATGGCGCGTTGCACTTCGCTGTCCGAACCGTACGACCGGAGCCTCTCGCATCTGCTCCTGGCCTACATCGCCACCGGGATCTTCTTCATGCTCCTGCCGGGGACGTTCTTCGGCGTGATGAACCTGCTGACCATCAGCGCGAAGCACGCCTCCTCGGCAGCCGATCCGGCGGGGATCCAGGCGCACGGCCACGCGCAGATCTTCGGCTGGCTCGGCACGTTCATCCTCGGCGTCGGCTTCTACACGATCCCGCGTCTGCGGCTGACCTCGAATCCGATCCGCATCGCCTGGGCCGTCTGGTCGCTCTGGACCGCGGGCGTCGCGCTGCGCTGGGCCGTGGGGATCACGCAGTGGCAGTGGCGCGTCCTCTTCCCACTGGCCGCGGCGATGGAGCTGGCCGCCGCCGTCATCTTCTTCCTCACCGTCTTCCTTCCCCGTCCGCGCGTGAAGCAGCAGAACTGGCGCAGCTCACTCCTGATGATCGAACTGGCGACAGCGGGGATGATCGCGGTGCTGGCGGTGAACCTCTACGAATCGCTCCGCACGCTCATCTTTCCGTACGCCTTCAACCAGCGGTTTCTCACCGGCGTCACCTGGGCGTTCATCGTGCCGTTCATCTGGGGCTACGGCACCCGCTGGATCCCGCCGCTGCTGGGCCTGCGGAAATCATTCAAACCGCTGATGCTCCCGTCGGTCGGACTGCTGTTCGCCGGCGCGGCCATCAACTCGGCAGCGGTGATCGGAGCGGCGTGCGTGATGTACGTGATCGCGCTGCGCATTTTCGAGCCGCCGCTCAAGCCCGCGAAACTGCGCGGCGTCCATCCCAGCGTGGGGACGTTCCTGCGGATCGCGTTCGCCTGGATGCTGATCGCGGCCGCCCTGGCATTCACCGCCACGTTTGCCGGCGGTGGATTCACCGGCGCCGCGCGTCACGCGCTGACCGTCGGGTTCATGGTGGCGACCGTCTTCTGTATCGGTTCGCGCGTTCTCCCGGCCTTCTTCGGCGTGCGGCGGCTGTTCAGCACCCGGGTGATGTTCGCCTCGCTGCTGATGATCAACATCGGCTGCACGCTGCGCGTCAGCTCGCAGGTCCTCGCCTACGGCCACACCGCGAGCGCCGCCTGGGCCTGGCTGCCCGTTTCCGGCATCCTGGAGATCACCGCGATCCTGCTGTTCGCCTTCAACATGATCGCCAGCCTCACGACCGGCACGCCGTACGACACCTACCTCGAGTCGTTGCGGGAAGCGCGGCCCGTCTGGCGATGAAACCCGGGACCGAGGGCGACACCCGCGGAATCTTTCCCGGAGGGCCTTCAATCATTCGCCGACGTCAGGGAGAGCTTCCGAGCACTGTTTGCGAAGAACGACGGCATTCGCCGCGAACGCATCGTTTCTGCCATGAGGAGCGAGGACAACAAGACTGCGGAACGTTCGAGTTCGTCCATGTCTGGAGACGCGAGGGGGACAGTCTGGAAACTCGCGCGAGTGGTCAGCTACGGCCACGAATGAATCCGGAGGCGAGTTCATCGTTCATCGTTCATAAGTCTTCATCGCTTCTGCGACACGCTCGCCGTCACGAACATGTTCGGTGAGACGATTCCGGTGTAGTGCAGCGACAGAAATGACGACGGAATGGTCAGCGGCGAAGAGGCTCTCTGATCGGAGAACGATGCGCCGAGCGTATTTCGGTCGCCGAGATTCGCGAATACCGAGCTGCTGAATTGCGGAGCGGCGGCGGCGGCGACCGTGGGAAGCCGGAACTCGTCCCGGTCGGCGCTGGCGAAGAAGAAGACGCGGTCCCGGACCAGCGCGCCGCCGAACGTCGCCCCTTCGCCGCGGCCGAATCCGGAAAACGTCAGTCCAAGCGATCCGGACATGTGGTTCGACGCCTTCGGCACGAGATCGAGCTGCCCGGCCGAGTACCGGCCGAATTCCGCGGACGATTGCGCAAACGCCGCCGGCGCCATGAGCAGTGGAAGAACGAGAAGCGGGAGGAGGAGCCGTGGCATGGGACAGAATGCTACACCCCTCCCGGTGCCGGTGCGGCGCAAGGACATGTGAGCTCCTCTGGTTAGAATACCGCGCATCATGCGCATCGTTCTGACCGCCCTCCTCCTCGCCTCCACGCTCCAGGCGCAGCCGGCTCTGTTCGAACCGTCGCTCTCGCCGGATGGCAAGACTGTGGTCTTCGTCTCACACGGCGATCTCTGGACCGCGCCGGCCGCGGGCGGAGTCGCGCGAATCCTCGTCGCCGACCCGGCCGCCGAGTCGCGCCCGCTCTTCTCCCCGGACGGAACCTCGCTCGCGTTCATCTCCACGCGCAGCGGCAACGGCGACATCTACGTCCTCGATCTCCAGAACGGGCAGACACACCGGCTCACGTACGATGACGGCCTCGACGCACTCGACTCCTGGTCGCGCGACGGCAAGTGGATCTACTTCTCCTCGAACGGCCGCTCCGGCGACACCGGCGCCAACGACATCTTCCGCGTCGCCGAGGCCGGCGGCACGCCGATGATGGTCACCGACGAGCGGATGCTCAACGAGTACCACGCCGCACCGTCGCCCGACGGCAAATCGGTGGCCTTCGTCGGCTACGGCAGCGACTCCTGGATGTGGTGGCGGCACGGGCGGAGCCACATGGACGAATCGCAGCTCTGGCTCATGGACGATCTCGCCACGCGCCATTGCCGCCAGCTCGCCGGCGACGGCGCGAAACAGATCTGGCCGATGTGGTCGCCCGACGGCAGGCACCTCTATTACATGTCCGACCGCAGCGGCAACGAGAACATCTGGGTCCTGACGCCCGGCGCCGACGACGCGCACGCGGTGACGAAATTCACCAACGGACGCGTGCTGTGGCCCTCGATCTCCTACAACGGCTCGGCCATCGTCTTCGAGCGCGGCCTCGGCATCTGGAAACTCGATCCCGCGACCGGAACGGCCGCGCAAATTCCCTTGAAGCTCGAGGGGGCAGCCGCCGCGCAGCCGATCGAGCACCGGACCCTTCACGATCACTTCACCGACTTCGCACTCTCGCCCGACGGAAAGAAATTCGCGTTCATCGCCCGCGGCGACGTCTTCGCCGCCGCGGCGAAGGAGCCGGGCGAGGCCGCGCGCATCACCGACACGCCCGGAGCGGAATCGAACCTCGCCTGGGCCCCCGACAGCAAGTCGGTCGTCTACTGCTCCGACCGCAGCGGCACGGAGCACATCGTCCGCTACGACTTCACCACCGGCAAGGAAATGGAGCTCACCACCGGCGGCGGTTCCGACGCCATCCCGAAGTTCTCGCCCGACGGCAAGCTGCTGGCTTTCCAGCGCGATCATCGGGACCTCGTGGTCCTCGATCTCGTCACGGGCCAGACCCGCACCGTCGCCGGCGGCCACTTCGACCGCCGGCCGTTCGTCGGCGAGGGGGCCTTCACCTGGTCGCCCGACTCGAAATGGCTGGCGTACTTCGACAACGAGCCGAGCCTCATCACGAACGTCTTTGCGGTCTCCGCGGCAGGCGGCACGCCGCGCGCCGTCTCCTTCCTGGCCAACGTCAACGGCGACTCGCTGGAGTGGAGTCCCGACGGCAAGTTCCTGATGATGGTCACGGGGCAGCGCACCGAGGCGCAGCAGATCGCGCACATCGATCTGGTCCCCGCCACGCCGAAGTTCCGTGAGGAGCGCTTCCTCGACCTGTTCGAAACCAAACCTGTCGCGGCGAAGAGCGCGGAGTCGAAGAGCGTCAGCGAGACCACCCCGGCCGAAAAGAAGGCGGTCGACGTGGCGATCGACTTCGACGGCATTCGCAACCGCATCCACCTCCTTCCTCTCGGCTACGACATGCGCGAGGTGACGATCAGTCCTGACGGCAAATGGATCGCCTTTGTGGGCGACATCGGCGACGACTCCAACGTCTACGCGTACTCGATCGACGAGTTGGCCGAGGAGCCGGCGGTGCCGAAGCAGCTCACCAGCAGCCGCGGGCGCAAACGCGGGCTGCAATTCTCGCCCGACGGCAAGGAGGTGTGGTACCTCGACGGCGGGAAGATCGCCGCGGCGACGATTGAACCGGCGAAAGCGCACGGGATCAACGTCACGGCGGAGATGGATGTCGACTTCCAGCGGGAGAAGGAGGAGGCGTTCGCGCAGGCGTACTCGTATCTGCGCGACAACTTCTTCGACCCAACGATGCACGGCGTCGACTGGAAGGCGCTGCGCGACCGGATGGCGCCATACGTCGAAGCCGCGCAGAACGGCGACGAGTTCCGCCGGCTGCTCGTCGGCATGATCGGCGAGCTGAACGCCTCGCACACCGGCGCGAGCGCACCGTTCGACTCGAACCGCACGACCACCGGGAGGATCGGCGTGCGGTTCGACCGCGCGGAGTACCAGTCGCGGGGCGCGCTGAAGGTCGCCCAGGTCATTCCGCTCTCGCCAGCCGACGTCGGGAACATCCATGTTGGTGACTTCATCGTCGCCGTCGACGGGACGCCGGTGACACCGGGCACGAACTTCGACGCACTGCTCGAGCACCGCATCGGAAAGCGGACCGTGATCGCGGTCGCATCCTCGACAGAGGGTGCCGGGCGGCACGACGTCACGGTGATGCCCGTCGACGGGCGCGACGCGCGGCACCTGATCTACCGCGGCTGGGTCGACGCAAACCGCGCGTACGTGAACCGCATCAGCAAGGGGCGGCTCGGCTACGTGCACATGTACGACATGGGATTCGGCGCGCTGCAGCAGCTCTATCTCGATCTCGACGCCGAGAACCGCGCGCACGAAGGAGTGATCATCGACATCCGCAACAACCACGGCGGGTTCGTGAACGCGTACGCCATCGACGTGCTGTCGCGGCGCAGCTACATGACCATGACGCCGCGCGACTTCGACCGGCCGTCCGACGCGCGCACGGTGCTCGGGCAGCGCGCGTTGGAGCGGCCGACCGTCCTGGTGACCAACCGCCAGACGCTGTCGGACGGCGAAGACTTCACCGAAGGCTATCGCACGCTGAAGCTCGGAAAGGTGGTCGGCGAGCCGACTGCCGGATGGATCATCTATACCTCGAACGTCCCGCTGATCGACGGCACCTCACTCCGCCTGCCGAGCACGCGCATCCGCGACTCGCACGGCGAGGACATGGAAATGCACCCCCGCCCGGTCGACCGTTTCGTTGCGCGGCCCGTGGGCGAGTCGTACGAAGGAAAGGACTCGCAGCTCGACGCGGCGGTGGAAGAGCTGTTGAAGGAGATCTCGGCTGCGAGAACGCCGGGGCCATGACCATCGGTGATGCCTTCGGGCTGTCGCGTCATGATTCGGCGAACCGATGACATGGAGGCGGCCAGCCTCGATGTTAAAGGCTGCCGCAGCCGCAGACCTCGTTCATCGACACGGTGAGCAATGCGGCGCTGAAGCCCGACGGCCAGCTTCGATGGTGAATCGGAAAGTGCACGGCGAGCCGACTGCCGGGTGGGGATGCATCCCCGCCCGTCAGCCAGCATACGAAGGAAAGGACTCGCAAGTCGACGCGGCGGTGGAGGAGATCTTGTCCGAGATTTCTGTGGTTCAGATCTCGGCGAGTGGAAGACCGAGCCGTTCTGCGGCATCGATCATCCGTCGGTCGTACGCGGCCAGCGAGATTTCGACCCCCTGATCGCGAAGGAAGAGCAGCGCGGACAGGTGCAATGCATCGAGCGTTCTGACCGGGAGCGGAAACGGTTCGACGGCACGCCGCAGGATCTCGCGCGAAAGCTCCGCGATGGCCGGCGATTCGATGAGCTGACGCGCCGACTCTCCGTGGGAGTCTCGCAACTGCCTTCGATGAATCGAGTTCCAGATCTCGTACTCGAGAACCCTGCTCGAGATCAGCTCCTGATCCCAGAACGCCGCTGATGGGTGACGATCCTCCGCCAGGAGCTCAGCCAGTGCGACGGATGTATCGAAGTAGATCACCCATCTTCTCTCTCATCCGCGAGATCCGCGAGAATCTCGTGAAGGGGGGCGACCGGTTTTCTCTCGGTCCGAGCTCGCTTCATGAGTCCCGGCGTGACCCATCCTTTTCGCACAGCCTCCGCGAGGATCACGTCCGAGACGGACTCCGTGCGCCCGGGCCTCGGTGGACTGAGCTCCGCGACCACTCGATCGCGATCCGTGACGAGGACGGTCTCACCTTGCGTCACGAGCCGAATGTATTCGCTCAGCTTATTCTTGAGTCCCTTGATGCCGACACTTCGCATGACGAAAGTCGCTTCCTGTAGCTACTTTGTCAAGACGCTTCAACGCCCGAGGACTACGTCCACTCCTGCGAACACGAGCTCGAGTTTCGCGCGAGAAAGCTTTCCTAACCGCTCCGTCAAAACGCTCCTGTCGAGCGTCACCACCTGAGAAACATTGACGACCGAATCTTTTGGCAGCCCGGTGGCCTTCGCGGTGAGGAGGACGTTGCCCGGCGCACCTGCCCATACGAGATTGCTGGTGAGCGGGACGCAAACGACAGTCGCGATCCTGCTTCGATTCAGAGCGTCGGACTGCACGACGACGACTGGACGGCGAAAACCGGTCGCCGAACCGCTCGGCGCCGGCAGATCAGCCCACCAAGTCTCGCCTTGACCGATCACCACTCGGAGTCTTCCAGAGCCCGACGGCCAGCTTCGATGGCGAAGTCATCTTCTCGCCCCCCGACCTTGCCGCAGACCTCGTTCATGGACTCGGTGACCTCGTCCGGCACATGGCGGGCAACGTATTCGCGCAATGCGGCGCTGAATACTTCGCTCCTCGACTTCCGTGTGCGGCGTGCAAGCCGCTCCACCTTCTCCAAGACTTCGTCCGGAACCGAAACGGCTGTTTTCATACCCGTCGCGGGCTTGGAAAGATTGCCTGGAAGGGGGGTCTGCCCTCGAGTTCTCGGGAAGCAGGATGCGCATCTGGTCGTTGCACGAGACGCCGATTCGGGAGTGCCTGGAGTCGCTCGACTGGTGAGCGCGTGATGAGTGACGCCGGGCGGCTGCGATGGGCTATCGTAGTGCCGCCATGACTCGACTGAACATCGCCGTTCTCCTCCTCGCCGTCCTCGCCACGCCCGCCTGGGCGCAGACCGACGCCGTCACGGCGCGGGTCGAGCGCATCCTCCGCGAAGTGCCGCTGATCGACGGCCACAATGACCTTCCCGAGCAGTACGAAGAGCGCGTGCACGATCATCTCGCGCAGATCGACATCCGCCAGGATCAGAGCGCGCTCCGACCGCCGCTGATGACCGACATCCCGCGCCTGCGCCGCGGCATGATCGGCGGGCAGTTCTGGTCGGTCTACGTTCCCACCTCGCTGAAGGGGGCGGATGCGGTCCGCGCCGTCCTGGAGCAGATCGACGTCGTGGACCGCCTCATCGATCTTTACCCCGACACGTTCGAGCTGGCCCGCACCGCCGACGACGTCGTGCGCATCCATCGCAGCGGCAAGATCGCATCGATGATCGGCGTCGAAGGCGGGCACTCCATCGGCGACTCTCTCGCCGTGCTGCGCCAGCTCTACGCCCTCGGCGGCCGCTACATGACCCTCACCCACTTCGAGAACACCGACTGGGCCGATTCGGCTACCGACGATCCCGCGCACAACGGCCTCACGCCCTTCGGCAAGCTGGTCGTCGCGGAGATGAACCGCCTCGGCATGCTCGTCGATCTCTCCCACGTCTCTCCCAAGACGATGAATGACGCGCTCGACGTCACCGCGGCGCCGGTCATCTTTTCGCATTCCTCCGCGCGCGCCCTCGTCGATCATCCCCGCAACGTCCCCGACGACGTGCTGCGACGCCTGCGCGACAACGACGGCGTGGTCATGGCCTCCTGGGTTCCCGGCTTCGACTCGGAGAAAGTCCGCCAGCAAGGCGCCGCGCGTGACGCCGAGGAGGCGCGCCTGAAGACGCTGTACACCGGCCAGCCCGACAAGAGAAAAGCGTTGATCGCCGAGTGGGACGCCGCGCATCCCGCGCCGCGCGCGACCATCAAGGACGTCGCCGATGTCATCGACCACCTCGTACAGGTCGCGGGAGCGTCGCACGTCGGCATCGGCGCCGATCTCGACGGCATCACCAGCACGCCCGAAGGACTGGAAAGCGTGGCCGATTATCCGAAGCTCTTCGCGGAGCTCGTCCGCCGCGGTTACACCGACGAGCAGCTCGAAGGCATCGCGGGACTCAATGTGCTGCGCGTCATGCGCAAAGCCGAAGCGGTCGCCGCGCGGCTGCAGAAGGAACGCCCCGCCTCGGACGCGCGCATCGACGAGGTGGACGGGCCGGCTGTGAAACGGTGATGAGCGATTAGAATGCCCTGGCGCAGCGCGTCCGCTCGGCGGACGGCCGCGACTTCGTCCATCGAGGTTCTTCATGCGAGCACGTTCGTTCGCGGCGGTCGTCGCCGCTCTTCTCAGCATCTCCACGCTTGCCGCGGCGCCGTTGTCGATCGACGATCTGGCGAAGATCCGCGAGGTGCGCGATCCGCAGATCTCCCCCGACGGGAATTGGATCGCGTACGTCCTCGGCACCACCGACGCCGAAAAGGACAAGCACGACTCGGATCTCTTCATGGTGAGCTGGGACGGAACGCAGCGCATCCAACTGACGTCGACCCCCGAGTCGAGCGAGCGCGCGCCGCGATGGAGTCCCGACAATCGCTATCTCGCCTTCCTTGCTTCACGCGGGACCGAAGAGGAGAAGAAGAAGGGGACGCAGCTCTGGCTCCTCGACCGCCGCGGCGGCGAGGCGGTGAAGCTCACCGACATCGCCGGCGGAATCTCCGATTACGCCTGGTCGCCCGACGCGCACCGTCTCGTGCTCGTCGTCAATGACTTCGATCCGAACTCCCAACCGGAGAAGAAAGAAGGATGGAAGCGAAAGACAAAGCCGCCGATCGTCGTCGATCGCTATCACTTCAAGCAGGACCGCGAAGGCTACCTCGGCGCGCTGCACACGCACCTGCAGCTCTTCGACGTCGAATCCAAGAAGTCCGAGGTGCTGACGTCCGGCAACTTCGACGAGGAGAATCCGGTCTGGTCGCCCGACGGGAAGTGGATCGCATTCGTCAGCAACCACGAGAAGGACCCGGATCGCGCCGAAAACCAGGACATTTTCGTGATCGAGGCCAGGCCCGGAGCCGAAGCGCGGAAGCTGACGGCGTTCTCCGGCCCTGACTGGCGTCCGGCGTGGAGCCCCAACGGCCGGTTCATCGCCTATCTGCAGGGCGACGAGCCGAAGTACTCGGCGTATCAGATGGCGAAACTCGCGGTCGTTCCGGCCGCCGGAGGCGAACCGCGGGTGCTGACCGCGGCGCTCGATCGCGCCGTGCAGGCGCCCCTCGTCTGGAGCGCCGACGGCAGCGCGCTGACATTCGTCGTGCAGGACGACCGGACCACCTACCTCGGCCGAATGCCGGCCATCGGCGGGCGCGTCGAGGCGCTGACCAGCGGATCGCGCGTGGTCTCGTCGATCACCTCCACTCCCGCCGGGCGCATCGCCCTGCTCGGCGCAACCGACGCGCAACCGTTCGAGGTCGAGGCATTCGATGGAGGAGCACTGCGGCCACTCTCGCACGAGAACGACGACTGGCTGGCGAACGTGCAGCTCGCGAACGTGCGCGATTTCAGTTGCCGAGGAAAAGACGGAACGGAGATCCACGGGCTGCTGTTCGAGCCACCCGGCCACGCCGCCGGCACACGGCTCCCGATGCTGCTCAACATCCATGGAGGACCGAACGGGCAGGATCAGCATGCCTTCAGTTTCGAGCGGCAGTTTCTCGCCGCGAACGGCTATGCGGTCCTGGCGGTGAACTATCGCGGCAGCGCGGGCCGCGGAGCCGCGTACCAGAAGGCGATCTTCGCCGACTGGGGCGACAAGGAAGTGAAGGACCTCCTCGCGGCGGTCGACTGGGCGATCGCCTCCGGTATCGCCGATCCCGCACGGCTTGGCATCG
>Ga0075272_1000133_pt1 | contig 17431 bp, 15 predicted proteins | sample SF_Rice_5C_0N_40_FD_69776 | JGI IMG/M metagenome (GOLD analysis project Ga0075272, IMG submission 69776) | Rice paddy soil microbial communities from Twitchell Island, California, USA - SF_Rice_5C_0N_404 | ecosystem: Environmental > Terrestrial > Soil > Paddy field/soil | place: USA: Twitchell... | reverse complement strand
GGCCGGCCGTGAAGGCGTACCGAAAGCCGTACGTCGAGCGGCCGGCCAGGAAGACGCGCCCGCCCGGCTCGATGCATCGCCGCGCCCGCTATACTCGTCCCGTGCACTGGAGCGACCTACTGCTGATCCGCCTGCCCCTCGCGATCTGGGTCGGCGCGACCGTTCTCGCGGCGGCCGCCGCCCCGCGGATCTTCGCGCTCGTGCCCTCGCGCGACGTCGCCGGGGACGTCTTCGGCGCGATCCTGGGCCGGCTCGGGACGATCGAGCACGTGCTCTCGCTGCTCCTGGTCCTCGGCGTGTTCTCCGCCGTCGGCCGCGAAGGGCGAATCGCCGGCCGCTCCGCGGTGACCGCGATCGGGAGCTTCCTGGCGATCGCGACGAACGTCTACACGTCGATGGTGCTCCGCCCGCGGATGCGCTACTACCGCGCGCAGGCGGGCTCTTTCGACGAGGCGGCCGAGGACGATCCGTGGCGGCGGCGCTTCGGCGTCCTGCACCGGCGCGCCTCGCGGGTGACGATGATCGGGCTCGTCTGCGCCGCCGCGGCCCTCCTCGCCTGCCCGTGAGCCCCTCCGATCTCCGCTCCGACACGGTCACCCGCCCGACGGCGGCCATGCGCCGCGCGATGGCGGAAGCCGATGTCGGCGACGACGTCTACGGAGAGGACCCGACCGTCCAACGCCTCGAGGAGCGCACGGCGGAGATCCTCGGCCGGGAGGCGGCCCTCTTCGTCCCGACCGGCTCGATGGGGAACCAGATCTCGATTCGCGTCCTCGCCCGCCCGGCGTCGGAGGTGCTCGTCGAGTCGCGCGCGCACGTCTTCAACGCGGAGATGGGCGCGATGGCGGCGCTCTCGGGGCTCCTGCCGAGGCCGATTGCGGCGCCCGACGGGCTCCTCACGCCGGCGCTCGTCGAGCCGTGGATCCAGACCGACAATCCGCTGCGTCCGCGCACCGCGCTCCTCGCTCTCGAGAACACGATCAACTTCTGGGGAGGCAAAGTGCTGCCGCTCGACTCGCACAGGAGCCTTGCCGCGCTCTGCCGGCGGCGCGGAATCGCGCTCCATCTCGACGGTTCCCGGATCTGGAATGCCGCCGCGGCGACCGGGATCACCGAGCGCGAGCTCTCGGAAGGCGCCGAGTCGGTGAACGTCTGCTTCTCGAAAGGGCTCGGCGCGCCGGTCGGCTCGGCCGTCGCCGGCTCCCGCGACTTCGTGTCGGAAGCCCGCCGCGCCCGAAAGCTCTTCGGCGGGGGCATGCGGCAGGCCGGGGTGCTGGCCGCCGCCGCTCTCGTCGCCCTCGATTCCCGCGACCGGCTCCATGAAGACCATGCGCTCGCGGGGCGTCTCGCGGAAGGGCTCGCGGCGATCCCGGGCGTCTCCCTCCCCTACGGCTGCGACACGAACATCGTCATCTTTGTCGTCCCCCCGGGACGAACCGCCGCCGCCTGGGCGGCCGCATTCCGCGAGCGCGGCGTCCTCTGCAGCGCGTATCCCGGCGAGGAGATCCGGATGGTGACCCACCGGGACGTCGGCGCGGAGGACGTCGATCGCGCGCTCGCCGCCGCGGAGCGGATCGCGAAGGGGTGAGACGTTCCCGGCGTTCGCGGCGGACCTGATCGCGGTCTCCCTCGGCGCGCCTCAACCCGCATCATCCTCGTCCCCCGAGCCAGCTCCCGCGACAGCTCACGCTCGACGATGAAGACCCGCAGCTCGGTCGACCACTCGTTGAAGGCGCGGCGAGGCGCGAGCCCGGCGGGATGCGGGTTTCTGGCCGGCCGTGAAGGCGTACCGATAGCCGTACGTCGAGCGGGCCGGCCGGGAAGACGCGCCCCCCCGGCTCGATGGATCGCCGCGCCCGCTCCTCAGGCGCGGCGGGCGATGACGTCGATCTCGACCAGCGCCCCCGCCGGAAGCGCCGCGGCGGCGACGGTCGAGCGCGCCGGACGATGATCGCCGAACCGCGCCGCGTAGACGGCGTTCATCGGCTGGAAATCGGTCATGGTCGTCAGGTACACGGTCGTCTTCACGACGTCCACGAAACCGAGCCCCGCTTCCCGGAGAACGGCCTCGAGATTGTCGAACACGCGTGCGGTCTGCTTATCGATCCCGCCCTCCACGATCTTCATCGTGGCGGGGTCCAACCCGATCTGCCCCGCGGTGAAGACGAGGCCGCCGGCCTCGATCGCCTGCGAATACGGCCCGATCGCCTTCGGGGCCTCTTCCGTCGAAATCCGTTTCATTCGCCGTCTCCTTCTTCGATCGCCGCGACGTACGGCAGATTCCGGTACGCCTCAGCGAGATCGAGACCGTATCCCACCACGAAGCGATCGTCGATCTCGAAACCCACGTAGTCGACCGGGGTCGCGGCGCTTCCCGCGCCCTTCTTCCGGAGGAGCGTGCACACCCGGAGGCTCGCCGGCGACCGCGTTCGGAGGAAGTCGAGGATTTTCTCGAGCGTCCGGCCCGTGTCGACGATGTCCTCCACGACGAGCACGTCCCGGTCGGCCACGTCGATCGAAAGGTCGCGGGTCATCCGGACGCTGCCGGAAGAGCGCGTCGAATCGCCGTACGACGAGACCCGGAGGAAATCGACCGTTACCGGCGAGCGAAGCCGCCGCGCGAGATCGCAGAGGAAGAAGACCGACCCCTTGAGGATGCCGACCAGGAGGACCGGCCGCCCGGCGAGGTCCCGGTCGATCTCGGCGGCGAGGCGCGCGACCCCTTCGGCGAGCTGCGCTTGCGTGAGGACGATCTCGGAAACCTTGTGCGCCAGGGCGCCTCCGGGTCTAGAATACGACGGGATTCCCGAAAAAATATGCTCGTCGCCGAACTGGAGGATCTGCACGCAGCCTATATCCGGCTGACCGAGAAGTTCAAAGCGCTCTGGACGTTTCACCAGTTCGTCAAGGGGGTCCACCAGACCTTCCTCGGCGGCGCTCCCGCCTACGACGTCGATTTCAACGCGATCTACGAGCGGCTGCGGGAGGCTGGTTCGTCGGTCACCTCGGCCGGGATGACCGAGGACGCGCGCGACCGGCTCGACCGCATCGAAACCGAGCTTTCGCTCGCGACGCGCACTCTTCGCCTGAGCGATCGCACGCTGGCCCCCTCTCTCGTCCGGCGCTTCTTCGACAAGGTCAATCCGCAGGACCCGAAGATCGCCTATCACCTCCTGCGCTTCTATTTCTCCCAGCCCGAGCTCGACGACGACACCGCCGACAAGCTCGACTTCCTCGTCACCGTCGCGGCCGCCCGCCCGGAGAGCGGCGGGGTGCTCCCCCGCGACCGGGACGACGCCGAGCGCCTGTTCGAGGCCATCGTCGCCGGGTGCTCATGGCCGGCCGTCGAAGCCGAGGAAGCCGGAGGGCTCGTTTCCGCGATGGACGAGCTCGCCGACGACGTCGCACGCGCCCGGTCCTTCGAGGATCTCGTCCGGGAACGGCGCATCGAGAATCTCCGCACGATCAAGCGCCGCCTCGGATTCGCGCTCGCGAATCCGCGCGTTCTCGCGTCGATCGGCATCGCCAACGTGCGGACCCGGTCGGTCTTCCGCCGGTTCTTCGAAGAGGAGAAGCGGCGAATCCAGGAGGCCACCGACCGCATCGCGAATCTGGAGCGGGAAGTCTCGCACGCGGGACCGGTCCCTCCCGATTTCGGCCGCTTCCGCGATCATCGGCGGGAGTTCGAGCGGCTCGAGGAGGAGGCCAACGTCCGCGCGGGAGATCTTCTCGCGATGAAACGGCGCGTCGTCGAGCTGCTCGAGAAATTCGACCTCCGCCAGATCGACACCGACGAGATCGACGACGCCCTCGAGTTCGACGACGACGCGGCGCCTTCCGCGCCCGCCGAGCCGTCGAACGCCCTGCGTCAGGCGGTCGACAAAGTACTCGCCGCGGTCGAGATGGGGGACGGAAGCTTCAAGGAGATCGCTCATCTCGAGCTCGAGAGCTGGGAGGGGCGCGCGGCCAAACGAGCGATCGCCGCGGGCGGCCGGCCGGTTTCGGACCGGGACGCGCTGCTCATCGAGGGGGCGGCTCTGCGCGTGCGCGCCGAGGAGGTGACGGCGCAATGGGGGCGCGCGAAGAAGATGGGCGGCCTTCCTGCGCTTCGCGCGCAGGCTTCGGAGACGCTCGTGCTCGCGGCCGAGACCGACCGCCGGTTCGCGGGGCTCATCGACGAGGCGGGCGAGGAATCTCTTCCCGAGGAGATGAAGGCGCTCGTCCGCTCCCGCTTCCGCCTCCTCCACGCCTATTCGGGTCTCTGGCTGCTCCGCGACGCCGAAGAAGGGTAGGGACAGCGGACCCGGGGCCGGCCGAGTTGAAGCGATCGCGCCCCGCGTCGCTTAACTCGGCCGGTCCCCCGCGGACTCGCGCCGCACGGTTCAGCCACGTCGAAAGCCCGGTCAGGCGCGGGGTCGATCCGCCGTCGCTCTGACGAGCCATGGCGGTTGATCGCCAAATACGTGGTTCGAGGCAAGAAAGCCGTCGAAACTTCGATCCGCCGAAACCCTGGCGAAGGCGGACGGGATGCGGGGCGCCCTGCCGGCGCCGTTCGCTGTGCTAGAGTCGCCGAAAACTCCGATGAAACGGATCCTCACGGTTTCTTCCGGCAAGGGGGGCGTCGGGAAAACGACCTTTGCCGTCAACTTCGCGCTCTCGCTGGCGACGGTCGCGCCGACGATCCTCGTCGACCTCGACACCGGCACGTCGTCGGTGCGCGCCGCGATCGACGCTCCGGTGACCCACGACCTCTACCACTTCTTCCGCAAGGACACGCCGCTCGCCGATTGCGTCACGAGGCTTCCCCCCGCGCTCGACCCGGCCGGCCGCCACCGCGATTTCGGGTTCGTCGCCGGGCCGCGCCACATGATCGAGGACATCACGAACTTCGGCGAATCCGCCCGGCGGAAGCTGATCGGCGCGATCAACCGGCTCCCGGCCTCCTACGTCGTGCTCGACATGAAGGCAGGCCTCGACGCCAACGTCATCGACTTCCTTCCCTACTCGAACTCGGGGATCCTCATCTTCACGCCCGAGCTCCCCGCGGCGACGCTCGCGGCTTCGGACATCGTGAAAGCGATCCTCTTCCGTAAGCTCCGGATCGTCTTCGCGCCCGGCTCCCCCGTCTACTCCCGGCTGTCCCTCTCCCCCCGGGACCCCCGGATGATCAACGAGCTCCTCGACGCCGTCGAGGACGTCTACGACGAGTCGATCGCCAACATCGACGTTTTCCTCGCGGACCTCGCGGCGAGCCTCGGCGACCATCCCCTCGTGTCGGCGCTCCAGGCGAGCGTCGAGGATTTCTGCGTCTACTACGTCCTGAACATGTTCAACGGAGTTCGCGAGTCGTACGAGACCGCGATCGCGCCGTTCGTTTCGAACCTCGTGGAGAATGTCTCGGCGCGCCCGCAGATCACGAACCTCGGTTGGATCATCCGGCACGAGCGCATCCACGACGCCAACCGGCACCGGCGCCCCGTGCTGCTGGCGCCCGACCCCGAGCCGCCCCGGCCGGCCGCGCCGACGGCCGCCGAGCGGGAGCTGCAGGAGCTCGAGAAAGCCTTCCTGCATCTCGAGGGGCCGGCGGCCCGCCGCGACGCCGGGCCCCCCGTCTTCCGGCCGGCCGATCCGGCGCGCGCGTTCGAGCGCCAGCTCGAGGCGCTCCGCGCGATGTACGCCGACCAGAAGGAATCGGGGGTGCGGGAGAACTTCTCCTACATCACGCACCGCGCGCTCCATCTGATGGAGAGCCTGCGGAGCATCGATTTCGGCGAGACGCGGATCTTCGGGCGCGAGGAGATCCTGGCACACCTCTTGCCCCGCGCCGAAGCGACCGGATGATTCGCGGCCCGGGTGAACGCCCGCGGCGAAATTTTGACTTGCCCGGGCGATCGCTGATAGAAAGCGGAATTCCGGAAAGTTCCGGGGCGGGAGGGATATGAGCACGGTCGAAGCCGTCAAGCCCAAGAAAATCACGGCGCGGAAGATCCATCGCGGCCTCTCGGGCACCGATCTGCGCGCGATGGCCCGCAAGGACGAGACCACGTCCGCTCACGGCTCGCCGGTCTACTCGACGCGCGTCAAGAACCGCTCCGCCAAGGATACCTACGTCGTGGAAAACGGCGTCCTCCTCGGGCGGCACCAGAAGGGAATGGATCCCGAGCGCGCCGCCGAGCTCATCCGCAAGCTCCAGGAATCCCTCGCCGGCCGCGAGCTGATCCAGGTCGACCGCCGGATGGGAATGGCCCCGGAGGCGGCCCTCCACTGCCGGCTGTTCGTGCCGGTCGAGTTCGCCCGGATCGCCGCGATGTGGCACAACATGCTCTTTCCGATCGATGCCTCCGGCACGCCCGATTTCGTGTCCGTGTACGTCCCGGACTGGCCCGAGAAGGTCATCTTCCTCGACCCGAACGAGGGGTACACGTACATCTGCGGCACGGACTACCCCGGCGAGGCGAAGAAGTCGATGCTTCGCCAGGCGATGTACTGGATCAAGAAGCGCGGCGGCCTCGGGCTCCACGCCGGCTCGAAGATCCTGCGCGTCGCCGGACGCGACGGCAACCTCCACGACGTCGGGTTCCTGCTCTTCGGCCTCTCCGGCACCGGCAAGACGACGCTGACGCTCCACGACCACGGGCTCGCAGAGCCCGAGCGGGTGATCATCAAGCAGGACGACGTCGTGCTCCTCGCCGCCGACGGGCGAGCCTACGGGACCGAGGACGGTTTCTACATCAAGACCGAAGGGCTGGAGCCGTCGCAGCGAGTCCTCTGGGACGCCGCGATCTCCCCGAGCGCGTGCTTCGAGAATGTCCGGATGCGGGACGACGGCACGATCGACTTCTGCGACACGTCGCTCACGTCGAACGGCCGCGGTGTCGTCCTCCGCCGGTTCATCCACGGCACCGACGACGGGATCGACCTCCCGAGGGCGAACAAGATCGTCTTCATCACGCGCCGCAACGACGTGGTGCCGGTCGTCGCGCGGCTCACGCCCGAGCAGGGCGCCGCGTTCTTCATGCTCGGCGAATCGATCGAGACCTCGGCGGGAGACCCGACGCGCGCCGGCCAGGCCAAGCGCGAGGTCGGAACGAACCCCTTCATCGTCGGGCCCGAAGAGGAAGAGGGAAACCGGATCCTGAAGTTCCTCCGCGAGAACTCCGACATGGAGGCGTACCTCCTGAACACCGGGGCGGTGGGCGCACGCGATGGATCGCCGGGTGAGAACGTCACGATTCGGGTCTCGAGCGAGATCATGAAGCAGATCGCCAGAGACGGCATCGAATGGGAGCTCGACCCCGACTGGGGCTACCAGGTACCGATGTCCGTGCCGGGAATCGACCTCTCGAAGTACGACCCCCGCTCGCACTACTCGCCCGAAGAGTACGCCTCCCGCGTGGCGAAGCTCCGCGCGGAGCGGGAGCAGTGGCTCGCGCAGTTCCCCGGTCTCGACCCGTCGATTCCGGCGGCGATCGAAGGCCGCCGCTGACCGCGGGCCGGTAGCGGCGCGATGGCGAAGACGGCGGAGAACGAGGCCAGGGCCTTCCGGGAGGGCCTCGAGGACATCGTCGCCGCCGAATCGGCGATCTGCTTCATCGACGGCGCCCGCGGCGTCCTCTCCTACCGGGGCTACGACATCCACGATCTCGCCGAGCACTCCTCCTTCGAGGAGGTCTGCTTCCTGCTGTGGGAGGGAAGGCTCCCGACGGCGCCGGAGCTCGCCGAGCTGAAGGCCGCGCTCGGCGCCGAGCGGGCGGTCCCCGACGAGATCCTCTCGCTCGTCCGGGGCTTCCTCGAGCACCGGATGATCCCGATGGACGTCCTGCGGACGGCCGTGTCGGCGCTCTCGGAAACCGATCCGGACGTCGGATCCAACGAGCCGGCGGCGAACCGCCGGAAGGCGGTGCGCCTGACCGGCCGGATGGCGACGATCGTCGCCGCGATCCGGCGCTTTCGCCACGGCCTCTCCCCGGTCGAGCCGGACCCCGCGCGCGGTCATGCGGAGGATTTCCTGTGGATGATGAACGGAGAGCCTCCTTCCGCCGAGATGACCCGGGCCCTCGACACGGCCCTCGTCCTCCACGCGGATCACGAGCTGAACGCCTCCACCTTCGCCGCCCGCGTCACCGCCGCCACCCTTTCCGACATGCATTCGGCGATCGTGTCCGCCATCGGCACCCTCAAGGGTCCTCTCCACGGGGGCGCCAACGAGGCGGTCATCCGGATGCTGATCGAGATCGGCGACCTCTCCCGCGTGGACGACGCGATCCGGTCGCGGCTGGCCGAGAAGAAGAAGATCATGGGGTTCGGGCACCGCGTCTATACGACCGAGGACCCGCGCGCGACGCATCTGCGCCGGATGTCCCAGGAGCTGGCAGAGTCGTCCGGCGACGCGAAGTGGTACGAGATGTCCCGGCGGATCGAGCTCCTGATGAACCAGGAGAAGAGCCTCAACTGCAACGTGGATTTCTATTCGGCCTCGACCTACTACATGCTCGGGATCCCCCCCGACCTCTACACTCCGATCTTCGCGCTCTCGCGCTGCGCCGGCTGGACCGCGCACGTCATGGAGCAGCACCGGAACAACCGCCTGATCCGCCCGCGCGCCGAATACGTCGGCCCGGTCTATCCCCAGGGCTACGTCCCGCTCGACCAGCGCTGAGCGTTTTTCCGCGTCCGTGTCGATGAGCGTCCCCGGCCTCCTTCGCGCGGGAATGATCGACATGGAGCCGAACACGACGGTCGTGCAGCAGTTCCCGGCTCACGAGGCCGTGCCGGACGCCGCGGCCCCCTCCCCCGCGGTCATCCTTCTCCACGACGTCTGGGGGCTGACGCCGGAGATCCGCGCCCTCGCCAACCGGTTCGGCCGCGAAGGGTTCTTCGCCCTCGCCCCGAACCTGTACGCGCACCCCTTCTCGGTCGCCCCGGGGGCGCCGCCGTGGATGTCCTATCCCATGGGCGTCGCCGCCGAGGAGGGCTGGGGCGGATTCCCGGTCCGATCGTCTTTCCGCCGCCCCGAGGCGGAAGAGGCGAAGGCGCTCGGCGCGGGGCTCTCGCGCGCACGGCTCTCGGAAATCATCGCCCGCGCCACCGGACACCTGGCTCTCGCGTCGGCGGCCGACCCGGCACGCATCGCTCTCGTCGGACTCGGCATGGGGGGAAGGATCGGGTTCCGCGCCGCGTGCGAGCTCGGCGACGGCGTTCGGTCGGTCGTCGTCTATTCGGGGACGGGAATCGCGTCGCGCTCCTCCCTCCGGTCCGATGAAACGATGCCGATCCTCGAGTACGAAGCGCTGCGCGCTGCCGCGCTCTTCTTCTACGGGGAGAGCGATCCGGAGGGCGGGCGGCAAGAGCGCGAGGCCGTCGAGCGCGTCCTCGCTTCGGCGGGAATGCCCCACGAGATCGTGACCTTCCGGGAGGCGGGCCGTGATTTCTTCGACGAATCGAGCCCCGATTTCCGGATCGCGGCGAGCCGGGAGGCCTGGGAGAAGACGCTCGCGTTCCTGCGCCGGACGCTCGCCGCCCCGGCCGGGTCCTCGCCGAAATGACGAAGGCCGGCGGTTTCCGCCGGCCGAGCCCGGGCCGCGTCCGGTTCGCTACTCTCCCAGGTAAGCCTCCTTGACTCGCGGATCCGTCGCGATCTCCTCCGAAGCCCCCGAGATCGTGACGACGCCCGTTTCGAGCACGTAGGCGCGGTGGCTGTGCTTCAGGGCGGCGTTCGCGTTCTGCTCGACGAGCAGGACGGAGGCGCCCTCGCGGTTGATGTTCTCGATCGATTCGAAGATCGTGTGGACGAGGATCGGCGCCAGCCCGAGCGACGGCTCGTCGAGGAGGAGCACCTCGGGGCGCGACATCAGCGCGCGGCCGATCGCGAGCATCTGCTGCTCTCCGCCCGAAAGGGTCCCGGCGCGCTGACGGACCCGCTCCTTCAGGCGGGGAAAGATCGAGAAGACCCGGTCGAGGTCGGCGTCCACGCCGTCGTCGCGGCGGGAATACGCGCCGAGCTCCAGGTTCTCGCGCACCGTGAGATTCGCGAACACGGCGCGTCCCTCCGGCACGAGCGTCATCCGCTCGCGCACGATCTTGAACGTCGGCTTTCCGGGAAGCGGCTTTCCCCGGTACAGCACCGTCCCGGACGCCGGCGCCACGAGACCCATGATGGCGCGCAGCGTCGTCGACTTCCCCGCGCCGTTGGCGCCGATCAGCGTGACGATCTCCCCGCGGTCGAGCGTCAGCGAAACGCCGCGCAGGGCCTTCACCGCCCCGTAGTTGACGTGGAGGTCGCAGACCTCGAGCACCCGCCCGTCGGGCGGCGCCGTCCGACCGGGCATCAGGCGCCCCCCAGATAGGCTTCGATCGTGCGGGGATCCTTCTGGACCTCGGCCGGCGTGCCGAGGCAGATCGTCGATCCGTAATCCACGACGTGGACGGTCTCGCAGACCCCCATCACGACCTTCATGTTGTGCTCCACGAGGAAGATCGCCATCCGGAACTCGTCGCGGATCCAGCGGATGAGCGCCATGAGGTCCTGCGCCTCGTGCGGGTTCATTCCGGCCGCCGGCTCGTCGAGGCAGAGGAGCTTCGGCCGAGTCGCCATCGCCCGCGCGATCTCGAGACGGCGCTGGCTGCCGTACGGAAGATTGCGCGCCTGCTCGAGGGCGAAGCCGTCGAGCCTGAAGATGCGAAGGAGGTCGTACGCCTCCCGCTCGATCCTCTCCTCTTCGCTGGCGTGCACGGGACCGCGCACCACGGCCGAGAGAATCGTCGCCCGCTGGCGGCTCGCGAAGGCGACTTTGACGTTGTCGAGCACGGAGAGATCGGCGAAGAGGCGGATGTTCTGGAACGTCCGGGCGATCCCGTAGTCCGTGATGCGCCACGGCTTCATCCCCTGGATCGGGCGGCCGTCGAACCGGATCTCGCCGCTCGTCGGGCGGTAGACGCCCGTGATCATGTTGAAGATCGTCGTCTTCCCCGCTCCGTTGGGGCCGATCAGCCCGTAGAGGGCCATCGGCGGGATCGTCAGGTCGAGGTCCTTGACCGCGGTCAGGCCGCCGAAGCGCATCGTGACGCGGCGAAGATCGAGGAGCTCCATCACGCCTCGATCGAGGGCGTGGAAGGCTGGCGCGCCTCCCGACGCTTGCGGCCGAAGAGCTCGCGGTGGCCCATCAGTCCCTGCGGCCGGAAGATCATGATCAGGATCAAGAGGAAGGAGAAGGTCACCATCCGGTACTGCTCGAAGGCCCGGAGCCCCTCGGTCAGGACGATGTAGAGCACCGCGCCGACGACCGAGCCGGTGATCGACCCCATCCCCCCGAGCACGATCATGATGATGATCTCGATCGACTTCAGGAAGGTGAAGGAGTTCGTGTGGATGTACATCAGGTAGTGGGCGAAGAGGCCGCCCGCGATGCCGGCCATCGCGGAGGAGATCACGAACGAGATCACCTTCGCGCGGGTCGTGTGGACCCCCATCGCCTCCGCCGCGATCTCGTCCTCCCGGACGGCGAGGAGGGTGCGGCCGAAGGAGGAATTCACGATCCGCGACACCACGACGACCGAAGCGATCGCGAAGAAGTAGACCCACCCGAAATTCGAGTACTTGGGAATCCCGCCGAGACCCCGCGCGCCGCCGACGGCGTCGATGTTCAGGATGAACACCCGGATGATCTCGCCGAATCCGAGCGTCACGATCGCGAGATAGTCGCCGCGCAGCCGGAGCGAGGGGACGCCGACGAGGAAGCCCGCGATCGCCGCCGCGACGGCGCCGGCCGCCAGCACCAGGAGGAGCACGGCGCCCCGCCTCGGCCCCTCGGGGAGAATGCGGAACACCCGCTCGAGCGAGCTCCCGAAGTTGACCGAGAAGAATGCGGACGTGTACGCCCCGATCGCCATGAATCCGGCATGGCCGATCGAGAACTGGCCGGTGAACCCGTTGATGAGATTGAGCGACACCGCCAGGATCACGTTGATGCCGGCGAGCGTGATCACCTGGAGAACGTACGGCGAGATCATCATTCCGGGAACGAGGGTTCCCGAGAGGAGCGCGTCGAGGGCCCAGAGCGCGGCGACGACCGCCGCGAAGATCGCCAGCCGCCGGATCAAACCTTTTCCTTCTCGACCCGGCCGAGGATCCCCTGCGGCCGAAAGAGGAGAATCCCGATCAGGATCGCGAAGGCGATCGCGTCCCGGTAGGTCGGCGAGAGATATCCGACCGTGAACACTTCGGCGATCCCGATGATGAGCCCGCCGATGAGGGCGCCGGGAACGTTCCCGATCCCGCCGAGGACCGCCGCGACGAACGCCTTGAGCCCCGACATGATCCCCATGAGCGGATCGATCTTCGGGATCGCCATCGCGACGAGGACCCCGGCGGCGGCGGCGAAGGCCGAGCCGAGCGCGAACGTGATCGCGATGATCCGATCGGTCGAGATCCCCATCAACTTCGACGCGTCGAGATTGAAAGAGACGGCGCGCATCGCCTTGCCGGTCCGGGTCTTCTGGATGAAGGCAAGCAGGAAGGCGGTGAGGACGAGCGAGACGACGAAGACGGTGAGCTGTTCGGAGGTGATCCGGACGCTCGCCACGTTGAACTCGCGGTGGGGGGCGTTGGACGGGAAGAACTTGGGGTCCGCCCCGAACAGGAGCTGGCCGCCGTTCTCGAGCAGCAGGGAGACGCCGATCGCGGTGATCAGGGACGTCATCTTGGCCGCGCGCCGGACCGGCCGGTACGCGAACCGCTCGATGACGATGCCGAGCGCGCCGCAGACGACCATCGAGAGGACCATGATCGCGATCGCGCGCGGGTACGACGGCTCCTGGGCGCGAAAGCGCGTCGACGCGTAGTAGCCGACGTAGGCGCCCACCATGTACACGTCGCCGTGGGCGAAGTTGATCAGGCGCAGGATCCCGTACACCATCGTGTACCCCAGCGCGATCAGCGCGTAGATCGAGCCGAGGGACAGCCCGTTGACGAGCTGCTGGAGAAAGGTGCTCACGCGCCGGGTTCGATGCGTTCCTGAAAGACGAACTTCCCGTCCTGGACCTTGAGCATGACGACCGGCTTGACGGCGTTTCTGTCCTTGTCGATGGTGATGGTGCCGGTCACGCCCGCGAAATCTTTCGTCTGCGCGAGCGCGTCGCGCACCTTGGCGCCGTCGGTCGAGTTCGCGCGCTTGATCGCGTCGGCGAGGATCCGCGCCGCGTCGTAGCCGAGCGCGGCGAGCGCGTCCGGCGTGTTGCCGTACTTGCCCTTGTAGTCGGCGACGAACTTCTGCACGGCGGGCGCCGGGTCGTCGACCGAGTAATGGTTCGAGAAGTAGCAGCCGTTCAGGGCCTTGCCGCCGATCTCCCAGAGCCGCGGGGAGTCCCACCCGTCGCCGCCCAGGAGCGGCGCCGAGATGCCGAGGTCGCGCGACTGGCGCGCGATCGTCCCGACCTCCGTGTAGTAGCCGGGAACGTAGATGACCTCCGGGTTGGCGGACTTCAACTGCGTGAGCTGCGCGCGGAAGTCGGAATCGCCTTCGGAATAGGACTGCTCGGCGACGATCTCGCCGCCGTACTCCTTGAACTTCTGGGCGAAGACGAGGCGCAGCCCGACGGAGTAGTCGTTTCTCACGTCGTAGAGGAGCGCGGCCTTCTTGAGCTTCAGGGACTTCGCCGCGAATTTCGCGTCGGCCTCCCCCTGCTGGATGTCCGTGAAGCAGACGCGGAAGATGTAGTCGCCGACCTGCGTGACCTTCGGATTCGTCGAGGAAGGGGTGACCATCGGGACCTTCGCCCCCTGGCAGATCGGGGCGGCGGCCAGCGAGCGCGACGAGGCGACCTCGCCGAGCACGGCCTGGACGGCGTTCTGGTTGATGAGCTTCGTGACCGCGGTCGCGGCCTCCTCGGGCTTGGACTGGTCGTCCTCGACGACGAGCTTCACGGGCTTGCCCAGGAGTCCCCCGGCCTGGTTGATCTCGTTGAACGCCATCTCGCTGCCGTTCTTGGTCGACTGGCCGAACGTCGCGGTGTTGCCGGTGAGGGACCCATATTCGCCGATGACGATCTCCTTCGACGAGCGTCCGGGGGCGCAGCCGAAGGCCGCGGCGACGCCGAGGGTCAGGGCGAGCATGCCCGTTCTTCGCATCTTCATTTCTTCCGGTCCTCCTGCGTTTGCTTTCGCGAAAGCGGGCTATTATTTCTTCGCTCACCCGAAAAGTCAAAGCACTAGAATGAAAAATCGATGGAGAATCGACGATTCCCGATCGTGCGCCCGAGGAGCGCCCACCCGATCTCCCGCGACGCGATCGACCCCGAGGCCCTGAAGGTCCTCTACCGGTTGAAGAGCACGGGCTACCGGGCCTGCCTCGTCGGGGGCAGCGTGCGGGACCTCCTCATGGGAAGGACGCCGAAGGACTTCGACATCGGCACCGACGCCCGTCCCGAGGAGGTCCGCGCGATCTTCCGCAACTGCCGGATCATCGGCCGGCGCTTCCGCCTGGCGCACATCTTGTTCCGCGGGGGGAAGGTCGTCGAGGTCGCGACGTTCCGCGGACGCCCGCAGGTCCCGGAAGGCGACCAGCCGGCCGACCTCCTCGTCACCTCCGACAACACGTGGGGGACGCCGGAGGAGGACGCCGAGCGGCGCGATTTCACGATCAACGGCCTCTTCTACGACATCGCCGATTTCTCCGTGATCGACTGGGTGGGGGGGCTCGACGACCTCGAAGCGGGCCTCGTCCGCGCCATCGGAGATCCCGACGTGCGGTTCCGCGAAGACCCGGTCCGCATGCTGCGCGCCGTCGAGTTCGCGACGCGCCTTTCCTTCGCGATCACGCCGCGCGACTACGAGGCGATCCTCGCGCACCGCAAAGAGCTCGCCCGCTCGGCGACTCCGCGCGTGACCGAGGAGCTCGCCGCGATGCTCCGCGGCGGGCAGTCGCTGCCGACGTTCCTGCTGCTGCGCGAGATGGGCCTCCTCGACGTCCTCCTGCCGGAGCTTTCCGCCGAGCTCCGCCGGATCGACCCGGAGCACGCCGCCGGGGCCGGTCATTTCTTCTGGACGCTGCTCGAGGTCCTCGACGCGGAACGCCGCCGCGGCCGGGTCTTCGACGAGGCGGTCTACTTCGCGTGCCTCGCGCTGCCGCTCCTGCGGGCGGAGCTCGCGCGCGCCCGCCCGGCCGGGCGCGCCGAGCCGTCCCTCCTCGTCGCGAAGACGAATCTCGTCGTCGACCCGCTCGCGCTCGCGCTCTCCATGCCCAACGCGCTCGTCCATCGCATCAAGTCGATCCTCGTCGCGCAGGGAAGGATCGCGGAGCCTCCGGAGATGAAGGCCTCGACCCGCCGTTTCCTCGCCCATCCGGACTTCCCCGCCGCCCTCGATCTCTTCGAGCTCCGCGCGATGGCCCGCGGACGCGGCGGAGAGACCGCGCGCGAGTGGCGCCGTCTCGGGGAGCGCGGCTTCCCCGGCGCGGCTCTTCCTCCGCTCGCGGCGGTCGAAGCCGTGCCGGGCGCGCCGCGGCGCCGCCGCCGCCGGCGAGGCGGCCGCCGGCGGCACGGAAGCCCGCCGGGGTGAAAGTCGTTGATTCGCCCCGGTCGATCGTCTATAAGGCAATGACCTTCTGAGGAGACCAGCATGTTCGTAGCGAAAAAGGTCTTTCTGACCAAGGGCGTCGGTCGCCACCGCGAGAAGCTCACGTCGTTCGAGATGGCGCTTCGGGACGCGGCGATCGCCGACCAGAATCTCGTGCGGGTCTCCTCGATCTTCCCGCCGCACTGCCGGATCATCTCGCGCAAGGAGGGGGCGAAGATGCTCCAGTCCGGCGCCGTCACGTTCGTCGTCATGAGCGAAAACGCCACGAACGAGCCGCATCGCCTGATCGCGGCGTCGGTCGGGGTCGCGATCCCGAAGAACTCCGGGACGTACGGCTACCTCTCCGAGCACCACTCCTTCGGACAGACCGAGAAAGTCGCGGGCGACTACGCCGAGGACCTCGCGGCGGGGATGCTGGCGACGACCCTCGGGGTCGAGCTCGACTACGACAAGTCGTACGACGAGCGCAAGGAGCAGTGGAGGATCTCCGGGCAGATCGTCCGCACGATGAACATCTCGCAGACGGCGGTCGGCGACAAGAAGGGGCTCTGGACGACCGTCATCGCCGCCTGCATCCTGCTCCCCCCCGACGCGTAGCGCGGGGCCCGCCGATGCCCTTTCTCCCCCAGAATTTCCTCGGCATCCCCGAAGACGAGAACCCCCGCGACCGCTCGCGCGTCCTGGTCCTCCCCGTGCCGTACGAGAGGACGGTCTCCTACGGCGTCGGCACCCGGAACGGTCCCGCCGCGATCGTCGAGGCTTCCCATTTCGTCGAGCTCTACGACGACGAGCTCGATCTCGAGCCGTGCCGCGCCGGAGTCCACACGCTCCCGCCGTGGCATCCGGAAGACCCGGAGCCGGACGCGATGGTCGAGGAGCTCGAGTCGCTCGCGGCGGGGCTTCTCGCCGGGGGCCAGTTCCTCTTCACGATCGGCGGGGAGCACTCGATCTCGCCGCCGGTGATCCGCGCCCACGCGCAGCGCCATCCGGGGCTCTCGATTTTGCATTTCGACGCGCACGGCGACCTGAGGGACGAGTACGAGGGAAGCCGGAACTCTCATGCGTGCGCCGCGCGGCGCTTCGTCGACATCGGACCGACCGTTCACGTCGGCATCCGTTCGATCTCGCGCGAGGAGGTCGAGTTCGTCCGGGAGCGCGATCTCCTGGTCGTCTCCAACCGCGAGATGCACGCCGGGTGGGGCTGGATGGATCGGGCGCTCCGCCGGCTCACCGCCCCGGTCTACGTCACGTTCGACATCGATTTCCTCGACGGTTCCCTCGTGCCGGGGACCGGAACGCCCGAGCCGGGCGGCGGAACCTATGCGCAGGCCCTCGAGATCCTCCGGCGGGTCGCGGCCGAGCGGCCGATCGTCGGCGCCGACCTCGTCGAGCACGCTCCCCTTCCCGGAAACCGCGCCCCCGATTTCCTGGCGGCGAAGCTCGCCTACAAGATGATCGCGTACGCCCTGCACCCCGACGCCGCCGCGCGCCCGATCCTCTCGCCCGGGCGGGCCGGCCGATAGCTTCTCCCGTCGCGCCCCGCGGGTTCTGATAGCATCTGTCGGTTTGTCGAAAGGAGGGGCCCGTGGCCTCTTTCCCCGGCGTGGACTACCTGGATTTCGACGCCCTCCTGAACGAAGAGCAGCGGCTCGTGCGCCAGACCGTCCGCGATTTCGTGGACGACCGGGTCATGCCGATCATCGAGGATTGCGCCTGGGAGGGTCGCTTCCCGAAGGAGCTCATTCCCCAGCTCGCCGAGCTGCAGCTCTTCGGATCGACGATCGCCGAGTACGGGCTGCCGGGCCTCGACGCCGTCGCCTACGGGCTGACGATGCAGGAGCTCGAGCGCGGCGACTCGGG
>Ga0075272_1000131_pt1 | contig 17603 bp, 12 predicted proteins | sample SF_Rice_5C_0N_40_FD_69776 | JGI IMG/M metagenome (GOLD analysis project Ga0075272, IMG submission 69776) | Rice paddy soil microbial communities from Twitchell Island, California, USA - SF_Rice_5C_0N_404 | ecosystem: Environmental > Terrestrial > Soil > Paddy field/soil | place: USA: Twitchell... | reverse complement strand
GGCGATCCACTGCCGCCGCTCGCCGCGTTACCCAGTGTGCTTTGCATCTGAAAATCGGCCCCATCGTACATCACCATCACGATTTGGCCCGCAGCAATATCTCCCGCCGCGAGATCCGGGCCAACGCTCGTTCCCGTGCCGCCGTTTTTCTTGATCGCGATGGCGCCAAGACTGTCGACATTCAGGGTCGAGGCGCCTGTATTTGCGTGTCCCGCTTGAAAATTGAATACGGCTCCAGCGGGAATCGCGGTCATGAGCGGCGACGTCGTGATGGCATATGCGTTCGCAGCGCCCGCATCCTGATAGAAATTGAAACCGCCGGTGAGATTCAATCCCGCAGGAGTAAAGCGATGGAGCGAACTCATTATATTTCCCATGGGGAATTGCATCGCACCGGTCACGCTGGTGATCGTTCCAGTCAGGGTGCCCGCTCCGGGCACGTACGCTCCGGCGTAGCTGACGCCCGCGTTCGCATTCGCCGCCGAAGAGGCAATCGCCACGCAGTAGCCTGCGATCGCTGCAGCTCCCCGAAGGGGAGCCGTCCAGGTGATGGCGACTGCGTTGTTTGAACTGCTGACGACCACCGGCGCGCCAGGAACGCTCGGCGCCGAAACGGTGGCGCAATTGTTGCTCGTGGTCGCAACGAAGGGGTAATACGTTCCGGCTGGAACGGCGCCGCCGGTGGTTGCCGTTGCAGAAACACTGGTGGGGGCGAACAGGTTGGCAAATTGAATGTCGAGACTTCCCTTCACCGTTTGCGCCAGCGAGGTGTTGAAACCATTGCTCGAACCATCGTTGAACAGGAAACCGTTGGCAGCGTCGACGCCGTAGGAGGCTCTCGAGTTCGGGCTCGAATAAAAGCGAAGGTTGGGTGTAGGATTCGCTCCGGTCGTCATCTCGCTGCGCAGCCGTGAAGTCGGGGCGATTGTGCTGTCCGCGACGAAATCCAGGCCTCCCTGCGTTTCGAGAGTGCACGAGCCGACCGGATTGCCGGAAGCGTCCTCCACAATCGCGCCGACAGTTCCGTGGACTTCGCAATCGCGGAGCAACCCGGCGCTCATACGGACGGCCACTGGTGGAGCGATGCCCGGAGCGCCACTCGAGTTGTAGATATGCACGCCAGCGAGGTCGGAGCCGGACGAATTGAAATTGATGACTGCGCCCGAGCCGGTCGCCTGAGGCAACGAACTGTTGAGGACGAATACGGGCCCAAACTGAGGCATGGCCGTTTGCCCGAGGTCGCCGGTTGCATTGCTGACGGTGAGGAAGTCGGTTGTGCTGGCGAGCGGCGTGACATCGTCAAAGACAAAGTTGCCGGGCGTTGCGCCGGCAGCGTCGACGCGCTGGATGTATTGGAAGTTTGCGCCCGAACCGCGCACATGCTCGAGCCGGACGAAGTCGACCACCGGCGCTTCGGAAGCGACCGACGCCTCTCCGGTAAACAACGCCATGGGCAACGTCGAATTACCACTATTGAGGCAGCCTCCGGTCATGCGGAAGGAAGAAACGTTGGTCACTTTCAGGGGCGTGTTGTCCGCGAGTCCGGTGGATTGCGACGTGGCGCACACGTTGTTCAGAGTGATATTTGGCGTGGCGTAGAAGGAAAGCGCCTGGTCGTACCCGGAGATTTGCAGGTTCTCGACGGTGATTCCGCCCGCGTTTGCCGGATACCTGAACCCGAATACCGGGGCGGCATTGGGATTCGATCCGAGGTTCGCTACGGTGACTTTTGCTTGTGGCGGCTGTTCGCCTTGGGCGGTCCCCTGGTCGCCCAAAGCGGTGATGTGGATGTGCGGGCAAGGGATCGGGATCACCGGCGCGGTGGACGGCAATTGCGGTTGCGTCAGAGTGTACGTGCCGGGCGGAAAATTCAGAGTGGACCCGGCGGTGCAGGCGGCGGCAGCGGCATTGGTGATGGCGGTGGTGGAATCATTTGAGCCAGTGGGATCGGCTCCGTACGCGGTGACGTCGACACGAGGGAGAGGTCCTTTGATCGATTCGCTGAAGGGGATATTGAGCACGCCTGGGCTGATGCTGTTGTCGACACCGAATCCGCTTATGGAGCCAAACGCATCGTGATTATTGATTTGCAGCTGCGTGTCGGACCCTGCCGGATTGGCGGCCGCGCCGGAACAACCCGCAGCTGTGGAATTCGGCGCGCACGGCAAGACGATTTTCGAGCTGTAACCGGTCGTGTTCGATCCGGTGATGACTTCGACATAGGTTCCGGCAGGCGCGTAGTAGATATAGTTGCCGAGTCCGTCGGCAAACAAAGGCTGTGCGACGAGAAATTGCGGCGCAAGCGAAGGGTCCGAATAGATGTTGGCCAGGGCGCACGGCGGATTTGCGCTGTAGTTCGGCGTCGAACCGGGCTGGCAAACCCACACGCTCGCGCCGGGGACGGGAGTTCCCTGCAGCGAAATCGCCACGGCCTGGCGTTGCGAGCCTTGACCGAGAGAAACGGCGGCGCAGAGGCACACCCATGCGATAAGCGCGGAGATTCGTTTCATTGCTTCCTCGTTCTGCTGATGAGTGCAGGATTCGAACAGATCAAACGCTGCGGTACTTTTCCGACTTGGCCAAAACCTGATTCGCGTAGTTTGGATTGGCGCCGCCGTTCCAGGCTTGCAGCGCGTCGCGAACGTTGCCCTGGTTCACCGCAATTTTGTGGGACAAGACGCGACAGCCGACATCGACGCCGTTTTGTGGATCGCACAGCGCCGGGAAATCGCCGCTATAGCCGAATTCGCGGGCGGTCTGCCCCATCACCTGCATGAGGCCCCAGGAAAAAGCGCGGGCGCGCGCCTCGGTCGGCGTGATTGCAGGGTTCTTGAAGAGCGGAAAACAGTAGCGGTTGAAGAAATCATTTTCGTAGCGAATCGCGTACGTTTTCCAGCTCGATTCCTGCTCGATGACGGCGCAGATGAGATCCAGATCCAAACCGTGGCGAGCGGCCGCGGCGCGAGCGACGGCGATGAGTTCATCATTCATGCGCTAGTCCTCGCGCGGCCCGCCGAGGTCGATCCAGCGAACCGGCGGCGTGGGGCCGGGTTCAATTCCCTGCTTTTCGCAAAGCTTGAGCAGGAGTTCGTAGATGTGCGGAAGGTGGTTGGTGGCCATATCGTGAACGAAGGCGCGGTTCACCTCTTCGTTGCGGATGCGGCGGTAGAGCCAGCGCAGGAAGAGAGCCAATTGAACGAAGGCGCCAAAGATCAAAGAAAGCCAGTAGGGATCGAACTTTCGCATGGGGTGGTCGCGGGCGCGTTCGCGCGCGAAAGTGCACGTTAAAAGGGCCTTAAAAGGGCTTAAAACGCCTTAAATGGCCGAAATTGGCAGGCTGTCTCTCGACTAAGGCGCAGCGAATCAGTCACTTGGCCGAAAAGGGGGCCGATTTTGCGATTTTTGGGCGAAAAGCACGGCCCAATTGTTACTACACGGCAATCACGTGGGCGCTCGGCCATAACTAACACCTTAACAGGCGCGGCCGAGCCAAGGCGCTCAATGGGGCGACTTCCCTGTCGTCGCTACTTGCCTGCTGAAGGAGGCGGTTGGGGGAGAGGAACGGTTTCCGTCTTCCAGATGATCTCGGACATGCCCAGGTTTGGGTAAGCCGGATTATAAACGTAGTAGTGGACCTGGCCGGCATCCAACTTGGCGGTTAAACCATCGATTTCAGCCATCTCCTGGATCGGCACGCGAGAATCGATGATTACGGTTAGTGAGTAGTGCGGAGTGGATTGGGTGGCAGCAACAATAGCCGACAATGGGGCGCGGTCCGCGGGTGTGTGGTTAACCCAATAGAGCGCCTGACCGTGGAGTTCCCGGACCCACAGCACGATGGTTCGTTCGTTTCGCGGGGTAGCGGACTGGGATCCGGTCTGAGCGAAGGTGCTAAGCGTGGCGATGGCAATCATCGACGTCAGGATGGGGCCGGCAAACCTTGCTCGCGACATCATCGTTTAATCTCCGATGTAGCGTCGGTACGTGATCTTCGGATGCTCACGGGACGAGTTGAAAGTGTCGTCGATTCCGACCTGGTGCGAATGAGCCGCGATTGCCGTCACACGTCCACTTGCGCTGACAGCGACAACTATACCCGAATGACCGGTCGCATCGGAATAATGAAACGGCCAAGCGGCAACATCGCCGGGTTGGGGTTTCTCGCCGGGCTGGAGAAAGCGCCAGTTCCGTACGGGTGAGTTGGCCCACTCAGCAGCGCTTGGAGCACCCCACGTACCATCCGCTTTTCTCACGAGTGGCTTGGGCGCGCCCGATTCAGCAATCACTCTCTGCACGAAGAGACTGCAGGTTGGGTGGCCTGGTGCGTACGGCATGGAAGTGTCGCCGCTATGTTTGCGCGCGATCTCCGCGATGCGAGCGCGCCGTTCCAAATTCCCGGGACTAGCTTCATGGCGTGCGCCGTGCGCCCTTTGGCCGAAGGGCTCATGGATCAGAATATGCCGGTGATTGATTGTGACCCAGTGAACATCGGTTGCGCTGAAGTCCGGTTCTGGAAGCATTGCTTGGGAAGCGCGCGCGTGTTCGATGGCACGGCCGTAAACCGGATTCAAGTAAAAGCGACCGTTGATGAACGGCATGGGTCATTCCTGAAGGCGTAGAAGAGTTACGCGACGACGGCGTGAATTTTGCCGGGCGCAGCAGCCTTTGAGGCTCAGGCCGAGGGAGCGACCCTACACTCTGCACGGCCGACGTGACCGGATTAGCCGAAGAGGGACTCGATACCGGATCCGATGGCGGAGCCTATGCCCGGGCCGAGGCCGAAGAGGTTGGCGAGGCCGGGTGTTGAGCCGTCGGAAGCGCGCTGGCGGACGCTGAGGAGTTCGGCGGGAACGCCCATGGCGCGGCCGAGGAGGTTGGTGTCGACACCGTAGGTTTGGCCGAGGGCGTTGAGGCCGGCGAGCTGCTCCTGCAATTGGCGGTTGGCGAAGGCGATTTGATTTTGCTGCGCCTGGCTGGCGTCAGTCTGGGCCTGCTGGCGTCCCAGTTGGGCCAGCAAGTCGCCGTAGCCGGCCGTGTTGTTGGTGGCGGCCAGGCGGTTGGCGGCGCGCTGGCGCAAGGCATCGAACGCGGTGTTGGCGGCGCCGAGGCTCTGCTGCGTGATCGCGGACTGCTGCTGCGGGGTGAAACCCTGGCTGGTGAGGAGCTGCTGGATGGTGGGCATCATCAGCGAACGGTCCTGAGTTCCCTGCTGATTGGCCTGGGAGATGAGTTGATTCTGCTGCGCGAGCTGCTGGTCGGTCAGCGCGCGGGTGGTGCGTTGAGCTGCGCGAGACATGGAACCTCCAAGAAGCGAAATTCGAAACGCGAAAATCGAAATTCGGAAAAGAGAAAAGGGAAAACAGAAAATGGGAAACGCTACAGAAACGACGGCTCGCGCGTCAATAGTTCCCTCCGGGGAAAAGTCGGCGGGAGTAGGGGGTCCAGGCGTCGTCGCGAACCCATCCGAGCGAGAGCAGGCGGCGGCCAAAACGTTTTGCGACGGAGGGCGGCAGCCAAGCGTGGGCGTCCTCCAGGCCGCGCGCGAGGAGATCGCGCTCTCCGGCCGCGTGAAGGGCGAGCAGCCGGGCGTAGCGGTCGCGCGGGGTCCCGGCAAGGGGATCAACGAGCAAGTACATTTCGCAAGTCAGGCGAGCGAGCGAGGCCATGACGAGGCGACCTGCCGCGTCTTCCACGACGAGTTTCGAAAGGAGAAGCGGGTCCGCAAGATTGGGGAATTCGTAATCGAAACCCTGCTGCGCGTGCATGCGGCGGAGTGCGTCGAGGTCGGCTTCGGTGAATTCGCGGATCGTCATGGGTTGTGGCATCGAAGAACTGCTATCAAAGGAACAGCAGATCCCCTACCGCCGTCCGCGGAAAGCGCGGCCGGATTCCCTTCGCTACGCTCAGGGCAAGCGGGATGACAGCGAAACGCGCCCGCTAGAAGACGCGATGGCGGAGGAGCGGGTGGAACCTGGCCAGGGCTTCCGCAACATCGAATGTTGTCGCGCCGTTTGACACGCCGAGCTGCGCGAGCGCTTTTTGCGCTGTTTCCGAGATGGCTTTCGCGGCGAGCGGATGCGGCAGCGGCTCGAAAGCCGGATCGTCCTCGAGAGCGAGGTGCGCGCCCTCATCGGCTTCGACCAGCAAAAGAATTGGCGTATCTGCCGCGGCAGCCGGGTCCGGCGCTGCACCGTTCGCACGGGTGTTGGCGGGCTGAGGCGATTCCAGAGCGAACCAGTGCGAATGGGCGAAGCGTGGCGAGTGGCACCGCCAGGCAGACAGGGTCGAGAGATAGTAGCGTTTGCCAGTCATGACAGAGACGGAAAATGGAAAAGAGAAGATGGAAAAAGGGAAACCCAGAGCCCCTTGGCCGGTGACGAGCTGCTAGAAGATTGCAACGGTTCTTCTTTGTGCCGCGTATTGGGAGACTGAAGACGGAAAAGGGAAATGGAAAACGGTGAAACAGCGGCTACGGTTGCTGACGCGCGGCCGGAAAATGGTTGTCAGGAGCTGAAGGTGTAGTTGTGGGTGAGGATGGTGGCGGAGTGGCGGCCGGCGAAGAACTCCGGCGTGGGCTCGCAGGTCATCGTCACCTTGTGACCATTCTCCAGCACGGTTTCGATGCGCTTCAGGGTCACGAAGCCGAAACGCCCGATCAGAATGTCGCACAGGCACAGGCGGTCCGCGCGTACGGGCGAGCCGTCGGCCAGGGTGAAAACGTGGTGCGGCGTGACCTCCAGAAATTCCGCATTGGAAAAATGGAGGCGAATGAAGGTGTCCGCCGGACGGACTTCGTGGCGGACGATGCGCGTCCAGCTTTCGCCGCTGCCTCGGGGATTCGGGGAGCGGAGGTGCTCGCCGATGCGGCAGCTTTCGATCGGAACACTTCCCCGCTCGCGACTGATCACGGTCGTGCCCGCGCGAAGGCAACTTCCACTGCCGCCGCCCGAGCCGCCTCCGGTGCCGCTGGTGGTGGTGGCGGCGATCATCGCGCCTTGAGAGAGCGGGATGCGTCCCTGAAGCGATTGCTGTTGCGCGGCGACGTTGGTTTTTGCGGCGAGCGCCTTGGCCGGCGTGCCGGCGCCGCTGCCGGCCCAGGCCAGGGCGTTCACTGTTTCGTCCCAGTAGGGATAGAAATAGTAGGTCGTTGCGGCGGCCAAGCCGTTCACGGCGAGCGAGCCGTTCGGAATCGGGGTGGCCGATCCGTCGGCGCGGAAGATGCTGAGCCCGGTCCAGGACCAGGTGATGCTCGAGTTGGTGCAAACGTAGGTGAAGGCGCCGGACCACGTAGGCGGCACGGAGCCTTTCATCAGCACGCCGGGCTTGGCTGGATCGACTTTTCCGGAGGTGAGCGCGCCGGAAACAACGCGGGCGTAGTCTGCGCCGTCGGTGATCTGATTGTCGAGACTCCAACCTTGATTGGGGCCGAGGGAGGCGTCTGACAGGCGCTTCAGGGCTTCATAGAGCTGCGGGTTGGTACGGCGCAGCGCTTCGATTTGGGGAATGGTGAGCATGGACGATTCGATTGGCCACAGAGCCACAGAGGAGCCGAACGATGGGTTCAGGATCCAGGGGCCAGGGTTGAAATTTCAAAAGAAAGAGAGATGCTTCGCTGCGCTCAGCATGACAAAGCAAAACCAAAACAAAGACAGCATCAGGAATGTGAACCCGTCCCGAAGCAAAAGACGCGCCCGGACCTCAATTGGTGCCGCGGACGAAGGCGAAGGGATCGGGCTTGGCCCAGGGTACCAGCTTAGTCACAAAGAACCAGGAGCCGGGCGCGTTGGTGGCGAGCTGGTAGGCGGCGCGCTCAGCGAGGACATTGGTGAACTGCTCCATATCGCGAGAGGCGGGCGAAGCGAGCATCCAGGAACCCAGCGCGATCTGCGAAACGCTCCCGGGGAGCAGGGCCGACAGCGCCAGCGATCCTGCGCCTTGTACGTAGGCGGTCAAGTAGCCGAACAGATTTCTGCCGCTCAAGCCGGTGGAGGCCAGAAAAGCGGTCGTGTAATAGGAATTGATGGCAGCGCCGTCGTCGGAGTACTGAGCTGGGGCGAGGGCGTAGATTTTTCCGCTGGAGCTGTTGTTGCCGAGGAAGATTTGCGCCGTGCCGTCAGCCCTCTCGATGAGAGCGCAGGTATTGGCAGCGATGGTCCAGGGCGCCCACTTGCGCGAGCGTTCGTAGGACGACGGCAATGCGGCGAGGGGATCCTGAAATCCCGCCGCGTAGTCGAGGACGACAATTTGATTCGGCTGCGTCGCGGCGTCCATGGGGACGCCCACGAGAATGCGTTTGTGCTGCGTATCGACCTGCACCCACAGATGCTGCGCGGCCTGCCAGTTGATCGCGTCCCAAGTGGGCTGAATTTCCTGCGAGAGTTTGATCAGTTCGCCACCGTCGAAGAAATAGAGGCCGGAGCGATCGGCGATCACCACCCACTCTTCTCCGAAGCCGACACCGTGGACGGAAGGCGTGCCGACCTTATTGGAGACCTCCTCGACGGGCCACAAGGCAGGCTCGTTCACACCGTCGGTGGCGGTGACGTAGGTGCTGTGCTCTTTGACGAAATAGAGGTTGTTGCGGAGCACGAAAGCCGCGCGAACTCCCTGGCCGTTGTTGGCGGCGACGTTCATGATGCCGCTCACGCCGTCGTAGCTTTCGGGCTGTTCGGTGGCGGAGGCGCGGACCAGCGAGGCGTTCGCGGAGGCGGTGGTGAGGAAGACTTCGATGTTGTCGATGAGGAAAAACTCGTTGTTCGGACCCGGCGTTCCGTCGGCGTATACGCGCAGCACCAAATCGGTTGGCAACGACGTTTGCGGACCGAAGAGCTGTGCGGAGAATTCCTGGTAGGAATTGCCGGCTTGCACAGCGGTGACCGCCAAGCCGATTCCCACTTGGCCTTGCGTCGGGCTAAAGGCGTTGATGCGCAGCGTGCCGGCGGTGAGGCCGGGCGAGCGCTTGATTCTCGCGCGGACCGAATAATCCGTATTGTTCACGCAGAGCGGATCGCCGGCGGCGTCCACGATCGCGTTTTGCGAAATGAGGCCGCGCACGACCGTCGCGCCGTCCGCCGTCATTTTGTAAGCGTCGCCCCAGACCACGTCGTTCGGCTCCCGGCTGCCGCCAGGGCCGAAGGTGGGATCGAGTTGCCAGCCAAGCGGGCGGCCGTTGCCGGAAGGATCCCATCCGCCATCGAAGGTGGGGTTGCGCCAGTTGTCCATGCGGGCGCGTTCGCCCCACCAAAAGAGGCGCTCGACGTAATCGATGACGCCGAGCTGCTCAGGGAGCTCGATCTGGCCGAACAGGGAGTCCACGCTAGTCCCTGAGAGCAAAATCGTGTCGGTGAAATCGACGGTGACAGAAGTCGTGGTGTTGTCGTCGATCGCCATGGTGGCCGGCACGTGATAGAAACTGGCGCCGCCGCTGGCCGTGAAGGCCAGGAGGCGTTGAACGACATTGGCGGGACCGGTGGGGATGTTCGTCACGCTGACTTGGAGATTGCCGGCGGCAGTCCAGGACACGGCGGGCGAGGGAGCGGTCCAATAGCCCTGGCGCGTCACGAAAATAACGCAGCATTGATGCACGCCGGGCGAGACGCTGCCGGAAGAACTCGCGTTGGAAACGGTGGGTCCTTCGGCCGGGCCGATTTGGCTGACGCGATCGAGGTTAGAATCGTCGTATTGGCGCGGGAGGTCGCGGCCGAGCACCCCATCGGAAAAAGCCATGTACTCGCGACCAAAATGCGTCGCCGAGGCAAGGAACATGTTGGGTGCGATGATGGATGCCGCAAGCGACAGAACGCCGGGCGAAGTCTCCTTGTAGAAATTTCCGAGTGAATCGAGGACCAGAAGTCGCCGGACGAGATTGGAAGTGACGTACGATTTGAGGCCGTTTACCTGCGGCGCGCCGCCCAGTGCGGGAAATTGCGTTGCCAGACCCGGGCGCGTGCGCACGCCGCCAGGAAGGAATTCCACGTCGGAGAGGCTCGGCGAGAGCCCCGGAGGCACGTCCGATGGGTCGAGCAGGGTGACCCAGGAGCCGAACGCGTTCAATGGAAGCGGCGAAAAAGATTCAATGGACATGATCCACTCGCAAAAATCGGGGGATGTGGCGATGAAAGAGCGGCGAAGCGGCGAATCGCTGGCTGCGCTATTGCAGCTTCTTGAAGATCCCGTAGAAGGTGACCGTGTCGCCGGTAATGGCGGAGGGGTAGGCCCCAGCCGCGAGTTCGGGAAAAGCGCCGGCGCTAGTTCCCTGCTGAAAGACTTTCACTTTGCCGTTGCCCAGCGAACTGCCCGGAGTGAAGACGTAATCGTAGCCGGCGAGGCCGTCGAGCCAAACAGTTCCCTGTATGGGTGCCTGGCTCGAAGTGAGGATTGGAAATTTTGAAAGGTCGAGCGTGTCGCCTCCGGTCGAGTAATTGCCCGAGGCGGCGACGGTGCCGGTGGCGTGGATGCGCTTGCCATCATCCCAGGTGTCAATCAAGGTGAATGCGAGAGCCATCTTTCCTCCAGTAGAAGGCGCGGTTACAGCGGGCGCGAGGGGCGGCCGCCGGGAAATAGCTTTGAACCCAGGTGGTAACGGCTGTTATCATTCTGGATTCGCGCTAGGCCTTGTGCCGTGGGCGCGCAACCCGAACGCCTAGAAGTGAATCCAACGCGTCGAAAACGTCACGCTGCCTGCGTGCCGGTTGCGAAGGGAGAAATGGGTGCGGCGATACCTGTTCGTTTGTGCGGTGACGGCGCTGACGTTCGCGCTGATTTCGGTATTCGCTCCGGCTCAAAGCCCTTCGCGCGTTGCGCCGGCTGATCCGGCCGGCTTTTACCTTCAGCCACAGAGCGGGGTCCAGGGCATACGAAGCGCGAAACCCGTTGCGATTGTCGCCAACGGAATTGCGCCACGCGCCCTGGCGATCGATCCCGCAGGAAACGTTTATCTGACAAATGCGACTGCGCCGGAACGCATCTTCACGCTCACCGGGCTTGCCGAGTTGCCCACCGGAGGCGCGACACCCTTCGCGACGGCCAGACTCGCGCTCGTGGCGGGAAACGGCGCGTTCGGGTCGCTTGGTGATGGGGGCGGTGCGCTTGCGGCTCAGTTCAATTTAAAAACCGATTCGCTGGCGATGCGCAGCGGCCTCGCGGTAGCGCCGGACGGGACGATATTCGTCGCCGATACGCTCAATTCGACGATTCGCCGGATCGCGGGCTCGGACAGTCCCGAGCCGGGCGTGACGCGCAGCATCGCCGGCCGCTGGGCTCCGGCGCAAAACGCGCAAATCGTCGAACCGCTCGGCCTCGCACTGGACCGCAGTGGAAACCTGTACGTGGCCGACGCCAAAGCGGGAACGATCGACCTTTTGCCGAACGCGGCCAGCGCGGCGACTGGAGAACAGCAGATTGAGATGCTCGCACACGTCGCTGGGGCAGCCAGCATCGCGCTGACAGCAGACGGAAGAAAGGCGTTTGTCACGTCCCCCGATGCGGGTGCGGTGTTCGCGATCGACACGCAGACGCGAGCAATTCAGGCCGTGCCCGGATTTCTTCCGCGAAAGAGCAACCCGTCCAGCGACGCTGCCTGCGTTGGTTCAAGCGCAACTGCATCGAACGGACAGACCGCACGCTCCGGCGCCGCGTGTCCTGCGGGTGTCGCGGTGGATGGAGCCGGGAACCTCTTCGTTGCCGACGCCAATTCCGGCAAGATTTCCCGGATTGACGCGAAAACGTCGGCGGTATCGACAGTGGCGAGCGGCCTGCGTTCACCCGGCGCAATCCGTTTCGACCGCAGCGGCAATCTCTATGTGGCGGAACAAGGCGCGGACCGCATTGTGAAGTTCGCAAGCATGGGAGCAGCCCTCGCCAGCTTGACGATAACGCCGCCTGCGGATCTGCCTGCGCCACCTTCGCCGCGCTTCTGCCCGCAAGCCGCCCCGTTCAATTTTTGCGATCAGCCGTTGGGCGGCGCGACGCCCACGCAGGCGTTTACGCTGACGAACAACGCAACCGCAGCTGTGAGCGGCCTGGCCATATCGTTCACCGGATCGAATCCCGGGGATTTTCAGACGGCCAGCAGTACATGCGGAACATCGCTGGCGGCCGGTGCGAGCTGCACGATCAACGTCGATTTCGCTCCTAGCTCAACCGGGGCTCGATCCGCGAGTCTTTCCGTGACCGATTCAGCGAGCGACACGGCGACGGCCACGGTTAACGGCACAGGCGACGACTACCAGGTGATGCTGAACGGCAGCCCGCAAGAACAATCAGTCATTCAGGGCGGTACGGTCACCTATAATTTCAACATCGTGCCCGACGCGGTTTTTGGAGGCGCAGTCACGATCGTTTGCCCTCCCAATCTTCCCGCGCTGTCGACGTGCACCCCGAGCGCGAGTACCGTGACGGTGACGCCGGGAACTCCCGCATCCTTCTCAGTTACATTCCAGACTACCTACAACGGCGTGACGGGCAGCGTTCCGACCAATGGCTCGCTTCCGGTGCTGACCGCGCCGCGAAATCGCAACTGGCCCGGAGCGCCGCCGCTCGTGCTGTGGGCGATGGGCGTCATCGTGCTGTTGAGCGTTGCCGCAAACACATTCGGAAGAAGGCGAAAGCTGATGGGTCGCCTGCTGCCCGTCCGGACGGCGTGGCTGACCGCTTTCATCCTGTCGGCCTGCGCATTAGCCGCTGTAGGCGGCTGCAAACACCACTCCGTCCCGAGCAATCTCAATACGCCGGTGGGCACCACAAATCTGACGATCCAAGCCACCGCCCAAAACGCCGGGCGCGGAATCACTATCATCCTCGCGGTCACCGGGCGTGGGTAGGCGCGGCAACGAGCGGCCCGGAGCTGCGGCTGTTTCCATCATAGGTAAACGATTCGCCGGTGAAAACCGTACGGGCGGCGCCGCCGTCCCTTCGTTTGTTCCGGCTTGACGTACCGTTCAATCAGATTTTCCGTTGCCATCTGAGCGGTAGCGAGCAAATCCTGCGCCAGGGCGCGAGCGCCGCGCGAACGCGCTGCCAGCGCCGCCGTGGCGAAGGCCAGCGGATCTATCGCTGCCCGAATCTGGATGGGGTCGGTTCCCAGGGTCACCGCAGGGAGAATCTTTTCGTAGCGCATGCGAACGGTAATCGCCTGCGTCGAGCCGATCAGGGAGATTTTGTCCTCGCGCCATTCCCACAGCCGCAGATAGCTGGACGGCTGCAGATTCAGCATGCTTCCACCGGCAGTGAACTTCTCCATCGGCACGAAGACGTCGGTCGTGTTGGCCGTAGCCCGCTCCCACAGCATGTGCGGCATCAGACAGTCGGCCGGTAATTGCGGCGTGGACGCGTCGCTGATTTCCGTGTTCGTGACGCCGCTTGCCGGGTCGAGCTCGAGGTCGAGGTCCTGCTGTTCGATCAGGACGCTTACGCCGTTTTCAGCCAGCTCGCGCTGCAGCCCGCGATAGGCCGAGTTCAGCAAGGGCATCAGGAGCGCGTCGGTGAAAACGGTGCCGGCCGTGTCGTTCAGCAGCGCGCGAGCCAGATTCAAGGCATCTACCGCTTGCGAATAACCAGTTGTCGGTACAACAGGCATGAACGCCTCCAGGCTGAAACGTGAAAGGAAAAGGAGGTGAAGAAAGCGCGTTATTCGAGGCCGATGGCGACGACGGTCGCTCCCGTCCACTGGGGGGCCGAACAGTTCGGAGTCGCAATGTTCACGGGCAGCGCGCCGCCGCTCGACACGGTGCTGGAGTTCGTCGAAGGGCAGGCTGCCCATTCGCTCACGGATGTAGTAGCCACTTGAGCGGTGGCGGCGTTTCCCGTTATCGCGACCCAGTACAACCCCGGCTGCAAAGTTCCCGAGGTGACGCTCGCCTGCTTATATCCAGTCGAGCTAAGATTCTGCGCCCCGGTATGCGCCACCAGCGGACAGCTCGCCGCGTTTACCGCGCAGGGTCCGTACAGGCCCACATCGTAATTGTCAGACCCGCTGGAATCGAGCGTTGAGACGTAGTAATCAAAGTGGCTGAAGCTCACGGCATAGGGAATGACGACGCCCCAAACCTTGACCGCATTCGCCGAAAAGCCCTGCCCCGCCCCGGAGTGCTGCAGGCCCCATGAAGGGAGAGGCGATTGCAAAACAACGGTGCCCGATGCATCGGGAAACGTGTAGGTGCGGTTGGCCGTATTGTTGTGCGTGAATGTGCCGGCGAATCCAGTGTTCGCCTGAAGCGTGAGGTTGCCGGCGAAGCTGTAGCTGCCGTAGGCGTTCACCGTCCCGCCGTTTCCACTGTCCGGCAAAGCGGCAATCCGCAGATCGGGAGAAACCGGTCCCTGGCTCAGGACGACGTCGTCGAAATACACGTAGTTATTTGCGGCAGCGGTATTTTCGAGTAGAAAGACGCGCATGGAATGCGCAATCGTGGTTTGGCTGGAATAAGCGTTGGGGACGCGAAAGGTGATCCCGTAATTCCGCGTGGGCGTCCAGGCATTCGCTGCCGGCACTTGCCAATCAAAACCCGTCACGCTGCAGTTGCAGCTGATCCCGTTGTTGTAGGTCAGCGACGCGTTCGTGGACTGCCAGTTGGGCCCGCTCCCCGCCAGGCTGGACACGCCCGCGTAATTTGCGGGCGCGAGGACGCGCGCGTTGGTGGCAATATTCGTGATCCGGTTTGCCTCCGTGCAATTCGCGTCGGAATAGAAGCGGAAGCCGGGCCGAAAGGTGTTTGACGTTGATCCCGAGGCCACGCGAAACATCAGCGTGTATTCCAGAGTCGAATCCACCTGGATACATCCCGAATTGATCCCGAGCCCCGCGGCCGCGCCGTCTCCGACGCGCACGTTATAGCTGCCCTGGGTGAAGGAATCGATGCCGGGGTTGGCGCCTGAACTCGCCTCCTGGATGTAAATCCCGCTACCCGGCTGATTGATGTTGCTTCCGCTCACGCCGCCCCAGTAATACAACGTGGTCGAATTTTGCCAGCCTTCAAATCCGGCGTTACCCAGCAGGTTCGGGCCGCCCAGATCGTTGGTGCCGAAATGCATGGACGGCAGCCAGTTGTGGCCGTTGTTATCGATAGCGATCTCGCTGGTGGCGGGTTCGTTAGGCAAGACCTGAACGGTGTTCGAAGTCGAGAGGTAGTTATCCACGAAGTGAATCCCGACCGCGCTGCCGTCGCTCGGGAATTTGTAGCAGGCGTAGATTTTCTCGCAGCGATTGTTCGACACCGTGATGTCCTGCGCTCCCTGAATGTCGTAGCCAATGGTTCCGTAGCTCGCGGCTGTTCCGCCCTGCTCCACATCGTTGCCGTAAAGCAGCGAGTTGTTGGGATAATTCGCGCTGGAGTCTTTCGCGTAGACGAAACCTTCCTGCCCGGTATTCTGCGCGGCCATGTAGCAGGCGTTGATCTCGATCACGTTGATGTTGAAAATGCCGGCCAGGCGAACGCACACGTCATTCTGGCCCTCGAGGCTGATCCAGTTGTGCTGGATAATGTCGTTGGTCGAATCTTTGCCGCCGACGGATGTGTCGCCATAAATCGCGTAGCTCCCGCCGCCATAGCCAACCGTGAGGTAATTATCCTGAATGCGAGCGTGGCCGATGCTGGTGAGGTCAATCACCTTCGAACTGGCACCATAGGCTTCGAGGGCCATCCGTTCGATGTGCACCCAATCGATGTTGGCGCTCGCCGCGTTCGGATTTTTTACCGTCGTGCAACCCGCCACTCCGCAAGCAATAAAGCCGGAGTCCTGCGGCCGCGACACCGTCCCGGGCCCGCTTTCCTGATATCCGACCAGCGACGCGCCATCTCCGGCGAGCTCGACCGCATCTTTCGTCGTACTGTCGTTGACGGTGAGCTGCGCTTGCCCCCACAGCAGCGTCGTTCCCGCAGGGATGGAAATATGCGTGGACGCGGTAAGGGCGCCCACGAATCCTCGTGCGTCGCAAACGCCGGATCTGCTTGCCGCCGCGGCGAGGCATGCGTTGATTTTTGCCGCGGCGTCCGTACCGGAAAAGCGCTCCGCTTTCTGGACGGCATTCAGAGAATTCACCGCCGCAGTGCCGTTCACGTCCAGATTGAACTGAGGATTCGTCGTGTCGATGCCCAGAGAAGTGGGAGTGAAGCGGTGGACCGACTGCATCGGGTTATACGGAGGAACGATCGCGCAACAGCCGAAACCGCTTCCCGTATCCGTAAAGTTGGACGTATTCGCCCCGGGAACGAAAATGCTCCAGTACTGAGCGGCCGAGTTGTACGCGCTCGGGCTCCCTGTCGCGCGGAAAATGCAGTAGCCTGCGCTCGTCCGCGCGCCCGCAGCGCCGGGCGTCCAGGTCAAGGCGATCGCATTATTGCTTCCGCTCAGCGAGACTCCGGGGCTCGCCAGCGAAGGCGCCGACACGTTTGGCGCACTGCACGTCGAGTTCGTTGCGCTGCGGATGAAGTAGTAATAATTGCCGGCCGCCAGAGTGCCGCCTGTCGTCGCGGTTCCACTCACGTTGGTCGGTGGAAGCGTGCTGGCAAAGCCGATGTCCAAGGTTTCCTTATTGGCCTGATAAACCTGCGCCGTGTAGCCGTAACTCAGACCGTCTCCCAACAGCAAGCCTTGCGCAGGATCGATGTTCAGCGAGGCAAAGGAATTCCCCGCGACGAAGGCCTCCAGCGACGAACCGTCGCTATAGGGGCCAAGGTCGCTGCGCAGCCGATTCGAATTCGAAGTGTTGACGATCGACATGGCACCCGTGGCAGTCTGCCCCGCGCAGTCACCCAGCAGGGTCCCGTTTCCGTCAACGACCGTGGTCAAGTTCATTCCGATTCCGCCCCCGCGAATGTCGCAGTTGGTGAGCGAACCGCCCTGCATGACGACTGCGGCCACCGGACTGTTACTGCCGGGCCCATCTCCACTCATGTGCAAACCGCTCAGCAGCGATCCGCTCGAGTTGAAGTTCACCACGGAGGGCGCGGTCCCGTCCGAGCCGCCATAATTCTCCAGGTCCACCGCGCTAAACACTGGCATGGCGGCCGCTCCCGGATTACCTGTGGAGTTCGTCACTCGGAAAATCGCCTGGGTAGGATCCTCGACCAATATGTTGCGCACGTGAAAGTTTCCCGGGCCCGAACAGCATGTATTGGCCCGCTGGTCGTAATGGATTCCCGATCCGATCCAGAAGCTTCCGCCCGTCCCGTCAAAGAAGATCAAGTCCGAAGGGGTGGTCTCCGTTCCTCCAAAATCGGCGCCGATAATGAGGACGTCGTCCAGGGTCCCGTTCGCCGCCTGGAGGCAACCGCCTTTGAACGTCACCTGCATGGCCTGCGCGATTTTCAGCGGCACATTATCGGCGTACCCTGTCGCCTGTGTGCCGAGGCAAACGTTGTCAAAAGTAAATCCGTAAAGGTCGTGGCTGCTGGTTCCCATCAAGTAGACAGCCTCGTTGTATCCGTCGATGTTGATATCCCGCATGATCGAAAGACTGCCGGCGCTGGCTGTCGGTTCGAATACGGGCCCGGATCCTGGATTCGCGCCGCCAACGATCAAAATGCGGCTCATCGGCGGCATCGCGAACTGATCTGTGGTGTTCCCTCCGGAGCCCTCAATCGCAAGGTGCGAGCACCACCCTGTGA
>Ga0075272_1000128_pt1 | contig 17763 bp, 12 predicted proteins | sample SF_Rice_5C_0N_40_FD_69776 | JGI IMG/M metagenome (GOLD analysis project Ga0075272, IMG submission 69776) | Rice paddy soil microbial communities from Twitchell Island, California, USA - SF_Rice_5C_0N_404 | ecosystem: Environmental > Terrestrial > Soil > Paddy field/soil | place: USA: Twitchell... | reverse complement strand
TTACCCCGTTACTCGCCCGCTTGTTCTAAACTACACAGCATGAAGTCGCGCTTGACTTGTATCGTTCTCGCGGTGGGCGTTTTGTTCCTGCGGCCTTACGGATGCTCGGGGCGCCATGCGGGCGGAGCGAGCGTGGTTCTGACGGGATTATCCGAGCCAGTCTATCCCGAGATTGCCCTTGCCGCACGCGTTCAGGGCGATGTCGACTTGCTCCTAAAAGTCCGAAAGGACGGTAGCGTCGAATCGGTAATAGTGATCAGCGGGCCTCCCCTACTCATGCGAGCGGCATTGAGCAGTGCGGAGCAATCGCAATTCGAGTGCCTCAACTGCGTTGAGGCACTAACCGCATCCCGCCTGGTCTATACGTATCGGATCGACGAGCCCCGGCCTTCGTGCACCGCGCCCGATGATTGTGGCTACAGTTCACCCGGGCATCCCACGGCAGTGTCGCGGTCGGCAAACCACGTCACGCTGACGGGGCATCCTGCACGGATTTGCGTCTGCGAGTATGGACGGAAAAGCGCGTTCTCTGAGACGCCTTTACATTTGCAAATGCAGCGTTCGTTGGTGAATGGATTCCAGTGACGGACGGCAAGCGGGTGCAAGGATATTTGACCTGAGTCGGCAAATCCCACGATTGGTTCGAGCGCAAAACCAAACTTCCGGTAACCCCGTTACACGCCCAAATGCCCAACCGAAGTGCGAATCTGTCGCTCTGCCGAGATGTGGATTCCCGTTTTCCGACCAGCGCGTTAAATGTTTCGACTTGACACCTAGCAATGCTAGGCGTATATGTCAGGTCGCTAGGGGTCACACGAGCCATGCCAGAAGCCAAACCGGAATTTCTTAAAGGCGCGGTCGATCTGCTCATCCTGAAGGTTGTGGCTCTCGGCCCGATCCACGGCTACGCCATCTCGCAGCGCATCCAGCAAATCTCCAAGGATTATTTTCAAGTGCAGCAAGGGACGCTCTACCCCGCGCTGCATCGGTTGGAGAATCGCGGCTGGCTCGGCGCCGAATGGCGAGATACCGACACAGGCCGAGAGGCAAAATTTTATTCGCTGACAAGAAAAGGCCGCAAGCACCTGGAGGCAGAAATGGCCAGTTGGGAGCAGATGTCGAATGCTGTGGCGCTGATTCTGCGCACTGCGGAATAGGGGGGCTGATGCGCTGGCTCAGCCGATTATTTCAACGAAGCAAGCAGGATTCCCACCTCGACTCGGAGCTTCGCTTTCACATCGAACAGCAGACCGCTGATTACATCGCGGCGGGAATGAATCCCGACGAAGCCCGGCGCCGCGCTCTGGCGCAATTCGGCGGGCTTGAATACATCAAAGAAGAAACACGCGATGCCCGCGGCACCCAGGTTGTCGACTCCCTTCTGCAGGATGTTCGGCTCGGGCTGCGCATGCTGCGACAATCTCCCGGGTTCACCTCCGTCGCCGTCCTCACCCTGGCGCTCGGCATCGGCGCCAACACCGCCATCTTCTCGATCGTGAATAGCGCTCTTCTGCGCCCGCTGGCCTATTCGCATCCGGAGCAACTGTATCTAGTGCGTGAGATTGTCCCGCAGTTCGCGAAGTTTTATCCCACGATCAATGCAAATCTGCCTGACTTCCGCATCTGGCAAAAGCAGGTGCACAGCTTCGCGGACGTCGCCATTGCGGAAACGACGAGCGCAGATCTGACCGGCATGGGCGAGCCGGAATCCATTCACGGCATGCGCGTATCCGCAAACGTTTTCAGTTTGCTGGGCGTGCAGCCCGCGTTTGGGCGCACATTTTTTCCGCAAGAAGACGAATCGGGACACGGTCGTGTGGTGGTGCTTACCGACGCGTTCTGGCGTACCCGCTTCCAGGGCGATCCTTTTGTCGTGGGGAAAAGCATCGCGCTCGACGGCGTGCCGCACCAGATTGTCGGCGTGCTCGCTGCATCGTTTCACTTTCCTCCAGTGCCGCCGTCAATGGGTGGCGCGGAAGATTACTCAGGCCTCGCATTTTTCGAGCCGCTGGACGGGCCAAGGCCCTATGAGACGAGCTTGGTTGGCGAATTCGACTTTGTCGCCATTGCGCGGCTTAAGCCGGATACGAGCGAATCCCAGGCCATGGCGGACTTGAACGTGGTGCAAGCGCAGATTTCCAAACAGGCGGACGACCCGATGCCTATGAAGGGCGTGCTTCTGCCGCTTGAAGAGGTAATTGTGGGCCCGGCCCGCAGCGGCCTGATATTTCTGCTGGCCGCTGTCGGCGCGGTTCTGCTGATTGTTTGCGCCAATCTTGCAAGCCTGCTGCTGGCGCGCGTGCCCGCGAGAATGCGCGAAGCGGCGATTCGCACAGCCTTGGGAGCCACCCGCGCGCGCATTGTGCGTCACGTTTTGACCGAAACTGTTTTGCTAAGCCTTGCGGGCGGAGGCCTGGGCGTTTGGATCGGCGCATTCGCGCTGGATTGGTTCGTGCATGTTGCGCCGCCTGGCATTCCTCGGCTCAACGAAGTGCACATCGACGCGCGGGTTCTCGTGTTTGCCTTGGCCCTCACCGTTGCCACCGGAATTCTTTTCGGTGTGCTTCCCGCATGGCGCGTTAGCCGCTCGCAGCCCGCCGACGCTCTAAAATCCGGTGCTTGGGCCACCACGGAAAGCCGCCGCACGCGGCGCCTTCGCGAAACTTTGATTGGATTTGAGCTGGGACTGACCACCCTGCTCCTGATTCTCGCCGGTTTACTCACTGCCAGCCTCGGGCGGGTGCTCGCTGTTCATGCGGGATTCGACAAAAGCAATGCGTTGCTCGCCAGCGTGGATCTCCCGCCGCAAAGTTACGACAAACCGGCGGACCGCTTGCGCTTTTACAATGAAGTTCTGGCCGGCGCGCGGTCGCTTCCCGGAATTCGAGACGTGGGCTGGGTCAGTATTCCTCCGCTTGGCGGACAGGGTTCCGTCACTGGAATTACGTTGCCCGGACAGCAGCAGCCGCACGGGGAGACTCCTGTAGCGAATTATCGTCCGGTCAGTCCCGACTACTTCGCGGCGATGGGCATTCCGCTCGTACACGGCAGAATTTTTGAACCGGCCGACCGCGGGCGCAAAGTCGTCGTTGTTTCCCAAAACGTTGCCGACCGCTTCTGGCCCGGCCAGAATCCCGTTGGCAAAGTATGCTTGACGGAATGGGGACCCCCAATCCCCGCCGAAGTCATCGGCGTAGTGAGCGATATTCGCCAGGTAGAATTGGACAAAGCGCCGCTGATGATGGTCTACGTGCCCGACTGGTTCAACGAACGCTCGGTGCCAACCTCGGCCACCATCGTTCTCCGCACATCTTCGGACCCCGCCGGCGGGGCTGCTGCGCTTCGCGGACTGATCCACAAAGTTGATGGCCAGGTGCCCATCACTTCGCTTCAGCCCATATCGCAGATTGTTTCGCAGTCGGTGGACGCCCGGCGCTTCCCCATGTTTCTGGCCATGGCTTTTGCCGCCTCGTCGCTGCTCCTGGCTTCGCTCGGAATTATCGGCGTAGTTGGATATTCCGTTGAGCAGCGCCGTCACGAACTAGGCATTCGGTTGGCGCTGGGCGCCGAATTCAGCCGTCTGGTGCGCATGGTGATTCGTCAGGGAATGAGGCCAGTCGTGGCGGGGCTCGGCGCAGGCATCATGGCGGCCGTTGTGGCCGGGCAGCTGATGAGTTCGCTGCTTTTTGGCGTCGTCCCCTACGATCCGCTCACGCTGGTGACTGTTGCAGTTGTCGTCGGTATGGTCGGCCTGGCCGCCTGCTACATCCCGGCACGCCGCGCCATGCGCGTCGATCCGATGGTCGCACTAAGACACGAGTAACCTCCACCGTCGTCCGTATTCCGACTCGCTTGAGAGCGACCGATTGGGCGAGTAGTCGCCTACCCGGACATTTGGTCATGATCCGCGTTTCCCCTGGCAGCCTGCGGGGGATTGATCTTGGCTACGCCCGCGCCACACGTGCCCTGCCGAGATATCGATCTACGGCCTCGGCAACGAGGCAATCGAAGACTCGGAACTCATCGCGGAACGGAAAAGTGAACTCAGCTGTGTCCATCACCCTCAGTGGCCGGACGCGAACCGTGATCGTCACATCGGTCTCGTCAATTACCCACACCTTCCACTTACGGCCTCTGCATTCGATCGTGGGCGTGTTGGCTGACATCTGGAGAACGCCACTAGGAGAAAGCTACACCAAGCGATTGAACTCAACAAGTTCCCGGCGCATTGCGAACGCCACGCCGATGAAACAACGGCGGCTTGTCTCAAAGGGCAGGCAAGTGGGGCGAGTGCACGGGAAGCTGTACATTCGGCCGCATGATGCGGTAGGGCAGTTGGGGTCATAACCGGTTTCAGTGTTTAGCGCAGGCGAGGAGCCTGAACAACCCTGCGAAGGCGTCCCGCCCCGTCAGAATGGGCTTGCATTCTCAATGATCGGTGTTATGAAATGCGGTGCCGTGACATGGGGTGAGGTGCCCGGCGCTCTGGCAGCGGGGCGAATTCAGTTTCCTGGAACGAATTCAATTCATTGAGAGAGGCCATCCGTCATGTTCAAGACGCGCTGTGTTTTGTTGCTTTCCTGCCTGGCACTAATGGTCCCTGCAGTATTTGCGGCGACCGCGCCGCACAACCAGGTCACCAGTGCGCTGCGCTGGCGCAGCGTCGGTCCCTACACCGGCGGGCGCGTCACTACCGTCGCCGGCATCGCCGCCGAGCCCAATGTGTTTTACATGGGCACCGCGGGAGGCGGCGTCTGGGAGAGCGATGATTACGGCCATAACTGGAAAAGCATTTCCGATAAGGATTTCAAGAACGGCAGTATCGGCGCGATGGCGATCGCTCCCTCCAATCCGAAGGTTATCTACGTCGGCACAGGCGATTCGGCACCCCGCAACACGGTTCTGACCGGCGAGGGCATGTACAAGTCCATCGACGGCGGAAAGACGTGGACATTCGTCGGCCTGGGCGACACCCACATCATCAGCTGGATCATTGTCGATCCCGCGAACCCCGATGTGGTGTACGTGGCGGCGCTCGGCCATTTGTTCGGGCCCAATCCGGACCGCGGCGTGTTCAAGAGCACGGATGGGGGCAAGACCTGGAAGAAGATTCTGTACGTCAACGACGACACCGGCGCGATCAGCATGGCCATGGATCCGTCCAATCCGCAAGTCGTGTACGCAGCGATGTGGCAGATGTCCCGGGCACACTGGACGTTTTCGAGCGGCGGGCCAGGCAGCGGCATCTACAAGACGACCGATGGCGGGGCAAACTGGACCAACATCTCGCATCGCCCGGGACTACCGGCGGGCATTTTCGGCAAGGTGGGCATCGCGGTGGCGCCCAGCCGCCCCAATGTGGTGTACGCGCTGATCCAAGCGGGCTACAAGGGTCAGGCGGGAGCCTTGTTCCGCTCCAACGATGCGGGCGAGAACTGGACGTTCGTCAACAACAGCATGAACATCACGCAGCGCGCCTTCTACTACATGAATGTGTATGTCGATCCCAAGGACCCCGAGACGATTTATCTGCCCAACGTCGGAGTGTACGTATCGCACGACGGGGGCAAGAAGCTGACCGCTCTGCATCCGCCGCATGGCGACAATCACGTGCTCTGGATCAATCCGAACAATCCCCAAATCTTCATTGAAGGCAACGACGGCGGTGCGACCGTCACCCAAAACGGCGGCAAGGCCTGGAGTTCGGAGGACAACCAACCGACCGGGCAGTTCTATCACGCTAATCTCGACGATCAATTCCCGTTCCATATTTACGGCGCGCAGCAGGATCGGGGCTCGGACGAATCGCCGAGCGCTGTGGCTTCCGGCGTCATTCCGCCGGTCTGGAAGAGCGTAACTGGCGGAGAAATGAGCTGGGTGGTGCCGACACACGGCCAGCCCTGGGTCACCTACGGCAGCGGGTACTACAGCATGGAATGGAAAGAGAATCGCAGGGCTCACTTGATCACCAACGTGAGTCCTTGGCCAGACTACAAGTTTGGTCTCGCGGGATCTGAAATCAAGTATCGCTACGGCTGGATTCATCATCCGGTGGTGTTCGCCCCCGGCAATCCGAAAGAACTGTTGATGGGAGCGAACGTCCTGTTTGAGACCCTCGATGAAGGCATCCACTGGAAAGCGATCAGTCCGGACCTCACGCGCAACGACAAAAGCAAGCAAGGACGGCCGGGCGGCCCCATCAGCGCGGACGTGACCGGCGAGGAGATGTTCGACACCATATCCTCGATCGCCTTTTCGCCGCTCACCGACAATGTCATCTGGACGGGTTCCGATGACGGCTTGGTGTATGTGACCACTGATGCAGGCGGCCACTGGAACCAGGTGCGCCCGCCGGCCTTGCCAACATGGTCCACCATCACCTGTATCGAGCCTTCGCACACCGACCAGGGCGCCGCTTACGTTTCGGCCAGCCGCTTTGACTGGGACGATTTTCACCCCTATGTGTACAAGACCACCGATTATGGCAAGACCTGGACGGAGATCACCGCCGGGCTGCCTGCGGACCAGTACGTTGAGAGCGTGCGGCAGGATCCGAACGACTCCAGTCTGCTCTTGGCTGGTACCAGCGCAACGGTGTACTTCAGCCTCGATGACGGCCAGCACTGGAATCCCTTGAACCTCAATCTTCCGGCAGTGCGGGTGAGCGATGTGGAGATACAGCCCCAGCAGCACGCAGTCGTGCTCGCCACATTCGGACGCGGTTTCTGGGTGCTCGATAACCTGCAGTTCCTCGAGCAGTTAGCGTCTGCCCACGTGGCGAATGACGCGCCCTACCTGTTCAAACCGCAGCAGACCTGGCTGGTTACGCGCCGTACGGGCGGGTTCGGCGGCCCTCACGGACCCGGAGGCGCGAACTTGGCGCCCGGAGCCACCGTGTTTTTCCACCTCCCGGCCGGCTACAACGGCAGCACCCCGGCGCAGCTGAGTTTTAGCGACGCAAACGGGAAGTTGATCCGCAGCTTCACACTGCACCTGAAACCCAAAGGAAAGCCGAAAAAGCTTTCGGAAAACCCAACGGTGGCGAGAAAAGAGCGGGAGGAAAGGGCCACGGCGGCGACGCCCGGCATGAACCGTTTCCAGTGGGACCTGACCTACCCGGATGCGGTGGACGTGAACGGCATCTACAATTCATTCTTTGCGGCTGCCGCCCCTGTGGGGCCGGAAGTAGTGCCGGGCACCTATTACGTGACGCTGAGCTACGGCCATGCGACGCAGAAGCAGCCGTTTGTGGTCAAACTGGATCCGAACTTGCCAACCACGCAGGCGGAACTGCAGCAGCGTTTTGATTTGCTGATGCGGATTCACGGCGCTCTGAACCGGCTCGACACCAACCTGAACCAGGCCATTGACGCCCGCAACTCGCTTGAGAAAGCGGTGGACAAGAAGACTGTTTCCGCCAATGCGGCGCAACCGGCGCTGGACCAGCTGAACCGTGACATCGACGGTCTGGTGGATCTCAAGATTCAGTCCAGCGAAGGCGCGCTGGTGTATCCCCCTCGCCTGCGGGCCTGGTTGAGCGCTATTGCGGGCCAGGTAAGTATGGCGTTCGTGCCGCCTACTCCCACGATGGTGCAGGTGGCGGATGGCTACATCAATGATGCGGTCGCGGGCGTTTCACGCCTGCAATCCGATATCGCGGCGGCCAACAAAGTGATCGATCACTGAGATGTAGTCGCTTGGTCAGTCTTATAGCGGGGAAAAAGCCAAAAGGAGAGTGGTTGCGGGGGTTGGATTTGAACCAACGACCTCCGGGTTATGAGCCCGACGAGCTACCAGGCTGCTCCACCCCGCGGAAGCATCATAACACACAACTTAAATTTTTCCGCAAATGCCGGACGCTGGCGCTGCCGTCATGCTTGCCCGACGAGCTATGAAGATGGCCACCCGCTGTGCGTTGGGATTACGTGATTTGGCTCGCCTCCGCGCCGGACGCCAGCGTTCAACAAGGACGATATCGCGTATTGGTAGCGACGGATTTGGCGTCACGTGGCATTCGCGTCGAAAACATCGCGAGAGCGCGGAGAGAACGCTTCCGGTTAATACTCATCGCGTGGCTTGGGCCCGTACAGACGGTTGGAAGCTTTGGGAGAATGCCCGGCTTTGTAGTCGGCCAACTCAGTGTCGCTGATCGCGAAAATCGTATGCGAAGGATGGTTCGGATTGGCGCTCAACTCACGCCGCAGCTTCGCCGAGCACACGTCCGGCGCGTCCTGATACCGCACCCGATGCGACGTGAAGGCCTCGTTCAGGATGGTGAGCGTAAAATCACGGATGTCTTCTGCGGCATAGCGGACTTGGAACGAATATTCGCGCCATTCGTTTTTCGGTTGGAAGCCCAAATACTGCATGAGGATGTCGCTCATTTGTGCGCGCGGCCAAGTGCTGCGATGGATTCGAATCTGTTCGCGTTGCTCATTTGAGCAGGGCCATTCCCCCTATTTTCCACTAAACATATCGCGGAAGCTGACGAGCAATGGTTCTGACGTCCTGAACTGGCATTTAGTATCTTCCCCTGTCGTTCCTTTGTTTCGTCCGGCTCCGTTGCCAGTCGTTAATTTCATCCTGCAATTCGCTCTTTCTCGTTTCATTCTTCTCGGTGGCGAGCTGCCGCTGTAATTGCGCGATTCGCGCGTCCACAAAGTCGGGCCGGGCTGATTTCGTCGGTTTCACAGATCGCATTCTAGCGTCTCCTGTTCGATGGCATTGCGTTCTAACTGACTGTAGATGTCACAGCCCCGAATTACGGAGCTCCGGGCGACGCCCGAATCACCTCGGCAACCCGCTCGCCGGAATCCACAAGTTCGGGCAGGAGGTTGTTATCCCTGTTCGAGGTCGCAATATCGAATGTCAAGGTGCGGTACCCGAATTGGCTGCCAGCAACGCCATCGTAAAGCCGGCATATCAGTTCGGGTACAGAGGCATCGTTGGGCTGGCATACGTAACAACGATCCCTTCCCCCGTAGCCGGATTTCTGAACTCAAACGACCAGCTGCCGTCCTTGTGCGTAAAACATTCGGGCGATTCCTTCACCACGCGTGAAATTGCTTTTCGAAGCCGCAGCCCTGCTGCTACGAGCTCTTCTCGAAGAAACGCGTCCATAGTTGAGCCTCCGTTGACTCGTTGTCTGCACAAGAGTTTCTTGCTGACGCGTCCGCACAATAGCTAAGGCGCAGAAACCGTGCCACGGCGCTCTGCCTCAGAATATACGGCACAGGAGCCGCCACGGCGGGAGGTAAACCGTGATGACAACAGTATACTCCTTCTTCCCAGTGGAGGACGATTATTCGGAGCCTCATTCACGGCAGAACGAATTGCCAATCTTCGCCGTCCGTGAACGTTATCGCCGAACACGCATCCGTATCCCTTCGAGGATGCGGTAGGCCTCGTTTTAGGCGGAGAGATACGGTCAGGGGCGTTCGCCTGTTGATCGCCGATGAGCTGCGCCGGGTGAAATCGCCGTGGAACATCCAGGAATAGAGCGGGCGGCTTTGCCAACCTGCGCATACGCAAACAGGCTTGGTGGTGGTGGGTGTCACAAGGGGCGGTCATCACCGTCACTGACAATCTCGGAGCGCGTGCATTATCTTCGCCGTTGATAATGGCGGACCAGCAGTTCCTGATGCTGGTATTGGCGTCACGGCAACTTTCGGGATTAATTCCTTGGCCGGAAACCAGCGCCCTGGGCGGAGGGAAATGAACTGCCTCCCCGGCTGAGCCTCCGGCTTTTCCTCGCAATGTAACCAGCAAAGCAACGAGAAATTCCCCAAGCAAGAGCGCCTCCAGGAGGAGTGCAATCGTGCCTGGCCCTGAGACCAATGCGACGGTCAGTGCTCACGCGACGGTAGCGGCGAGGGCGCCCCTGCTGCGTGACCTGGTGGGCAAGGAGGTGGGGCGGTTTCGCGTCCGCGAGCGCCTGGGCAGCGGCGGCGGCGGGGAGGTGTTCCTGGCGGAGGACACAGGACTGAAGCGCCCGGTGGCGCTGAAGCGGATCACGGCAAGCTCGCGCGCCGGAGCGGCATCCCACGAGCGGCTGTGGAAAGAAGCGGAACTGGCCTCACGGCTGGACCATCCGCACGTGGCGGCGGTCTACGACGTGATCGAAGATGGCGGCGAGATTTTCGTGGTGATGGAGTACGTGGAAGGGGAAACGCTGCGCGAGCGCCTGCGCAACAGGGTCACGCTGGCGGATTTTCTGCCGATTGCGGCGCAGTGCGCTTCCGCGCTGGCGGCAGCGCACCAGGTTGGCCTGGTGCACCGCGACGTCAAGCCGGAGAACATCATGCTGACGCCGGACGGGCAGGTGAAGATGCTGGATTTCGGCCTGGCGCGCGAACTGCCGGGGCCGGATGCCACCACGGAATCCGAGGCGCAAAACGAGGGCTTCTCGGGGACGCTGTTCTACATGGCGCCTGAGGCGCTGGAGCAGCAACGCGCCGACGCGCGCACGGACATCTTCTCCCTGGGGGTGGTGTTTTACGAAGCGCTGGCGGGAAAGAATCCGTTCCAGCGAGCGGGATTCCTGGCGGTGTGCAACGCGATCCTGTACGAGAAGCCCCCGCCGCTGCGCCAGCAGAACGGGGAAGTGCCGGAGGAATTGGAGCGGATCGTCAGCCGGATGCTGGCGAAGAAGCCGGACGACCGCTACGCCTCGGCGGCCGACCTGCGCGTGGACCTGGAAACAGTCGAGCGCAGCATAGCGGGCGCGGCGGTGCGCCCGGAACTGCCGGCTCGGGCGTCGCGGCCTATTCGGCTGTTTCGGCTAGGGAAGCACGGGACCATGGCGCTGGTGGCGGCGGCTTTGCTGGCCGGTATTGGCGCGGGCGTGGGCCAGATCTACCGGCATTTTCGTGCGCCGCTTCTGGATGCAGGCGGCGCGGTCCTGCTGGCCGATTTCGAGAACCGCACGGATCAGAAGATTTTCGACGGCACGGTCACGGAAGCAGTTCGGCAGTCGCTCGAGCAATCGCGCTACGTGCGCCTGGTGCCGCGCGCGCAGGTTGCCGAAGCGGAACGGCGCATGGGGCGCAACGGGACGGGCACTCTCGATCCGATCCTCGGGCAGGAAGTCTGCCAGCGCGAGGATTTTCGCGCGCTGCTCGCGGGACGCATCGCGCCCTACGGATCGAAATACCGCATCACGGCGCAGGTGATCGATCCCTGGCGGGGCGAGACCGTGCTGGCGGAGCAGGCGTCGCTGGCATCGCCCTCGGAACTGTATCCGGCGGTGGATGAACTGACGCAGAAGCTGCGGCAACACCTGGGCGAATCGCTCAAGCAGATCGAGGAACATGCGCAACCGCTGCAGCGAGTGACCACAACTTCACTGGAAGCGTTGCAGCGCTATTCGCGCGCGATGCAGCGCTACGCCGCCGGCGACCTGGAGGGCTTTCTGCCCCTGGTCAAGGGCGCGATCGAACTCGATCCTGAGTTCGCCATGGCCCATTTCTATCTGGGCAGCGCGTACGACTCGCTGGGAGAGAGCGGAAGCGGCCAGCAGGAACTGGCGCTGGCGCGGCGCAACATCGATCGAGTCACCGAGCGCGAGCGCCATCTGATTCAGGGGGCGGAATACGATCACCAGGGCGTCTACGAAAAAGGAGCGGAACAATACCGGCTGATCACGCAGCTCTATCCGAACGACGCGGAGGCTTACCAGTGGCTGGCCAATTCGGCGGCCTGGGCCGGGCACGCACAGGAAGCCATCGCGGCAGCGCAGCGGGCGGTGCAACTCGATCCGCGGAATGCTGTGAGCTACCAACAGCTGATGCGACTCCAGGTGGAGGTGAACGATTTTCCGGCCGCGCTGGTCACGTATGAAACCGCGCAGAAACAGGGGATGAAGAGCCCCGTACTGCACTATGTCGCCGGGCTGGCCTACCTTGGCCAAGACGATCTGCCAGCGGCTCGCGGCGAATTTGAAGCTCTGCAAAAACAGGGCGGAGACTACGAGGCGAATCTCGCTTCCCTGTATCTGGCGCGCGCGCTGATTTATGAGGGGCGCTTGCGCGAAGGCAGCGAAGCTCTGCGCGCGGGGTTCGTCCTGGACGAAAAGGCGCACAGCGAAGGTTGGCTGCTGGTGCGGCGTTTTCTGCTGGCCAAGGCGCTTTGGGCGCTCGGCGAAAAGACCGCTGCGCGAAAAGAGGCCGCGGTTCTGGAGAACTCGGCGCTGCAACGGCGCCAGCCTCTGATGCGCTGGGCGCAAGCGGAAGAAATGCGGCGCGCCGGCGCCCTGGCGTTCGAGCAGGGAGACGTGCCGGGCGCCCGGCGGATTCTGGCGCGCATGGAACAGCTTCCGTCCTTGAAGGAAAGCGATTACACGAAAAGCTGCTACTACAACTTGAAAGGGCTGGTGGCCACCGCGGATGGACAACTGGAAGATGCGGTTGAAAGTGAGCGCCGCGCCGCGCTGTTCTTCGCCGGGTATGAGCCCTATCGTGCGCTGGGCGACGCCTACGCCGCGCGCCGCGATTGGGCGAGCGCCGCGAAAGCCTACGAGCGGTATCTGGGTTTCAAGGGGCAGATCCTGCGAGACGGCAGCTCGAGCGACTGGGTGCTGGCTCATCTTTCGCTCGCGCGAGCGCTGGCGCAAGCGGGAGATTCAAGGAACTCGCTCAAACAATACGACGAGTTTTTGCGGCTATGGGAGCACGGCGATGCGGATGTTCCCGCGATACGGGCTGCACGAGCCGAGCGCGAGCGGTTGCGCGCGCAGAATTCTTCTTTGGCCCAGGGACTAACAGCGGAGCGGAAGTGAATTCCGTTAGGAGGAGGAGAACATGGCGAATCACACCAATGCCACGAGAATGCACAAGGGCAAGGACGGGACGGGAACCATCTTGTTGGAACACATTGGTCTGCGCAAACACCCCAACATGGACCTGATGGTGAGGTCGTACCGGGAGGCCACGCCGAAAGAGAAAGAGCATTTTCTGAAGCACGTTTTCGTGGGCTTTGGGGACGATGAGATCAAGATCGTTTACAGCACCGACGGGTGCGACGAAAAGTCGTTGTGCCCATTCCCGCATACGGTTGTGACCCTGACCGTGTGCCCGAAGCAGCCTTGCCCGTTCCCAATCAACCCGGGCCAGTGAAGCGTCACGCGTTTGGGTGACCGCGTTTTGGACGCGATTGCGCAGGCAGGTGCAGCTATTTGACGGCTACGGAAGTCCGCTGCAGCCGCGAGGCGAGGGCCTGATGCTCGGCGCGAATCTCCGCCGGCAGGCGGTCGCCGAACTTCGCCAGGAATTCGCCGGTGGCGCGCGTTTCGTCCGCCCAGTCTCCGGGATCGATGCGCAGGAGTTCGTCGAGCGCGTCGGGGGGAATCTGCAACCCGTCCAGCGTGAGTGATTCCGGCGTGGGCACATAGCCGATAGGTGTCTCCGCCGCATCAGCGCGGCCCTCAATGCGATCGAGAATCCATTTCAGCACGCGGACATTTTCGCCGTAGCCGGGCCACAGGAATTTTCCGTTGGCGCCTTTGCGGAACCAATTCACGTGGAAAATCTTGGGCTGGCGCTTGATTTTCGGGCCCATGGCGAGCCAGTGGGCGAAATAGTCGGCCATGTTGTAGCCGCAGAAGGGAAGCATGGCCATGGGATCGCGGCGGGTGACGCCCACCGCTCCGGTGGCGGCCGCGGTGGTTTCGGAAGCCATGGTTGCGCCGACGAAGACGCCGTGCTGCCAGTCGCGCGACTGATAGACGAGCGGCGCAAGTTTGCCGCGACGCCCGCCGAAAATAATGGCAGAGATAGGGACGCCCGCGGGATCGTCCCAGTGCGGCGAAATGGAAGGCGACTGGCTGGCGCGCACGGTGTAGCGCGCGTTGGGATGCGCGGCGGGGCCGGAGTCGGGAGTCCAGCGCTCGCCTTTCCAGTTGATCAGGCCTTCGTGCGGCGGGCCGTTGATGCCTTCCCACCAGGGCTCGCGCGACTCGGTCATGGCGGTGTTGGTGAAAATCGAATCGTGGTGCAGCGCGGCCTTCACATTGGGATTGGTGGTAGCGTTGGTGCCGGGCGCGACGCCGAAGAATCCCGCTTCGGGATTGACCGCGCGAAGCGTGCCATCGTCAGCGATATGCATCCAGGCGATGTCGTCGCCCACAGTGAAGACGCGATAGCCGCGGTCGGCCAGCGCGGAAACCATCATGGCCAGATTCGTCTTGCCGCAGGCGCTGGGAAATGCAGCCGCCATGTAGCTCGTTTTGCCGGATGGACCTTCGAGGCCGAGGATGAGCATATGCTCGGCCATCCAGCCTTCGCGGCGCGCCATGGAGCTGGCGATACGCAGCGCGAAGCATTTCTTCCCGAGCAGAGCATTGCCGCCGTAGCCGGAGCCGATGCTCCAGATCAGGTTTTCCTCCGGGAAGTGCAGGATGAAGCGGCGGGATGGATCGAGATCGCCGAGGGAATGCAGGCCGGGAACGAAATCGCTCGAGCTGCCCAGGCGGTCGAGCGCGACTCTGCCCATGCGCGACATGATGCGCATGCTAGCGACGACGTAGGGGCTGTCGGTAATCTCGACGCCGACGCGGCTGTAGGGTGAAGCGGCTGGACCGAGGATGTAGGGCACGACGTACATCGTGCGGTCCTTCATGGCGCCCTCGAAGAGCGGGCGGACTTTGGCTTTCGCCTCTTCCGGAGACATCCAGTTGTTGGTGGGGCCGGCGCCGTCTTTCTTGCGCGAGCAGATGAAAGTGACGCTTTCGGTGCGCGCGACGTCGTTCGGATTGCTGCGATGCAGGTAGCAGTTGGGATAAGTGGTTTCGTTCAGCGCGATGTAGGAGCCGTCGCGCAGCATCTGCTCGGAGAGGCGGGCATTTTCGGCATCCGAGCCGTCGCACCAGTGGATACGCGCGGGCCGCGCCAGCTGCGCGGATTCCTCAACCCACTGTTCAAGCGGCGTTGGCACTCAACCTCCCGGAATTTTCTGCGAGGGCACGCGACCGGCTCACCCACCGGGCGCGGGGTTTGCAACCTACGGAGCAGGATACATTTACAAAAAAAATTCTAGGGCACACAGCGGGGAATTGCAATACGCGCGAATACGGAAATGTGCCGAGGCGACAAAAAATCGACGGAGATTCCGCCGGCTTGAGCGGGGCTGAACTTGCCGCAGTCGTTCATATTTGCGTCGTGTCTGAAGACACGGCCCACAAGAAGTCCCGGCGTTGCCGCACCAATCCAGGCGATTGCAATCGCAGCACCGCGCGTCCACGCCGCTCTTGAGCGCGGCCTGCAATTCGGATAGTGTTCGGCGAAAGCCGGCAATTCGAACGGGAGGAGCGCGCGATGACCAGCGAACGGATGCCTGTGTTTGGTGTGATGATACTTGCGGCGGCTGTCCTGAGTGGAATCGGCGCGCGCGCCCAACGCCTGAAGCCCGAAAGGGGCTGGAACCAATTGTGGAACGGCAAGAACCTGGCCGGCTGGCAGCACATCGGGCCGGGAAAATTCGTAGTCGAAAATGGAATGCTGAAGGCCGAGGGCGGCATGGGATTGCTGTGGTACACCAAGCGCAAATTCGGGAACTGCGTGATTCGCGTCATTTATAAGACGACGAAAAAGACGGACAATTCCGGCGTGTTCATTCGCATTCCGGACCCGCCTACCGACCCTTGGATGGCGGTGAACAAAGGATACGAAGTGCAGATCGATGATTCGGACGATGATTACCACGTTACAGGAGTGCTGTACTCGTTGACCAAGGCCATGGGCCATCCGGGGAAAACGGGCGCGTGGAACACCATGGATATCGCCATCGAGGGGCCGCGCACGATCGTTCTGCTGAACGGCGTCGAGGTGACGGACTACACGGAGGGGCAGCCGGTCCCGCCGAAGAAGAAGAGTTATGAGCCGGACCGCGGGCCGCGGCCCAATGCGGGCTACATCGGCTTGCAAAATCATTCCGACAAAGACACAGTGTACTTCGGCGAAGTCGCCGAACGCGGGCTGGGAAACTAGCAGGGAATGAAACCGCCGCAGGGCAGGCGGCCCGGCGGACTAGTGTCCGCGTCGCGAAGCACTTCGTGCGGAGATGACCGTTGTACGCCAGAAAATTGCGTGTCGAGACCGTGATCGAAAGCGCGCCGAAGCCGGCGCCGCTCGACTGGCTGGACAGTTTTTGCATGCGCAATTTCACAGGCTCCGCGGAATTTGACGACACGCTTCCGGTCGGGGAAGGAAGGATCGAGGCGGGTTTGCGCGTCGATCCGCCGCGCCTGGCACAGGCCATGAGCGAATGGTTCACCAAGCGCGGCAAGGGCGGCGGCAAACCGGTGCAGATCGAGATTCGCGAAGAGGCATGAGCGAGATTGGCTTCAGCGAATCCTGCCTCGAATGCACCGCCGCGTAGGCCGCGGCCAGCACGTCGGCCACTCCATACTGGATATCGCTCGCCGCTCAGAAAACAGCTTGTGCGCGGACGGCGTTGCAGACCACCCCGGTAAAAAATGAGGCGAAGATATTTTTCGCCGGGCGAGACGCTCAACACTCCGGGTGGCTGTCGCCAGAGAATTGATCGTTCGTGACTTGCGAATGCCGGTGATATGATGCCCGCGTTCGTTGGCTCTTAAATTTTTTGGCGGAGGCGCCCAGTGAAATTTCTTCGGTGGGCATGCGCGTTCGCGCTGACCATGGTTCTGCCTGCTCTTCTACCGGCCGCTCCGGCCGGCACATCCTCTCCGGTGGTGCACATCGCGACGGGCCGCGTTCGCGGCGTGGAGCGCGGCGGTTTGGCGATCTTCAAAGGCATTCCGTATGCCGCTCCTCCTGTGGGCCGGTTGCGCTGGCAGCCGCCGCAGCCGGTGAAGCCGTGGACCGGCGTGCGCGCGGCAACCGAATTCGGCCATGACTGCATGCAACTTCCGTTTCCCGGCGACGCCGCGCCGTTGCGCACCACGCCGAGCGAGGATTGCCTCTACGTGAATGTCTGGGCTCCGGCAAAACATGCGAGTAATTTGCCGGTGATGGTGTGGATTTACGGGGGAGGGTTCGTGAACGGCGGCAGCTCTCCGGCCGTTTACAGCGGCGCCAATTTTGCGCGCGACGGCATCGTGTTTGTCAGCTTCAACTACCGGCTCGGCCGTTTTGGATTTTTCGCTTTTCCAGAGTTGCTCAAGCAGGGTGGCTTGGTCGGCAATTACGCTTTCATGGACCAGATCGCCGCGCTCAAGTGGGTTCGGCAGAACATCAGCGCGTTTGGCGGCAATCCGCACGAGGTCACGATTTTTGGCGAATCGGCGGGAGGCATGTCGGTGAATCTGCTGATGACCTCGCCGCTCGCGCGCGGATTGTTCGAGCGCGCCATGGTCGAATCGGGCGGCGGCCGCGACAATCTGCTCGGCCCTCCGCCGCTCGATCATCCCGGGCCGCATGGCCAGCGGTCCGCGGTCGAGGATGGAGTCGCCTTCGCGCAAGCCATGGGAATCAAGGGCACGGATGCCGCGGCGCTCGAGACGCTGCGAAAGCTGCCCGCGGAGAAAATCGTGGACAACATCAATATGGCGTCTATGGGCGCGCAGCGCGACATCTATTCCGGGCCGATGGTGGACGGCAAGGTCATGGCCCACACTCCCGAAGCCGTTTATAAAGCGGGCGGGGAGGCGAAGGTTCCGGTCGTGATTGGAGCGAACTCGCTGGACATCGGATTTTCCAACGCGAAGACGATGGACGCGGTATTCAAGCCATTTGGCGCGCGCGAGGCGGAAGCGCGCAAGGTGTTTGATCCGGCCGGCCACGAAACGGT
>Ga0075272_1000127_pt1 | contig 17806 bp, 16 predicted proteins | sample SF_Rice_5C_0N_40_FD_69776 | JGI IMG/M metagenome (GOLD analysis project Ga0075272, IMG submission 69776) | Rice paddy soil microbial communities from Twitchell Island, California, USA - SF_Rice_5C_0N_404 | ecosystem: Environmental > Terrestrial > Soil > Paddy field/soil | place: USA: Twitchell... | reverse complement strand
CGCTGGAGGACCGCGGCGGGTCCTTCAGCGAGCGTTTCTACTCGTCCCTCGTTGATTACGGCCTGGACATTGGCATCCCTACGTCGTCCTCCTCCGCGGACACGCCAAAGTGAATGCGTTTCGATCGATTCGATTTCAGTGACGTTGCGAGACGAAAAAATACACGTGGCCGGTGATGGACCTTAGGTATTATTTCGTGGTCAGCCGGGCGTCCCTGCGGGAGCGCCTTGGGCGCCTCCTGACCCCGTGGGCCTCCTCGCGGCGCTGGGTGCGCTGCACCGACGAAGAGAATGGCGTCGCGGTGTTTTCGTACCCCGCCGACGATCCGACGGCGCCGGAGCTGGTGCTGCCGTGTGCCGCGTGGCTCGTGCTGGTCACTCTGGCCGTCGCGCGCCTCGTCGCGGCCGACGCCCCAGCGCGGCTGGTGATTGTGCCGATTTACAGTCTGGTGTCGTACGAGCTCGTCCTGGTGCTGATCCTCAAGCCGCTCAGCATGATCTTCATGAGACATATCTACTTCATGGACCTGCTCGCTTACACCGGCACCGGCGCCGTGTGGACGCTGCTCGCACATCTCCTGACGTTCAGCATGGCGACTCGTCCGGCGTTTGTAGTGTGGGTGTGGGCGATGCTGTCCGCTGCTTTGTTCGTCTTCCGGAGCGTGCGGGCATCCATGTGGGATGGCGTCCCCGAAGCCAGGGGCTGCCCCTGTCTGCCCTCGGTGGAAGCTCTGTTCCCCCTGCTTGTCGGGCTCTCGCAGCTGGTGATGGTGCCCTTGCTGGCGCCCGATACACTCGCGCCGTTGTCTCTGATGTGAACAAGAGAGCCTTCATTCCCGGCAGTGTCCTACTCTGGACAGCAGGAGACCATCCAGCAGACGGTCGGACGCCGCCGCGTCTCGGGCGCGTTCGGCAAGGTTGTCGCGCACCCGATCGAGCGCGCCGACTGCGCCCAGCAGCGCCGCCTCGTGGCGCGCAGCACCACGCTCACAGTCCGCACCACCCCGTCGACGCTGGCCTCACCAAGATTCATTCCCCGCAGGCAACCTCAATTTTTCTCTGTGCTCATTTTCGTCTGCGCGCGCAGACGCTTGGCCTTCAGGCGCAGCTGATCCAGCGTGGCTTCGTCGACGGCCTTGGTGTGCTCGCTGCGCGGACGGCCCACGGTGCCCCACGCCTCAGTCCATGCCATCCACGCGTGCCAGACAACGGCGGGGACGGTGCACTCGATACGGTCGATGATCCACGCCGAGCGCTTGCGCACCGCGTGCCACTTCGCCACGCCGAAGTAGCGGCCGCGGAAGGGACAGAGCTCGAATGGGCCTTCGGCCGCGCCCTCGCTCCACGCGCTGTGCAGCACGGGGTGGAACTCGATGGACTGACGGACGGCCGTGTCCGGGTGCGGCGAGACCTCTCGGGCACACAAGGCAGAGGCAGCCTCACCATCCGCGAGGTACAGCCGGCGGTACTTCCTGTGATACACAGTGACCTCAAAGACCACCGAGCCGTCATGCTGTCGCATGGCAGCGCACACCGCCCTCACCGCGTCCTTGGCGGCGATCTGGTTGCCGCTCATGTCGAGCGCCTCGACCTTGCCTTCCAAGAGGGCCGTCAAATCGTCCCCAACCTTGGCCTCGCCGTTCATATTTTTTATTAGATCCGGGTTTACCGGTAAACCCGGATCTATGATTTTTTGCACGAGAAACCTCAATTGTTCTGCGCCCAAAGCCTTCATTCGGCAACGCCCTGCGGCGCGGCGCCGAGGAGCTTCGCGCGCTCGTGCATCCTGTCGCGCAGGCGGTCGAGGGCGTCCGACGCGCCGATGAGGGCGCTCTCATACCCGCCGGCCTCGCCGTCCCACGCCACGAAGCGCAGCAGCGTGCTGATGCCTTGCAGCACCCCCTCGTCAGTCCTTTCGCCGTCTTCCATTCAGAATTTATTCCACAATGGCGCCCCGCGAGGCCGAAACGCCGGCCAAAAATGACCACTGCTCGTTGAGCCCACGCAGCTCGTCGGGCGAGAGCCCGCGGCGCACGGCCATAATCTGATCCTCGATGCGCTCAATGCGCTCGTCCTTCCTAGCGTCGTCGATGCTGAGGTACTCGATGGCGTCGCGCGCAGCCTGCAATAGTTCAATGACGCGGGCCTCCATCGCCGCTATTTAGACTGGGTTCGCATCGGGCGGTTCTATTTTCGACTGATATTTTTGCCCTATTTCTATTTTTGGCGAGTCGTATATTTCGGAGGATTCCGTCCTTATTTCTTAAAACGAGATGGCCACGGGTGCCCAGTTCGGCGTCGGAGGGCGCAACGCCGTCCTCGTGCGCGACCCGCACACCCGTACTGTGCATCTCACGGCCGTGAGCTCTCTTGGTCGCGAGCTTCGGAGCCATGAGTGGCAGAGGGCCGACGACGGCGCTTGGTCGCGCCCCTGCGCCTACGAGGTCTGGACCGGCACGGCGTGGACGCCGATCCGTCGCGTCATCTGCCGCGACTGGCCCGTGACGATGCCGGCGCACGTGATCCGCACGCGGACGGGCGAGGTCGTGCTCCCGGCCAATCAGGCGCTGTTGTGCGCCGACGGCACGCTGGTGCACAGCGGCGCGGGGCTCGTCGGGCTGGCGCTCATGCAGGGGCCGCACACGCCGCGCCATGCCTCCACGGGGCAGACCGCCGCGGGCGCGTGGATTCTCGGCCTCGTCCTCATGACTTGGCATCTCGTGGGCAGCGGAGAGGACTTCACCGTGCTGAAGCGTGCCTTCGGAAGATTCTGCACGGCCGTGCGCGAGGCCGTGCCGGAGTTCACCTTCCGGCGGGTGCAGGACGCGGACGAGGCCGCTCGGTGGAAGATCGTCGCACTGGCGGGCGGTTGCCACCTGGAGAACTTGCTTGCCGCCGCCATGGCCGATCCCTTGGATCCCTGCGTGCCGTCCTCGATCCTGTGCGGCTCGCGCGCGGTCCGGATCGCGTTCATTGCGGGCTTGGTCGGCAGTGGCCGTGACGCAAACATCAGCTCTACGGGAGACCACTTTGTCTTGACGAGCGGCACCTCCGTCATTCGGGCCGGCGTGGCGCTCGTTTTGCGCTCGCTTGGTTACGTGGTTGAGCTGTCGCCCGAGCGCGGCGTGATGACGGCGGCACGACGCGCAGGGCCCGAAGCGGAGGACGTCGTGGCCTCCGTGACCGCCGAGCGGCTCGTGTGCGCACTCGCGGCGTTCTCTCTGGAGACCGAGGCCGGACGTTTCCAAGTCGGCATCGGCTCGCTGATCGTGCCGGGGGAATTGGCGCCGGTGCCCGGCTATTTTTAGAATCCTAAAAATAGATTCTTGTCGTTGGGGCACTTCAGAAAAAATCATGGTGCGGGACGGTGATATCGCTGCGCCGGAGGACGATCCCCAGACCGATGTCGCCCTCGTCGATCGTGACTACACCGGCCTTCGACTGGCCACGCTCAAGCTTCCGCACATGGCCGGACTGCCGTTTGTGCGCGACTCCATCGGACTCGCGCGCCTCAAGCTCCGTCTCGACGGCTCGCTGGACGCTACCGTCGTAGGCAACGTCGCCAGCGTGCCCATCCTCGGTGGCTACAAGGATTGTCCGTGCTTCTACTTTTCAACGGAGCGCATGTACCGTCTCATCATTGTGGCCGGCATGATCTGCATACAATTCGATTCATCCTACGCGGCCGCCGATTGCTTGAACTCCTTCAGTTCGGCCTCGCCCCAGCGCGCCCCCAGCACCAGCGGCTGCGTCGCCGCCACCACGCGCCGATCGGGGTGCGTGCCCTGGTAGCGCTCGGCCGACGTCCGCACTGCGGCGGGCGCGCCGTACCCGCTGATCGCCGCGTCGTCCGCGCGGATCACGCCGACCTCCTCGTCGCCGGTGGGGATGACGAAGGCGTGCTGCGCGTCGATCGAGATCACGGGCCCCGCCGGCCGCGCCCCTGCTTGCACCAGCAGCTTGTTCACGCGGTTGCAGAACCAGTACGCCACCTTCATGTACACGAACTCGCCCACCACGTGGAACGTGCCGGTCAGCACGCTGAACAGCACCACCCGGTAGCGACTGCCCTCCTGCTGCCCGTAGAAGACGCGCCGCGAGCCCGTGGCCAGTGCCACCAGCAGGCTGTACAGACTCTCGCGCAGCGGGGCCGTCGCCACGCCCTCGCCCAGCAGCGCGCTCAGCCACGCCACGGCGTCATCGAGGCCCATGTCGGGGTTCGCGAACAGGTACAGTGCGCCCGCCACCAGCGCCGGCGCGGCCATGGTGTCCCGCTCCGAGAAGATCACGGCCCCGTCGCCCCTGTCCCAGCCGGCGGCAATCGTCTCGCAGTAGTCTAGCAGCACGGCCGCGGGGTAGCGCTTGGAGAACTCGCCCTCCTTCCAGTACATCGGCGGCTTGGTGTACAGCCGCTCGCGGCCGCGCGCCAGCGCCTTGCACTCGCCCACGCTCATGTCCACCAGCGTCGTGAACCGCGACTGCGCCAGCTCGTCCGCGTCCTCCACCGTCGGCGTGGCGCACAGTACAACGAGGCCGGCAAAATCCGACAGCTGCACGCAGTCCGGGCGCTCCAGCATGCGCTTGCGGCCGCCCTCGCCGGAGCTGGCGCCGAAGAACTGCGCCACGGCGCTCGGTGCAAGGTCGGCCTCCTTCAGCGCGCCCACCATGCCGGCCACGGCCGCGGCGGCCTCGCGCTCGCGCTTGCCGTCCTCGTCGTGCTTGAACGCGAAGGGCGAGAGCAGCCGCAGCAGGGTGACCGTCTGGCCGCCCATGGCGACGTTGACCAGTTTGTCGTTCACCTCGAGCCGCAGCTTGGTCGGGCGGAACGCGCGCCGCTTCGGGTCGAGGTTGGCGTTCACGTGGCCCACGAGCTGGGCGCGCGTTCCGGTGTCGAGCTCCGTCAGGTTCAGCAGGAGTGCGTTGGCCTCGGCACTCGTGGAGATGACCCACTTGAGCCGCTTCATGCACTGCATGACGCGGTACATGTACACGCCGAACACGCGCTCCACGGACTTTGGCGGCGTGGTGCTCCACTTGTCGCTGTTGAAGCGGTTGGCGCCCCACGCGCTGCCGGGGTAGTACGGCACGAACGCCGCCAGCGCGAGGTCGGCCTCCGGAACGCCGCGGCCGACGAGGTACGCGCCAAAGTTCATGGCCGCGCCGTTCGGGTCGAAGGCTCCCCGCCGCGCCTCCTCCTGCGTCGGCACGGCGACCACGACCAGCACACGCGAGCGCGAGACGTCGCCGTCCTTGAGGAAGGTGGTCGGGTACACCAATGACTTCCGCGAGCCCACCGGCACCACGGCCGTGTACAACGCGCCAAGGGACGCCTGCACCTCGGCGAGGCCCGCGCGGGCGGAGATGCTGCGCTCGCTGGCGGCGAACCGGTCGATGTGCCCGATGACCGTGCCGCACACGGTCTTCTCTGCCCACGCGTCGGCGTCGCAGTACACGCCCTTGCGCTCCGCGACGCCCGCCGCTACGGCGGGCTCGACATCGACGGCGCTCACAGTCTTCATTTATTTCGAGTGCTGCGGGCGCAACCCCGCTGGCCTGACAAACTGTGAAGATTGCTTCCCACCGGGCATAAGGCCGCGCGGCCGCCACGCGCGGCCAAATGCCACTCGAGATTCTCGCCGATCTCAAGAGGATCAATGAAAAGGTGGACAGGGCCATGACCTTCGCGCCGGAATTTGAGGGCCGCCTCAAGAAGTACCAAGACGCCGACGGCGCGGCGACGGGGGCGCACATCACGCAGGCGCTGCGCGAGACCATCACGCCCGAGGCCGTGAGCCGCTGGTTCAAGAAGGGGCTCATCGAGGACATCGAGAACACCGCGGTCAAGGGCATTGCGGGCGGCCCGGACTTCCTGCACAAGCTGGCGGTGTACCTCGACCGGCACTTTGAGATGTCCGCGGTGTTCCTGCGCACCGCGGAGGACACCGCCCAGCGCGTGATCTCCATCGCCCTCGGCGTGACCAAGGTCGTGGTCGGCACCGTCGGCAAGGTGAGCTTCGCCGTGATCCACGTGGTCGTGGCCGTGGCGCGCTTCATCTTCAAGCTGGCCGCCAAGATCATCTACCTGATCGTCCGGTACGGCCTGATCATCCCGATCACGAATCTCATTGGCGTGTCCGCCAAGCCGCTGCTGCTGCTGGGGCTCTCCGAGCCCTCCACCAAGAATGTCTACGGTCCTTCCAACGGAGCCGAGGTGCTGCGCAACATTCGCAGGATGCCCATCTACCGCTTCTCGTACAGGTTCGACCCCGCGCGGAACCAGTACTTGGGCCCGATGGCGCCCGACTTCCACGCGCTGTTCGGCGAGTTCCAAGCCAACCCGCACTTCATCGCCATTCCTGAGCGACAGGGCGTCCTCATGGCGGCCGTGCACGAGCTGGCCATGCGGGAGGCGATGCACACGCGCGAGATCGACGAGCTCAGGGAGCGGCTCAGCCGCGTGAATTGAGTTCATTCTTCGCGATCTTGGCGAGATGTTCGGCGAGCTCCTCCGTGGTCAAACACTGCACGACGGTCTCGCCCTCGGTCACATTGAGCGGCACGCTGACGCGCACCTCGCGGCTGAACCACTTCAGGCGGAATGTGCGCGCCGCGAACTGCACGCCGCCCGCGGTGACCAGCTGGACGTCGCGGTGCACTAACGGGACGGAGTATCCCTCGCGCACGATGCACTCGATGGCCGCGCTCACGCCGGCCACCATCAGCGCCTCGTTCTGCACCTCGACGCGGGCTTTTTGGACGGTCACGCGCGGGTCCTCAGGTTGCACACTCGGAGCGGCTCCCATATTACAGTGTGAACGGCAGCCAGTTCAGAAAAAATGCTAATTGTGGTATTGGCAATTTTGGCGGTGGCGTGCGACGCCACCATCGTTTCTGTGTACAACACGACGGAGTGCGGGGCCTCGGACCCGGTGGTCTGCCGCGTCGACGTCACGCCCGGCGCGTGCCTGCCGCGCATCACGCCGTTCACGACGTGCTACAACAAGGCCAACTGCTCGCTGTTCGCCGCGTGCACGGCCAGCGGCACGGCCACCGTGCCGGAGATCGCGGCGTGCCTAGGCTGCAACCTGACCACGGACTTCACCGGAAGCGTGATGCTCGGCCCCGGGGCCCTGATCACGTTCTTCCGGGACCCGACCTGCACGACGGTGTCGCTGCGCTACAACCCCAACTACAACGGTTGCTCGGACGTCGTGCTCGGCGGCCTGTGCGGCACGCAGTCGGCGGACGTCTCAGCGTTCGCCACGACGGCGGCCGCGGGCGCAATGGAAAGCGCCATGCTGTAAGGCCGCGGGCGTATTTATTTTCAATTGTATCAATGGAGAGCGTCTCCGTGTTATGGATCGTTGCGGCGGTCATCCTTGTGCCGATCGCGGCGTACCTGACGCTCTCGTGCCTGTTCATGTGGGTGGTGCGCGCCGTGTGGGCGCGCATCTGCATGGTGGCGCTGCTCGCCGCGGTGGCGTGGGTCGTGGCCGCCGTCGTGCTCCCGGAAATAAATGGCGGCCGGCGTTAGGCGCCGCGCCGACGTGTGTTGTGCACACCGCAATGGACGATCTGTGGCCGGGACTGGTGACGGCGGTGGACACCTTCGCCTTCCTACACGACCCGTCGATCGACGCCGACCACATGGTCAAGCTGTACATGCGCGCGGCGCAGGCGCAGCGCGAGATGCCGGAGGAGTTCCGCCCGCTCTTCGACGGCAGCGACACCAGCGCGGGCATCCAGTGGCGCACGCTGCTCGCCGCGGTCAAGGCCGTGGCCACCGACCCGATGGCCGAGCGCGCGCTGCGCACCATCAAGGAGACGCTCCAGAATGAGGTAAAGGCCGCCAAGGAGACCGTCGCCGACATGCAGGACATCGTGGCGCGCATGCTCGCGGAGCAGCGCGGCATCCCGCACGAGCAGGCCGCCGCGGCCGTCAAGGACACGCTGGCCTCGGACGGCGACTTTGCCATGGAGCGCCTGCGCACGATGCTGATGCCCGCCGGACTCGACGAGCTGGAGCAGAAGGTGCTGCGCGGCATGGCCGTCGTGCGCCAAAGCCTCAGCGGGCAAGGCCCTGGGCTGGCCAACCCGGCGGGGGAGCACGTCGGCCAAATGCTGGCACAGCGCAGGCTGAGCTACGACCAGAAGGTCGGCATGATCAGCGACGGCCTTCTTGCCGCCAACCGCGCGAGCCAGCTGTACCGCGAGCTCGGCTCCCCCCAAGCGTATTCGCGGTTCGTGCGCGTCGTGGACGACAACAGGCAGCGGCTGGAGAGCCCCGACGCCATCAACGACTTCGCGCGGACGCAGCTGGCCATCGGACGCATAGAGGATGCCGTCAGGGCGCTGGAGGACGCGCGCGTGCGCTCGCTGGCGCTGCCGGCGCCACAGGTCAACCCTGCGCGCCCCGGCTCGCGCCTCGACGAGCTTCGCAACCCGGGGTACTACCCGGCGCATCGCACGCCGGCGCCGCGCACGGACTATGGGCGGCAGGCCATGGTCGTCCCGCAGGGGTACGGGTACGGCGCCGCCAGCGAGCAACTGGGCGCGGTCGGGCTGCGCCGGCGCATGCCCGAGCGGTTCACTGTGGAGTGGTACCGCGCGCTGGAGGCCATGCGCAACGACGTCAACACGAGGATCGAGCAGGCGGCGCTCGCGTACAGCGACCGGCGCCGCGGCGACATGGTTGTGGTGGAGCGCGCCATGGTGAACCTCGCCGGCGTGGTTGCGTACAACCAGAATGATCCCTCGCTCGCCGGACGCGCCGCCGCGATCGAGCAGCAGCTGATCGCGCTCGGGGACACGCTGCCGTCGATCGCCGCACGGCCCGAGCCGGGCCCTTCGACTGCGTACTTGGAGGACTCGTGGTCGAGCGGCCGCCACGTCTCCAAACGCGAGATGCGCGCGCGGCCGACGCCGCTGGCGGCCGTCACGCGCGCACAGGCTATCGATCTCTACCGCCCGGGCTCGTTCAGCGACGGCGACCACGCCGTGCTGTTCAGCGGCAACTGGGACGGCCGCGTGGCCACCGGCGAGGAGAATACCAAGGCGGTCGGCGGCTTTCTTGGCGGCCTGGGCTGGTCGGAGTGGGGCCGCATGATCGGGAGCGTGAGCGACGTGTACGACGACCTCGTTCACCTCACCGGCGCGCCGCTGCCGAGGTGGGAGTTCAGCAAGCTCGACAAGCGCGACCGCTCGGTCGAGGCGGCCGTCGAGCACATGTTCCGTAAGGTCGGCGACCTGACCAGCGGCAGCGACGCCGACCGCGTGGCGTACTTTAGCGGGGTGCTGGCGCGCGCCACCGACCCGGCGAACGTCATTGACGTGGACACGCCCGAGGTAAACTCGACCATCCGCGCCGGCCTGCGCGCCGGAGTCGAGTATGTCTTCATGAGCGACCTCAAGAATGTCAAAGACATCGCGTCTGTGCCCTGCCTGAGCGCGGACTTCGCGGGCGTCGAGCAGGCCCAGCGCGACCGCGTGATCGCGTACCACACGGACATCCGCCTGCAAGACCACTACTTCATCGCGCGCACCGAGGATCGCTCCGACCGCATTTGGAAGTTCTTCCAGCTGTGCTTCGCCTCGACGTGGGGCGGCGGCGCGGGGCGCTACAGCTCCATCCGTCTGCCGGACTACTCGCGCTGGGCGTGGCCGTCGTTTCTGCCGCTGGAGATGCGGCGCGAAGGTTACACCGGGCTTTCGGCCTCTGCGGTACTCCTGATGCCGTCGTGGCAGCTTGGCCAGAACGTCCTGGGACGGGTGATCGATCTCATGCGCACGCGCATGGACACGTTCATCAGCGAGGCCACGAGCTACTACATCGGAGTGGCCGACGGTTACGTCGATGCGGGCTGGGCTGCGCGCACGCTGTACAACAACACCGGCACCATCGCTTTCGCCGCGCTGGGGCTCTCCAGCGCCGTGCTGCCGATCCGCGGCAGCAGCGTGCTCGCGGACGAGACCAGGAAGCTCGACGACCGCATCCGAACGATCGTCGGCCTGCAAGAGCGCGCCGCCTTCGCGGGAGATCGCGTCGCCGCGACGCATAAGCTGTTCGACTCCTCGCTGCGCGGCAACTCGGACCTGGTCGATCCTTACAAGGCCATTCTGGAGGCTTTCCACCAGCAGGACAGTCTGGCCGCCGGCCTCCTCTCCGTGCCGCTGGAAAAGATCGGCGAGGTGGCCAGGATCGGCGACGACACGGCGCGCGTGGCGGAGGAGCGCGGCGCTCCCGGCGCGGTGGTCAGTCTGATCCAGCATGTGTTCAACACGTCGCCCCAGCCGACCCTCGCGGACGTGCCGGAAGTCTCGTGGACGTCGCTCGACCCGCCGCAGAGCTTCGTCAGCGACGTGCAGAGACTGACGCAGGCACTCTTCCAAGGCGCGGTCGGCGTCCGCAACGACGTGCCTGTGCTGCGCGACGTGCCTGACGAGCAGCTGCAAGACGCGTCCGGCGCGCTGCTCCGACTGTTCCGCGGGGACCGCCCGCCCGCGGTGACGTACATGCAGTCCCTGATCGACGCCACGTACCAGACGCGCCGGCGCACGCCGCTGTTCCGCATGGCCCACGACCGCATCGGCCGCGTGGTGCGCGGCGTCGCCGGCCTAGGCGAAAGCGCCGTGGACGCCGCCATGAAGACGCTGGCTGCGCGCAAGGAGACGCTGACCAAGTTCAAGGGCAGGACGACGGCGCAGGGGCTGTCCGCCGCCCGCGCGTCGGCCATCGCGTCGGCCTCCGGCAACCCGCTGATGTGGCCCGCGCTGCCCGCGCTGTACCTTTCGCCCGACCCCAGCTCGGCGCGGTGGCAGTTCAGTAGCTCGGTCACGGCCGGCACGAGGTGGCTTCTTGGGCACATCTTCAACCTCTCCCCCGACAGCGCGGCGCTGTGGCTTGTGGACTGCGTGGGCGACCTAGTGAACCTGTATGCGCCCCTGCGCGAACTGCTGGACATGCTCGGGTACATCTCCGCGCTGGCCGGCGGGTCGCTGCCCATCGCGATGACGACCGTGATTGCGCAGTTCGACTGGTTCGCGAAGCTGTTCGCGCGCGCGCACAAGTACCTCACCAACATCCACATTTTCGACCTTACCGTGTACCGCCAGATCACCACGCTGCATAGCAGCGTGTACGTCAGCAAACGCGTCCCCGTCTCGTACTACTTGCAGTACTCCGCCGCAGGCCGGCTGATTTACAACACGCTGTGGAAGGGCGCCGGCCGGGCCTACCTCGCCGCGCAGTTCGCGTCGTGCATCTTCACCATCCTCGGCGTCGGCACGGCGGCGGGCATGATCGTGGCCGGGACGCTGACGCTGGGCGCCGCGCTCGGCGTGGGGTACGCGCTCTGGCACTGGCAGTTCGGGTGGAACATCTCCGAGTTCGTCGGGCGCGTGGCCATGCGCAACCCGTGGACGACGGCCGCCACGCTGGCCAACCTCCAGATGGGCATGCAGATTCCCGAGCTGATCCGCAGCCAATACGACACCTTCGAGGGCAAGATGACCACCGGGCAGTTCGAGAGGATCATCCGCAGCTGGAACACGTACGCCGACAAGATGGACGTGGTGGAGGCGCCCCCGAAGGGCTGGAAGTCCTACCTGTGGAACACGTCGCCCGGCCTCGCGTCGGGCTCGCAGGAGAACATCGACCGCATCGTGGAGGCCAGCCTCGAGATGAAGGGCGCAGCGAACATCGGGTCGGGCCGCCTGCGCCGCGCGTACGACACGGGCTTTGCCTCGCTGTTCACGCTGCTCGGCGACGACGCCGTGCCGGCGGACGGGCAGTACGCCGCGGTCGGCCAGTACATCCGCCGCCTCGAGTCGGTCAAGGACTTGCTGCTGGACAGCGGCGTCCACATGGAGCTGCGTGGCGAGGCGTTCATCGCGCCGGGGCCTGAATGAAGCGCCTTTATCGCGTCGTGTTGCCGTCCATTCGGCCCGTGCCCGCGTAGCGGTGGATCGTGCCGTGCGTGCGCGCCTGCGCGTGCTGCGCGTACACTTCAGCTTCGGCAAGGTCGGCGGGCACCTCCTCGCCCTGCTCGCGCATGCGCTGCGTCACATGCAGGATCGGCGCGGCCTCGTGGCCGAACCGCTCGGCAATAAACGCAAAGCGGCGCTCCGGCAGATCCACGCCCGGCGCCAGCATCCCTGTGTACTGCGCCGAGCGCCCGCGCGTGTACAGGATGGCCGAGTAAATGATGTCCTGCATGAACATGTACGCCACGAAGAAGGCGCGCAGCACGAGATCGATGAAGATGCCGATGGTCAGCAGCACGCCGCCGGCGAAGAACGTGGCCACGGCCACCTGCGCCACCGCGTACACGATGGACACGCTGAGCACGATCAGCGGCGAGTGCAGGACCAGACACACCGGGTCGCGCAGCTCGGCGGAGCCCTTCGGGTTCAGCGCGTCGTAATTTGGGTAGCGGAAAAACGACAGCAGCTCCGCCGACCACGACTGCAGCCACGAGGGGACAGTGCTGCCGCCGAGAAACGCGATCGCGTGCGTACCGACGTACGAGCTGGCGTACGAGAACACGTTCCAGTACAGCGTGATCTTGGCGACGTGCTTGCCCAGCCGCCCCACCACCGGGATGATGCCGAACGCCGCACCGAGCAGGCCGATCCACGGCAGCAAGCGCCCCACCGACGCCGCGCGCGTGATCTCCTTCAGGCCGGCATAGCCGTTGCGCACCCAGTTCCACACCATCACGATGACCCGCGGCTCCTGGTACGTCGTGATCCCGGTGATGTCGTAGCCTAGGTCGTAGCACCGCAGGTCGAACACGGCCGATAGATCGAGCTCCGGGATGTTGAAGCCCGTGTTCTGGCGCGGCCAACACAGCCTATGGCCGATGGGGGTGTTCGAGCCATCGACGCACGGCTTGGACTCGGTGCCGTAGCGCGTGCGCCACTCGTTGGAGTCGGACGGGTTGATCGAGCACAGGCACGGCGCCTCCCCGGGGTAGTCGAGCGGCGTGGTGCAGACGTCGTTGGGGTTGCACTCGAGGATGTGGTCAATCCACTCGATGAAGCTTTCGTTCGGGATGCCCGTGATCCGGTCCCAGCCGCAGTGCGGGGGCGACGCGAAGCTGAAGAACATGAGCACCTGCCGGACGTACTCAATGAGGACGTACTGCGCGTACGCCTCCCCTAGGTCGCCGAGGTCGGCTACGAACCCGAGGAAGTCGAAGCTGGCCCAGCCCGTCACGAACGACTCGTACACGCCGTCGGCGATCAGCGCGAGGATCGGCGTGAAGAAGTCCACACCGCCGGGCTTACCGTTCTGCATCCACGTGATCACGCCGTTCACGGCCACCTGACTGAAGATCGGGAAGATCACCAGCATGAGGATCGGGGCGATGAACACGAACACGGCCACGAGCAGCGGCAGCAAGCTCGCGCCGACTACCGTGAGGAACGTCAGCGTCAGCGCCAGCGCCCCCGTCCCGACTACCGCCAGCCCAATGACCACCACGAGGAACCGGCCCTCCGCGTGCGCGTCGTCCACCTGATAGAAGTCGCGCAGCAGCCGCGAGCTCGCCGCGCCGGAGCGCAGCCAGTCCGTGTCGCTGCGCATGGCGGCCGGCGCCCACCGCGCCGCGATTTCGCGCGCACGCGCTGGCGTGACCGTGGCGTTCGTGCGGGCCCCGCGCGCCCTCTCGAAGGTGCTGAGGTGATCCTCTAGCCACACCATGCCGCCGTCCAAGGCCTGCCGCACGTGCTCGCCGCGGCGTGCCAGCCGGTCGGCCAGCGCCGGCGACGACTTCGGAGCAAGCACGGTCATCAGTCCGAAGAAGGCCGTCGCCACCGCCCCCTCCGCGCGCTGAATCCGCGCCGCCTGCTCGGGCGCCATGCGCGCGCGCACGGACGCGCCCATGCGGCGCATGGCGCCCCGCACTTCCGTCATGGAGAACGGCAGCGCCTTCCGCATCGTGACCATGCGCTCTTCGCGCGTACGCTTGATCACTTGGCCATGGGCGTCGAAGCGGATGGCGCGCACGCTCGCCACATAGGCGTTCACGACGTCGCGCGCCGCGCCCAGCACCGTAGCGGCATCGTCGACGCACGACTGGTCGCACCGTGCCGCCACCGTGGCGATGGCCTCTTCGAGCCCGTCCTCAGTGCCGAGCGTGCGCACGAGGCCGCCCAGCATCTTCGTGGCGATGGCGTCGGCCACGACGGTCGGGCGGCCCGTCGCGTAGAATTCCGTGAGCCGCTCGCGTGCCGTGGGGGCGCGCTGGCGCGCTTTCGGGGCCTTAGCCGCGACGCGCTCCGCCGCGCGGCGGAGGACGGAGGGATCGAGAGGCACCACCGCGGCCAACATGTGCTCGAACGCGTGCGGGTCGGCGAAGGTCTGGTTCGAGAAGGTCTGCATCGAAGTCAGCCCCGAAGTCGGGCGCTGCGCGCCGCGGTGCGGCACGTAGCGGAAGAAGCTGAAGATCGACGACAGACTGTCGATGAAGTCCTGAATGGAGCTGGCGATGCCGTTGATCTCGTCGATGATCGAGTTCAGGGTGTCGATGAACCCGAAAATGGCAGACACGATAGCTTGCAGGTACGAGATCAGGCTTTCCGCGAAATTGATCAGCGTGATGATCGTGTCCAGCAGGTTCGTCAAGAACGGGATGTCGATGCACTCCTCGAAGAGCGTGATGACGTCCTCGAACGAGGAGACGCTCAGGTCAAGCACCTTGCCGCACACACAGCCGAGCACGGCCAGCGCGACGTCGTTGGGCACGTCGTCGATGCTGCTGTACACCCACGGGCAGAGGCACGGAAAGATGCTCTGCGGCAGGTTGTCCAACGGGTGGTAGCACCCCAGCGGATCGATCACGTCGAGCAGCTTTTCAACGAGAACCTGCGCGATGACGACGACGAACTCGACATTGCCAGAGCCCAAGTCCTCGATCGCAAGGATCACGTACGACAGGATGGTCAGCACAAAGTCCGCGAAGATGGCGAACAGGTCGCTGACCCAGTCCATGATCTCGCCGCCCACCTGACAGAGGAAGTCCATGATTTGCCCGATGGTCAGCCTCTCGCCCACCAGCCCGGCCGCCTCGGCGCGCCGGACGAAACTGCGCGCGCGGGCGCCGAGTGGGCCGGTCCCGTCGCGGTCCGCGAAGTGCGCGTCCGCGAGGCCCCACGCGTACAGCACGTCCCTGCGCATCTGGCGCTCGCGGCCCTCCTCGCTGACGCGCAGCGCCCAGTCGAACAGGTCGATGCCGAAACCGTCGTTGGCGATGATGGCCACCATGGTCTCGAGGAAGTCGATGGTATCGTTCAGCCAGATGGGGAACCACCGGAAGCAGAACAGAGCTTGGTTGACGGGCTCGGCGAAGATGGTATTCCAAATGGTCGTGAAGAAGTCCAGCAGCGTCTGTCCCGCGTCGAGGAAGTTGTTCTGGCTGGCCACCGCGGGCAGCGCGAGGAAGGACATGGCCGCCAAGAACAACAGCAGCAGTGTGAATACGCGCGTCGTGAACGCAAGGATGGCCACGGTCTTCATGGCGACCCAGCCGATCCACAGCGCGTACACGAGGACGACCCACCCGGTAAGCGCTGTGTACCATACCACGTTCCAGTACGACACGCCCCCGCTGGTGCCGAGCAGCCGCTCCGACGCGGTAGCGAGCGGCGGAGTCACAAACATGGTTACCGCGCATGCAGGCGGGCGTCTTCAGATATACCGAGGCGCATCTTTTTTTATAGGTGCACGGCCTCCCGCCGCCGGCCGGCCTCACGCGCCCGCACGCACCGCTCGACCTCGATGCCCAGCAGGAACGACGTGATGCCGGAGCCGAAAAGGACGACCAAGCCGAGAAAGACTACGATGCCGCACAGCGACGTCTGGTCGTCGCCGACGTCGGCCATCGGGCAGCCACCCAGCAGCGTTGGCACCAGCCACAGCTCACCCGTCGGCCCGTACAGCATGCAATCGTAGCAGGCCCCGCAGCTCCGGCACGCCGGCCGCGTGTATCTCCATCCGTGGACGATGAACGCGAGCCCAACCACGACGAGGTAAATGAGCCCGCTGCACGTGAGCACTAGCGCGCCGGCCATGAGCCACGCTGGCGCTACGAGGTTCCCGTTCTCGTCCTGAAGCCCGGAATCCCCGTTCGTGGCCTCCACGCTGGCATACATGCCGATCCACACCCAGACGAGGGCCACGCACTGTACGCCCCACGCAGCCGCGGCGAGCACGTACGCCAGCCGCCACCGCATTTCGCACTGGTGCCGCTACCGAGCACGGCTTGTAGCGCGCGGGCCCAGAAAAATGAATCTCTCATGCGGTCGCAAAGCCCTCGGCGTGGACGCCGTGCTGCGCTACGCGAACCGGGCCCTCATGAAATGACGGCACCTAGGCCATAAAATTCTGCTTGATTGCATTCAGGAGCCCGGCGCCATTGCGCGCGCAGGTGTGCAATGCCATGGCCGTTGTGGTCATGACGACGCTCATCACGAGGCCGGAGCACGCGGCGTGCGCCTCCTTGAACGAGATCAGCTCCCCGGCCATCGACTGGCTGAACGCCATGCGCATAACCTGCACGGCGACCAGCGCACTTGAAATGTTGATGAGCGCGTACACCGTCCAGTGAAGCTGCCACCACCCTAGCCCCGCGCCGACCGCCGCGGCCACTACCATGAGGATGGCGAACCGGCGCCTGCGCTCGGCGCGCCGTCGCATCGCAATCAAGTGCAACCCGTACGCATCCATTTGTTTAGTTTGACGGCCGCGGCAGCCGCTTCGACTGCACCGAGCGCGCGAACCACGAGACCAGCGGCCACCTCCTGGGCGCCAGCCAGCCCATCGTCCACCGCTCAGCGAGCACGGCGCGCTGGCTATCGGCGTCTAGCAATTGCATGAACGTTGCACCGAACCCGAAGAGCGCGCCGGAGAGGTAGACCACGACGCGGGGCGACCGGCGCGTGGCCTCGGGCCAACCCGCCACGATGCGCACGTACCGGAAGGCGAACAGGAAGAGCACGCCGAGGAAGCCCGAGGCCACGAGCGTGCGCTGGCCACCGAGCGAGCCGAGCCCGGCCATGAGGAACGACAGCAGCAGCGCGCCGTGCTCGAACGTCACCGCCGTGTGCTCCACGATGGCGCCGATGGCCACCACGACGGCAGCAAGGGGCCACACGGCCGCGACGATGATCGAGGCGATGGGCCCGCCCACGAGCAGGAGCACGCCGACGGCGGCCTCGCTGCGCATCTTGACGTACCCGACGCGCGCCGTGGAGAACGTGCACCACGCCAGCACCCACACGGCCACGGCGACGTACACAGCCGAGAACTGCTCCGGCAGCCGGAACATGACGTACTCTGACATCACCCTTTATTGGAAATTGTTCCCTCATTTGCAATGAACCTGAAATTTGCAACGAAACCTGAAATTGAAGACTCAAGTTACACTTAATTTTTTCGAAGTGTGAACGTTTTTCAGAAACACGAAAACTTTTTTTACTATGGCGTTTCACTTCTTTTTTTCGAACCGTGAACGTTTTTCAGAAACACGAAAACTTTTTGAGCCGGTCATTGCCGATTTTTATTTTCGGGCAACCTCGCGGGTTTTTCCGGGACACCGCGGTCGCGATGCCGCAGCCGACGAAAATTGTCGTGGACTGCAGAGCGTCGGGATCGGGCGCGGCCAGGAGTTTCTCCGGGGCACTTTTTTCTAAAAATACTTTTCGAAGCCAAAAATGTTGCTTTTGTGCGGTTGATTGTGGAGTCACTCATTAAAACCTAATAAGCAACATCTCGGGGCCATCGGAGTTATTTTTGGAAAAATGTGTCC
>Ga0075272_1000126_pt1 | contig 17831 bp, 14 predicted proteins | sample SF_Rice_5C_0N_40_FD_69776 | JGI IMG/M metagenome (GOLD analysis project Ga0075272, IMG submission 69776) | Rice paddy soil microbial communities from Twitchell Island, California, USA - SF_Rice_5C_0N_404 | ecosystem: Environmental > Terrestrial > Soil > Paddy field/soil | place: USA: Twitchell... | reverse complement strand
CCGATCACCTCCGGCGAGCTGTTCACGCCGATCCCCTCGGCGCGGGGAGCGAGCCCGACGAGAACCACCGCCGCCATCGCGGCGAGCAGAACGGAAACCGTCTTACACGTCTTCATCGTTGGTTCCTCTTCTCGCGGTAGCCGCGATCCACGGAGCCGTTGCGCCGGGTCACCGCCCGCGATCGCCCGTCCGCCGAAGGCTCCCTCTTCTCGCTACGGCGCAAAGTGGAGCGGCGCGGCGGCGCTGTCGAGACGGAACGCCGGGCCGCCCGCGGCCCCCACGTTGCCGAACGTCCCAGCCGGAAGCTCCCGGACGACCGCCACCCACGCCTGCTCCGCCGCCGGATCGGTCAGACCGGCCGCCTGCGGCGTCACCGTCGTGTTCAGGTTCAGGTACATCCATCCCGACGTGTACGGCACCGGGAACTGCCCCACCCCGACCCGCACTTTCTGCGCCGCCGCCGGGAAGGCGGCCCCGCTGACCGTCGGCGACGTCGGCTGGGACGCCCGCACGGTCGCGTGCTCCTGCTCGTCGAAGAGCACCAGGCCCTCGCGTCCGAGCGGATACCAGTCCGGCAGCGTTCCGCACGTGAAGAACTGCTGAGCGACTTTCGGGTCCCGCCACACCACCGCGTCCGTCGCGCCCTTGATGTAGCGCGCCGCGAAGTTCGTCGCGAGCGGCTCGCGATTGTCGGCGGCGCTCCACGGGACCGAATCGAGTCTCCCGTAGAAAGTATAGTTGCCCGCCGTCGTCGTCAGCGGGTCGGTCGGCGATGCCTTGATCGGGACCATCGGCGCTCCGTGACCGCCGTTGCCGTTCGCACCGCTGTTCACGTACACGTACTCGCCCCAGAGCACGTCCTGGTCCGTCGCGTCACCCGATCCCCCCGGACCGAAATACCCGATATCGCCCGGGAAACGAAGCGTGCAGTTGTTGACGGTGTCGACCGTGATGAAGCCCCGAGCGAGGCCCGGCGAGAACGTCGCGCCGCACTTTCCGTTGAAGCTCGAGAGCTGCCCCGTCAGCGCGGCGCGCATGTAGTCCACGTAGAACTGCGGCAGCTTCGTGAAGGGAAGCGCGCCCGTGCAGCTCGCAAAGTTGATGTCCTGCGAGAGCGGCCCCTTCGGGCTGATCTTGTCCTGCGGGTCCTGCCCCGCGCTCGCGGTCGCCGGGAACGTTCCGTTGAGGATGTCGCGCATGTCGACGTGCTGCATGTCGTAGCCGGTCAGGTATACGTTCCACGCCAGCACGGGCACCGCCAGGTCCGACCAGATCGTCACGTGCGCCAGAATCGCCGTCGCGCTCGCGTTGTTGATCCAGAACCGCGTCGTCCGTCCGGAGGCATGTGCCAGATCGACTTCGAAATACGGAAGGAGCAGCGTCGACCCCGGTCGGGTCGAGACCGTGCCGATCACCTCCGGCGAGCTGTTCACGCCGATCCCCTCGGCACGGGGAGCGAGCCCGACGAGAACCGCCGTCGCGATCGCGAAGAACAGCGCCGAAACGGAATTTCGCGTCTTCATCTTTTTCCTCGCTCTCTCCCGCGTCACGGAATGAAGTGGACCGGCGTCGCCGCGCTGTCGAGCTGCGTCGCCGGGCCTCCCACGAGCCCGATCGGCCCGGCACTCCCCACCACCGACCGCATCGTCATCAGCCATGCCTGCGACGCGGCCGGGTCCGCCGGCGGATTGGATCCGGCGGCGATGACGGTGGTGTTCAAGTTGTAGTAGATCCACCCCGAGGTAAAGCTCACCGGGAAGGCCCCGATCGGAAGGACCCCGTTGACGGCCTGACCCTGGCCGACGAGGGTCATCTGCGCGGCGACCGGGAAGGGCACGAGCCCGGGGTTGGGGGGCTGCGGCGCGACCGGATAGGTCGTCGGCACCTCGGGATGCTCCTGCTGGTCGAAGATCACGATCCCTTCCTCTCCCAGTGGATACCACTCCGGCAGCGTGCCGCAGGTGAAAGGCTGCTGCGCGACCTTCGGATCGCGCCAGGCGATCGCCTCGGTGATCCCGCGGACGTATCGGGCCGCGAAATTCGTCGCGAGAGGCTGACGATTGTCGGAAGCGTTCCAGTCGACCAGCCGGCCGTAGAACGTGTAGCCGCCCGACGTCGAGGTCAGCGGATCGGTCGCGTTCGCCGGGATTGCGACGAGCGGCGCGCCCTGGATCGGCGCGTTCCCGTTGGCGTAGGCGAAATCGCCCCACAGGACGTTCTGATTCGTCGCGTCCCCCGTCCCGCCGGCGCCGAAGTACCCGGGATCTCCCGGGAGCCGAAGCGTGCAGTTGTTGACCGTGTCGATCGTGACGAACCCCCGTGCGGTCCCCGGCGACTCCCGCCCCGCGCACTTGCCACCCAGCATCGCGGAAGAGGCACCCGTGAGCGCCGCCTGGAGCGCGGCGACGTCGCCGGCGGAGAGCTGGGCCGGAGGCAGAGTGCCGGTGCAGCTCGCAAAGTTGATGTCCTGAGAGAGCGGCCCCTTCGGGCTGATTTGGTCAACGTTATCCTGGCCCGCGCTCGCCGTCTGCGGGAGGGCGCCCTGGAGGATGCCGCGCATGTTGATCGTCTCCCGGTCGTAACCGGTCAGGTAGACGTTGAACGCGAACACCGGCACGGCCATCTCCGACCAGATCGTCACATGCGCGAGAATCGCGGTGGCCGAGGCGTTGTTGATCCAGAAGCGCGTCAACCGCCCCGCCGGGTTTCCGAGATCCACTTCGAAGTACGGCAGGAGCAGCGTCGCCGCCGGCTCTTCCCGAACGGTTCCGATCGCGACCGGCTGCGCCTGCAGCCCGCGCGAGAGAAGACACACCGTCACCGCGATCGCGGCGAGCACCCACCGTTTTTTCTTGCTCATCTTTTCCCCTCTTTGCAGAGTCAACCGATGGAATTGTCGCGGTCTCGAGGCGAGATGTCAATGATTTGATTTCGTGTCATCGAGAAAGCTCGATATGAAAGGCGGCCACGCTCCCCTGCGACGGGCAGCGTCCGCCTCCCTCGTCCGGCTCGTCCGCGTAAGCCGCCACGATCTCGACGGTTCCGTCGCCGTCGAGGTCGGCGAGCCGTATCGCGCTCCCGCTGCACCCGGTCACCGGCACCGATATCGGCGTCCGCACGAGGGTCCCGCGCTCGTCGGAAAGGAACGCGAGCAATTTTCCGACAGTGGTCGAGGCGACGACGAGCACGGGCGAGCCGGCGCCGGCAATCGGAGCGGCGGCGACGGCCGCGATCTCTCCCTCGTCCCGGGCGAGCGGCTGTCGCTCCCACGTTCGTCCGCCGTCGCGCGAGAGGAACGCGTCGAGCCGCGGCACCCAGCGTTCCCCTTCGAGATAGCTGCCGCCGACGATCAGGTCATCGACGCCGTCGCGGTCGAGGTCCGCCGCCGCGATCGCCCGGAAATATCCCTCGGGCGGCAGGGAGTCCACGGTCCCGAGACGCCAGCCGCCCGACGCGCCGGCGAACTCGACCAGCTCCCGGCTCCCGAGGACGCCGCTCGCGATCGCGACGTCGAGCCTCCCGTCGCCGTCGAAATCGCCGACCGCGGCGGCCGACCCGAACGGGGCGTCGCGCCGCGGTGGCGGACGCCGAGCGGCCCACCGCCCCCCGCCGAGGTTCTCGTACACGACGATCCCCGACGACCCGCCGGAGCCAGCTCCGGCCATCGGAAGGACCGGTCCCTCCCCGATCGCGACGAGGTCGATCCGCCCGTCGGCGTTCCCGTCGAAGGCGCGGAGACAGCGCGACGAGAACTCGGGGAGCCGGTCCCTCCGCGGAGAGAAGTCCAGGCCTTCGCTGCCGCCGCGGAATCCCCCCTTCCCGTCGCCGAGCAGGGCGACGATCCCGCGGTAGTGCATCGCGAGCGCGATGTCGGCGATCCCGTCCCCGTCGAGGTCCGCGACCTGCGCGTCGCCGTAGTCGTACGGGAGCGGGGGGAACCGCGCCTCGCGCCAGCGCGTCCAGTTCCCCTTGCCGTCTCCGAGGAAGACGACCGGCGGCCCGGGGGACTTGCGCGCCGGCGGAAAAACGAGATCAGGATGGCCGTCGCCGTTGACGTCGCCGATCCCGAAGCCTTCGCGCCACTCCCCGCTGTGCGGAAGGCCGCGGCCGAAGTCCGAGAGGTGAAGCTCTCCGACGACGGCCGGCAGCGGTCCCGCCGGGGCCGGCGCCGGAAGAGTGGGCGGCGGCGGGGCGATCACCGCGCCCGGCTCGTAGAGACGGATGTAGTAGTGCCCCTCGTCCTCGCGGTCGACCTCGGCGATCGCGCCGATCACCGTCCGCACGTGCCTGTCGTCGATCCGCGAGGCCTCCGCCTTCGAGATCGCCTGCAGCCGGTAGCGGCGTCCGGAGGCATCGACGTACGTCCGGCCGGAGGAGACCGTCGGCGCCCCGGCCTTCGGTGGAGCGGCCGCGCAACCCGAGAGCAGGGCGACCGCAAGGAAATACACCGTCCGGCGAGGCAGCGCGCGCATCGCGCCGCATGATACTGCGCGCGGCCGGCCCTCCGGCGCGCGCGTCGATTGACAACCTCGGCGGGCGCCGCTAGCCTGCCGAGCCGTGCGCTTCGTCTTCTTTCCGGCTGCCCTGCTCTGCGCGGCCGCCGCCGCCGCGACGCCGCCGTCGGGCGCCCCGATCGCGGAGGCGACGCCGGCCCAGCGCGACCTCGGGTCCGTGCCGGCCGACGACGTGGTGACGACCGACTTCGCCGTCGCCAACCGCGGCGGCGCGCCCCTGACGCTCGAGGCGCTCTTGGCCCCGGGGACGCGGGTGACCGTCGAGCCCGGGACCGTTCCGCCGGGAGGGAGCGCCGTCGTGAAGATCGAGATCGGCACGGCCAACCGCGAGGGTGCGTCGACCGTCGCCGTCGAGCTCCGTACGAACGATCCTGCGCACGCGATCCTCCGTCTTCCCGTGTCGCTCAAGGTCCGGGCGGTCGTCCTCGCCGACCCCGGCTTCGCCCGGTACAACTTCGTCGAGGGGGGGCGCCCCGGGATCATCCGGGAGACGGTCTTCGCCGCCGACGACGCCTCGTTCCGGGTCCTCGGCGTCGATTCTCCCTACCCGTCTCTCTCGGCGCGATGGCGCCCGGCGGCGCCCACGGAGCGGCTCCCGGAACGGAGCGGCGCGCAGTGGGTGGTCGACCTCACGCTCTCGCCGTACGCGCCGGTCGGACCGCTCGCCGCCGAGGTCGTCGTGCGCGTCGACCATCCGAAGCAGCGGCAGGTGATGATCCCGGTGACCGGGTTCGTCCGGCCGATGCTCGCGGTCACGCCGCCCGAGGCGGACCTCGGAGACCTCGAGGCCGAGCCGGTGACGGCGCGGCTCCACGTCAAGAATTTCGGCGAGGATCCGGTAACCCTCTCGAGCGCGACCTGCGAGATCCCCGGGTCGACCGTCGAGATCCGCCCGATCGAGCCCGGACGCGTCTGGCAGGTGATCCTGCGCCTCCCCGCCGGCGCGCCCGGGTCGCTCGTGACGGGTTTTCTCCGGCTCGAGACGACGAGCTCCACTCAGCCGGAGATCGAAATCCCGGTGCGGGGCCGCTTCCGGGGGAAGTGATCGATGCTAGTCTGCGCGGCGTGACGATTCCGCTCTCGGTGATCGTTCCGACGCGCGACACCCGGGATCTGACGCTCGCCTGCCTGGCCTCGGTCGCCCGCTCCGAAGGGTCCGGAGCGTTCGAGCTGATCCTGGTCGACGACGGCGGACGGGACGGCACGGCCGAAGCGGCCGCCGGTGCGCACCCGGGCATCCGCACGATCGTCCGCGAGGAGCCGGGCGGATTCACGGTCGCGGCCAACGCGGGGCTCCGCGCCGCCGGCGGCGAGGTTCTCCTCCTCTTGAACAGCGACGCGCAAGTCGAGCCGGACGCCCCGGCGCGCCTCCTCGCCGCGTTTTCGGCCGATCCCCGTCTGGGCGCGGCGGGCGCCGAGCTCGTCGACCCCGACGGCGCCCCCCAGTGGAGCGCCGGACGCCGCCCGAGTTCGCTGTGGCTCTTCGCGCTCGCGAGCGGGCTGCCGCGCGCGCTCGGCCGGCTCCCCGGCTACCGCCGCGTCAAGCGGCCGGGCGTCCGCGGCGCCGCCGTGGACTGGGTGAGCGGCGCGGCGCTCGCGATCCGCCGGGCCGCCTGGGTCGACGCGGGACCTCTCGACGAACGGTTCGCCTTCTACTGCCAGGACCTCGAGTACGGCGAGCGGCTTCGCCGGCGCGGCTGGCGCGTCGCGCTGGTCGAGGGCGCGCGCGTGCGGCATCGCGGCGGCGCGACGATCGGCCGCCGCGGGATCCCTCTCCTCTGGGCGGACCTCGTCCGGTGGAGCGCGCTCGCGAACGGGCCGCGGGGCGCGCGATCGGCGGCCCGCGCGTTCGCGATCGGCGGCCGACTCCGCCTCGCGGCGCGTTCCCTCGCCGCGCCGTGGATCGCGGAGTCGCGGCGCGCCGCCTTTCGCGAGGAGACCGACGGGTACCGGGAGGCGCTGGCGGCGGTGCGCGGATGGGCGCGCTGAAGCGGCTCCTCCGGTACCGCGCTCTCGTCTGGTACCTCGCGCAGCGCGACCTCAAGGTGCGCTACCGGCGCTCCAGCATCGGGCTCCTCTGGTCGATGCTGCAGCCGCTCCTGATGATGCTCGTCTTCCGGACGATCTTCGGCGCGGCGTTCCGCTCGGACCTGCCCGACTACTCCGTGTACGCGCTCTCGGGGGTCCTCATCTGGAATTTCTTCCAGCAGAGCGTCGTGAGCTCGATGCACACGCTGCGGGGCAACGCCTCGGTCCTCCAGAAGATGCCCCTCCCGAGGGAGGTCTTTCCGGTCGCGACCGTCGTCTCGGGACTGGTCAACCTCGCGCTCGCGCTCGTCCCGCTCCTCGGGATCCTCGTCGCGACGCGGCATCCGATCCGGCCGTCGATCCTCTTCCTTCCCGTCGCGGCGGCGATCGCGGCCGCGTTCACGCTCGGACTCGGGCTGCTCCTCTCCCCGCTCGCGATCTTCTTCACGGACGTCGTGGAGATCGTCGGCGTGCTGCTGACCGTGCTGCTGTATCTCACGCCGATCTTCTATCCGGCCTCGATCGTTCCGCCGCGGTTCCGCTGGCTCCTGCGGTGGAACCCGGTGCGGCTGATCCTCGACGCGTTCCGGCAGCCGATCTACGCCGGCGCCGTGCCTCCGGCTTCGTCGATCGCCGCCGCCGCGCTCGTCGCGCTGATCTTCCTCGCCGCCGGGTGGGCGGCGTTCCGGCGAATGAGCGACCGGATTCCGTTCTACCTATGACCGCCGGTCCCGCCGTCCTCCTCGAGGGAGTCTCGCTCTGCTACCGGCTGGCCAAGCAGCGCCCGCGGTCGCTGAAGGAATACGCCCTCCACTGGATCCGCGGACAGCTCGTCTACGAGAAGCTCTGGGCGCTCCGCGACGTCGACCTCTCGATCGCCCCCGGCGAGAGCGTGGGCGTCGTCGGACGAAACGGCGCCGGGAAGAGCACGCTGCTGCGCGTGATCTCGGGCGTGCTCAAGGCGACGCGGGGACGCGTTCTCACGCGCGGCCGCATGGCCCCGATCCTCGAGCTCGGCACCGGCTTCGACCCCGAGCTGACGGGTCTCGAGAACATCCGGCTCTTCGCCCTGTTCCTCGGCCGGACCCATCGAGAGATCGACGCCGCGATGGCGGAGATCGTCGAGTTCAGCGGTCTGGGCGACTTCGTCCGCTCCCCCGTCCGGAGCTTCTCGGCCGGGATGCTCGCCCGTCTCGGCTTCGCGGTCGTGGCCGCGTGGACGCCCGACCTCCTGATCGTCGACGAGGCGCTCGCGGTCGGCGACGCGGCGTTCCTCGCGCGCTGCCGCGGCCGGCTCGCGGAGTTCCGCCGGGCGGGCACGACGATCCTCCTCGTCTCGCACCAGCCGGAGCTGATCCGCGGCAGCTGCGGGCGCTGCCTTCGCATCGAGGCGGGGCGCATCGCCGCGGACGGCGAGCCCGAGGCGGTCCTCGCGCGCTATGCCGAGGAGCGCCGGTCCTCGGTCGACGCCGGAACGTGACCGCGGCCGGCCGCCTCGGCGGCGATCGCGCGGAGGCGCGCCGCGACCGCGGCGGGATCGTGAAAGCGCGCGAGGTCCCGCCGGCCGAAATCAGTCAGGCGCCGGATCGAGTCCGGACGCCCGACGAGACTCTCGAGAGCGGCGACGAACTCGCCCGCGTCGGCCGCGAGAAGCGTTCCCTCCGTCGACTCGAGCCCGGCCGCGGCCGCGGGGGTCGCGACGACCGGCGCGCCGCGCGCCCACGCTTCGAGGATCTTCATCCGCACGCCGGAAGCCGCGCGAAGCGCGACGACGAAGATGCTCCCCGGCGCGAAGGCGTCGCGGCTGTCGGCCGGGGCCTCGTGACCCGAGACGCCCGGAGGGAGCGCTTCGGAAGGGCGAAGCCCGAAGAGATGGAGACGGGCGCCGTCCCACCGCGCCCGAACGGACGGCCAGACCTCGCGCAGGAACCATTCGACGCCGTCGTCGTTGGCCCACCAGCCGCGGCTCGCGAGCATCGCGAGCGCGGGGTTTCCGTCGAGCGCCTCCTCCGCGGGAGGAAGGGAGGCGGGGAACGGCGCGGGGACCGCGGTCACGTGCGCGGAGCGGCCGGAGAGCGCGCGAAGCCGTCCGGCGTCCCGGGAAGTCAGCGCGGCGGTCGCCGCGCACCGTCGGACCGCCGCGCCCTCCCAGCGCTCGAGGCGACCGGCCTCGAACCGGAAGAAGCGGGACGCGGCGGGGCCGGCCAGCGCGGCGCGGGAGCTCCAGAGGTCGCTCTCGACGTTCTGAGCGCGAAGGATGACGGGAATCGCCGCCGCGAGAGCGGGGAGGCACGCGGGAAGCGCCTGGAGCTGCTCGGCGAAGACGACCTCCGTCGCCCCCTCGCGAATTGCCCGCTCCGCCTCGCGCGCGAGCGGCGGCCACGCGTGGCGGGCGACGGCGACCGGCAGCCGGAGCGCCGCCCAGGCGGCGGCCGCGCGCGAGGCCTCCCCGGGCACGCGCCGGAGCCGGATTCCCTCCGGGGCGGGAGAATCGCCGCGCCGGCCCGGGCACACCACGGTGAGATCGTCTCCCGCCGCCGCCAGCGCCTCGACGGTGTTCTTCAGAACGAGGCGGCCGCCGTCCGCCGGAGGCCACGGACACTTCGTCGCGACCCAGAGGATCCGCATCGCAACGAGTGTACCGTGCGGGTCGGCCCCCGATGATCTTCCGCCGCGCCCCGCTCGATTACGCTTCGGAGTCTCCCTCTCCGCCCGAGGAGCCGGCCGCGCCGATCGACCTCGTCATCCCCGTTCACGGCGCGGAGGACGCCTTCGCGCGATGCCTCGCGAGCGTGGCGCGCCACACGGACCTCCGGAGCCACCGGCTCACGGTCGTACGGGACGGGCCGGGGCAGAGCGCGGCCGAGGCGGCCGTCGGCGCGCTCGCGCGATCCGGCACGCCGGTTTCGGTCATCCGGCACCCGCGAACGCTCGGATACGTCGCGAGCGTGAACGCGGCGATCGCGCGAACCCGCGGCGACGTCGTCCTCTTGAACAGCGACACGGTCGTGACGGCGCGGTGGCTCGAGAAGCTTTCGGAGGCCGCCGCGTCGGCCGCGAGCGTCGCGACCGCCACGCCGTTCTCCAACGACGCCGCGCTCTGCTCGCTTCCCCGGCCCTTCGAAGCCAACGCGATCCCCTCCGGTTTCGACGCCGACGGCTTCGCCCGCGTCGTCGAGGAGCGTTCGGAGCGCCGCTACCCGCGAATTCCGACGGGGGTCGGCTTCTGCCTGTACGTGAAGCGCCGGGCCCTCGACGCGCTCGGCGCATTCGACGAGGCGTTTTCTCCGGGATACGGCGAGGAGAACGATTTCTGTTTCCGTGCGCTGAAGGCCGGATGGCGCCACGTCCTCGACGACGCGACGTTCGTCTATCACGCCGGCCACGGCAGCTTCGGTCCGGCGACGGCGCGGCGACGCCGGCGGGCGATGCGGATCCTCCGCGCGCGGCATCCCGAGTACGAGGCGACGATCGCGAGGTTCATGGCGGACGATCCGCTCGCGGGCGTCCGCGCGCGCGTCGTCGCCGCGATCGCGCCGCCTCCCCGCTCCGGCCCCGGCGGTCCCCGGGTCGTGCATCTCGTTCACGGCTGGCCGCCGTACGCTCCCGCGGGCACCGAGCAGTACGCGCGCGCGCTCGCGCTGCGGCAGGCCGCCGGCCGGCCGACCGCCGTGTTCGCGAGGATCTCCGATCCGGCGGCGAGAAGCGGCGAGGCGCGGGAGCTCCTCGACGGCGGCGTGCGCGTGCGCCTGGTCGTCAACGACTTCGCGCAGCGCGATCCACTCGCCCGGAACGCGATCCGGAACCGGGAGCTCGAGAAGGAGTTCGGCGCGTTCCTCGACGACGTCTCCCCCGCGCTCGTCCACGTCCATCACCTCTCGGGTCACGCGATCGGGCTCGTCCGCGAGATCCGGCGCCGGCGCATCCCGTGGGTCTTTCAGCTGCAGGACTGGTGGATGGCTTGCGCGCGCGCGAATCTCTGGCGCCCGGAGGGCCGCCTCTGCGCCGGTCCGGGGCTCCTCCGCTGCTCGCGCTGCCTTCCGCTGACCCGGGTCCCGCCCGCCGCCCTCTGGAATCCGGCGCTCCACGCCGTGCGCCGCCGCACCGCGCGCCGCGCGTTCTCGAAAGCGGATGCGATCGTCATGGGCTCGCGGTTCATCGAGGAGAGCTTCCGGGGCGGCGGGTGGATCGGACCGCGCGCGCGGACGCACGTCGTCGCGTACGGCGTTTCCGTCGGCGAGGCTCGCCGTCCCGCCGCGCGCCCCGGGCCGCCGCTTCGTTTTGGCCTGCTCGGCTCGGTTCTCCCGCACAAGGGCGTCCATGTCGCCGTGGAGGCCTTCCGCGAGATCTCCCCGGATCGCGCCCGCCTGGAGATCTGGGGGCCGGAGACGGCGTCTCCCGAATACGTCCGCGCGCTCCGCGCCCGCGCGAACGCGGCCGTCGAGTTCCACGGCTCCTTCCCCGAGGAGCGCAAGGAGAGCGTCCTGTCGCGCTTCGACGTCCTCGTCGCTCCCTCGCTCGGGCTCGAGAGCTACGGTCTCGCGGCGCGCGAAGCGCTGCGGCGGGGGATTCCCGTCATCGCGAGCCGCCGGGGCGCTCTCGCCGAGCTCTTCCCGGAAGGGCGCGAGCCGGCGGGCGCCCTCTTCGAGCCGGGGAACGCGGCGGAGCTCAGGGGCTGGGTGGAGCGGCTCGTCGACGATCCGGCCATGCTTCTCCGCTGGCGATCCGCGATCGCGCCCGTCAAGAGCATGGACGAGCACGCGCGGGAGATCGAAGCGATTTACCGGTCGGTGCTCGGCCGATGACCGACGTCGGGCGGCGGCTGCGGCTCGCGATATCGCTGCTCCGCGCCGAGGGACCCCGCGCCCTCCTCGGTCGCGCCGCCGACCGGCTCGAGGAGTGGAACGATCGCCGGCGCTTCCTCCCCGCCGGGGGAACCGTCGGTCCCGTTCCGATCGTGAATCTCCTCGGCACGGCGCCGGCGCCCCGCCTCGGGGGCGTCCAGACGCAGCTGCTGCGCCGGCTCGGCGGCGAAGCGAAGGTCCGGCCGGTCGCGCTGCTGTATCCGGAGGGGCCGGGCCTGCGCCTCGACGTCGAGAAGGACGGCCGCCGGCGCCGGGTCCGGGTTCCCGCGGGCAACCCGGGGCCGCGGCCGAATCTGCGCGACGACGCGTTCGAACGGGGCGTGCGGGAGCTGATGCGCCTTTCGGGCGCGTGCGCGATCCACGTCGAGAATCCCGCGGGGCTTCCCGCCGCGAGCCTCGCGCGCCTCGCGCAGTCGTGGCCGATGGTCGTTTCCGTCCATGATTTCTCGCCGATCTGCCCTCGCACCGACCTTCTCGAGCGTCCCGTCCTCGCTTTCTGCCGCTACTGCGACGACGCCGACCGCTGCGCCCGCTGCCTCGGATCGGCTCCGGCCTTCGTCGCCGGCCACCGCCGCGCGTCCCGCGCGCTGCTCGCCGCGGCGCGGGCGGCGATCTTCCCTTCGCGGTTCCTCCTCGCCGCTCTGGCCGAGCGCGTCCCGGGGCTCGATCCCGACAGGCTCCACGTGATCGCGCCCGATCCTCCGCCGCCGTCGCGGCGACGCGAGCCGACGCCCGCCGTCCGTCACGTCGCGTTCGTCGGCGCGGTGACTCCGCAAAAAGGCTCCCGCGTCTTCTCCGATCTCGTCCGCGCCCTCGCCCCCGGTTTCCCGGGAGTGCGATGGTCGGCGCTCGGCAAGGGGGACCCCGTCGAGCTCGCCCGTCTGCGCCGGCAGGGGGGGATCCGCGTCCGCGGCTACTATCGGGCCGGCGGACTCCCCGCCGTCCTGGAACGCGAAAGGGTGGATCTCGCGCTCGCGCTCTCGGTCACGCCCGAGTCCTACAACCTCGCCGTCGACGAGTGCCTCGCCGCGGGGGTGCCGGTCCTCGCGTTCGACCACGGAGCGGCCGCCGACCGGCTGCGCGCGCGCGGCGGATGGCTCGTCCCACCCGGGGAAGGCGCCGCCGGAGCGGCCGCGACGCTCGCCGGAATCCTCGTCGCCGGCGTCGCGGACCCGCCGCTCTCTCCGGACCGGGAGCCGCGCGGCGCCGCCGAGCGCCACATCGCGCTCTACCGGTCGCTCGGGCTGCTTTCCGGCGAAGAGCGCGCGACCGACGCGTAGATCCGCTCGAGGTCGGCGACCGAGCGCTCCCAGCCGTAGCGCTCCTCCACCCTCCTGCGGGCGCGGAGCGCGATCGCCTTCGCCTCGTCCGGGTCCCGGAGGAGGCGCGAGACGGCGGATGCGAACTCCGCGGCGTCGTCGGCGACGAGGAGCTCCCGCCCGGAGACGAAATCGAACGCCGAGGCCGCGAGCGAGGTCGCGACGACCGGAACGCCCGACGCCATCGCCTCGAGGATCTTCAGGAGCTGCCCCGACCCCGCGCGCATCGGCGCGACGGCGACGGTCGCGCCCGCGAGCGCGCCTTCGATCCGGTCGACGTCGCGCTCGATTCGCACGCCTTCCCCGCCGGCGAGCGCCCGGACGGCGGCCGCGGGGCGCGCGCCCGAAACGCGAAAGACGGCCGAGGGCACCTCGCGCCGGATCGACGGCAGGATCTCCCCCGCGAACCACGTGAGAGCGTCGACGTTCGGAAAGTAGCCGAGGTTCCCGGTGAAGACGACGGTCGCCGCCGCGCGCCCGTCCGGGACGAACGCGAACTGGCGAAGGTCGACGCCGTTCGGGTTGACGCTCAGGCGCGGGAAGTCGCCGATCGCCCGCCGGTCCACCGGGGACACGACCGTCACGTGCTCCCAGGTCGCCGCGATCTTCCGCTCGTAGCGGGCCATCGACTTCCATTCGGCGTACGCGGCCCACCGCGCGGGGCCGCGGTCGCGGCGGAAGCGGCGCTCCATGTTGAGCGACAGCGAGTCGACGAGATCCATCACCCTCGGGACTCCGACTCCCTCTTCACACACCGGCGCCATCCGCGCGAGCTGCACGTGGACGACGTCGGGCCGGCGGCGGCGGATCGTCTCTTCGAGGCGCCGGCGCAGCGCGGCTCCGGCGAAGACGCCGGCCTGAAGCGGAAGCCCCGAAAACGCGCCTCGCATCGCGCCCGCCGCCGCCGCCGCCGGGGGATGCCTCACCGGGACGATCTCCTCGCAAAACGGCGCGACGGCCTCCATCGCGTCCGGCGGCGCGTCCTCGGAGGACACGGCGAAGAGCGTGATCCGATTTCGCGCGCTCAGGAGACGGAGCTGGTGGAACGCGCGCACCTGGTGCCCTCGGCGCAGGGGAAACGGAAATCTCGGCGTGACGAAAAGGATGCGCACGGTCACTCCGGCCGCGGCGGAGGAGACTTCAGGCGTCCCTGCCGGAGCTCGCCCGCCAGCCGCGCGATCTCCCGTTCGAGCGCCTCCCGCGCGGCGTCGGGGAGCGGCGAGAGGACGGCGGGGCTGATCCAGGCCGCCCGCACGAGCGCGTCCTGTCCCTTTCGGAAATCCCGCGACAGCACGAACGCGCGTCCCATCTCGAAATCGACGTCGGCGCGCTCGCCGGCGGCCGAGGCGCGCCGCAGCGCCGCCAGCGCGCCCGGGAAGTCCCGTACATCGAGCCGCGCTTCGCCCTCGAGCAGCCAGGGCCTCCCGTCGCCCGGGAGCGCGGCGGCGGCCTCCCCGGCGGAGCGGTCGATCCACTCGACCACCCCGCGCGAGTCGGGCGAATGCGCCGGATCGGACCCGAGGAGGTCCGCGGCCGCGTGCATGCGCCACAGGAGCCTCTCCGCCCGGTAGCGGCGGATCTCCGGGACGGTCGCCGCGACGAGGACCAGCACGACGGCCGCGGCGCGCGCGATCATTCGCGCTCCTCTCCCCGGCCCGCGATGCGCCACGCGCGGCCGGCGGCGAGGAGGAGCGCAAGCGAGGACGCGGGCCTCTGCAGCGGAAACCAGGTGAGCGCGGAGACCGCGCCCGTGCACAGGACGGCGGCGAGGCCCGCCGCCGACGCCCGAAACTCGGGCGAGCCGCCGCGAGCTCGCCGAAGGACCGCGATCACGAGGAGCGTCGCCGCCGCGACCGCGGCGGCCGCGGCCGGGAGTCCCGCCTCCGCGGCCGCCTGGAGATAATCGCAGTGCGCCTCGACGTAGGCGCTCTCCTCGCGCGGGTTCACGAACCGCGCGCCGCGCCGGACTTCCGCCGCGAGGCGGTGGGGGACGAACTCCGCGCCGAACGTCCCGGGGCCCCAGCCGGACAGAGGCCGTTCGCGGATCATCTCGACGGCCGCCACCCATGGCCCCTCGCGGTAGCTCAGAAGCCGATTCCAGTCGCCCGCGCGGAGGTATGCGGCGGCCTCACGAACGCGGGCGCGCGCCGGCGGGTAGAGCGCGATCCCGGCCGCCGCGACCAGCACGGCCGCCGCGGCGGCCCGGAGCGCCGGCCGCCCGTGGAGACGGAATCCGACCAGGGCGGCGCCGGCCGCGACCGCCGCCGCCGACGTCAGATTCCGGTTGATCACGAGGACCGCCGCGATCGGAACGAGCGCCGCCGCGGCCAGCCGGCGATCGCCTCGCCGGCTCGAGCCGAGAACGACGGCCAACGCGCCCACGGCCGCGATCGACAGGACGATCGACAGGAGCCCTTCGTTGCCGAGCATCGCCCCCGTGCCGGACCGGCCGGGAACGCTCACGACGGGGAGAGGGAGCCGCCACCCGGCCGCCTCCGAGAGCGCGAGCAGCGCGCTCGCGACCGCCGCGGAGAAGAACCCGAACGCCGCGATCCGGAATCCCGGCGCGGCGAGGGAGGCGCCGACGGGAAGGGCGAGCGCGACGAGCAGGATCTCCCTCCAGGAATCGAGCGCCGGAGCCCGCCGGGGCGAAAGCACCGCCGAGAGGCCGGTCGCCGCCAGCGCGGCCAGCAGCAGACCTGCCGTCCATCGGGAGGCGGGTGAAAGGTCGCGCCAGCGCGAAGAGCCGCGCCGCGCCCTCCCGAACGCGAGGGCGGCCGCGAGCGCGCATCCGACCGTCGCGGCGAGACGTTTCGGCGCGTCGAAGGGAGATTCCGCCCGCACGTCGACGACGAGCGTCGCCGCGGCGAGCGTCGCGGCCATGACGATGGGAACGAGGAAATCCTGCCGCCGCGTCGCCGGAGCAGGAGGATGCGCCGGACGTCTCTTTCGGCGGTGCGACACGGCGCGCGATTATGGGTGATCGCCCGCGCAAAACAAAGAGCCGAACTGCCGCGAGAGAACCCGGAGAAGACGAAAAACGCCGGGAGGAGCAACTCCCGGCGCGGCCCTCGAAAGAGAGGATCGGGGCCTCGAAAGAGGCCCCGATCCGAACCGTTACGGCTGGTAGAGCTTCAGCTGGAAGGCGCGGGTGAGCATTTTCGCCATCTGGGCACGGTTGGAGAGCCCGTTCGGGTGGAACGTTCCGTCTTGGAAACCGTCCACGATCCCGAGCGACCAGACGTAGCCGACGAACCGGCAGATCGCCTGATTCGCGGAGACGTCCGGGAAGGGAACATTGGCGGTCGCGACGTTGCAGTCATACGTCCGCCCCGTCGTCGGACCCGTGTATGCCATCGGTACGTCCGTCTCTCCTCCCGGATAGAGCGGGGGCTGGGAGCGGGCGAGAAGCATCGCCGTCTGGGCGCGGCTGATCAGATTGTTCGGGCAGAACTGGGTCGTGGTGCAGCCGAGAACGATCTGGCGGCTCGCCAGGTAGTTGACGTGCTTGCAGAACGGGCTCGTGGCCGGAATGTCGGTAAACATCGACAGTCCGTCCACCGCGCTGCAGTTGTATCCCGTTCCGGTCGAGGGAATCTGGGTCTCGTCGCCCTGGAACATCGCTCGCGTGATGAAGATCGCAGCCTGCATTCGAGTCGTCGTTCCGGCCGGACCAAAGGTTCCGTCCCCATATCCGAGCGTGACTCCGTTGTGCAGGATCGTCTCGATGTCCTTGTAGAAGCCCGAGTTCACGACCACGTCGGAGAAGCTGCCGCCCATGTGGATGGTCCAGGTATGAAAGACTTCACCGGTGACCTCCTCCGTGACTTGCGCATCGATGTGGGTCTGCGGACGGGGGCCGGTGAGCGTCGCCGAGAGCTTGAAGCACGGCACGTTGCCATTGAAGCAGTCGTGCACGTCGTACTTCGCCAGGTTTCCGTATTCGGCGGCGCCCCGCATGATCGTATAGGTCTCACCCGCGGTGATTCCGCCGCGCGTGAACGACGACAGCGTGCCGGTGACGTGGTTCAGGTTGTCCGCCTCGTTCGACCAGCTCGGGTTGAGCAGGATCGTCTCGCCGAACTCGAAGATACCGTCGACGTCCGAATTCGTCTCCGCGTCGCTGCTGTCATCCGCGAAAAGGGCCGCGGGAACGAGCTGGCTCTTCCGGATCACGACCGCGAAGCCGATGTCCGCGGAAGAGTCGTCCTGCGAGTCGGTGACGTGGACGAAACCATTGTAGATTCTCTCGTGAATGAGAGGGTCCGGTCCCGGTCCCGCATAGTTGTGCGTGCCCTGTGTCTCGAAGATCTTTGGCCCGTTCGAGCTCACCGCCCCGGGCGAGGTGGCGGCCAGATCACTGTCGTCCCAGTAAATCGTCGCGGTGAAGTGTCCGGAGCCGCTGTGATCGGAAGTCCAGACCGCGAACGTGCCGTGCAGGTCGATGCCGGCGATTCCGTTGAGCGTGACGTGGGGAGCCGGAACGACCGTCGCGCGGGCCGCGAGCGCCGTCCCGAGAAGGAACAGAAGGGCAAAAAGAATTGTCGGCGCCGACCGGCGCCGGGTGGATGTCTCAACGTGCATGACGTCCTCCTCGTGTTGGGGACCGTTGCGACGGCGTGCTGGCCGGGGCGTCGATCCCGATTGTTCTGACGAGATTCACGGTAGAGGAAACGTCCGCCGGCCGCCTGATCTGAACGCTTCAAATCCGATGAGCGAAATGCCCGCGTTCGCCGATCGGCGCACGCGATACGAGCGATTCACTTCGATTCTCTCGGGCAACGGCGCGAACGGATCGATCGGGACGAACGCGCGCGGCGGCGACGCCGCCGCGCGCGCCCGGGTCAGAGCACGCCGAAGACCGGGTGGACGAACTGCGCGCTCGGATCGTTCGTGACGTTGTCGGTCGTCGCGCCGAACACGATCGCGCTTCCCGTCGACACGCTCACCTCGACGACGTCGTTGGCCGCGAGATCCATGCCGAACATCTGCTCGGCGTGGAACTGGTTGAAGTAGTTGGGCGGGAAGACGGACTGCGACGTCGCCTTCAGGTTCCCCGCCGAGTCCTCGAGCTGGAACGTGACGAAGGCTCCCGAGTCGAGCGT
>Ga0075272_1000125_pt1 | contig 17917 bp, 9 predicted proteins | sample SF_Rice_5C_0N_40_FD_69776 | JGI IMG/M metagenome (GOLD analysis project Ga0075272, IMG submission 69776) | Rice paddy soil microbial communities from Twitchell Island, California, USA - SF_Rice_5C_0N_404 | ecosystem: Environmental > Terrestrial > Soil > Paddy field/soil | place: USA: Twitchell... | reverse complement strand
AGCATAGCCGGACGCAACCCCCCGATCAATACAAAGTTCCCCCTGTGTCCAAATCCCTGGAAGGGGCCCAGCGGCACGTGTGGCGACGGTGCGGCAGCGCCGGGGCTCGTCGTGGATCGTCTCCCATGAGGGTTTCCCGCAACATCCGCTACTGGAGCGTTATATTCATTTCAAGCACGTGGGAGTCCGTCCCAGTTTGGCCAGTGACGCCTATCGCCGAGGTTCCGGTAAACGCGATATTCAGCGTCCCGCTCTGCGACGGCTCATGCTGCACATCGCCCAGGTATTTCGCACTTAACCCGCAAGTGCCCAGCAGCCCCGAAATCAGCGTTTGCGCCGTGCCATTCAGCACGCTTCCAGCGGTGCCCGAAGCGCACGTGTCGTTGAACAGCACGCTGCCCGTTGCAGACGATGAGTTCACCGTCGCGGTCAAGGTTACACCCGAGTTCGAGGGTACCTTCGTAGCGGGTGCTGAAATGGTCGTCGTGGTCGGAATTGGAGTGGCTGGTGGTGGACTCCCTCCTCCTCCCCCTCCTCCGCAGCCGATGGCCAGGCTCACAAGCCCCACGATCGCGCATCCGAAAGACATCCGGCGGAAGCGCCCTCGGCTCGGCAAGAGCAGCATAACCAAGGACGCAGCGATCAAGAACACAGCCAAGGACCACCATCCAATCGGGTCCATGGACGGCGGAGGTTCTCTGGGAATTCTCACCGGCACGGTGATCGCGCTTGTGCTACTGGATGGCGCCGTCGTGCTGATTGAGACCGTCGCTGTTGCCGCATTACTGTTGCTGAGCGTTACTGACGAGGGCGAGATGCTGCACGTTGCCCCCGCAAACGGGGCATTGCAACTCAGCGCGACGCTGGTAGTGTAATTTGTGGCCGGCGTGATCGTGACCGTAGCGGTGCCCGTTTGACCGGCCGTAATGCCCAGCGAGGATGAACTTGTGGAAACACTGAAGTCGGGTACGGTTACGGTCACCCAAACCGTATTGGTGGCTGCTGCATAGTTCGAATCGCCCGCAAAACTTGCCGAGACGGGCTCGCTTTGCTGGGGCGTAATCGTGACTGTAGCCTGCACCTCCCAGTTCCCGCTGGCATCGTGAGTCGTGTTGATCGTCACCGTGCCTGGAATCGGATTGCCGTTCGCGGTGAGGGTGATCGCACCAACAGGCTTGAGCGACGCATTGCTCGCGGGATTTGTGGTATCGAGCGTAGCTGTGATGGTCACGCTGGTATTCTGGCCGTAAATTACATTGTTTGGGTTCGCTGTGATGGTCAGCGTGTCAGCGTACACCGCAGTGAAGCTTACCTGGGCTGATGTGGAGCTCGCATAATTCGAATCGCCGGTGTACTGCGCGCTCAGCGTGTGTTGCCCGGACGGCGCAGACACCGTCGTTTGAATATAACCACTCAACGAGGCCCCGGCCGTGGCAGAGCCGGCCGACCCGTTCACCGTCACCGTTGACGTCAACTGCGTGTTCCCGTCGAATACCTTGTAGGTGCCCGTCGGCGCCACGCCCGAACTATTGGATGTGGTTTGCGTGTCCATCCAGAAAGGGCTCCCAATTACAACAGTCTGCGATTGTGTGCCCGTGATCTGCGTGCTTGTTGGGGCCGGAGTGACGCTGACGGCGTCCGTGGTGCTGCTCGCGTTGTAGCTGTTGTCCCCGCCGTAGTTCGCCGCCAGGCTGTGCGCGCCGCCCGTCAGCTGAATCGCCTGATACTCGGTATACCCAAGGCTGTTCAGTGCAAATTTCCCCGGGCCCAGCGCGCTTCCATTATCCGTGATGGCCACGCTGCCGGTAGGGCAGGGATACGCCACAACCTTCGTCGTGAAGTTGAAGCACGTCGTCCCGCTGCTGTTCGTCACATCTGAGCGCAGTATGTACGGCGACCCATACGTAAAACTCGTCGCGTTCGAGTTCGTGATGTTTCCCGTGGTCGGATCGAACGTCAGGATGGCCAGCGCAGTCTTGCTCGCTTCCGGGTTCACCGTCACGGTGACCGCATTCGAATCGCTGCCCTCATAAGTGGCATCGCCCGCATAGTGCGCCACCACGCTGTACGACGTCCCTCCCGGCAGCGTGCTGAACGTTCCCGAAGCGCTCCCGCTCGTCCCCAGCGTGAGTGCACCGAATGCCGTGCTGTTTCCGTTTTGCTTGGCCAGCAGCGCGACGTTCCCCGTGGGCATCGGCGAAATCGGCGTAACGGACACCGTCATCGATACAGCGCTGCCGTGCGTGATATTCACAGGACTCGGGCTATTCACTGTCAGCGAGGTGCTGGAGGGGGTGTTGCCGACCGTGTTCCAGACGTTCACCAGATTCGCTGCGTTCACAGACCCCAACCCTGTGGCCAAATCGTAGCCGGCCGCCGTCGCGTACCCGGACAGCACCCCGTACTGATCGGCAGAATTCGACACGGTGCAATTCGGCGTCCCTTTGAGGCAGGGCATGGCAATCGTCGAACCCGTGGGCGTATCGTAAAACACGCAGGTGCTCGCCGGATTTGCCGCCGCCGTGCACGTGCTCCCTGGTTTCGCCGCCAGCTTGTACAGAATGTAGTTCGCGTTACCCTCTGCCGCCCCCGTCTTCTGATCGACCAGCGCCATGATCCCGGCAAACGCGGGCGACGCTACAGAAGTTCCGCCCACGGCAAGAAAATTCGACGTGCTGCACGGCTGCCCACTCTGGGCGTCCCGCTCGCACAACATGTAGAAGTTCCCCAGGAAACCGTTGCTGGCGAACAAGGAAACGTCCGGCACATCGCGCTTGCTGTCATTCGGCACTCCCGTCCCCGCCTGCCACGATGGCTTCGCGTAGCCCCCGCTGCAGTTCGACGCCGCCGTGCCACTTGGTGTCGTGCACGCGCTTTTCCCCCCGCCGCCGCCGATAGTCAGAACGAACTGCGACAGTTGCGGATTGTTGCAGTTCGCTTCCGCGCCGCCGGTGAAACCCAGCTCCGCGAAAATGCTGTTCGTGCACGAATCGTTCCAGGTCGTCTCGGGCACGTAGCCCTTCACCGACGCCTGCGTAGTCGAATTATTCGTGTTGTTCCAGTAGGTCGCGCCATTGAAAAAATCGTTGAAGTCCGTGCCGCCCACGGCCACGTTGTACGGCGTCGACGCCAAGCCGTTCACCTCCACGCCGTACTGCGCCGCTTCCGGAGTCGATCCGGAGTAGAAATCGCAGCCTGCCGAGCCACTGTCTCCGCTGGAAACGAATACCGTAATCCCCTCCGCCGCGGCCTGCTTCCACAAATTGTTCATGAACTGATTCCCGGCGGTGCCCAGCCCCAGTTCGCATTCGCCGTAGCTCTCGCTCATCACCGGCGCGACGTCGTTGTCCACGATATACAGCGCGGAGAGATCGGCGCCGTCGCTGGCCTCGGTGGATTGCGAAACGACCAGGTTAATCTTCGCGGCTTTGGCCACCGCGCTGGACCATTCCACATCGATGTCCGCTTCTGTCTCATCGCCCGAAACGAGCCCGGGGTCGGGCCCGTCCAGAATCACCGTCGGCGGATTCGCCGGCAATCCGAACAAAGTCTGAAAATCGCTGATGTCCTGCAAGTTGATGTTCGTGCGCGCCACGATAGCGATGGACTCACCGCTGCCCGTGATCGGCGAACTCGCGTTCCACAAGGGCAATACGTTGTAAATCGTCGCAAAATCGTACGGGCTGATGGCGTAGCACATGATCGGCTGGCCCGTGTTCGGATCGGTGCCGCAGTTCAACGTGAAATTCGGCGCTGTCGCTCCCACCGTAGCCGGCCCGACCCGTTTCACCTCGCCCGTCTTCTTCGATTTCGCGAAAATGCCCAGCAGTTGGTACATCGGACGTCGCCGGAAGCTGTTCAGGCTCGCCACTCCCGCGACCACCGGGGCCAGCGCGCTGGGAATCTGCGGGTCGCTCGCATTCGCCCAATAATTCTTGCCGTTCACCGCGTACTTGTGAATCTCCGTGCGAAACGCGTTCTGCACCTGCCCCGCATTGCCCGAAAACTCGATCGCGCCGCGGCCGTTCGCCACGCGATCGACTTGGAATCCCTGCGATTCGAGCCACGTCACAATCGTTTGAATGTCCTGATCCGCGGGGCCAAACTGCTGCCCGAATTGCTGCGGCGTCAGCCATTGGTGGTAATTCGGCGAGGATTTGTCCTGCTGCTCATCGAGCAGCGAGTCGAGCGCCGCTTCCTGCTTCGGGCTGCGCTTCAGCACCAGCAGCATGCGGTTCAGTTGCAGACTTGCGGGCGCCGGGCCCCGGTCGAATTCCGGACGCGCCAGTGGATGGACGTTGCCTTTGAGGACGGTCACACTGCTTGGGTCAACGGGCCCCGTGATCCGCGCGGGAACGGGAGCCTGTTGCGCTGCGGCAAGCGCTGGAAAGAAAACGAATGCGATCAGGGCCCGCAGGATGATTCGAAACACCTCGCGTGCGGGCAGAAAAGCCATGCGGCTGGGTGACATGGGCCTTTGAGAAACCCCGAGTTTCGGTTTCCTGAAATATTGCCTCGCGAACCCAATGGCTCGCGAAGCCCGCGTTCCCGCCTTCAACCACCGGGCTGGCGCGTACGCCGCGCACAGTCCGAGACCTCGATAACGAACGAAAGCCACACCCTGCGAGAACGATCTGGCGGGGATTGTCCGCCTGCGGTGAGCAGGCGTCAAGTAATTTAGCAATACGTAACGCGCTGACTAACTGCGAACAACGAACGAACCCCGGCGCGAGACGCCAAGGGGCCGGCGAGGTGGTCGCGCCCGCCAGGCCGGTTTGACCAGCCGAGCCAGAAATCTACGAAGCCATCTGGCGCAGCACGTAGTGCAGGATGCCGCCGTTCTGGTAATACGCGACTTCGAATGGCGTATCGACGCGGACCACGGCGGAGATGTCGCGCGTCTTTCCGTTCGCCTCGCGCACGCGCACGCGCAGCGTCTTGCGCGGCTCGAATCCCTGCACGAGCCCTCCCACATCGAACGTTTCCAGGCCCGTGAGCCCCAGCGATTTCGCGCTTTCCCCGGGCATAAACTCAAGCGGCAAGACGCCCATGCCCACCAGGTTGCTCCGGTGGATGCGCTCGAAGCTCTCGGCAAGCACGGCACGCACACCCAGCAGAATCGTTCCCTTCGCCGCCCAGTCGCGCGATGACCCTGACCCGTATTCTTTTCCCGCAATCACAACCAGCGGCACGCCCTCCTCGCGATAGCGCATCGCCGCATCGTAAATCGTCATCTTTTCGCCGCTGGGCTGATGCGTTGTCCAGCCGCCCTCGGTCCCCGGCGCAAGCTGGTTGCGCAGACGGATGTTCGCGAACGTCCCGCGCATCATCACTTCGTGGTTTCCACGCCGCGCCCCGTAGGAGTTGAAATCCTTGGGCTGAACGCCGTGCGCGATCAAATATTTTCCTGCTGGCGAATCGGCGGCGATCGACCCGGCCGGCGAAATGTGGTCGGTGGTGATGCTGTCGCCCAGCAGCGCCAGCGCGCGCAGCCCGCGCAAATCCGCCAGCGGCGCCGGCTTTCGCGCCATGCCCTCGAAGTACGGCGGATTCTTGATGTAGGTCGATTTCCCGTCCCACGCGTACAGATCGCCTTCAGGAATGGGCAACGCGCGCCATTTCGCGTCCCCGCTGAAGACGTCCGCGTACTCCTTGCGGAACATCTCGCTCGTAACCGAGCTGCGCATCGCGTTTTCCACTTCCTGCGGCGTGGGCCACAGCTCCCGCAGATACACGGGCTGGCCGCTTTTGTCTTTCCCCAGCGGCTCGTTGACCATGTCGAAATCCATCCGCCCCGCTAGCGCGTAGGCCACCACCAGCGGCGGCGAGGCCAGATAATTCGCCCTGCACAGGGGGTTGATGCGCCCCTCAAAATTCCTGTTCCCGCTCAGCACCGACACGGCCACCAGATTGTTCTCCTTGATCGCCTTGCCGATCGTCTCCGGCAGCGGCCCGCTGTTCCCGATGCACGTCGTGCAGCCGTACGCCACCAGATGGAACCGCAGCGTTTCAAGATAAGGCCGCAGCCCGGCCTTCTCGATGTAGTCGGTCACCACGCGCGATCCCGGCGCGAAGCTCGTCTTCACCCACGGCTTCGTCGCCAGCCCGCGTTCCACCGCTTTTTTCGCCAACAGCCCCGCGCCCAGCATCAGCGACGGGTTCGAAGTGTTCGTGCAGCTCGTAATCGCGGCGATCACCACCGAGCCGTCGCTCAGATCGAAGCGGTCGCCGTTGTTCTGCACCTGCACGTGCTTCGGCTGTCCTTCCAGCGATTTCTCGAACGCGCTCTTCGCTTGCGTCAGCGGAACGCTGTCTTGCGGCCGCTTGGGTCCCGCGATGCTGGGCACCACGTTCCCCAGATCGAGTTCCAGTTTATCCGTGAAAATCGGGTCCGGAGTCTGGTCCGTGCGGAACAGACCCTGCTCCTTCGTGTACGCCTCCACCAGCTTGATGCGCTCTTCCGGGCGTCCCGTGAAGCGCAAGTACGCCAGCGTTTCCGCGTCGACGGGGAAGAAGCCCATCGTCGCTCCGTATTCGGGCGCCATGTTGCCCAGCGTCGCGCGGTCGGGCAGCGTGAGGCTCGACAGCCCGCTCCCGTAGAATTCCACGAATTTCCCGACCACGCCTTTTTGCCGCAGCATGCGCGTCACCGTCAGCACCAGATCGGTCGCGGTCGCTCCGGCCGGCAAACGCCCGTGCAGCTTGAAGCCCACCACCGCTGGAATCAGCATCGACAGCGGCTGCCCCAGCATGGCCGCTTCCGCTTCGATTCCGCCCACGCCCCAGCCAAACACGCCCAGCCCGTTCACCATCGTCGTGTGCGAGTCCGTCCCCACCAGCGAATCGGGAAACGCCAGCATCTCTCCATTTTCCTTTTCGCTGAACACCACGCGCGCCAGGTATTCCAGATTTACCTGGTGGCAGATTCCCGTGTCCGGCGGCACAACTTTGAAATTCCGAAAGCTTTGCTGGCCCCAGCGCAGGAAGGCGTACCGCTCGATGTTGCGCTGCATTTCCATTTCGGCGTTGAAGGCGAATACGTTTGCCGCCCCGAATTTGTCGACTTGCACGGAATGGTCGATCACCAGTTCCGCGGGCAGCAGTGGATTGATCTTCTTCGCATCGCCGCCCAGATGCCGCATCGCGTCGCGCATCGCGGCCAGGTCGACGACCGCCGGCACTCCCGTAAAATCCTGCAGCAGCACCCGCGCGGGCATGAACGAAATTTCGCGCCCGCCGTCGCCGGGGCTTGACGGGTCCCACGCCGCCAGCGCGCGGATGTCCTCGGCGTGCACGAAGCGGTTGTCTTCGTGCCGCAGCAAATTCTCCAGCAGCACCTTCAGTGAAAACGGCAGACGCGAAACTTCGCCGATTCCGGCCCGCTCCAGCGCGTCCAGCTTGAAAATGCCGAGCGTCTCGCCGCCCACCTGGATCGTTGCCTTAGCCCCGAACGTGTTCTTCGTCTCTCCGCTCATTCCCTCACCACTCCTCTGCGATCGTGCTCGTAAGCTTTAAACGGTGCCCTATGCGTTTCTATTCTTGGCTGCCCAAATCCGCGTCTGTCATTCTCGTTCTAGGCCCCAAAAACGCGCGCTTGTCATTCTGAGCCCGGCCTTGTCGGGCGAAGAATCTCTCTTCAGCCCGGCAGCCTTTCGCTTCGCCATCTGCAACAAGCCGTGAATGTTCGTCCGCTTATCCGTCGTTTAGGGGGTCGGAGCTTCAGCTCCGGCATTCAAACCGGCCTTCTTCCGGGGCTTCAGCCCCTGAAGCATATGCGGTCTGCCATTCTAAGCCCCACAAACCCGCGCCATTCTGAGCCCCGCGGTGCGGGGCGAAGAACGCCGGCAGCATCGCTGAACTACAATCACAGTATAGTCTCAATCTTAGTACAGGCAGGCGCCACCGTGGCGTGCGTGGGTGAGAAAAACGTCACGCCCGCGCGGGCAGGTGCCGGAATCCCGCCGATTCCAACTCCCGCCGCAGTTCCGGGATGGAGCGGAACCGAAACGCTGTCATGCCCACAGCGCGCGCCCCCGCCACGTTTTCCTCGCGATCGTCGATGAAAATCGTTTCCGACGCCCGCGTGCCTAGCCGTTCCAGGCAGCGCAGATAGAGCGCGGGATCGGGTTTGACCAACCGCACCTCCGAAGAAAAAATCTGTTCGTCGAATTCTTTCAGCCACGAAAACTTGGCGCGCACGTGCGCGATCATGTCCGGCTGCATGTTCGAGAGCAGCGCCGTCTTGTACCCCGCCGCGCGCAGCGACGCCAGCCAATCCATCATTTCCTGATTGGCCCGGCTCCACATCTCCTTGTCCCACTCCGCCAGAGCGTCAATCACATCCGGTGCCAGTTCGATGCCCGCCTTGCGCGCCACGCCCTCCCAGTATTGCGTTGTCGTCAAATCGCCGCGGTCATAGGCGTCGCGCGCGTGCGCGTACAACTCCGGAAACCGTTCCGGCGAGGTGCCCAGCGCGCGCGCCATCCGCGCAATCTCGTGTGGAAACGGCTGATGCGACAGCACAGCCCCGTAATCGACGATCACCGCCCGGTATCCGCCACCGTTAGCTTGTTTTTCCACTGGCCGCCTCTCATCTGCAAAGGCCCATCATAACGAAAGAATCCGCTCATTTGGACGGGAATCCGCCCCGTGACATAATTCTCTCGACGACCTGGTGGCCTGAGTCCGAGTTTCCGCGGCCCCGCTTCTGGGCCGCTTTGGAGTGCGGCAGCTTGCTGCCGCTTTGGCAGGATGCGCACGGCCGTTCGCCGCTGTTTTCATGTCAGGGCACGACTCATCGCACTGGCTAGCGAATTTACCCTGAGACGCCGTTCGCGGGTTGGCGTGTCATCCCGCTTGTCCTGAGCCTGGCTAAGGGAACCCGGTTCCGCGCTTTTTGCGGGAACACCCAGCAAGTGTCATCCCGAACCCGGTTCCGCGATTTTTGCGGGAACGGGGGTGAGGGATCTGCTTTTTGGGCACGGTCGCGCCAGTCAGCGCGCCCGGAACCAACCGGGACTTCGGCGCCTGAACTTCCGGATCGCGTCGCGCTTGCCGGTACGAACATGCAAACCGTCCTCATATCGACATACGAGATGGGCCGCCAGCCTTTTGGTTTGGCCTCGCCCGCGGCCTGGCTCCGCGCGGTCGGCGCGCAGGTGGCTTGCGTCGACGCGTCCCGCCAACCGCTTCCCGACGTCGCCGTTCGCGATGCCGATCTGATCGCCTTCTATGTCCCCATGCACACCGCCACGCGCCTCGCCATTTCTCTGCTGCCCGTCGTGCGCGAGATGAATCCGCGCGCGCGCATTTGTTTTTACGGCCTGTACGCGCCGGTCAACGAAGCCTACTTGCGCAGCCTCGGAGTCGATTACATCCTCGGCGGAGAATTCGAAAAGGGTCTCGCCGACATCGTTGCCTCCATCTCCTCGAAACCGGCCGATCGCAACTCGCCAGGCTGCGGCGACGCCGTTAGCTCCTGCAATCACGGCGCGCGACCGGAAGCAGCAATTTCCCTCGCTCGCCAGGAATTCCGCGTACCCGATCGCTCTGGACTTCCGCCGCTCGACCAATACGCCCGCTTGCTCCTGCCCAATGGCGACTCGCGCGTTGTCGGTTACACGGAGGCGAGCCGCGGCTGTAAGCATCTCTGCCGCCATTGCCCCATCGTCCCCGTTTACAACGGTGTCTTTCGCGTCGTCGATCGCGAAGTCGTTCTGGAAGATATCCGCCGCCAGGTTGCCGCCGGCGCGCAACACATCACCTTCGGCGATCCCGATTTCCTCAACGGCATCGGCCACGCCATTCCCCTGGTCGAAGCGCTGCATCGCGAGTTTCCGCACATCACCTACGACGCCACCATCAAGATCGAGCATCTCCTGAAGCACAGCGACTGCCTGCCGAAGCTGCGCGACACCGGCTGCCTGTTTGTGACCAGCGCCGTTGAATCCATCGACGATGCCGTGCTCGAGAAGCTGGCGAAGAATCACACGCGCGCGGATTTTCTGCGCGTCGTCGCGCGCTTCCGCGAAATCGGACTGACCCTCGCGCCCACTTTCGTCGCCTTCACCCCGTGGACCTCGCTCGAATCCTATTGCGAGCTGCTCGGAACGATTCGCGAGCAGAATCTGATCGACCACGTCGCGCCCATTCAACTCGCCATTCGCCTGCTCCTCCCGGCCGGCTCGCACCTGCTCGAATTGCCCGACATTCAGCAAATCGTCGAGCCCTTCGACCAGCAAAAGCTCGTCTACCCTTGGAAGCACCCGGACGCGCGCGTAGACGCGCTGTGCGAGCATTTGCAGGAGATCGTTCATTCGGGCGAGAAGATGAAATTGCCGCGCGCCGTAATCTTCCGGCGGATTGAAGAGGCGGCGCACCACGCGCTGGGCCATCGTGCTGCGAACGAAGCCGAAACGCCCTCGCGCACGATTCCGGTGCTGGCGTCCCGCGCCACCATCCCGTATCTCAACGAGCCCTGGTACTGTTGAGCGGAGCCAACCGGGGACCAGTTGGCCCCCATCGCCGATGCACAAAAAACCATGCGCCAAGCCGACACATTTGTCTGAAACGGGTGACCGGCAAGTTGGCTAAAGAGAAGCCGCTGCCGAATTGCGCAGCACTGGTCAATCTGCAAAATGACACAGCCTGAACCTAAGAAGCGTCTTCTCATCCTTGCCACAAAGCTGGGCTACCAGACTCGCGGCTTCGCGGAAGCGGCGGAGACGCTCGGAGTCGAGGTCATCTTCGGCACGGACCGCTGCCACCGCCTCGACGATCCCTGGGGCGATCGAGCGCTCGCGCTTCATTTTGAAAAGCCGCGCGAAGCCGCCGAGGAAATTGCTCGCGCGTTAAGTACCAATCCGCCCGGCGCTGTCCTCGCGCTCGGCGACCGCCCGACGCCCACTGCCGCCTGCGCGGCGCAGGCGTTCGGCATTCGCGGCAATCCGCCGCAAGCTGCGGAGAATTGCCGCAACAAGCTGCGCCAGCGCGAGGCGCTCGCGAGGGCAGCTCTACCGGTTCCTCCGTTCTTTTCCTTCGCCATCGGGGAAGAGCTGTCGGCGGTGGCCGCGCGCGCGAAATTTCCCTGCGTGATCAAGCCCACGCTGCTCGCCGCAAGCCAGGGCGTCATCCGCGCCAACAATCCCGCTGAATTTGAGTGGGCCGTGCGTAAAACTCGCGCCGTGCTCGACTCGCCTGAAGTCCAGGCGTTGCGCGAACCGGACGCCGATCGCTTGTTGGTGGAAAACTACATTCCCGGAAGAGAGGTTGCGCTGGAAGGACTGCTCGACGAACGAGCGCTGCGCACCCTGGCCATTTTCGACAAGCCCGATCCCCTCGAAGGTCCCTTCTTCGAGGAAACGATTTATGTCACGCCGTCGCGATTACCGGCGCAGACGCAAGCCGCGATCCGCGATTGCGCGCAGCGCAGCGTGGCCGCGCTCGGGCTGTTGACTGGCCCCGTGCATGCGGAGTTTCGCGTGAATGACGACGGTCCCTGGGTCGTCGAAATCTCCCCGCGCCCGATTGGCGGCCTTTGCTCTCGCGCGCTCCATTTCGGCGATCAGCGCATCTCGCTCGAAGAATTGCTGATTCGACATGCGCTCGCTCTTGGCGGCTGCGACGTCGAGCGCGAGCCCGACGCTTCCGCCGTGATGATGATTCCCGTTCCGCGCAGCGGCATCTTCGAAGGTGTGGACGGCCTCGAGGACGCCGAGAAAATTGCGGGCATCGGCGAAATTCGCATTACCGCGCGCCTCCACGACTACGTGGCCGCCTGGCCCGAAGGCTCCAGCTATCTCGGTTTCATCTTCGCGCGCGCAAAAACGCCCGCAGAAGCGGAGAACGCCCTGCGCGCCGCCCACGCGAAGCTGCAATTCAAATTCGCTCCACGCCTGCCCGTCGAGCATCCCGCCACGCGCAAAATCCGCGCCTAGCCCGAATCGCGTCCTAGTCTGCTGCGCTGGCGGCCACCTTTTGGCTGGTCGCCCGCGCCGACTGCACCAGCTCGAGCCCTTCCACCAAATCGCGCACCAGGTCTTCCGCGTTTTCGCAGCCGGGCGACAACCGAATCAGCGTGTCCGACAGCCCCAGCTCCGCCCGCGCTTCGGCGGGAATCGACGCGTGCGTCATCGTGGCTGGATGGCACACCAATGCCTTCACTCCGCCCAAACTTTCTCCCAGCGTGAAATATTTTCGCGATGAAACCAGCGCGACCACTTCCTCCATCGTTCCATCCAGCTCGAACGAAACCATCCCGCCGAAACCGCTCATCTGCCGCCGCGCGATTTCGTGCCCCGGATGATCCGGCAGGCCGGGGAAGTAGACGCGCCGCACCAGCGGATGTCCCTTCAACGCGTTCGCGATGGCCGCCGCGTTTTCCGCGTGCCGCTCCATGCGCAGCTCCATCGTCTTCAGGCCGCGCAGCGTCAGCCAACAATCGAACGGCGACGGCACGCCGCCCGTGGCGTTCTGCAGGAACTTGATGGGCTCGAACACGGCCGCTTCCTTCGCCAGCACCGCGCCCTGTATCGTGTCCGAATGCCCGGCCAGGTATTTCGTCACGCTGTGCACCACGATGTCCGCGCCCAGCTGGAATGGCTGCTGGAAGTAGGGCGTGGCGAAGGTGTTGTCCACCACCACCAGCGCGCCGCGCTCGTGCGCCAGCCGGCTCACCGCCTCAATGTCCGTGATCAGCAGCCGCGGGTTGGTCGGGCTCTCGATCCACACCAGCTTCGTGCGCGACGATATGGCCGCGTCGAGCGCCCGTTCGTCCGCCGTGTCGATCTGCCGGATCACCACGCCGATCGGCAGAAATACCTTGTTCAGGATTCGATACGTCCCGCCGTAGACGTCCAGCGGGATCACGATCTCGTCGCCCGGGCGCAGATACGCCTGCAGCACCGCATTCTCCGCGGCCAGTCCCGACGCAAACGCCGCCGCGTAACTTACCCCTTCGAGCTCGGCCAGTACGGTTTCCAGGCGCTGCCGGGTAGGATTATTTGTGCGCGAATAGGAAAAGCCTTTATCGTGCGCCGGCGCGTCCTGCTCGTAGGTGGAAGTCTGGAAAATCGGCGCGATCAGTGCGCCCGTTTCCGGTTCCGAAGGTTGTCCCGCGTGAATCGTCTTGGTTGCGAACTTCATCTGCTTGCTCCTTTCACTTGAAAATCAAAACCGCATTTCGAATTTCGATCCTCTACGGCGCGACGGCCAAATCCGCCACCGAATCCGTCCACGTGCTCCCCGGAATCGTCCCCGCAATGCGGCTGACCGTGGCCTTCTCGTTCAAGCTGCGCACCACCAGCGGCAAATCCCAGCGCGCCGCCGCTTCGAGCGCCGCCCGCTGCACCAGGTCGCAGCCGTTGTCCGCCAATGCTAGCGCGTGCTCGAACGTGAGGAAGGGAACTGGAAGCGCGCTGCGGTCGCGATGCGGATCCGTGGTGAAGTATCCGGGAACGTCCTTGATCAGCTCGCAGCGATTGGCGCGCAGTCCCGCCGCCAGCAGCACCGCGGTCAGGTCCGAGCCGCCGCGCCCCAAGGAAACCACCGCTTGCGCCGCATCCGTCGCCAGGAAGCCCGGCACGACGGCCACCGCGCACTCGCCCAGCAGTTCGCCCAGGCGCTTGGCGTCGAAGCGCACGCCGCCCGCGCCAGTCGCGCCGTTGTGCGGGGCAATCAATCCGGTCTGATGAATGTTCACGCCGACCGCGTGCACGTCCAGCGCCTGCAGGTGCAGCGCAAGCAGCGCGACGGAACGCAGCTCTCCCGTGGACCACAACAGATCGAGGGCGTGCTTGCGCGGCGACGCCACAATCTTCCTGGCCGCCTCCTCCAGATCGTCCGTCGCGCCCTTCTGCGCCGAGACGACCACCACAAAACGTTCCTCCGGCGCGGCCAGCAGCCGGTTGCGCACGAACGCCGCCGCGCGCCGGTACGCCTGCGTTCCTGTCAGGATCGATCCGCCGATTTTGATGACCGCGAGCGGCTCCCGATCGCTCGCTGCGCCCTCGCAACCGCCTTCCACGCCCTCCGAATATGAAGACATCCCTTCCTCCAAAAATGCGCATAGCCCTCGGCGCAGGCGGCTCGGCCTGCAGGGCCGCGGCAGATACAGCGCGGTTTGCTTGCCGCGCCATAAGCCGCGTTCGCAGCGACAAATCCGCTGCACTAGGTACTTCAGTTTGGGAGTTGAATCTTCAAATGGCCCCGCGTCGCGGGAACCCTTGAGGATCTTATCTCTCCCCACTGGGCAGGAATTAGCACCGGGGCACTCGGGCCTGGTTGCTGTGGCTTCGTCGGGCCTGTTCCCTCAGCCACTCTGGATAAGCGCTGCCGGTTAAGCAGCCCCAAAAGAGTAGCAAATCAGCACCTGAAGTCAAGAGAAAACCTGGTTGGACTCGGGGAGGGGCACCGCGACCCGGCGTTTCTGCCTTCCAGACGGAGGCTCTATGAGGCAGAAGCGCGCGGGCGAGAAGCCCGCGCGTAGGATCTGCTTTGCGCCCACCTCGCGCCCCGTCCGGTCCCGTGTCATCCCGACTCGGTCGCGGTTTCTACGAACGGGGGTGCGCGCATTTTGCGCCCCGGATGCCGTGCCGGGGAGGGATCTGCTTTTGCCTTCAATATAGCTCACGTGTTCTCGTGCGTCGGTGCCGGCAGTTTTCCACAGGCTGCGTTCGATTCAGTTCTAGTACCGTGTCGCATGGTATATTTACCTATTGACAAATTACAACGACTGTGTTATAGTCGCTCACCATTTATGCGACACGTCATCGACTACAGACCACCTTGGGAGCGCAAGCGGCGCCGACCCTGGGCCCCCGGCCAAGGGCCCCCGCGCCAGGAGCACTCCTCCCTGTTCCCCGGTGGGCAGGTTCACCAACTTTGGTCTCCTCCCGAAATCAGAAAACAGTTCGAGGAGCCAAAACTTCCGCAGTATGAGCCACATGCCCCACCCGGGGCCTTAACCGAGCGTAGCGCACCGAACGGGCCTCCTGAGCCCTCTTCCCCGCCTCCGCTCCCCGCAACAGACCCAACCGGACTGCCCGGCACCCCTAAAATCCAAAAAGAAAGGCAAATTCAAGTGGTCACAAACGTTTCCGTCCAGCTGGAACAGCCAGCCGGCGCCTCCATCGTCCCGGAAGAACGCGAGGATTTTCCAGAGCCCGAAATCGACCTGGAACCTGCTCTTGCCCCTGCCCCATCCCTCACAAATGGCGCGCAGCGCGGCGCTCTTCACCGCCGCAGAAAGCAGAAGCCAGCCCGGCTCGCATATCACGAACCCCAATGCACCATCTGCCACCACCCCGAACGCGAAGCCATCGAACAGGGCATCCTTCATTGGCAAAGCCCTACCGCTCTCGCCTACGAATTCAATCTGCCCGACCGTCGCATCATTTACCGTCACGCCCACGCCCTCGGCCTCTTCCGCCTCCGCATGGAACGGTCGCGCCACGCCCTCGGATTCCTCATCGAAAAAGCCCAAAACGTCGCCCCCACCGCCGACGCCATCATTCGCGCCGTCCGCGCCCTCGCCTGCATCGACGACCACGGCCAATGGCACGAACCTCGCAAAGAGGTGGTCATCACACACCGCCACGAGTACGCCGCAGCCGCCGATTCGCCAAACCCGCCCGGCCGCCCAACTCACCCTCGGCGTCGCAGAGGAAGAACCGCCACGGGCCCGCCGCCACGCTCCCGTCAAGGGCAAGCACCCGGCCCAAGACCAGCCGCCAAACCCGCCGGCCTTGGCGGCCGCATATCACGCCTGGCCCACCGGGTTTTCTCGCCACTCGTCACTAGCCACTCGCCACGGCCTTCAAAATTGGTCGACACGCGTGCTGACCAAATTTCGCCCCAACTCCATTCCCATCAACAAAACGCGGGAAATTGGTCGACACACTTTCCAGATGTTTGGCGAGAACAACAAGGAGCCCACGACGAATCCGGAACGCGGATTCGTCGTGGCTGACAATGCGGAAGAGCTACTCGGCGGGGCCTTTGGCGGCGCGGGCGCCGACTCCGCGGGACACGGCGGCTTCTTCGCTCTTGATGCGCATGCCGTAGAAGGATTTGTAGACGAAGAAGAAGGAGGAGAAGAAGAACACGGCCGCAAGGATGTGGGTCAGCACGGGATTCTTGGCGGCCATCTCGACCGCCAACTCGACGGCCAGCAAGCCGAACAGGGTGGTGAACTTGATGACCGGATTCAAAGCCACCGAGGAAGTGTCCTTGAAGGGATCGCCCACCGTGTCGCCGATGACCGTGGCGGCGTGCAGTTCGGTTCCTTTCTGCTTCAGCTCGACTTCGACGATTTTCTTGGCGTTGTCCCAGGCGGCGCCCGCGTCGGCCATGAAGATGGCCTGGTAGAGGCCGAAAATGGCGATGGAAATCAGGTAGCCGATGAAGAAGAAAGGTTCGGTGAAGGCAAAGGCCAGCGTGGCGAAAAAGACGGCGATGAAGATGTTGAGCATGCCTTTTTGCGCGTACTGCGTGCAGATGGCCACAACTTTCTTGCTGTCGGCGACGGATGCTTTCTCGACGCCCTCCAGCTTGATGTGGGCTTTGATGAATTCGACCGCGCGATACGCGCCGGTGGTGACCGCCTGCGTCGAAGCGCCGGTGAACCAGTAGATCATGGCGCCGCCGGTGACCAGGCCGAGGAAGAACGGAGCGTGCAGGAGGGAAAGCTTGGCGACGTTCTGCGTGATGCCGTGGGTCAAGGCCATGATGATGGAGAAAATCATGGTCGTGGCGCCCACAACCGCGGTGCCGATCAAAACGGGCTTGGCGGTGGCCTTGAAGGTGTTGCCCGCGCCGTCGTTGGCTTCGAGGAGATCCTTGGCGCGGCCAAAACGGACGTCCATGTTGAAGTCGCGCTTGATGTCGCGTTCAACGTTGGGGATCTGTTCGATCAGCGACAGTTCATAGACGGACTGCGCGTTGTCGGTTACCGGACCGTAGGAATCGACGGCGATGGTGACCGGGCCCATGCCCAGGAAGCCGAAAGCGACGAGGCCGAAGGCAAATACGGGGGCCGCGATCATGACGTTGCTCAGGCCGGCGTTGCTGACCAGATAGCCGATGGTCATCAGAATGACCATGGCCAGGCCCAGGTAATAGCCGGAGAAATTGCCGGCAACGAAGCCGGAAAGAATGCCGAGCGACGCGCCGCCTTCCTGCGCCGAGTTGGTCACTTCGCGCACGTGGCGCGATTCGGTGGAGGTGAAGACTTTCACCAGCTCGGGAATGACCGCGCCGGCCAGCGTGCCGCAGGAAATGATGGTGGCCAGCTTCCACCATTGCGAGGGATCGCCGCCCAGGTCGGGAATGATGAAGTAGGAGATCACATAGGTCAGGGCGATGGAAACGAACGAGGTGATCCAGACCAGGGAGGTGAGCGGGGCCTCGAAATTCATGGTGTCGACCGTGGCGTATTTGGCCTGGGCGATCCACTGATTGATGAAATAGGCGGCCGCGGCGGAAACCAGCATGGCCACGCGCATGACGAAAATCCAGACGAGCAGCTCGACTTGCACCACGGGACTCTTCACGCCCAGGAGAATAAAAGCGATCAGGGCGACGCCAGTCACGCCGTAGGTTTCGAAGCCATCGGCGCTCGGGCCAACGGAGTCGCCCGCGTTGTCGCCCGTGCAGTCGGCGATGACGCCGGGGTTGCGCGCGTCGTCTTCCTTGATCTTGAAGACGATCTTCATGAGGTCCGACCCGATGTCGGCGATCTTCGTGAAGATGCCGCCCGCGATACGCAGCGCGGAGGCGCCGAGCGACTCGCCGATGGCGAACCCGATGAAGCAGGGTCCGGCGTAGGCGCCGGGAATGAAGAGCAAGATGATCAGCATGATCACCAGCTCGACGCTGATGAGCAGCATGCCGATGCTCATGCCCGCGCTCAACGGAATCG
>Ga0075272_1000122_pt1 | contig 18090 bp, 16 predicted proteins | sample SF_Rice_5C_0N_40_FD_69776 | JGI IMG/M metagenome (GOLD analysis project Ga0075272, IMG submission 69776) | Rice paddy soil microbial communities from Twitchell Island, California, USA - SF_Rice_5C_0N_404 | ecosystem: Environmental > Terrestrial > Soil > Paddy field/soil | place: USA: Twitchell... | reverse complement strand
AGGGCGAGGAACATGCGCCCATTCCGCCTTGCTCTCCATCTTCGGCGGACAGGTCGTTTGACAACGACAACAACCGTGTCGTGTCGTCGCCGAAAACACTTCCCGTCAAAGAAGGGAAAGAAACCGTGGCTGGGTACACGGAAGAGCAGGTGAAGGAGCACGTGGCACGGTTCCCGAGGGGACACTGGGTGGAGGTGAACGCCACGGGGAGATACTGGGAGCGCGAGGGCTTCGTGCGCCACGTCATGGGGGTAGACCCTCCCAAGCGGGCAGCCAAGCCCGGCAGCCACGCCGACATAAACCCGGAACTCCACACGGGCAAGCGGGCCGACGGCAAGGACTGGATCAACGAGGAGAACACCGTCAACCTAGACGACTACGCCTCCAAGAAAGTCTACGAGGACACGCAGCAGCGGAGATGCGCGGCGTGCGGCTCCCCGAAGGCGAAGGGATACGCCTGCGTCAGGTGCGGGGGCGGAGAGGTCTCCGACATCGGATACGTCCCCAAGCACGGCGAACTCAACGGCAACGGCGGCAAATTCTGCAAACCGTGCAACTACTGGCACCCCGTCAACTGGACGTGCAAGAAAGGCTCGGAGTTCAACTCGCTGCCAAAGTACAGGCAGGAGTCGGGCAGGCGCGACATCTTAGGTAAGGGGGACATCTAGTGGGCACGGGCTTCGAGGTGTACGAGTCGCCCGAGGACGGAAACAGACGACTTCAGGCAAGTTTAGACCGACGCTTCCCCGTTCTGCGCGGTATTAGATTCCGTGGGGCGGTCAGGACTCGGGTGCCCGAAGCTCAAATCCAGTGTGAGGGGTATCTCGCCCGCGAGACCGCAGGCTCTACGCTAGGAATGCCGCCCCTACTGACCGCCCCGTCGAATCCTTCACTGCTGTGAAATGCTGGTTCCGGCAGCGCCGGGTGTGCCATTCCACTCCAAGACCAGCGCGTTCCATTCGGGGACGAACCTCTTTCCGTAAAAAGACGACGTCACTACCCAGCACATGGCGATCATGATGAAATTCGCCGCGTACATCACCTCGGCGCATCGTTCCGGGCTAGATGTTCGCTGAATCCACACTATCCCACTCGCATCTTGTTCAAAGAACTTCTGAATCGACCGCACGTCTGAATGTACAAAGGCGCTTGCCTGACGGTAGATCGCGGCATACAAGTCCGTGAAAACCTTGAACCCGCTCGGGAGCTTTTCGTCTGCCGACAACGCCATCGCTTCGGCGGAAAGCTGCGTCCAGTTGCGGTCGTAACGACCCTGCACAGCATCGAAATTCGCCTTCATCTTCGAGAGAACGTCAGGCGTGAAAGCCTTCGCCGCTTCGGGGTTCACTTTGAGAGCCAACTCGTGGTCGCGCCAGTTGCGGAACATAAAATAGTCGGCGTAATCATCAACGGTTCGGTCGTCGGCTGCATAGGCCAAGAAGGTTGCGATCATCGCAGACTCGTACATGACGCGCACCAGCGCCGACGCGTCCTCGTACATGCCCAGCCTGACTAGCGCCTGCACGCTCTGAAAGGTCGCAAAGCTCTTAGCGGCGAGGGACATCAGTATGCACGACCGTCGTGGGTCGCGATTCGCGGGCGTCTGCGGCTCCTTAGTCGTGGTCTCGACGAAAAGCAAAAGCTTGTCGCCAATCTCAAGCTGCAAAGGCAAGTTCCGTCGCCGACTGCGGTCTGGATTCGGTTCAACTTTTATTCCCATCTTCACTCCTTAATGGACGTCCCGGCTCCTGACACATGTGTCGCAAATGTTTGGATCGAACCAAGCTGCGGTTACGGCTGCTTGGGCGGTTCGTCTTTCAGCAGTACGGAAAAGGCAGTGATCTCTTTTAGATCGGGAAACTCGTCAGCCTGCCTGCCCCACCAACTTTTCGCCTCATGGTAGAGGAGGTAAAGGTACTTGTGATTCTCATGGTAGAACTTCGTCAAGCTGCGACTCGACCGCTCATATTTCACATGCCCGCTGCTGATATTTCGAAGCTGACGAAACTCCTTAGCGAAGGACGGCGGGATTTTTTCAGGATAGTAACTTAGGTTGTTCTCCCACGACGGCGAGGTCTTGGTCAGAATCGCCGTCCGGCGACTGGTAAGAATCCGCTGCGCATGTCCCGCGATGTAGCGATCCGCCAGCGTCCAGTCCAGTTTCTCGGTGTTTTGACGCTCTCTTTGCACTGCGCCGAGCATGAACTCATATAGGTGGTGAATAAATCTTGAGTATGCGTTGTAAGCGCGATAGGCGACACGACGATCCTCTCCCCGCGTGACCATGATCGAAGCGGACTGGGCAAACTCATTGAAAGCGTCGTCGCAGCGCAAAAACTCGTGCTTTAGGGCGACACAAAGCGCCGTGTCGGTAGCATCACCAGCGCTAAACTTCATCTTTTTGCTACCCCCTTTGTTGTCGGGCCTCGAATGATGATCGTCACCAGCCGTCCGCGTTCGATTGTCGCCGTGATCCGGTCGCAGCGCAGATTTTTCATTGGAATTGCACGGGATGCAGCGCAAGTATATCTTGCGCTTCGACCGGAACTCACCCCAACAGGGATTTCTGGCGGACACGAATGTTCGTAGCAGGCGTAGATGGATGTCGCGCCGGGTGGGTCGCCTTCAAAGTCGATCTGGCTGCCCACGCGACCTCCGTGGAAGTCGTCGATCTCCCGGCATGGCTGCGAGAGCGCCCGCCTGATCTCGCCTGCGTCGGCATCGACATTCCCATCGGGTTACTCGACCGCCCGAGGGCTTGCGACATCGCCGCCCGGAAGCTGCTCGGTCAGCCGCGTGGCAGCAGTGTGTTTCCTGCGCCCTGCCGAGCGGCAGTGGGAGCGCAGACCTATGCGGAAGCAAGCTCGGTCAATCGGCAGAAGACGGCGAAGGGGCTGAGCCAACAGGCGTGGGGCATCATTCCGAAGATCAAGCAGGTGGACGATGCGATCACGTCGGATTGCCAGCGGTGGGCATTCGAGGTTCACCCAGAGGTCTGCTTCTGGGCGCTCGCCGGGAAACGCCCAATGGCGCACAGGAAGAAAACGAAAGCTGGTGTCAGCGAAAGGCTCGATCTGCTTCGCCCGGTGTTCCCTGAAATCGAGCGTCACCTGCAAAATAGGCGAGCAAACGTAGGAAGGGACGATCTTCTCGATGCTGCGGTAGCGGCGTGGACGGCGCTGAGGATATGTAAGGGAGAGGCTCGCCGCGTGTGCGAGGCTGAGCGAGACGCAAGAGGGTTGGAGACCACTATTTGGTACTGAGGTGGCAAAGGAGCGAAGGCAGATCATGTTGGATCGCACTGGAGCCAAAGGCGCAAGTAAGTCTTGCCGTGCCCGCTGAGCCACGACCATGCCCGGAATCTCACAAAGAACGCTCGCAAAAGTGATAGCCGTCTTGAGTGAGATGCTGCCACGTGACGCGGACACTTTTCCGCTGATGCGGGACTTCTGGCGAACAAAGTTGTTTGAATGGGGTTTTCCAGACTGGCTCACGAACCATTTTATCTCGCGTGGTATGAATTGGAGCGTGGTCATTCCTGACTTGTTCAAGGTGAACGTCAAAACCAAGGACGGCGTACCAGTGGCGTCGGTTCTCTGCAACTCGATGCTTCTGCGTCTGACCGTTGCGGCATACGAAGAATCGAAAAGCGGGCCAGCTAAAGAGAATCTTCGCAGGTCTCTTCAGCTTGATGGTTACGAAGTAGGTGCTGGGAAGATCGGTTCGATTGATGGCCCCGTGAGTATTGAAGAGGAAGGAAGCCGATTGCTGAGGGACTTGAAAGCGTCTCAACTTGCTCGCCAAGACGTGATTTCTAAGCACATCGCGGATGCGGAGAACCTATTCAGCGATGGAAACCACCATTCCGCAATCGGTGAGAGTCGGAGCGCCTTGCAAGCCGTCATCGAGGACACGGTCACACTTCTGGAAGGAAAGACAGGCAAGCGGAGCGGCAGCGGAGTCAAGAATCAGATCGAATTCATGGCGCAGAATAACCTCCTGTCGTCAGACGAGCAGTCAGCATTCCTGTCCGCTTGGGGTTTCTTGTCTTCGGGAAATCATCCGGGGTTGTCCTCAGATGACGAGGGCAGGATCGGCGTAATCCTTTGTCTTGAGTTCATTCAAATTCTTCTGGCTAAGGGCAAGAAGCTTCTCAAATGAGGCGCTCTCGACTGCGTCCATCCGGTTCAAGAGAAGTACGTGCGCGAGGCGAAGTGGAGCGCGGGAGCGGAGACTCGTTAGCATGATCGCGTGCATAGGGTGGGGTTCGCTGATTTGGGACAGGCGGAATCTCGACGTGGACGGGCATTGGCGTCCCGACGGCCCTATGCTGCCAATCGAATTCGCTCGCCAATCGAGCGACGGACGGATCACTCTGGTTCTCGGTCGGCGTTTCGCGTCAGTTCCAGCGCTGTGGAGCGTGTTCAACACTCGCGACCTTGAACAGGCGCGGGAGTCCTTGCGCGTGCGTGAAAACATTCCTCGCTCTCACGCCGACGAGTCGATTGCCCAGTGGCGTCGTGACGAAAACCCTGTATCTGAGCCTGACGCCACGATTTCTACGTGGGCAGCCGGGAAGAATTTGGAGGCTGCCGTCTGGACTAATCTCCCGCCGAAGTACGACGGCATCGACGGGCGTGTGCCAACTGAGAACGAGGTGATTGCCTACCTCAGAACGCTGGAAGGTCAAGCGCGAGCGGCTGCTGAAAAGTATGTGAGACGCGCACCCCGGCAGATCGGTACTGCTTATCGCCGGGCGATTGAAACAGCGTTGGGCTGGACTCCCATTGACTGACACGAGTACAAGCCGGAGTTCGCCCGAACGCCTTCAGGCATAATGGTGAACCGTAGGAATTTAAGAGCGATAGAATCCAATTGTCCAAGCTCGCTGAAATCGAAGCTATGCTGCGAGGTTCCGGCGATTTGCGCCAGAGGATTGTGCGAAGCCTCGGAAGCTCGACGGTTGCGCTGTTCGCGGTTTCTCGTTCCGGTGGCAGTGATCTCCTCAAATTAGCTGGAACAGGCACTCTGGCAGTCGTCGGGAACTCCTACGGCATTCTGACCGCCGCGCACGTGTGGGAGGACGTCCTAAAGTCTGCTGTGAAGCTGGGAATCACACTGACCGACAAGATAAACCACAAATGTCTGATGGATGTAGCCGCCGTGGTTCCCACGATCATGAAAGACAAAGCCGCTGGCTGGAATGAATGGGGGCCGGACATCGCCTTCCTGCGCATACCTTCTGAGTTTGTTGGGGGAATCAAAGCATTTCAAGTCTTCGAAAACCTGAGTGCGCTGCCAAAGCCTCTGGGTGTTGACTGTTTGGACGGCTGGGTGGCTATGGGCACACCCGAAGAGCTTGGCAATTTCACTCAGACGCACGCAGAGGTACAAATCAGCGGTGACTTTGTCGATCCGCGAAGCCAAAGCCGTGGAGCGCACGACTATTACGATTTTGAAGTCGATACTCAACGAGCAGGCATGCCCAAGAGTTTTGGAGGATTTAGTGGCGGAGGGTTGTGGAGGGTGCTGGTTTATTTTTCGCCGCTAACAGGCAAGGTTGATTGGGCGCAACGCCTCAAGGGAGTCATCTTCTGGCAATTTCCTATCGTCGAAGGACGGCGAATGATCCGCTGCCACGGTTCGAAAAGCATTCTCGCGATTGCGGAGAACGTGACCACGACTGCCTAAAGCCGCTCATCAGTGCGGAAGGCAAGGATCATTGAACCGTTTCCCGTTGCGCTGACAAGTACGAGAGCGTTCGCACTCTAAGCCGTTCTCGCAGCCCGTCGAGCATTTGAGGGTCGGGACTTGAGATGTCTCTGTCCCCGATAAAGCACTCGAAGTGTTCTTCGTAAAATCTGCTGAGGCTCCTTGCGTACAAGTCGTGGGGATTAGAGAACGGGCTGCCAAGAACGGACACTGCGGGCACCACCGAGATTCCTTGCATCGAGTACAAGAATAAAAACGAGTCGGGCGTGTGTCGCAGCATTTGCTCACACTGGACTACCATTCTCTCGATGTCCGCAGGAGCAACGCGTACATCTGGCTCAATGATCTTTGCCTGTGCAAGAAAGCCCTTCCGCACTTTGTAGTCTTCCAAGTCGATATTCAACACACCAGCAAAATCAGCGCCAAATTCTCGCTCTTGGGAACCCCTGCCGCGATCTGTCAGTGTCTTCGCCGACCAGCGGACACCCTTCCTGACGAAACCTTCCATCGCACCTTCGATTCGCCCCAACATGCGGTCAGTGAACGCTGGCTCCTGTTCAACCCTGCCATCAACCAACACCTCGACCGTTCCTCCCGCAGCCTCTGCAATGTGCGTAGCAGCTTCCCGAATGATTGCGTAGTGGCGAATCGCAACCATACTTCCCTCTCTTATTAAGACACAGACGCAGCAGCGAACGTCGTGGGGACTGGATCGACATCGACGACTGGGACGCGGTCTTGGGATGACGGCTGTGGCTTCGGGTACTCCATCACGTCCCATCTCAGCGCCCGCCGTAGAATCTTCTTGGTTCGGCGATCTCCGAAAATTCCAACGAAGCGGTGTTTGCATTCCGTGCCTTTGAAAAACTCGCAGCCTTGCTCGATAAGGATTTGCTTCTGCTCAGCACGAGTCCGCTTGTAGCGGAGTCTGCCAAATCTGCGGTCACGCGTCAAAAGATGAACGTTCCGTGCATCGAAAACTTTGCCATCAGGTCGCCTGAACTTTTCGGTTGGGCTGGTCGTCCCGCAGTAAAGGAAGTTGCACGCCCTGAATATCACGCCCCGCTCGCCTGCCTGCGGATCAGCGTACCCAATAAAAACGTTGTAGCCCTTTTTGGTCATGTCGTGACAAGCTGCGCTGATCAAGAACGAAGCCGCCGAACCCGCATGCACTCTGCCGTCCGATGACTTTCTGGGGGGATCAGCCCAAGGCAGGCAGCAGCCGCGAGTCAGCGAAATGACCTTGTCCGCATGCTCGCCGACCACCGATCTTTTGACAGCCGTGCCCGCTGTACTCCCAAATGCCACAGCGCCAGCAAGATACTTGCCGAAGAAAAGCCCGTAGCTAAATTCCGCGCTTCCGAGCGTGCCCAAGTATTCGTGTCCCATCAAAACATTGCGTGCTTCAGCTAGAGAAATCTCCCGCACAGTCGCGTTCTTGAAGTCAGCGGCGAGCGCCAACTTCTCGGCGAGGAGCGGATCGGGCTGTTCCGCCATCCGCTCGCGGATCACACGCTGGAACGCTTTGCCGTTGGCTGGATAATCCTCGAAATCTGTGGAAATTTGTTTCTCGCAATCTGCCGCGTGCTTCGCGAGATTCCTCAAAGCCGAAGTCAGCCTTTTGGTGATCGTCGGGTTCAAGCGGCTGCGAAGTCGAACAACCGCTTCGAGCTTTTCTCGCCTGCTCTGCGACTCGATGTCGCGGGTCAGTTCTGCGGCAACGACGTTGATGTCCGGTTCGCTCGGCACGTCATTTGGCGTGATGGTCTCTCGGATTTCCCTTAGGAGAGCCGCATTCGTAAGCTCGCCAGTTTTCTCCCGCGCTTGGACGAGCGCTCTTTCGAATGTGGCTTCGTCCACAAGCAAAGCGAGTCTCTGCCATTTCGAACTCTGATCTTTGCTGACGCCTATGTCTTCCAGCTTTGGGGGATAGGCGGTCGATCCGCTCGACCGCGTAAACTTGGTTCCATCCTTCCGGGGTCGTCCCTCGCCTCGCCTTCCGGGGTTCTTTTCCATGTCAAGAAGGAGTTGTCCCGCCCGGCGCTCGGCGCGAATTCGAATCTCCGCTGCCTGATTTTGGAGGTCGAAGTCGCCCGCCTGCTTCGCGTACACGCGGACGGCTTCGGCTTTGTCGCGGATCGCTTTCACCTCGTCAACACGGTGGGCGGCGGCGAGCGCACGCCGGGCAGCATCGTATCGGATAAGCGCAGTCATACACTCGAATTGTCTTGCAAACGGGGCCAGCGCACAACTTACGAGGGTCGTGATAGTGTCAAGAAGTACATGCCAATTCCAGAGCACATCGTGATTTTGCTGTCTGGCATACCTGCAACGAGCGGTACCGCCCGGACGCATAGTGAGTTGGCTGCGCCTCTGCTTGCCGACCGCATGTCGGCTGTGCGATACTCCGCCCGCATGTCCCACCCCAACCCGCAAGCTCCCCCGGATCGCAGACCAATAGAGATTGGAGAGGTGTGGGAGAACCCGATTACTAGAGAACGTGTCACAATTTTGGAGCGCCCGTGGGACAACGAAGCGCGTCGCGCTGCTGCCGAGTTGACTGCTCTGGTGGGAGCGCGAGTGGTGGGGGAGCACCGCCATCCCGCGCTGGTGGAGCGATTCACCGTGCTTGAGGGTGAGCTTACCGTGCAATGCGATGGGCAGAAGCGCATTCTGCGTCAGGGCGAAACCGCCGTCATTGAAGCGGGCGTATGGCACGACTGGTGGAATGCAAGCAATCGTGACGCCCGCGTGCGCGTGGAGATTACTCCCGGCGAACGCTTCATACATCTGATCGAAACCCTTTTCGGTCTTGCACGGCTCGGACACACAGATCGCAAGGGAATGCCATATCCGCTGCAACTTGCCCTGATTGCGCGGGAGTTCAGCGACATAATGGTCTTCCGTTCGCCCCCGCTGGCGGTGCAACCGACGATCTTTGGCGCACTCGCATTAATAGGACGCTGGCGCGGTTATAGAGCAACCTATCCGGAACTCTCGCGCATCGTGCTGGGTGCGCGGACGTAGCCACGCCTTCGCCCCTCGGTGCGAAAGGGCAGCCGCTCCAAGCAGGCGATCCGCGACCAGATTCACAACCGTCTAAAGGAGTTGATCCGCAGCGAGCGCTCCAAATGCTGCAAGGCAGCTTGCGAATAGAGGGCGAACATTTGCAATCTACACTTCGGGCGCACCTGTACAAGACGCGGGCGATCCGGGCCAGTCATCTCCACGGTATTTTCCAAGAACGCGACCGACAAAAACGATGAGAGGGAAAACGATTCGCTGAATGGCGCGTGGAGGCATTGCAAGCGCCTGTGTGTGGCGGTGCCGCCACGATACGTGTGCTAGGTAAAAAATCGACGGTCTACCGGATGGGTTGGCGTTGAGTATCGCAAATATCGCTTGCAGGTAGCGGTCTAAGTCAACCGCTGGGATTGCCTGCCCACTAAAAACCAGCATATCGTCCCCGGCGTTCCACCAGTTGTGAACGACCCCAGCGGGAAGCACTATGGAACCCCCGGACTGTACAACGCTCTTTTGCTTGCCGACTCGGACTCCGAGGCTTCCTTCTTTCACAACTCCTTCTTCACGTGAATGGAAGTGTATGTGTAACGGAGGTCCGTCTGCTCGCGGGGGCAAGGAACCTTCGAGCTTTAAGACGATTTGCCCCTCGGAATCCCGCACCCGGCGCATCCGCAGAATCTCTCCGGTTTTTCGATTCTCCAACTGTAAGAAGTTATCCACGACTTCCCCCAACTGCTCACAGCACTCTAGAAGCGCTGGTGCAGGGAACGTTCCGGCGAATTCTATCACTGCGACACGTTCTGCTGGCAACCGACTACGCCGAAAACAGAAGGAGAAATACAGATAAAGTTTCTGTCAAGTCGGGGCGCAGCCGCAGAGATCGGCGCTTCCGTCGTTCGTTGGGGCACGTTCGAAAAACCTCTCAGCTACCGCCGTTGTAAGTGATTGATCCTGAGGGGCTGAATTTGCCGAATCCGGGTACAAAAAATACATCTCTTTCTCGAACGGACGGAGACGAACGGAATCAGGTGCTTCGGCGTCATCGCCTTTAAGAACGTGGTAAAGTAATTATGATCTGATTTCAATATTTATATGCCCGATCTCGATCCGGTACGGTTTGCTACTGATCTCGGCGCAAAACTCGCGACCCGCTCCCGTCACGTCTGCGCGTTCTTGGGGGCTGGTATCGGATGTACTTGCGGACTGCCGGACGTGGCGAAACTGCAAGCTATAGTGCTTGCTGCGTTGGGGGCGGACGATGCGAAAGCATTCAAGAAACAGCTCGACAAAGGCAACTTGGAACAGGCCCTAAGCCGCCTGCGCCGAATCGCGGCGCTGCTTTCGTCAGGCGAGACAATCGACGACCTTTCTTCCGAACAGGCGACGAAGCTCGATGCAAAAGTGTGCGCCGAGATCGTAAAGGCCTTAGAAATCAAGGCAAGCACCGACTTAACATCCGTGGAGTTTATGGCAGCTTGGGCTGGTGCTTCGAACTATCATCTCCCAGTCGAGATCTTCACCGTAAGCTATGATCTCTTACTTGAGGCAGCCCTTGAACGGCGGCGCGTCCCGTATTTTGACGGATTTGTAGGGACATTGCGAGCCGGGTTTAACACCGAATTGGTCGAAGGATCCGTTGGACGTGGCGAAGAGTGTGTCCCCGCTTTCTTTGTACGCTTGTGGAAACTGCACGGATCTGTGAATTGGCTTTGGGAAGCTCAGAACATCGTTCGCCTCGGTCACCCGGTAAGCAACAGCTTGGCGGCGGCTATCTATCCCTCAGACGCGAAATATGACGAATCGCGCCGGGTTCCGTTTGTCGTTCTGCAAGATCGCCTCCGCAGGGCATTGCAGGAACCGGAGACGATTGTCATCATTTCGGGATATTCATTCGGCGATGAGCACCTCAACGAACTCATTTTCGATGCCGCCGCCCGCCGCCCTCGCTCGGAGTTCCTAGCGTTTTGCCATTCCGGCATCCCTGATGTTGTTGCAAAACGGGCAACAAATACCCCGAACCTGCAGGCAGTGACCGGAACGGAGGCGATTTTAGGTGGCGTTCGTGGTAATTGGATAGGGCCGGCAACCGCTCATCCGGAACTGTGGGACAGTAACCGTTTCTTACTCCCGGATTTTAGGAAGCTGGCTGAGTATTTAGCACGTAGTGCTGCGATTGACGTTCAGAAGGTGGCGACTGCGGGTGCTGCAACTCCTGCTGCACCGACAGCGCCTTAAAATGGCTGAGCGCGATCCAACCTGCATAGGGAGAGTTCGTCACGTTCTCGGGGCGACCATTACCGTCGCACTTGACCCTGATTTAGCCGGGGTAGCACCAATCTACCGAGGCAGGCTCCAGCCTGTTGGACAAATTGGTTCGTTGGTGCGGATTCCTCAGGGCTTGGTGGACTTAATCGCGACGGTCACGCTGTTGGGCATTGCCGAACTCAACAAACCGCTCTCACCAGTCGAGAACATTCAGTCCGGTGAGCGATGGCTTCAAGTTCAGTTGTTGGGAGAGATTGATAGGGGCACAGGCAAGTTTCGGCGGGGCGTGGGGACGTACCCCGGACTTGATGACCCTGTGCACTTCGCAACTGCAGAACAATTAAAGGAGATTTTCCCTCAACCAGATGATACGCATTTGAGGCTTGGGCGTCTCGCGGCTGCCGAAGATGTACCGCTTTGCTTGGAAGCAGCGCCCTTGGTGGTACGACATGCAGCAGTAGTTGGCTCAACAGGTTCAGGTAAGACGAGCGCCGTGGCATCTCTGCTTCAGAGCCTTGTGCGGGGCGGCTGGCGAGCAGCCAATGTGGTTGTAATCGATCCTCACGGAGAGTATGCGCGTGCGATTGGCGAATACGCTTCGGTGCGGAGTGTACTGGGCACAGGCGAGCAGCGTTTAAGAGTTCCGTACTGGGCGTTACCTGCCGCAGATATTGTCAGGATTTTTGCAGGTTCCACGGGTGGAGCGACGTTTAACAGCAGATTCTCCGAATTTGTCACGGAAGCTCGTCGGAATTTCGTTGCTACTGCGCAGTGGCTCCACCTCAATCCGACGGCAGTCACGTCGGATACCCCGGTTCCATTTGACATACGTCCGATTTGGCACAGGCTCGATTGGGAAAATCATGAAACCCGAATGGTCAAAGCGGATCCCACCACACATTGCCAGACGAATGCAGGTGACGCGGCAACTCTGCAACCCGCGCAGTTTCGACCTTATAATCCGGCTGGACAGGCTCCCCATCAGGGTCAGAGATACGGTGTGTACGGAACAACGCCCGACCTTCTCCGCTTGGGACTCCTTAATCCGCAATTAACGTTTCTTCAAGAGCCAGCAGGAAATGCACAAGGGCCTGACCCTTTGGTTGGCGTTATACAGGACTGGCTTGGCCGTGAGCGGCCGATTTCCGTGCTTGATTTCAGTGGAGTTCCATCCGTTGCGACGGATCTTGCAATCGGGGTCGTGCTCAGTCTTTTGTTCGAAGTCGCGATCCGGAGCCGAGAAGACGGTCCCGGAGTTGGTCGTGCTAGCCCAGTGCTCGTGGTTCTTGAAGAAGCCCACCGCTACCTAGGCGAAGGTGCGGGAGCATTGACGCGTGAGTCGGCAAATCGTATCGCACGTGAGGGGCGGAAATATGGGATCGGACTTTTGTTAGTTACCCAGCGACCCACGGAATTGCCGGATACGGCTCTGGCGCAGTGCGGGACGATTATTGCGCTAAGACTTTCAAATGCAGAAGATCAAGGGGCGATCAGGGCGGCCTTACCGGACACCGTCGCTGGATTAGCTGCAGTCCTGCCTTCTCTACGCACGGGCGAAGCTGTAGTGAGCGGCGAAGCCGTAGTCATACCTGCCCGCGCACTCCTAGACATGCCGTACCCGAAACCGCAGGCTGACGATCCTTCATTGGCTCCTTGGCGTAGAGAACCACAACTTCCAGACATCGCACCTGCGTTAGCTGACTGGCGCGGGACATATGAGGCTTAGTATGTTCGAATGGATTACTGTAACTGGCTCCACATGCATAACTGCCGAAGCATACGACCCAGAGACAGAAACGATTTATGTTCGTTTTACAAATGGCAATGAATGGTGGTATTCGGCCTGTCCACCCTCGACGTGGGAGGAATTCACAGCCCCCGGCCAGTCAAGGGGGCAGTACCTCAACAGAGTTCTGAAGTTTAAGCCGAATGGCCGCCACGGCGGCTAGGTCACGCAAGCCATTTCCAGATAGCGGCAGAAGGCATTGGCAAGCTCTATCTGGCGCGGGGTCTTGCACTGCACTTGGAACAGCGCCGGGCTGCCCACGATCACAGCCACGCACCGGGCGCGGGACACCGCGACGTTCAGGCGGTTCAGGCTGTACAGGAACTCCATGCCCCTCGGCGCATCTTCCGGCGTGGATGTCGCCATCGAGTACAGCACGAGCGGCGCTTCCTGCCCTTGGAATTTGTCCACAGTTCCCACCCTCGCTCCTACGGGAAGCTTCTCGATTAGAGCGGCGACCTGCGCGTTGTAGGGAGCAACGATCAGGATGTCCTGAAGCCCGAGGGCGCTGGTCTTGCCTTCTTTGTCTGTCCAAGTGGTCTTGGCTCGGAGGACACCTTCAACCAAAGCCGCCACACGCTCCACCTCTTCCGGAGATTCGTTCTGGTTGCCAGAGTGCGCTACCGGGGCGAAGCGAAGCCCCGTCCCGTCAAGCGAACCGACAGCGTTGAGGCGCTGTCTTGCGTTCTCGGGACGCGGCATCAGCCTGCCCTCGTAGAAAAGCTCGGAGATGAAGGCACAGACATCCGGGTGCAGTCGGCGCGTTTCGGTGATAAAGATTCCTTGCTCGCGACTGATGGTGGCGCGGCCGTTCAGCAAATGCCCCAGAGCGGATATGTCCGCGCCCGGCGGATGGATGCCCTTCTGGGGCTGGTCGAGTTGCTGCGGATCGCCGAGCAGGACAATGCTGGTCGCGGCTGGCGACACAGCCAGCACGTTGGCAAGGGACATCTGCCCCGCCTCGTCCACGAACAGCACGTCCACAGTCTTTGCCATCTCCTCACGTGCCCACAGCCACGCCGATCCCGCTGCTACATTTGCCGAGCCGTTCCTGAGAGCGTCCTTCACCTCTTCGTTGCTCTCCGTTTGGGTGACCGCCGATTCCTCACACCAGTCTCCATGGTTTGCCTTCTGAATCACCTTCAGCCGAATCCCCAATTTCTTCCCGGCGCTGCAAAGCTCTCGGAGCAGAGTGCTGATCACCTTGTGGCTGGCAGCCGTGACTCCGACTCGCCGTCCCTGCCTCACAAGCTCAGCGATCATGCGAGCGCCACTGAACGTCTTGCCCGATCCGGGCGGCCCCTGAACGGCAAGCACCGAGGGTTGCCGGGCGAGCGAACTCACGAGAGTCGTTGCGGCTTCCGTAAGCCGACCGTCCTCGCCGATCAGCACCTCCACATTGCCGCGCAAGGCTGCCGGAGGTTGGCGCAGCAAAAGCTCCCGCGCAGCTTGAAACTGCCCGTTTCCCGCGATTCCACGGTCTGCGATCCGAGTCGCGATGCGAAACAGGCTGTCGCTCAAGACCGTGGAATCCACGATGTCGAAGGGCACGAGGGCGGTCGGATGCGGAACCTGAGAAGCCGCGCCGCGCTTGAGATCAATCGTCCGATTGCGGTCGTCGAGGGCAACCACCTCCCCCGCCCTGTGCTTCGTTCTCGGATCGTGGACTTCGTGCGCCCGGTCGATCTCATGGTCTTGGGGCGGGAAGCTGTACCTGTGGATTACGGATCGCTTGAGGTGACCGACTTCTCCGGCGTAGACCAATCCGCCCAAGGCGTTCCTGTCCTCTTCGAGTTCCTCGTCCGATAGCTCGCAAAGCCGAAAGTATTCCCACCAAGACGACTTTTCCTCGCGGCGATGCCACTCCAACATCTGCGCGAGAAGCCATCGTGCGCGATGCTCGTCCGTCCATGCGGCTTCGTCTTCAGGGAGCGCGGCAAGCAGCCGAGCCGCAAGCGCCCTTATCTCCTGCAACCGGGCGCTCAGCTTTTCGCCCGGCTCGCCCGACTGGATCGTCGGTCGGGGCAGAACTTTGCCCGTTTTCGCTTCCAGTTCCTTGCGCCGATCCTCCAGCCAGTCCCGAAGCCGCAGCGCCGACAGGCAGTCGTCCCGGTTGTAGCTCTCGACGGTCTTGAGCAGGCTGCCGATTTCCTCCTCACCGTTGCCTAGCGCCATCGCCGCCTCGAAAGACTGGAGCGCGAAGTTTGCGTCACGAAGCGGGACGGTACGGGTGAAGCCGTAGAGCGGCTCCAGCCGCTTTATGGAATAGCTCTCAACCGACGCTCGCACGCCCTGCCGAACGGTGCGGTAGAGATCGACGAAGACCCCTGCCCTCAGCAATTCGTCCACGTCATCGACGCACGTCCCGTGCCTCCCGGCGAGCCGCTTGATTGCGGTCGGTTCGTAGGGGGCATAGTGGTAGATGTGCATCTCCGGGTTCTTCCGCCGCCGCTCCATGACTGTCGCCATGAATGCCTCGAATGCCGTCCGCTCATCCGAACGTGTGAGCGCCCAGAGGGACTTGTAGGTCGGTTCGCCGCCCGATCTTGTTGGCAGCGTCGCCATGCCGATGAGGTACTCCAACCCGTCGTCGAGCACGTAGGGATTCGCTTCAAAATCGAGGAACACGTCCGCAGGCGAGGGAGCGGGCAATATGGAAAGACCTTTGCCCTCCTCGGCGACCTCGATCAACTCGTAGATGAGGCGACGCTCCTCGCGGCCCTGCACCTGAAGGCGTGCTTGCTCGCGGATTCGGAGCAGGGCGGCGTCTCCGATGCGTTCGAACTTCGGTTTCGCGGGAAGGGAGAGCTTGGCGAGTGCGGCAACGGTAGACACGCCTCGCCCAGTCAGCGCCTTGCGTTGGTTCCGCGAGATTCCTGCGACCAGCGAGAGGTGGTCGTCGTCTCTGCGGCGTTTGTCGCAGAGCGGGAACCACGAGCAAACCTCGCAGTGCTCGGTTGGCTCTGGGTACGTGTCTGCAATGGACTTCCACGCTGTTTCGAAATCGCTCTTGACCCTGCGGAAGTAGGCGATGTAGCGCTGAACTTGGAACTGCTCCCGCCCCGCAATGCCTCCCAGCACGACGTGCATCCGCTCTGGCTCTAGCGCCTGTATCCGCGACAGGAGTTCCGAATAGAAGCAAAGCTGAATCAGAGCCGTCGCCTTCGTCGAGCGTGCGAGCTTGGTTTCTACGACCTCGTAAGACCACGCACCGAGCGCACTCGGCTTGTCTATTCGAACAAGGAAGTCGGATCGACCGCCCCACGGGTCGCTCAGAAATGTGGCTTGATACACGGCGTCGAACGCGTCGCGCAGCGCTTGCTTTGTTGTCTCGACGCCATCGTTCCAAGAACCGTTGACGTCGATCCGGGCAATCTTGAGTTCGTTCTTCTCAGCCAGTTCGCGTAGGTACCGCTGTTCGTGCTCAAAACCCAGCGTCCGCAGCAGATCGAGAGTGGGATCGTTGAAGAAGGGCTTCGCGATCTCGCCCTTTGATTCGGCGCGGTCGAGCGTCGCTGTGTGCGGACAAGCAAGAAAGCTCGCGATGTTGGTCGCGGAAAACATTCTTCGACGCGCCTTTGACGTGAACGCTCCAACGCCGGATCAGTCGAGCGCGCTCCGGTTTCGCCGAAGCGTTCACCGAAGCATCGCGATTGTACTCCACTTAGGCTGTACTGTCTTGACATGTCCCAGTACATTGGATGGATTCCGTTTAGCCAGATCGGGTGATAGGCTCGGCACGAACATAAAGGCGAACGCAGCATGGGTTATCCGAGTTCGAACAGGTGCTGCGCGGGCAAATCGCGATCCGTATTAGAAGAAGAAAGGCACACTTTATGAATGACAGTCGATTGGCAAAAGAGATCATCAGGACTCTGGAACATGGCGGGTTCTACGCCGAATGCCCGTGTTGCGAGGAGCCAGTTCGCCTACGCGATTGCGAGTTGTTCTACATGGACGATTTCGGAGAGAACGGACAGAGAGTTTACGAGCGCTACAAGCTGGAACTGCAACAGCGGCGGGCCGACCTTCACCAAAGACGGATAAATTGTTCCAGATCGTCGGAAGTTCAGGCGAAGGCGACCAATATCGGGTTTATTCTCGAACGTCTCGCGCCGTCGCTGAGCACTTTCCGGTACGAATGCAGCGATTGCCGATCCCTTTTCGATCCGATTGACTACGTAATCTTCGAAGGACTCTGCCAAAAGGGATCGGTGTCGAGAATCATCTTTGCTGACGTAAAAACTGGAAACGCATCGCTATCTCGTAGACAGCGCGAGATTCGCGATCTCGTAAACAGCAAGAAAGTGGAGTTCGACACATACGAGGCGAAACGATGAAGCGAGATTTGATAGCGTTTTACCGAGTTCAGCGGAACATCTTCGGCATTTGTCCCCGATCAGGTCAAATTTTCCGGCTGAGCGACTGCAAGGTGTTCCTGAAGGCGAAACCCAAACGTGATTGGAAGGATGAACTGGATCACGAGTCCGACCTCTTCGACAGGGCGGAAGAGCGCCTGAGCGAGCGCGAGGAGAAATGGAGAGAGGCTGCCCGGAGGAAGGGGCGAGAGCAAGCGCGGAAGCTGGTGCGGTGCATTGATCCGATTTTCACTCCCCGTAAACTCAACCCTGACGATGCCAAGGTGCTGTTCCATCCGGTGGATTACATCGTGTTCAACGGGATGAAGGTGGACTCACTTAGAAACCTCGTTTTGCTCGACCGCGCCGCGATGGATGAGGACAGGAGAAAGCTCCAGCGCAGCGTCGAGGCGACCGTCAGTCGGGGGCATTACGAATGGACGACGTTTTTCGTTGACGAAGACGGGACTGTTCGCGAGAACGACCGATAACAGACGGAGAAAGCAAGATGCCGGATTCCAATGGACGCAGATTCGATCTGAACATCGAGAAGATTCTTGAAGGCTGGCAAACGTGTCATGCCGTAAGGGAGATCATTGCCAACGCCCTCGACGAGCAGATTCTTACCAACAGTAAAGATGTCGAGATTTCGAAGGATCGGAGCGGCATCTGGCACATCCGAGATTTTGGGCGAGGACTCAAATACGAGCACCTGACACAGAACGAAAATCAGGAGAAGCTGAAGAATCCAACAAAAGTCATCGGAAAGTTCGGCGTTGGACTGAAGGACGCTCTCGCCACGCTGAACCGTCGCAAGGTCGATGTCTCGATCCGTTCGAAATACGGCAACATCACGTTGGGGCAGACCCCCAAGCACGGCTTCCCCGACGTGGTCACGCTACATGCAGTCGTCAATCCGCCTTCCGACCCCGAATTGGTCGGAAC
>Ga0075272_1000121_pt1 | contig 18157 bp, 16 predicted proteins | sample SF_Rice_5C_0N_40_FD_69776 | JGI IMG/M metagenome (GOLD analysis project Ga0075272, IMG submission 69776) | Rice paddy soil microbial communities from Twitchell Island, California, USA - SF_Rice_5C_0N_404 | ecosystem: Environmental > Terrestrial > Soil > Paddy field/soil | place: USA: Twitchell... | reverse complement strand
GCGGTGAGGCGCGAGCCCGGCGGGATGCGGGTCGCCGGGCGGCGGTGAAGGCGTACCGAGAGCCGTACGTCGAGCCGCCGCCCGGAGCCACGCGCCCGCCCGGCTCGATGCATCGCCGCGCCGGCTATCCATACCGCACGCGCGGGTCGACGACCGCATACAGCAGATCGGCGGCGAACGTGGCCGCCAGCGTGGCGACCGCCGTCACGAACGTCAGACCGAGCACCACCGGGTAGTCGCGCGCGAGCACGGCGTCGAAATACAACCGCCCGAGCCCGGGCCACGCGAAGATCTGCTCCACGATCACGGAGCCCGAGAGGAGCCCCGGCAGCACGAGACCCATGACCGTGACGAGCGGCAGCAGGGCGTTGCGGAACGCGTGGCGCCAGAGCGCCCGGGACTCCGAGAGCCCTCGCGCGCGCGCCGCGAGCACGTATTCGCGCGAGAGCTCTTCGCGGACGCTCGACCGCACGAGCCGCGTCAGGAAGGCGAGGGTGCCGTACGTGAGGCAGGCGAGCGGGAGCGCGAGGTGCGCGAGCCGGTCGAGGAGCGCGGCCCCCCAACCGGCCGGCGCCGGGTCGGAGGCGACGCCGAAGAGCGGCAGCCATTCCAGCCGCACCGAGAACACCGTGATCAGGATCATCGCCATCCAGAACGAGGGCGTCGAGTAGAGGAGGAAGACGACGCGCGCGGAGACGCGGTCGAACCTCGAGCCGGCGCGGCGCGCCTGCGCGACGCCGAGCGGAACGGCGATCGCGAGCGCGAGGAAGAGCGCGAGCGCGTTGAGCGCGAGAGTGTACGGGAGCGCCTCGGCGATCCGGCTCGCGACGGGGCGATGGTCCTGGAACGAGTTCCCGAAGTCGAGGCGGGCGGCCCGCCCGAACCAGTCCGCGATCTGGGCCGGCAGCGGCCGGTCGAGCCCGTAGGTCCGCCGCATCGCCTCGGCGGCGGCGCGCGAAAAGCGGCGGTGCGCGAGCCGGCCGGCCGCCGACGCCGGGTCTCCCGGCGCGATCCGCATCAGGAGGAAGACGGCCAGGACGATTCCCGCGAGCGTGGGGATCGCGAGCAGGAGGCGCCGGAGGAGATACGCCGTCACGGAGCGGGACGGCGCCACCAGGCCGTCGAGTCGGGCCAGAACCGGAACATCCCCACCGGGGTCGTGACGAGCCCGCCGATCGACCGCGAGACGGCGTATTTCTGCGCGCTCTGGAAAACGAACGTCGCCGGGGCGTCGTCGTGGATCAGGCGGTGGAGGCGGTGGAAGAGCGCGGTCCGGCGTTTCGCGTCGAGCTCGCCCCGGACCTCGACGAGGAGGCGGTCGACCTCCGGATTGGAATACGAGAGGTTGTTCAGGCCGTTCGGCGGCGCCTGGCTCGACGCCCAGTATGCCGAGAGGTCGGGGTTCGGGTCCCCCGACCAGGAGGACGCGACCGCCTCGAAATCCCCCGCGTCCATGCGCTTCGTGAAGGCGGCCCACTCGACCGCGCGAGGCCGGCAGACGATGCCCGCCTTCTCGAGGTCGCTCTTGAAGACCTCGCACACCTGTCGCGCGCTCGTGCTCCCGGCGCCGTACAGGAGGTCGAACGCGAAGCGCTTTCCGCCGCGCTCGAGCACGCCGTCCCCGTCGGCGTCCTTCCATCCCGCCCGCGCGAGGAGATCGCGCGCCGCGGCCGGATCGAACGGATAGGGGGCGACCGCGGGGTCGTAGGCCGGCGAATCCGCCGCCCACGGCCCGGAGAGGATCCTCGCCGTGCCGAAGAAGAGGTCGCGCACGAGGCGGCCGCGGTCGAGGAGCATCGCCATGGCCCGGCGGGTCGGGACGTCCGAGAAGAGGGGCGAGCGGTTGTTGTACCCGATGTAGAAGTAGGAGAGGTCGTAGAAGAGCGTCGTCCGGCAGCAGCCGGCAAAGCGCGTGTCGGAGGCCGACGCCCGCCACTGCTCGGTCGAGAGGCGCATCTCGTCGATGTCGCCGCGCTCGAGCGCGCGGTACGCCTGGACCGCGTCGGGAAGGATCCGGAAGACGACGCGGTCGAACGGCGCGCGGGGGCCCGCGTAGCGCGGGTTCCGCACGAGGTCGATCGACTCGGAGGTCCTCCACCGCGCGACCCGGTACGGCCCGTTCGAGAACGGCGCCCGATCGTCGGGAGAGGCGAGGAAGTCTCGCCCGGCGTTCCTCGCGGCGCAGACGAGGGGTATGTTGAAGGCGTAGATCCGGAACGCGTACGGCGAGCGGAACCGCACGCGGAACGTACGGTCGTCGACCGCGTCCGCCCCTTCGAAACCCTCGAGGCCCTCCGAGAAAAGGAGCGCCGGGATCTTCGGGTCCGTCGCCTTCTCGAACGTGAAGATCGCGTCGCGCGAGGTGACCGGCGTTCCGTCCTCCCACACGGCGCCGTCGCGGAGGTGAAACGTCCAGGTCCGCCCGTCGGGCGAGACCTCCCACCGGTCGGAGAGGCCGCCGACCGGCTCGAGGCGCTTGTCGAGGTCGATGAGGTTCCGCGCGACGTCGGCGATCACGTCGGCGGCGTAATCGTCCGTCTGGAGGAGCGGGTTCAGGGTCGCGGGCTCGCCCTCGAGGCGGCGGTAGAGCGTCCCCCCCGGCTTCGGCGTCCCGAGCGCGCTCTCGTCGAGGAAGCCGATCGCGGCGGGCGCCGACGGCGGGCGCGGCGCCGGCCGGCGGCACGCGGAAATCGCGGCGGCGAGAGCGAACGCGCTGACGAGTCGCCGGACGGACACGGCACCCCCCGCTCGCCGGAAGGGGAAGTCAGGGAGCGACGATCGACAGCGAGGACGTGTTCCCGGCGGCGTCCACCGCCCGAACCAGGACGTAAGCTCCCCGGATTTCCGGCTGGAGGGAAATTGTATACGACTCCTGCGGGGAATCGGTCATCCCGTCGTCGGCGGCCGCGCGGGTCCACGCGCCCGCGTCGACGCTCCATCCCGCTGCCGCGATGGGCGAGAGCGCGTCGGCCACCCGGACGCGGAGCACCGCGCCCGATTTCTCGCGCGTGGACGAGACGAGCGTGATCGCCGGCGGCGTGTTGTCCACGAGCACCGGGTCGGACACCGTCGCGTCGCTCCGCGGGTCGTCGGGATTGCCGGGCCGGTCGCTCGCCGTCACGCGGAAGAGATACCGGCCGTCCGGGAGGAGTCTCGAATCGAAGCCGAAGGCGTTGCCGCGCACCGAGCGTCTCATCGGAACCCACGGACCGGAGACGCCGGCGGGACGGAAGTCGACGTCCGCGACGAGCTCGTCGCCGTCGGGGTCCGACGCCTTCCAGGTCACGATGAGATAGCCGCGTCCCTCCGCCCGGGGCGTTCCGGGCTTCTCCTCGGAGGCCGTGAAGATCGACTCGCCCGCGGACGCCTCATCGGTCGACGCGGCGGCAAACACGCCCGCCGCGTCGCGGGACGGGGTTCCCACCGCCACCGCCTCGACCTGCGGACGGGCGTTGTCGTTCTGGTACGCGCATTCGACGCGGAAGAGGACCGGCGAGCGGTCGGCGGCCGCCGCCTCGAACGCCGTCTTCCACTGGAGGAAGCGGCCCGGAGCGGCGGCGATCTTCCCCGGAGTGGCGGCCGGCACCGGCGCCGTCCAGGGCGTCCACGTCGCGTCGGGATAGCTCGAGTTCCCGCTCCGGAATGCGATCGTCAGCGCTCCCCCTTTCGGCACCGACGCGTCCGTCCGGAACGCCCCGAACCGGGACGTTCTGCCCGTGTCCTTGATCGACGAGAAGAACTCTCCGGCGCGTGCGGGGACGCGACGGTACGCCGAGGCCGGCGAGTCGGTCGCGAGCACCTCGTCGGTCGCGAACACGACGCGCTTCTCGTCGACGCTCGCCGAGAGCGACGCCTGCCCCTTTCGCACGAGGTAGACGCGCCCGTGCGGGCCCGTCGCGACGAGGAGGCCCCCCGACGCCGGGTCCCAGCGGCAGGAGTGGACGAGCTCGTCGTCGGAGCGCCAGAACGGGACCGCCGCGTCGTCGGAGCCGATCTCGACGATTTCCGAAGACTCGCCGCCCTTCGAGGGGGCCGACGGCGGCGCGGGAGGCACGAGCGAAGTCGTCGCGGTGACGGTGACGGTCCCCCCTCCCTCGCCCCCTCCCGGCGAAGCCGAAGCCTCCGGTTTCTTCTCCTTGGGGGCGGGGACGGGCGGCCTCACCGCGCCCGCCGGACCTCCGCCGACCTTCGTCGAAACCGCCGCCGCCCAGACCTGCCCCTCCGGCCCGGCGGCGAGCGAGGAGACCTCGGCTTTCTCGGAGTCGTAGATCGTGCGCGCGACGCCGTCCGGCGCGATGCGGATCACGAGCCCCTTTCCCGACGTGCCCGCCCACAGGCGTCCCTGCGCGTCCATCAGGAGGCACCGCACGTGCTCGTCCCCCACGTCGTCGAACACGCGTCCTTCTCCGGGAGCCGTGACCCGGAAGATCCGGCCGGGGACGCCCGTCGCGACGAAGAGGGACCCGCGGTCGAACGCGAACGCCCAGATGTACTCCGCCTGCGGCTCGAAATACACGAGCGGCTTCCCCTTCTCGATCCGGTAGACCTTCCCGTGCGGCGAAGTCCCGGCGTAGATCGCCCCGTCCGGGCCGGCCGCGAGCGCGGTGACCTCCGACTCGGGGAGCGTCAGCAGGACCGTCGCGGGCTTGCCCGGCTCCTGGCGGAAGATCTGTCCCTCGTCGCCGCTGGCGAAGAGCAGCGCTCCCGACTTCTCGGCCGCGACCGCGAAGATCTTCGTCGCGGAGAGGCCGGCGATCGCCTTCGACTCGCGGGTGAGCGCGAGGCGGCCGTCCGGGAGGGCCGAGACGCCGTGGGCGGTTCCCTCCGAGAAATCGCGCGCGGAGTCGATCGTCCAGATCTTCGGCGTCGACGCGGCGGCGCCGGCCGCGCAGCAGATCGCCGCGATCGCCAGGAATCGTGTTCGCATGAGACCTCTCAATCGAGCTTCGGGACGACCTCGAGCGTCAGCCGCGCCGACCCGGTCACGGGGATGGGCTGCTCGACCGTGGCCGAGTACACCCGCTGATGGGAAAGATTGACGTCGCCGTCGAGCGCGCCGGAGCCGGAGAACATCGTGAAGACGGTCGGCGGAAGGGCGGCGAGCTCCTGACCCGCGACCACCGCACCGGCGCCGTTGCGGTACGCGAGAAGGTTGACGGAATTGGCGGGACGCATCCGGTCGAGGAAGTCGAGCACCTGCTCGAGAGAGCGCGGGTCCGCGGGGAAGAGCGACAGGTCGAACGCGGTCGCCGACAGGCCGTCGCCCACGAAGACCGTCAGCGGTCCGGGGGGCTCGCCCGCCGGGATCGGGAGCGCGAGCGAGAGGTGCCGCGCGATCCCGCGGAAGTCCTGGAGACCGACCCGGATCATCACGGTCTCCCCCGGGCGCACCCGGTCCTTCTCCGGCTCGACCTCGATGATCCGGGCGTTCTTCAACTCGTCCGAGTGCTGGATCGAGACGTTGATCCCGTCGATCGGCAGGTCGTGGAATTCGTTCGCCATGAGGTAGTTCGTCAGCAGCGCCATCGCCGAGACCGCCTGGTCCTTCGCGTTCAGCCCGGAGAAGACCGAATCGTAGTGGACGGTCCGGCCCGGCGTCGCGATCGAAGATTTCCAGACGAGCGTGCGCTCTCCCGTCGACTTCTCGAGCGTGGAGAGCGTCGTGTCGATCGCGGTCGCCGCGAGGATCGGGGTGAGCATCGAGTTCCGGACGACCTGGAACTGGTAGCTCTGCGTCGGCGCGCTTTCGGAGGCGATCGACACGTTGACCGGCACCATCGCCGCCGACCCGCCGAACGAGCCGAGGATGCCCGTCGACCGGTCCTGCGAGATCGACCCGAGGACCTTGCCGGTCGAGGCGAACTTGAACGAGCGATACATCGACGGGAGGACGCCGATCACCTCCGAGTCCGCCATCGGCATCTCGACGGGACCCATCGAAAGGAACGGGTGGCCGAAGGCGAGCACGTTGCCGCCGTCGACCCAGGTGACCGTCCCCGTCGCCGCCATCGTCATGTCTCCCGAGATCAGGATCGTCGCGACCGACGATCCGGGCCGAAGCGGCGGCTCGGCGGCGCGCGCCGGCAGGGCGCTCCCGGCCGCCGGAACGGCCGCGGGGAACGCGGCGCCGCTCGGCGCCGGCAGGAAGCCCGCGCGCTCGAACGCGTCGGAGAAGAGGGAATCGCCCGCCGGGAAGGGAGAGGCCGAGAGCGGGATCGCCAGCGGCGCCCAGCCGGAACCGGAAGCCGGCGCGGGAAACGCGCGGGCGACGAGAGCGCGAAAAGCGGTGACGAAATCGCCGCCGCGGAAAGTCGAGACGAGGCTCTCCGCCTGCGCGCGGGCGCCGCTCGGCGTCGGCGCGCCGATCGGGACGGGCGGGTTCGCCGGGACGTGGCGGATGTCGAGCATCGACGCGATCGGGGTGATTCCGGCGATCGCCTCCTCGGAGAAGGGCCACCCGTAGGCCACCGCGCCGACGAGCTTGTCCTCGACGTAGACCGGGCTTCCGCTCATCCCCGCGATCACTCCGCTCTTTTCGAGGTTGTTCCCGGTGAGGCGGGCGAGGATCAGGTCCTGCTTGGGCGCGTACTCGCGCATCACGCCGAGGATCTCGACGCCGAACCGCTGCACGCCGGCGCCGTTGCCGAAATCGCAGAGCCCGTATCCCTTCTGGCCCGGGCGGATCCCGGAGACCTCGAGGATCGGAGGAGAGGCGGCCGCGCTCCCGCACACGAGGGCCGCCGCGACGAGGAGGAGTCCCGCAATGGGTTTTCGCATCAAACGTACAACCCGCACCGGCCCCTGTTTCATTCCGCTCGCCCGAAGGAACGCAAAAGGCGCGAATTCATTGACCGGTCGGAGTTTGGTGTGCTACGGTCGGCGGGCCATGAGCGCGCCCCGTCGTCGCGCCGTCGAGGGCGCGGACCATCGCGCCGTCGAAGGCGCGGACCATCGCGCCGTCGAAGGCGCGCACGGTCGTTCCGAAGGCGCGCCGCAGGAGGTCGAAACGTCTTGAACGCCCAGCCGATCCGCACCACGGCCCTCGAAACGAGCCCCTCCCAGTTCGAAACCTTCCTGCGGGAGACGGGGCCGTCCGCCAAGGTCGTCCTCGGCATTCTCCTCTTCTTCAGCATCGTGTCGTGGCTGATCATCATCGCCAAATATATTCGATTGAAGCGGGTGCGCGGCCAGTCTCACCGATTCCTGGATTTTTTCCGGAAATCGAAGCGGTTCTCCGAAGTCAACACGATGGCGAGCCAGCTCGCCGAGACCCCGCTGACGACCCTCTTCAAGTCGGGGTATGCGGAGCTCGACGCCCAGATCAAGGCCGCGCGCTCCGACGAGCCGGCCAGCGCCGCGACGACCAGCACGCGCCTCCTCATCAAGAACATCAGCGGGATCGAACGCGCTCTGGAGCGAGCCGCGGGCGCGGAGGTTTCGCGCCTCACCCGATGGCTCACGTTCCTCGCGACGACCGCTTCCGCGTGCCCCTTCATCGGCCTCTTCGGGACGGTCTGGGGCATCATGGCGGCCTTCAACGCGATCGGCGTCTCGGGCTCGACGTCGATCGTCGCGGTCGCCCCGGGGATCTCGGAAGCGCTCATCAACACCGCCGCCGGCCTCGCCGCGGCGATCCCCGCGCTCATCGCGTACAACTACTTCATGGGACAGATCCGCCAGATGCGGGCGACGATGGACGACTTCGCCCTCGAGTTCCTCAACCTGACGGAACGGAACTTCACGTAGAGCCCGGACTATTCATGAGCACCCGGCCAAGAGAGCGAGTCGTTGTTCGAGGATCGAAGGGATGACAGACAGGGACACAAACTCGGCACGGTGGGTTCCCGCGAGAGATTTTTCGTCGGGGCTTCGGAACGCCGCCGAAGGCGATGCCTTCGTATCGTCGAGGCGGGGTTGTGAAGCCTTCGGCGGAAAAGATCCGCGGGAACGCCGGAGCCGCTCATGAATAGTGCGGCCTAAGAATGGCATTCTCGGCCGGCCCGAAGAACGATCCCTTCGACCACCTCGCGGACATCAACGTGACCCCGCTCGTCGACGTGATGCTCGTGCTGCTGATCATCTTCATGGTCACGGCCCCGATGCTGCACCAGGGAGTCTCCGTCGCGCTCCCGAAGGCGCAGGCTTCGAATCTCCCGAAGAGCGCCGAGGACCCGGTCATTCTCTCGATCACGAAGAGCGGCCTCTACTACATCAACGAGACGCCCGTCGCCGGCGGGCTCCTCAAGGAGCGGCTCCAGGCCTACATGCGGAGCCGCACCGACAAGACGATCTACCTCAAGGCCGACCGGTCGCTTCCGTACGGGACCGTCGTCGAGACGATGGATCTCTTGAACCGCATGGGGATCGAGAACCTCGGCATGCTGACCGAGTCCCGGGAGAAGAAGAAATGACGGGGGCGGGCTGACGTGGACGCCGTCGGCGAGATCCTCGCGGAGACGGGGACTCGCACCCCGGAATGGAAGGCCGGCCTCGCCGGCACGCTCCTGCTCCACGCCGCCGTCGGAGCGGCGTTCCTGATCGCGTCGCGTCTGCCGACGGCGCACCGCTTCATCTCCCCGCACGCGGTCTCGGTTCGCCTCGTCCCGCTCTCCTCGGTGCGGGGAGCCCGCGCCGAGACCAAAGAGGCTCCCGTCTCGCGCCCGGTCATCGAGAAGCCCCAGGACGTCCCGGCCCCGTCGCCCAAGGCGATGCCGCTGCCGGAGAAGACGAAAACGAAGAAGGAGCCGCCGCCTCCTGCGCACCCGTCGCGGACCTCGCCGCAGGCGGCGAAGAAGGCGAGCGGGAGCGCGGTCGACCTCCCCGGGCCCGGGGAGACGGAAGGCTCTCCGACCGGAGTCCCCGGCGCGGGATCGAGCTTCGGAGCCTCGCTGTCCGCGTTCGACTCCGCGGATTTCAACTATTCGTACTACGTGACGCAGATGCTCGTCTCGATCGGGGCGAACTGGTTCAAGCCGACGGACCAGGCGGTCGCGCCGCCGGTCATCTTCTTCCGGATCGCGCGCGACGGGTCGATTTCCGACGTGCGCATCGAGCGCTCGAGCGGGCTGCCGTTCGTCGACCGCGCGGCCCAGCGGGCGGTGATGGCCTCGTCGCCGCTGCCGCCGCTCCCGGCCGATTTCCACGAGAGCTCGCTCGGGGTCCATCTGAAATTCCAATGAGGAGGTCACGCGTGAAACGCATCATCGTTGCTGTCGCTGCCGCCGCGCTCGCCGCGGCCGCCGCGCTCTCGGCGCAAACGCCCGCGCCGCCGCGCGAGAGCCAGGAGCTCTGGCTCGAGCTGAACAAGGCGGTCGCCAAGAAGCTCCCGATCGCGATTCCGCCGACGATCGCGCCGGCCGGACCCGTGATCGAGAGCCAGGTACGCCAACCCTTCTACGACACCCTGAGGGCCGACCTCGATTACGAGGGTGCGTTCACGATCGTCGATCCCGCGCTGTATCCGAAGGGGTACCGCGACGCGACCTCGCCGGAGTCGGCCGACCGCTGGTCGGCCACCGGTGCGGAGGTCCTCGTCGACACCCTCCTCGAGGTCACCGGCGACCGGGTCGCCGCCGAGGCGCGCGTCTACGACCTCAAGTCGCACAAGCTGGTGTTCGGGAAGCGTTACAGCGGGGGCGCCACCTACGTCGCGCGGATCGCGCACGCCGTCGCCGACGACATCGTGAAGTACTTCACGGGCAAGCCGGGCGTTTTCATGACGACGATCGCTTTCGCCTCCGATCGCGACGGCGGGAGGGGGCTGCGCGAGATCTACGCGGTCGACTACGACGGCCGCAATCCGAGGCGGCTCACCCGGCTCCGATCCCTGGCGATGAACCCGTCGTGGGAGGCCTCCGGGCAGCACCTGGTCTTCACGAGCTATGCGAAGATGTTTCCCCACTTGAACGTCGTCGCCCGCGACGGCTCGGGGCGCCGCGACATCGCCACGGGCGTCGAGCTCAACGCCTCGCCGTCCTTCTCCCCGGACGGGAAGCGGATCGTGTTCGCCGGCTCGCAGGGAGCCAACCCGGACATCTTCGTCGTCAACTCCGACGGATCGGGCTTGAAGCGACTGACGACGTCCCACGCCGTCGAGTCGACGCCGCGCTGGTCGCCGGTCGGCAACCAGATCCTCTACACGTCGAGCGCGTCCGGCACCCCGCAGCTCTACATGATGGATCCGGAGGGCGCCAACTCCCGGCGCGTCACGTTCGCGGGAGACTGGAACGACGAGGGCGCGTGGTCGCCGGACGGCTCGAAGATCGCCTACGCGTGCCGCAGCAACGGCAATGCCGGCGCCGACTTCCAGATCTGCGTGATGAACCTCGCGACCGGGCAGGCGCTCCAGCTCACGGAGGAAGGCTCCAACGGCCATCCGAGCTGGTCGCCCGACGGCCTGAAGATCGCCTACGACTCGCGGCGCGGGAGCTCGACGCAGGTCTACACGATGGACATCAACGGCGAGCACAAGGTCGCGATCACCGACAAGGGGAACAACAGCCAGCCCGCCTGGAGCCCAAATTAGAGCCCAGAGCGCTCACGACTGTGAGCGCCCGCCTTCGCCGAGGCTTCGGCTGGTGAACTCCGGGCTCTACCCCGAGGAGCGTGCGGGCAGGCGCGCGACGTGGGGGTCCAGCCCAGCGGACTCACGGCCGTGAGTCCGCGAGACTCTCCCTTGAGGGCCGCCTGGCGGCCCGAAGGATCTCGTTCTCAGTGGCGTCGCGGGTGAGCGCCCGCCTCGCCGAGGCTCCGGCGGGTGAGCTCCGGACTCCGGCCCGGACGGCGCCGGGGCATCCGGCCGCACGTCGCTATCCTCCCTCGCGCGACGCGGAACGAACCCTTGGCGCTGAAACGGCGCGCCGCCAGGCGCCGGGATGGCCGATCTGGCGCGTGAATCTTGCATTTTCGGCCGTCCTGCGGATTGAAAGCGAGCACGAATTTTGCTACGGTCAGAACCGTGAAACTACTCGGGAAATCGGCAACTTTGAGGAGGAATGAAATGCGGATGCATCGGAGTCTAAAGGTCGCCGCCGTGCTGGGAGCCGTCATCGCGCTCGCCGCCGGCTGCAAGAAGAAACCCCCCACGACGACTCCCGAGGCTGCGCCTCCTCCGCCTGCCGTCGAAGCGCCCGCGCCTCCCGCGCCGACGCCTCCCCCGTCCGCTCCGCGCGGAGAGGACGTGATGAGCGAGGACCTGCAGACCCTCAACTCGAAGGGATATCTCCAGGACGCGTTCTTCGACTTCGACAAGGCCGACCTCCGCGACGACGCGCGAACGGCGCTCGCTTCCGACGCCCAGTGGCTCAAGCAGTACGGCTCGATCCGGATTCTCGTCGAGGGGCACTGCGACGAGCGCGGGACGGAGGAGTACAACCTCTCTCTCGGCCAGAAGCGCGCTTCCGCGGTCAAGGAATACCTCGTCTCGCTCGGCATCGAAGGGTCCCGCGTGAACACGGTGTCTTACGGGAAGGCGCGGCCGTTCTGCACCGATCACGACGAAGCCTGCTGGCAGCAGAACCGCCGCGGTCACTTCGTGATCACCGGCAAGTGAGTCTCTTCCGCGATCCGCGGCGCTTTGCGCTCGCCGCTCTCGCCGCCGGGGCCGCCGTGTCGTTTGCGTGCGTCTCCTCGGACGACATCGACGGGCTTCACCGGCAGATGAACGACATCGAGCGGCAGATCCAGGCCGTCGAGAGCAAGTCGTCCTCGAAGGAAGAGGTCCAGAAGCTCGACGCCAGCGTGGCCCAGCAGACCAACCAGTTGCTCAAGTCCAACGCCGACACCGGCGTGAAGCTCGACGAGCTCTCCCGCCAGATCGAGGCGCTCCAGGCGAAGCTCGACGACACGAACCGGCGACTGGCGGAGGTCTCCCAGCAGATCGCCGCCGCGCCGGGCGGCGGGCCCGGCGCCCCTCTTTCGCCGTCGATCGGCGCTCCGCGTCCCAACGCGCCGCCGGCCGCGGCGGCCGGGGGCCCCAGCCCGCAGCAGCTCTACGACACGGCGTACGGCGACTACACGAAGGGGCGCTACGAGCTCGCCGTGGCGGGCTTCCAGGACTACATCGAGCGTTACCCTTCGACGGATCTTTCCGACAACGCGCAGTACTGGGTGGGCGAATCGCATTTCTCGGAGCGCAAGTTCGACGACGCGATCGGCGATTTCGACGCGTTGCTCAAGCGCTGGCCCAAGAGCGACAAGGCGGCGGCCGCGCTCTTGAAGAAGGGGCTGGCGCTCCAGGAGCTCAACCGCCGCGCCGAGGCGGTCGTCGCGCTGCAGTACGTCATCCACGAATATCCCGGTTCGGACGAGGCGCGTCTGGCCCGGCAACGACTGACGGCCCTGGGCGTCGAAGCCCGCTGAAACCGAGCGGGCGGCAAAGCCCGCGAAACGGGCGGGCGGAGCCCGCCGAACGGGCGGGCACCGAGCCCGCCGAATGGGCGGGCGCCGAGCCCGCCGGATGGATGCTAGAAAGGAAGTCTCGAACCCGATGGCCAACATCAAGTCCGCCAAGAAACGGATCCGCACGTCCGCGAAGAAGACGGCCCGGAACCGCCGCGTGAAGACAAAGCTCCGCCATGTGATCAAGAAGCACCGTTCCTCTCCCTCGGCGGAGACGCTGCCGGGCACGGCCTCCGAGATCGACCGCGCCGCGGCCAAGGGGGTCATCCACCCGAACACCGCCGCGCGCTACAAGTCGCGGCTGGCAAAGGCGACGAAGAGCCGGGCGTCGAGTTGAAGCGGACGCCAGGCGCCGCTTGACTCGACGCGGCGGGCGTTTGAGCGCCCGACGGCCTAACGCCCGCTCCGGCGGGCGTTTCCGTCTTCCTATCTCGGAGAGGAGCTATCTCGGAGAGGCAGGGGCGTCCGCGCCGGCGTCCTCGCGGCCCCAGGTCTCGGCGCTCTCGTCATAGGCCGGCAGCTCGAAGGCCCAGCCGTTGGCGCGGTAGCGCTGCCATTCCCACACCTTCGCCCACTTGAGAAACACGCCGTACGCCTGGAGCGCGCAAAGGACGAAACCGTGACGCCCGTCGAGGAAGCCGGCCTGGAGCACGTACATCCGGAAGAAACGCCACGCCGGACGCAGGCACAGCTCCGTCACGCCGGGGCTCTTCCCCCGCTTGAACGCCTCCGCCGCGCCCCACTCCGCGTACCGGTGGAACTTCTCGAGGTACTGCGAGAAGGAGCGGAACGTGTAGTGGAGGAGCGGCGCGGACAGCGTCGGCGTCGGCCCTTCGGGACGGATGTCGGCGTGAACGCGCCGGTTCGGATAGCGCGCGGAGCCCTTTCGGATGAGACGGACGACCTTGTCCGTCGACCATCCCGAGTGCCGGATGATCCGGTCGACGAAGATGTTCTGCCGGCGGATCGAATAGTGCTCGGCGTCGGGGCCCCGTTCGAGGAGTCCCATGATCTCGCGGGCGAGCTCGGCCGTGACGCGCTCGTCGGCGTCGACGATCAGGACCCACGGGTGAGCGGCCCGGTCCATCGCCCAGTTCTTCTGCGCCGCCGAGCCGAAGTACTCGTGCTGGAGGACGCGAACGCCGGGGATCGCGCCGGCGATCTCGACGGTGCGGTCGGTCGAGAACGAATCGACGAGCAGCACCTCGTCGGCCCAGAGAACGCTCTCGAGGCACTCCTTGATGTTGATCTCCTCGTTGTAGGAGGTGACGATCGCCGACAGATGCGGCCGATCAGTCAATTCGGACCTGCCACCGCTCGATCGACTGCGCCCTCCCGCTCTGCTCGTCCACTTCGACCACCACCGACGAGAGCCGCACGTCGCGCTTGGCGGTCTCGAACGAGCGCGGGGTCTGCGCGAGGAATTTCTCGACGACCTTGTCCTTGTTGAAGCCGATCACGCCCTCGTAAGCCCCCGTCATCCCGACGTCGGTCAGGTATGCGGTGCCGCCGGGCCGGATCGTCTCGTCGGCGGTCGGGACGTGGGTGTGGGTCCCGACGACGGCCGAGACGCGCCCGTCGAGGTACCAGCCGAGCGCGTTCTTCTCGGAGGTCGCCTCGGCGTGGAAGTCCACGAAGACGACGCCGGCCTCCTTCTTCAGGGCGGGCAGCATCTCGTCGGCGATTCGGAAGGGAGAGTCGATGTTGGTCATGAAGACCTGACCCTGGAGGTTCAGCACCGCGACGGCGACCCCCGAGGCGGTCTTCTTCACGATGCTCCCGTGTCCCGGGTTCCCCTTCGGGTAGTTCGCCGGGCGCAGGACGTCGTCGAGCTCGTCGAGGCTCGGGAGGAAGTCCTTGCGGTCCCAGATGTGGTTGCCCGAGGAGAAGACGTCGATCGGGAGCTTCTTCAACTCGAAGTAGATATCGCGCGTCAGGCCGAAACCGCCGGCCGCGTTCTCGATGTTCACGATCGTGAAGTCGATCTTGCGGCGGTCGATCGTCTTCTCGAGCGCTTCCGAGAGCGCGCGCCGGCCGGGATTGCCGACGACGTCGCCGACGAAGAGGATTTTCACCATTGGGACACGAGGGTCTCGCCGCTCTGATCATCCGCTGAAGCATTTTCAGAAGTGACGCTCTCTGGGTTGCTGAACCGAACTGTCTGACCTGGGGGATGCATCCCCCAAGCCCCCTCTGGAGCTCCTGAATTCGCTCGTGCGGGGCAGCTCATCGCCGGAAAGCTGCCTGATTTCCCTCGCCCGCGCGCGGCGCCGCGGGAGAGGGTGGCCGCGCCGAAGTGCGCACGCGCGAGGCGGGCCGGGTGAGGGAAACGCGCGCGATCACCGCGCGTACTCCACCGCGCGCGAATCCGCCGCCGCTCGCGAAGCGGGCCGCCAACCCTCCCCTCTCCCCGCGGGAGAGGGTGCCGTCCGAAGCCTCGGCGAAGGACGGCGGGTGAGGGAAACGCGCGCGATCATCGAGCGTACTCCACCGCGCGCGTCTCGCGGATCACCGTCACCTTGATCTGTCCGGGATACTGGAGCTCCGTCTCGATCTTCTTGGCGACGTCCTTCGAGAGCCAGAGCGCCTCGTCGTCGGTGATCTTCGCCGCCTCAACGACGATGCGGAGCTCGCGTCCCGCCTGCACGGCAAACGCCTTCTGCACCCCCTTGAAACCGTCGGCGATGTGCTCGAGCTTCTCGAGGCGCTTCACGTAGGTCTCGAGGATCTCCCGCCGGGCGCCCGGACGCGCGGCCGAGAGGGCGTCGGCGCCGTTGACGAGCACCGCCTCGACGGACCGCGGCTCGTAGTCGCCGTGGTGGCATTCCATCGCGTGGATCACCGCGTCGCTCTCGCCGAACTTCTTCAGCACCTCGCGGCCGAGCTCGAGGTGCGTCCCCTCCATCTCGCGGTCGATCGCCTTGCCGACGTCGTGGAGGAGCCCCGCGCGCTTGGCCACGTCGACGTTGACCCCGAGCTCCGCGGCCATGTTCCCGGCGAGCCACCCGACCTCGCGCGAATGCTGGAGGACGTTCTGTCCGTACGACGTGCGGTACTTCAACCTTCCGAGGAGCTTGATGAGCTCGGGGTGGAGGTCGGGAATGCCGAACTCGAGCGCGACCGCCTCCCCTTCCTGCCGGATCTTCTCCCAGAGCTCGGCCCGCACCTTCTCGACGATCTCCTCGATGCGGGCGGGATGGATCCGCCCGTCGACGATCAGGCGCTGGATCGCCATGCGGGCGATCTCGCGCCGGACCGGCTCGAACGCCGAGAGGATGATCGCCTCCGGCGTGTCGTCGATGATGAGGTCGACGCCGGTCGCCGCCTCGAGGGCCCGGATGTTGCGCCCTTCGCGGCCGATGATCCTCCCCTTCAGGTCGTCCGAAGGGAGGTCGACGACGGAGACGGTCGCCTCGACGACCGTGTCCGATGCCATCCGCTGGATCGCCATCCCGATGATCCGTCGCGCCTTCTGCGTCGCGTTCTCGGAGGCTTCCTCCTCGATCCGGCGGATCAGGTGCGAGGCTTCGAGCCGCGCGTCGTTCTCGATCGACCGGATCAGGTTCTGCTTCGCCTGCTCCGCCGTGAGCCCGGAGATCGCCTCGAGCTTCCGGCGCTGCTCGTCGATCAGCTCCTTGAATTCCTCGTCCAGGCGGTCGATCTCCCCCTGCCGGCGCGCCAGATCCTTCTCGCGCTTGTCGAATTCGGCGCCGCGCTGCTCGATCTGGGCGAGCTTCCGGTCGAGGTTCTCTTCCTTCTGGGTCAGCCGCTTCTCGAGCGCGGCGATCTCCTGGCGCCGCCCGTTGGCCTGCTTGTCGAATTCCGCGCGGGCGGCGAGGATCTTCTCCTTCGCCTCGATGTCGGCCTCGCGGCGCTTCGCGTCGGCCTGCCGTTTGGCGTCTTCGAGCAGGCGCTCGGCCTCGCGCCGCGCCGCGTTCCGGATGCCGGAGGTCCGGCGACTGACCAGGAGGGAGAAGATCACGGTGGCGACGATCGCGGCCGCGATACCCGCCACGAGGGCGATCACCAGTGTTCCATCCATCGCGTTTCTCCAGGACGACCCGGAGCGCCGCGGGAGCGGGAATCGAGGGAGGTCCCGCGTTGGCCGTGTGTCAGTCGACTTGAACCTGTCTCAGACAGGTGGGTGCCCGAAAGGCGAAGTTTAGTTTCCCGGCGTCACCGGGACGTCACCGCTCCGCCGGAAGTCAAGCTCCCGAATAATGAATGTTGGTTCAAGAGTGACTTTTCCATCACAAACCAAGCAGGACCAGCCTCTTTCCCTATTCTCCCGTTTCCCGAGCCGGCTCGAAAGCGGCTCATCGTGCCTCCAGGGCGTCGTCGAGTTTCTTTATGAGGCGCTCCACCCTCGCTTTCGCGTTGGCCGGATCGCCCTGACTCCTTCTCTCCCGTTGGTAGAGGTCGTCCGAAATGTTCAACGCCGCCAGAATCGCGATCTTGGCGGAATCGACCGTGGCCGCCCGCTCGGCCACCTCTCGCATCTTACCATCGACGAACCGGGCGAGCTCCCGGACGTACGAGCTGTCGCTATCGGCGCGGACGGTGTACGTCTGGCCGTAGATCTCGACTTGCGTGACGTTGGCCCGGTCTTCCGCCATGGCCCGTGTTCCTCTCCGGAAGAGTATAAGGGCTAAACCTTAGAAGCGTCAATCGTTTCCAACGTCTCGATCAGGCGGCCGAGCCTCTCCCTGACCTTTTCGTTTTCCGCTTCGTGCCGCGCGAGCTCGGCCGCGAGCTCTTCCTCGCGTTTGGCGGACTTGCGCGCGGAGGCGATCTCGGCCTTCGCCTTCTCGATCTCGGCCTCGCGCTCGGCGAGCTTCGCCTTGAGCCTGCCGTTCTCCTCCGTCGCCGAGCGGTACTTTTCGAGGACCCGCTCCACGCGCTTCTCGAGGGAGTCGAAGATCTTGCTGTTCTCTGCGGTCGTCATGCTTTCACTCCGAATTTCTGCTGCCACGTTTCCATGAGCCGGTCGCGCTCACGATTGACCTCTTCCTGGGACAGGGTCCGGTCGGGAGCGCGGAAGGTGAGACGAACGGTGACGTTGCGGGATTCCGGCCGGGCCGGATCGACGTAGAGCTTGAGGAGCACCGCCTCCTCGAGATGCGCGAGCCGCGCCGCGCCGATCGCCGCCTCGACGTCGCTCCACGTCACGCCGGGGCCGCACGACACCGTCACGTCGACGTCGGCCGCCGGAAACCGGGAGTACTCCGCATGGCGGACCGGCCGGCGGGCGCGGGAGAGCGCGCCGAGGTCGAGCTCGGCGACGACGACCGCCGCCGGGAGCGCCATCTCGCCGCGCCATCCTTCCGGGATTCTTCCGAGGACGCCCGCCGGGCGGCCCGCGACCGACACGCGAAGCGCCGCCGAGGCTGCCAACGCGTCCGCGACCTCGCTCTCGAAGAGCGGCTCTTCCCCGGAGACGGCGAGGACGAGCCGTCGGACGATCCCCTTCGCGTCGAGGAGGTCGACCGGCCGCACCGGGTACGCCTCCGGCGCCTCGCCCGCGAGCGCCGCCGCGAAGTGCCGGCTCTCGATTTCCGTCGGATCGGCGCCGGCGGGCGCGGGCCGGTCCCACACCCTTCCGATCTCGAAGAGCGCGATCGAACGCCGTCCGGCGCGGTGGTTGGCCGAAACCGACTCGAGGAGCCCCGGGAGGAGCAGACGGCGCAGACAGGGGCGCCCGGCGTCGAGCGGATTCGTCACCCGGAGCGGTTCCGGGCGGTACGCCTCCTTCCCGAGC
>Ga0075272_1000120_pt1 | contig 18175 bp, 29 predicted proteins | sample SF_Rice_5C_0N_40_FD_69776 | JGI IMG/M metagenome (GOLD analysis project Ga0075272, IMG submission 69776) | Rice paddy soil microbial communities from Twitchell Island, California, USA - SF_Rice_5C_0N_404 | ecosystem: Environmental > Terrestrial > Soil > Paddy field/soil | place: USA: Twitchell... | reverse complement strand
ACTGTTGGCGGAGCGCAAACTGCGGCCGTCGCAGAAACCAGACTGGCAAGGTTTGAAGCCGAGCGCATACGCCGAAGCAAAACACCTTCCCCTAGCGTGGCTCATCCTGAACTACGCCGCAGACTTTCAAAGCAATACTCCGATGGAGCGCGTTTACAAGGGCAAACCCGTCGTCGAGTTTGCCTACATGGACGCGAACCGCAACGTCATCTTTACGCGCTTCCGCGAGTCGATGGATCACCAGCCGTACAGCGAAGCCGGAAGTTCGATGTCCATTCCCTACGGCCTCTGGCTGTGGACCAACAAACCAGACAAGGACGGCAAGTACCCGCGATCAGTTGTGCTCTGCGAAGGAGAAAGCGACCAGCAGACTCTAACGCGGTATGGAATCCCGGCGCTCGGCATTCCCGGTGTGAGCAACTGGAAAGAGGAATGGGCACAACTGCCTGTTTTGAAGTACGCCGACAAAATCTTTGTCATTCAGGAACCGCCAGGTGAAGGCAAACCGGATGTCGGAAAGAAGTTTGTTGAGACAGTCGCGAAGAGCTTCCCGGCCGGGAAGGTGTCACCGCTCAAGCTGGACGCAAAAGACCCCAGCGATCTTCACATTGAAGCGGAAATTGGCGAGCAGTTTGGCGGCGCACCGTTTCTAGAGCGGTTGTGGCGGTCCGTCCGTGCAATCACAGCAACAAAGCGCCGTTGCCAGTCAGTCTTAGCAAGCGAGGTCGAAATGGAGTTGATTCATTGGCTCTGGTACGAACACATCCCGATTGGTGAAGTGACAGTTTTTGCCGGACTGCCAGGGAAAGGCAAATCCACTGTCGCAACCGACGTGATCGCCCGACTGACTACCGGCAAAGACTTTCCGGATAGCGTTAAACAACTCGATTCGTGCGAAGTGGCGATCATGGCGTCCGAAGAAAACAACAAGACCATAGTCAAACCCCGGCTTGTCGCCAGCGGAGCGGACTGTGAAAAGGTACACCTTGTCACCGGCATCAGTGACGGAACGAATGAATGGTCGGTCGCGCTCGACAAGGACTTGGACGCGCTGCGCGACTTCCTAACCGACAATCCATCGATCAAGCTCATCGTGATGGACCCGGTTACGTCTTACATCGGCGATGTCGATCCCAACAGGCCGAAGGAAGTCCGCCCGTTTCTCAACAAGATCAAGAAGTTCGCCGAAGACAAGGGCATCGCAATCTTGCTGATTATGCACCTGAGCAAGAACCCCGATGTGTCCGCTCTGCACCGCGTCGGCGGCGCGTCAACGTGGATTGAAGTGCCGCGCTCCATTTGGTTTTTCGACGAGAAGCGTGATGACGAAGATCAGCAGGAAAACAAACCACCGTCATACGTCATGGTCAACGGCAAGATCAACATCGTGGCCGACGAGCGCAAAAAGTCGTTGGAATACAACTTCGTGAGTTCGGAAGTTGAAATCAAAGGCGTACTGGCGAAGTTTGGAACGATCAGATGGGGCGGCGAGTGCGCGGTGACGCTCGAACAGCAATACGGACGCCCCAAGTCTAAACCCGGCCCCGACTCGGCGAAGACCAAGGACGCGATCAAATGGTTGAAGGAGTACATGACCGAGCCGCGCCTGTCGGAAGACGTTTTCAAGGCGGGAGTCGCGGCCGGCCACAGCAGGAAGGCGATCTACAAGGCCAAGGACTCCGGAGTCGCCGTCGCCTACCGGCCAGGCGGCAACTCTGGCCCTTGGTGGTGGCGACCGAAGGCGGCCGACGACAACGTTGTCCCGTTTCCGTCACCAGACGAAGGGGCTGAACACGGGGAAGTTGACTAATAGGGTTAACTGGGGAAGTAGAGAAGTACGAGGGGAAGTAGACCCCTCCTAAAAGACTCTTTTTGGGTAGGTAGGTACTTTCCCTACTTACCCCTACTTTCCTACTTTCCCTAGTTTTCCCCTGTTAGTCACATTTCCACGTCGGGAAAGTAGGGCGGCATTGAAACCGAGACACATGCAACTGACGGACGGCCGGAAGACATACCGCCCGCGACAGCAAGCGCCAGCGCTCGACAGCAACCTGTGCCGTGCCGTGTTGCGCGTGATCGAACAGCATCCCGGTATCAGTTCGTCTGAGATGGCGGCGGTTCTGAAAAGCGCCGTCAACATCAGACGCGACAGATCGAAATTGGCGCTTCACACACTCTTGCTCGCCGGCCGCATTCGCCGCGATCAGGAGCGCAGCGCCTACTACATCAACAAGGAGGAACGACAGTGAAGTTCGAACCAAAGGACTTTAGTCACCGAGTGCGCCTGTACTATCTGTCGTGCGCCAGTCACGTTCTGAAACTTGCGCCGTTGCCCGAGTTTAGGAACGCGGTTTTGTGCCTCGACGCTTACGACAAACAACCAACCACGCAAAACGAAGAGAAACTGAAAAAGGTTCTAAGAGGCCTCCGAAAAGGCGACCGCACCTACGGGTACACAGCAGTCGGCGAGTTTTATTGGGGCCTGCGACTCATCATCTGGCGTTCGATCTATCGACCGTTCTCCGTAGGTAACTTCTACGCGCAACATTTTGCCGAAGCATGTTGGTGCGCGGCATACATGACCGGGGATTGTAAGACCGCCGAAAGCGCTCTGCATGCCGAATACGATTGGCAGTGGGCGATGTACTCAGCGCTGTTCCATACCTCAAACCTAGGAGCAGCGCGTCCCTCACCGATCACGGTTCAAGACGCTTGCATTGCGGCGAACGGCGCCGAAAGCGTTGTGATGCGCCATTTGTCACAAAGCACCGACCCGCGCACCGGAACGAGTTGACACTATGCTCCGATTGCCACAAAGCACAAACGCCCACACGGGCAGCGTGATCTTGCAGGACGACGCGCCGCTGTCGTACCTCGGTGGTTTGGTGGACAGCGATCTCGAATGGGAGCCGATTCCGCCTTACTACGTCGAGCGCGCCAAGCTGCGCGAAGCGTACGAAGCGCAGTGCCGGTTGGAAGACGAGCAGACGGAGGCGTTCCTTGCGAGCGCCAGGGCGACAATGCACGCGCAAGTCGAACAGGAACAGCAAGAGATCGAGCAGGAAGCGCGCGGCCTTGCCAGCGAGGTAGTTTTGTTTGAACGAGCCTACTTCCGCCAGTTGAGAGGCGGCCGCGGATTCAGACCCCGTTACACCTGACGCGACGTGTTGAGGTGACACCCAACATGTCGAAACGCATATCGCAAGCACTACTCCGCAGCGTGGTCAAGCAACGGGCGAAGATTGAATCTCTAAAGGCCGCTCTGCAAACCAGCGAGCAGCAATTGCTGGCCGACTTGAAAGACGGCGCTACCGTTCAAAGTGGTGCGCTGACGGCGCGAGTCAAAACCTGGGAGCGCCGCAACGTCGCGTGGCGGGAGAAACTTGTTGAAGCGACCTCACAAGAGCACGCTGACCGCATTCTCGCCGCAACAAGGGCGACGGAGTACGAAGCTCTGGTTGTGGAGACAGCCGCATAAGTGAAAGTGACCCGCGCGAACCTGGACACGCTGTCGGACGACCTCGCCAAGAGGTTGCTGGCGGCTATGACCGCCGTCGAACAGTGCGTCAAACCTGGCTTCACGGGTCGCATCGTTGTGAGCGTCGTCGGAGGGACAGCCACCGAGATGCTTTCACAGCGCGAGTCGAATGGACCTCCCAAGGTGTAAAGGACAGACGCAGATGACCGACTGGCAAGTCAAAGGCGGAGCGTTCGGCGGAGCACGCTACATCGAAGCAAGCTGCCCAATCTGCCATCACGGATGCCGCATCGCGCCGGTGACGATTCCGACGTTTATCAAGCTGGCCGACGACTCGGACTACATGGTGCCGAAGCGAGCACCAGGCGTCTTCGTCCACTGCGGCGGCAAGCGCGAGGTCCCGCCCGAAGACGTCTGGCAGCAAGCAGCGCCAGGAGTTTCCGCGTGATGGATGATTCCCAAGGGAGGCGAGCCGTGAAAAGTGAAGGCCAGATGTTTCCGTGCAACGCGCAAGCGGAGGTGCTCGTCTGTGCTCACGTTAGCGAAGGCCAAAAGCCGGACGTGCTGCACTGTGCCGACGACGGCACAATCGAATCCGCAACCTGTAAAGACTGCGCCGATCTCATCAACTCCGGCGAAATGAACGACACGTTCCTTCAGCAGCTTTTGACCGGCGTTTGCCGCAGGCATTTTGAGGAACTGACCGGAATCGATTGGAAGACGAACGGCGGCGGATTCTTCCTGCTAAACGAAACGTTCCCCAATGCCTGACGTTCCACCGAGCGCGACTGGCCGGCCAGCGGACGACGGCGTACCGAGCGCGACTCCGCAGCGTGCCAAACCTCCATTCCGCGAGGAAACCGAAGTCGATCACCTGTACGAGACGGCCGCCTGGCGCAATCGCTTGCGGCCGGCTTTCTTGTCGCTCAACCCGCTATGCCAGCTGCTAGAGCCGGACGGCCGACAGTGCAGACGGCCAGCCGTTGAAATCCATCACATCGAAGCCGCCAACGAGGAAAACTTCTTCGACTGGTCGAACCTGGCGGGCCTCTGCAAACCGCACCATCACAAGAACCCTGGCGACGACGCTCCGCGCAACTATACGCCAACCATCGGACGAGGCGGCGCGATCTACCGGCACGACGCCAAGCCGCATCCCTTTTCGACCTCGCTGGACGACAAAGGCCGCATCATCGGAAACGAGCGGACGCCCAAAGCGCTCGAACCGAAGGCCAGCAGGTACGACGACTGGTTCAAGGCGCTGAGGACTCCAGATCGGCGCTGAGGCGGTAAAGGACAGGCTCCAGAAGCCGCTTTATTTGCGGGTAGCAAGCGCCTGTAGCGTTGCCAGTCCGCTTGTCCGACGTAAGAGCGACAAACCACGCAGACAACTCGACGACGGCAGAGGAAACGGGTATGGCACCTCTTTTTCCCGTCAGGCCCGCCGCTCCAACCTGCCAAGCAGCGTTTTGCACACTCTCGTGATTGAAGAAAAACTAATTTTCTTACGCCCAGCACGGTGAAACTGCTAAGTCCTGCGTTTTCTGACAGCCCGACACGGCAGACCGTAACACCGCCAGCGAGATTCGCCTTGAAAACAAGGCGGGGTTGGGCCGTTTTCAATCAAATTTTGCTGATTTCGTAGGTCCCACACGCCTACGGCCCACGCTTGGCGGCCGACACCTCCTGTTCGGCCGTCAGGCACCCCGTTCCGGAGCCGAGAAGATGCCGAGACCGCAGAAGAGTGAATTCGAGCACGAGCTTGCAGGGACACGACCGCAGACCGTTCCGGAAAAGCCGTCTGTGTTCCGCGCTGGCCGTCCGCAGTTCCCTCAGCACCTGACGCCGGTCGCCAAACGGGAATTCAAAAGAGCCGTGAAGCTGCTTGAGGACCGAGGCGTCCTCACCCAAGGCGATTACACGACGCTGTCGATTTACGCGGAGGTCTTCGCGCGTTGGATCCAAGCGAAGGGCGAGATACACGCGCTCGGCTTGATGGTTGAAGTCGAAGTGACCGACAACCACGGCGAGGCTCACATCGTGAGGCGGCTTAACCCGCTGCTCCGCGTCGCGCAGGATTGCGAGAAGCAACTCCGTGCGCTGGCAAAGACGCTCGGTTTGACGCCAATCGACAGAGACAAAGTGAAGCAGGTTGCGGGCGCGAAGACCGTTGAAACCGATCCGGCCACGGTTCCCGGCACGGTTGCGTATTTCGAGAAGCACGGCACATGGGGTGAAGAATGAGCATCTCCGACAGGCGTTTCGCCGTTCTCTGCGTTCGGCTCGGTTTGATTAAACCATCCGCGAACATCGACCAGCTTTGGGAATTGCAGAGCAGGCTGACCAACAGCAAAGCGATTGACCGCAAGATCGCATCCTTGCCGCACGACGAGAACAACATGGACGCGTCACTTGTTGAAGCACTCGAAGCGTTGACGCCCCGCGAATCTGCCGAACTGCGCGAGGAGATAGCTGGCGTGCTGCCGTTTCCCGTCACACGGTAGTCCCACGCACATTCCCGGGAATTGCGGAGCGTTGGTTTCGTACCCGGACAGCCGGGAAATGCGGAAATCGGTTTTTGTGGCCGGCCAGGTCGCCGTCACACGGCACCGAAGACCTTCAACCGAGCTTGGCTCAGACTACGCACGACCTGGGAGCCGGGGCCAAGGCCTTGAACCACGTAGCGCGATCAAAACGGTGTTCAGGGTACACGGGATTGTGACCGGCTCCCAGGTTTCCCGTAACACCCAACCGACGAAGCACGCGATCCACGCGATAACAGGAGACCACATGAAATTAGTTGACAAGTCGAGGAAGCACCCGCCGTTTGACGCACCGTCCGGTCTGGCCGAAGCACTCATCGCCGCTGGGACTGCCGAGAAGTACGAAGAACCCGCACCGAAGAAACTGCCGCCCGACACCGAATGGCGCGTCGTCCGCGAACCGATGCGATGCAACGACGGCGTGAGCTTCAATTCGAGCTACATCTCGGCGCGCTGCCACACTTGCCAGCAAGCGATTCAGATGTCTGGCCCAACCTGCCACCGAACACAACAGTTCCGCCACTGCGGGATTGCCGAGTCAGTTCCCGACAACATCGCCCGCGAGTACACAAAGGCGCTGCGCGAGCCGTTGGAGCGCCACGAAGAAAAGATCACACGACGCCAGGAACGTGAACGTCAACCCGTCCCGGCGAACTGGTAGAGGAGACCAAACATGGAATTTCCAATCGAACAACGAGCCTTGAGCATAGCGCTGTCGAGCGCGCCGGAATGGGCACGGAAATTCATTGAAGCGTTCCGCGCTCGCAAAGCCTCCGGGCAATCGACGCGCAACCTCCGGCCTCGCGACTTTGCATCTCGCGGTGTCACCGTTCGCGAGGTTCGCAGCATCGACGCGCCGGCCGCGTTTGTTGACGTGCGAGCGGCGGACGGCTCATCGCTGACCAAGGTCCCGCAATGGGTGCGCCAGGTAGTCGCGGCGCAAACGGCGTCTCTCCGCGCGGGCGTCCCGCTTCGAGGTGAACGGAGGACCAGGACCGTTGTCGTCGGTGACTCGTCCGCGCGTCGCCGTCAGCAGCTCTTGGCCGCCAATGCTTAGAGAGTTTCTACGGCGCAGCTTCGCACGCCGAAGCACGTTGCGAAGCAAAGAAACCCTGAGGGAAACACAAATGAACCGAGAAGACGCAACGGAAGTGGTCCAGAAGAAAGTGAACGCGCTGCCCGATCTGACGGACGAGCAACGGGCGCAGGTTGTTGAGATTTGCGTTGCCTACGTTCAGACGCACGACGATGGCACCGAACCGCACTACGGCAACCTCGCGCACCTGGTCCGGTCCCGCCGAGAACTACCCGCATTTCCGTACTAAGGCGAAGCCCGCGCCGCACGACTCGGGCAAGAAAGCCACAAAGGAAATCACGCACATGATTACGCCACAGCAAGTAAAGGACCTTGCCTACCTCAACGGTCAGGCGAGCGCCCTTGCAAACAAACCATCTCTATCGAAGTCCGAGCAGCGCCAGTGGGACCTCCTGCTGACGCAAATCGCAGCCGTCAAGAGTGGTGCGAGCTTGGAAGAATTGATGGTCGAGCAGACCAACGACGCCGCGAAGCGTAGCGGCCTCCCAACTGTCCGCAAGGACAACAGCCTGACGCCCGAGCGACGCGAGATTGCGGAGGGGTTCCTGGCGCTGCTCAAGAGCGGACGCGAAGTTGAATACCGCGACCAAGGCGTCGGCACGTCCGTCCTATCGGGAGAGCCTGGAGGGGTCCTGCAAGGAAACCTCGGCAGCTTCGTGCCAACCGGGTTCTGGTATCAGATCAAAGCTGCGATGAAAGCCGCGGACCCGCTGCTTAACGAGGACGTAGTAACACTCGTGACCTCACCGAAGGGCGGTCCATTCGTCGCGCCGTACTACAGCGATATCGAAAACACCGCGACGATTGTTGGTGAAGGCTCGGACCAAAGCGGCAACGAAACCGATCTCTACAAGCCGGCCGCAGCGGTGCTCAACGCCTTCAGCTTCCGCAGTCCGCTGTGGCGCGTGAGCTTGGAGTCGGTGCAGGATGTGCAGAGCATCGGCGGCGTTCTTCCGCTGTTCGAGCAGTTTTGCGCTGACCGGACGGCACGCGGCGTCGGCAAGTACTTGGTCACCGGGTCCGGCTCCGGCCAACCGCTCGGCATCGTGACCGCGCTGCAAGCACTCGGCATCAATCCGATTGTGGCCGCTGGATCGAGTGCAAACACGGGCGGCTCGGAAACGGGCGCAAACAGCATCGGCTCGATCGACATCGCGAAGTTGGTCTTCGCTGTCGATGAGAAGTACCGCCGAAGCCCGAAGATCGCGTTCATTTGCAACGACAACACGAGACAATACTTGGCGACAATCGTCACGAAAAGTGGCTTGCCGCTTCTGAACTGGTACGGCGGCGACGCATACATGCTTGGCTATCCGGTGTTGACCAGCCCGAGCATGCCGAGCATCGGAAACGGCAATTACCCAATCGTCTTCGGTGATTGGTCCTATTTCATGGTGCGAAACGTCACCAGCGGCCAGCGCGTGCAGATCTTCAAAGAGGCACCTGGCCTCCTGGACAAAGGAGAAATTGGCATGAGGTTCTATGACAGGTGGGACTGCGGCCTCCTGTACAACGACACAGCCGCGCCGTCGCCGTTCTCATTCTTGGTCACACATTCCTAATCGCTCGGCGGTCCCTACAACTTAACACTCAACCAAGCGGCCCGGCTCCAAGGTGGAGTTCGGGCCGTTTGTATTTTCTGCCTGTCACACCGTTTGGTCCTCTTGTCGTGCCGATGACTGCGCGGCTCTGGATCGGCGGCGGGGTCCCTCTCCTACCTCGCGGGCCACATCCGCGCAAATACCTTCCAAATGGCCGCAGCCGCACAAATCGACGCCGACCTGCAATTTGATCCTTGGGCGTTCAACCGCAGACCGAGAATGGTCTCTGCCGATACAGAGATCGCCTTCAGCGACGCTTCTGCCTTTCATTTTACCCGTGGTCTTTCACCGAAACTTGGCAGGAAGACACCGACGCCGGAATGGGCACTGTCCGATGAAAAGCTCCGTCAGGTCGTCATTGCGTACCTCGAAGTGCGCTTCTACATCTGGCCGCAACCTGGCGCGACCTACGATGACCGGATTGCCGCCATCCGGAAAGCGTCGGCGTTGCGGGCAACTACCTACCGCGAGCACGTCCGCACGATGCTGGCCGCTTACCGGACGATTGAAGCAGACCGCCAGCAAAAGTTCGCAACCGAGATTCAAAACCTCGACACCCAAGTCGTCCTGGCGGACCGCCTTGTTGAGGTCGTTCTTCACGCTGTGTACCTGTCCTATCGCTTGAACTACAACTCCGTTCAAGTTGCCGAAGCGACAGGCCTTAAGCCGCCAGCCGTCCGAGCTTTGTTGTGGCGATTGCGGAAAACGTGGGACTGGCTCAGCACCACGGGCATACGGCCGCCGCATGGTGGTCGGGGACCCGCTAAGAAGCGTCAGGAGGGCAGATGCCACGAAAAGCCGCAAGGCTGAAGACGAAGCTGAACGCGGAGAAACGCGAGCATGTGCTCGAGTTCATCGCTTGGTGCCAACAGTCGTTTGGATTTCAGCCGCCGCGCCGTCGATGTGTTCTACAACCCCGCCACAGGGCGGCTCGAGTTGGTCTACGCCGATACCCCTAACAGCAAGCGAGAAGGATAAAGGGAGGAGTCTCTATGTCACAGGCAACCGCAACATTCATCGGTCAAGCAGCAGGAACGGGCACACCATCCACCGTTTCCCTGCCCTCGTACAATCAGGCAGCCGGTCACTGCATCGTTGTCTTCATTCACGAGTACAGCGGCACGGCCATTACCGCCGTGAATGACACGGCGGGCAACTCTTACGTTCAGCTCGGGAGCAACGTCACCGACGCGGACGGCGGTGTAACGAGCGTGTGGTACGCGGCTGATTGCTTGGGGAACAGCGGGAACGTCATCACGCCCAACAAACAGATCGTATATGGGTGCCTGTTTGGGTATGACGTCGCGAACGCCGACGCGCTCAATCCGGTCAATGCGTCTTTGTTCCTCAATGGCGCTTCGGGGTCATCCACCAAAGACATGAGCAGCGATGCCGGACCGAACGGCTTCATGTCGCTAACGGCTACGCTGCAAAATTGTGCGTTGCTGGTCGGAAACTTCGAAAAGGGACAGAAGACGTGTCCCTTCACAGCCGGAACGATCACGAACCTCACACAGATCATCTCGAATGTGCTCACGTCAGGTTCCATCCCCGCAAACTTCACCCAGGTAAGCGGCACGTGGGCGGACAGTGCATCAAACGGCGCGTATGCCTCCAGCGGCGGAGGCGTCAACTTCCTCGTTGAAAACAGCGAATCCTACAACGCCGATCAGTGGGCTCAGACGGTCGTTGAAAGCACTGGCGGCGGCACCCCATGTGGTCCCGCAGTTCGGTGCAGCCTTTCGGCCGCGACCGGCTACGCGATCTATGTGAGCGGTAGCGGTACCATTGAGCTTGTGAAGGTCATCAGCGGAGTGCAGACCCCGCTTGCAACAGCCTCCGTCCCATATGCGGCCGGGAAGGTCGTAACCCTCGTTGCCCAGGGAACAACGATTTCGGCGTTCTTTGACGGCAACATGGTCTGTCAGGTTACGGATAGCAGCATCGCATCCGGCAGTGCTGGCCTCTATTCGTACGGGAGTGGCAGTTCCTCACTTGGGGTACAGAAGAACTTCGCAGCGGGCAACGTCCCAAGCTCGACATCCCTGACTCTGGACGGGCAAACCGGAACTGGCGGCGATCAAGGTGACGTGCAAAGTGCCAACCTGACTACGTTCGTCCCCTCAAATGCTTTTATCGTGATCCCGAACTCGGCGAACGCCGGATGGCCGTTCATTGGTGTTGCTGTCGTCGTTCAGCCGCCTCAGACATCGGTGGCAACTCCGACGATCACACCGGGCGACGGAATTTACTCGTCCGCGCAGAGCGTATCCCTATCGTGTTCAACCCCAGGCGCCACGATCCACTACACGACCGACGGGACGACACCCACCACGAGTTCACCCGTGTACACGACGCCCATCTCTGTACTCAACGGCACCACGCAAATCAAAGCTGTTGCGGCTGCGCCCGGATACAACAACAGCGGCGTCGCTTCCGCGACGATCACGATCAGCGGAGCGGGTCCTGGCGTCCCTGGCGGCAATCAGGTCCTCCCGGCCGCACTGGTGAACCGGCTGCGCTCGCCACAGGACAAGGACCGTTTCCGCATCGGCACTAACGCGAAATTTCTGACTCGAACTGCTCTAGCAGTTTGATATGACTGTCGGTATGCAACGGGGCGTCGGAGAAATACCTGCCCTCCGAAAACGGGGTGTTCTCGCGCCGCTGGATGGAGAAGCGACCTAACAGATGCTTTCGAACGAGTGGGTCGTGATCGATCGCAACAATCGCCAGTTCATACTTTAGGGCTTCGCCTGTGATCTCTCCTACCTGCTTGGTCACGCGGTCCGCTAAGCGTCCCAGCGCCGGCGAGGTTTCTGTGAACGGCGCTTTGCTTGTGAAGGTTAACTGGCTGAGATAGTTCCACCTCTTGACCATCCCTGGTTTGTAGTTGATACCGAGGGTCGAACTCCACTCAAGCGCTTCCTCCAACAAGCGCTTTGACTCCTGAGTGGACACTCTTGTGTCCAATAGGAGCGCGTACGTGAAGATCACAAACTGCTCGATGATAGCGCCTTTGAATCGCCCGTCGGCAAAAGTGACGCCCTTCGACTCGTCAAAGTCTTCTGGCTTGCGCGGATACTTTAGAAATCCATACCGCTCAACCAGCGCGTCCACCAAAGCCGGATAGAAAACAGCACCTCGCGGGTTCAGATCAGTCGGCTCAACCCACGCGCTCGCTCTCGCGAGAAGCACCGTCACATTTTCCACAGCCGTTCGCTCCCTTGACTGCCTGGGCCGAATTGAGACGAAGGAATGTTTTTCGTCTGGCTTTGCGACTGGCCTTGGGGAAAGTTACCCGAATAAGCTGTGGCAGCTTCTTCGCGACGGCGGGCAGCGAGCATTCGATTAGCCTCCTGCTCGTCGTATTCAGCCTTCTCTTTGAAACCTTTCCAGATCAGCCATCCCACACCAGCTAAGAAGATGGCTAGTGGAACGTACATCATCGCTTTGCTCCCATTCTTACACCTACTTCTATCAGGCCAATGCCGAAGCACGCAACTGCTGAGACAACAGCATACCAATGCCACGACAGCCTTTTCCCCCACTGCACTACCACGTCGAGGGGAACAAAAACGAATATCAGTATGCCGATGTCTCGAATGGCGTCTCCTCTGATCCTGTACCGAGCGCTCACGGGCCGCATCTTAGCGCGATTCTCACTTGAGAAACGCCAAATTGTTAGATGAGCGGGGCCTCGGTTTCGAGGCCCCTGCAACCTACCTGTTGCGATGGAAGAACACGAAGGTGAGCAGCAAAACGAGGCAGAGCACCGCGGCGATCAGGTCCAGCCGGATCACGCCGCCTTCCCTTTCGGCCTCGACAGCTTGGCGTCCGTGATCGTGATGGTCATCCGGTCCAGATTGACATGCAAAATCGATTTGTCATCTAACCTGTACCGCTGATATCTCGACCATTTTGTTCCGTATTGTGCGCCGATCAGCTTCTCAACCGCGTGCGGCCCTTTCCACTTCCGAATCAGCTTGTCCACCGCCTCCTGCTGTTTGGGCGTCAGTGCCATGTCTCTCCTCCTAGCGCCCAGCGTCCGGGCGGCGGCGAAGATGGGACAAGCGAAATTCAGACTCAGTGGCGTCAAATTGAGACTGACGTTCGATTTGGTGCTCCGTTACGAAAAGGGAAATTGTTATTCGCTTTTCCTTCGCTTACTGGTATACTCTTGTCGTGAGGAGGGGATCACTGTATGTCGAGGATGGTTGGATTCAATTGCAAAACAAGTGGATGCGAGGCGTTCCTGGTTCTGAGAGAGATACCGGACGACACGGCTCGCGCGGTCTACAATCCGATCAATCTTGGACCGGACCCTGTCGCGCTCACGTGTCCTGACTGCCGCCAAACGCACGACTACAGTTGGTCAGAGAAGGTCATCGCAAAGCAGACCGCACCGTAATGAAACGTAGTGGTTGGCTGGCGCATGTGGTGTGCAACGCCGTCAGAACGCAGGACTTTTGGTTTAGGTCCGTTCTTTCGATCCCCACCGCCCCTACCAAAAGTCTCCCGAATATCAAAGGACTTGTAAAGGCACTCCAATCAGTTTGTGATACTTTGTGCTTGGACTCTGCGGGAATCGAATGGTGTGAGCGCCGCAACTGGCGTTCCAACAGATCTTGCAGTAGCTTCCATGGGGCCCGACAGGGCTGATATCTCGCCGTACCGGCATCAACAAGGAATTCGAGAATAATGGTATGGGAGGAAGGAGCACGATGAGCCTCCACACCATAGCAACCATCCCGACTCGACGGAACGTTCGAGTATTGGTTCAAATAGCGTAAGTGCACTGCTTCTGATTCGCCTCCGAACAAGGCCTCGCACCCGCCGCACGCACCCTTGCACACTGCCGTATGTGGATCAAACCTTGACTCCCGCGGTGGCGCACTTTGCAAGTACATTGGCGCGCTCGGCTAGTGCCTCGGACCGCCTGGAAGCCTAAAGTGGAGGCTGAAGGAAGGAGGTTGGCAGATGCTGAAACGAAGGCTCGGAAGAAGCAACCTGGAGGTCTCCGCCATCGGGCTCGGCTGTATGGGCATGAGCTTTTCCTATGGCCCGCCAAAAGACAAGCAGGAGATGATCTCGTTGATTCGCTCAGCCGTCGAACGCGGCGTCACCTTTTTTGACACGGCGGAAGCCTATGGACCGTACATCAACGAGGAGCTGGTGGGTGAAGCCCTTGCTCCGTTCCGCGGGCAAGTGGTGATCGCCACCAAATTTGGCTGGAAGATTGATCCCAAGGCGGAGCGAGGCTTGGCCGGGCTCGACAGCCGGCCGGAACAGATCAAGCGGGTTGCCGATGGTTCGCTCAAACGGCTGAAGGTCGAGGCCATCGATCTCTTCTATCAGCACCGTGTCGATCCGGAAGTGCCCATCGAAGACGTGGCGGGCGCTGTGAAGGACTTGATTCACGAAGGGAGGGTCAAGCACTTTGGGCTTTCGGAAGCCGCCGCCAAGACGATTCGCCGCGCGCACGCCGTGCAGCCGGTAACCGCCGTGCAGAGCGAATACTCGCTGTGGTGGCGACGCCCGGAAGAAGAGGTGCTGCCAACGCTCGAAGAACTGGGGATCGGCTTCGTTCCCTACAGTCCCCTGGGCAAAGGCTTTCTCACCGGAAAGATCAACGAAGACACGAGGTTTGAGCGTTCCGATTTCCGGAGCCAACTCCCGCGCTTTACCCCGGAGGCTCTCAGCGCCAATCAAGCCGTCGTTGATCTGCTTGCCCGAATCGCGAACCGGAAGAAGGCGACGCCGGCCCGGGTCGCGCTGGCCTGGCTGCTGGCACAGAAGCCGTGGATTGTCCCCATACCGGGCACCACCAGGCTTGCCCGCCTGGAAGAGAACCTCGGAGCCATGGCCGTCGAACTTACCGGGTCCGATCTTCGCGAGATCGATAGCGCCGCTTCGCAGATCAGTATCCAGGGGGCTCGCTATCCCGAAACTATGGAGCGAATCACGTACCGCTGAGCGAGCGGGGATAGGAAGCGGGAACAAACCGAAAATGAAAAAAGTAATTTCGCTTGGCGGGGTGTTGATCGCGATCATCACAATTCTCTCGGGATCGCCAGTGCTGGCCCGACAGAACCCTGTCCAGACCAAATACAGCCAGGATCGGTTTATCGGAGCGTAGCGGCTGTTATGGCTCGAAGAACCCAACGCAGACGGGACAATTCAGAGGGCTGACTGCGTGGGTTCGCTTATCTTCACGGGTGACGGCCATATGTCGGTCCAGGTCATGTATCGGAAGAAGCGCGCACACCAGTTTTCCGGCAAGCATCTGATTGTGAAGTCGTCAGACCCGAATGAAGACTGGAAAGTTGCGTGGGAGCATTATTAGCCTGCGTGCGCAAAGGACGAAGGAGAGAAAATGCGAGGAGCTATCCTGTACGGCCCGCGCGACGTGCGCTTCGAGGAGCGCGAGTTCCCGAAGGTTATCAAGCCCACGGATGCTGTCATCAAAATCTCAGACGCATGCGTGTGTGGGTCGGACTTATGGCCCTATCGCGGCATCCAGCCGATTGCTCAGCCGACCCCCATGGGGCACGAGTACTGTGGCATTGTTGAGGAAGTGGGCAGCGCGGTGGAATCAGTGAAGCCCGGGCAGTTTGTGATCGGATCATTTTTCGCGTCGGACAACACATGTTCCACCTGTGAGATCGGATACCAATCGTCCTGCCAACATCGCGAGTTGGTTGGCGGTGCGCAGGCTCCGTTCCTGCGTGTGCCGCTTGCCGACGGAACCCTCGTCACCACACCTGACACTCCTTCCGAGGACTTGATCCCGAGTCTATTGACCCTCTCGGACGTAATGGGTACGGGCTGGTTTGCGGCTGACGCAGCCAACGTAAAGCCAGGCTCCACCGTCGTGGTCGTCGGCGACGGCGCGGTCGGGTTGTTGGGAGTTCTCTCCGCCAAGCAGATGGGCGCGAGACGGATCATCGCGATGAGCCGCCACGAATCGCGTCAGAAGCTCGCCCGAGAATTTGGTGCCACTGACATCGTCGCCGAGCGCGGCGAAAACGGCGTAACCCGGATCAATGAACTGACCAATGGAATCGGTGCAGACTCCGTGCTCGAATGTGTCGGCACGCAGGAGTCGATGAGGCAGGCAATCAGTTCTACGCGCCCTGGCGGCTACATAGGTTTCGTCGGCGTTCCCCACGGCGTCGAACTCAATGGTGAGCAGCTGTTTTTCTCACACGTCCACATGCACGGTGGGCCAGCGCCAGTGCGGCGTTACTTGCCGGAATTGATCAAGCTCGTCTTGAGCGGGAAGATCAATCCCGGCAAGGTTTTCGATTTGACTCTGCCTCTCGATCGGGTGGCGGAAGGCTACCGCGCAATGGACGAGCGCCGCGCCATAAAAACGCTGCTCCACCCGTGAGGTACGCCTGGATTACGCCGAGGAGTCGTTTCCGTCGCGATGGAAGAAGTCAGATCTCGGGCCCAGGTCGAGCAGGTTACAAACTGGATATTCAAAACAAGTGGGACAAGCTCTACAAAAAGACCGGATACGATGAAAACGACCTGTGAGTTTGTGGCGACGGCGCAAGCACGTCGGATAAGGAGGAAAGAGCATGGAAATCAAGAGAGCTGGCTCGCAACCTTCTGCGAAGGGACCCTCTGAATGGTTCACTGGCACGGTGCGGATCGATCCGCTGTTTCAGGCGCCTGACCCGGCTCTCGTTCAGGGCGCTAGCGTGACTTTCGAGCCGGGCGCGCGGACTGCGTGGCATACCCATCCGTTCGGCCAAACTCTTATAGTCACCGCAGGCTGCGGCTGGGCGCAGCGCTGGGGCGGACCAATCGAGGAAATCCGGCCCGGTGATGTGATTTCGTTCTCGCCCGGCGAAAAGCACTGGCATGGTGCTACGCCAACTACGGCGATGACCCACATCGCGGTTCAAGAAAAGAAGGACGGCAAGGCCGTCGATTGGATGGAACACGTCAGTGACGAGCAATACCGGCTACGATAGAGAGACGACTCGAAGGCACTAGGTTATGCTCGGAGGTAAGTGATGACGAGCCGATTTCGGGTTTCGAGTACGCTGCCGCGAAAGCTCCGAGAACTGGGCCTTTCGCCGGAAGCAGTGCTGCGGCAAGCGGCTTTGCCCATGGTGCTGTTCGACCAAGACAAGATTCTGGTGAGCACGGAGGAGTTCTTCGCGCTTTACCGAGGAATTGCGGAAACCAGCAACGATCCCGGCTTTGGGCTGAAACTGGGGACTGAGGAACGTATCGAGCGGTACGACCCGATCAAGATCGCGGCGCTCTCCGCGCGGTCATTTCGCGACGCGGTCGAGCGCCTATCGCGCTACAAGCAGCTTACCTGTCCCGAGAAAATTCGTGTAGTCGAACGCGGAGACGAATTCGCGGTCCAGTTCCTCTGGATTCTCGCACATGAGAAAGAGCCCCCGTTGCTGGTGGACGTGTGCTTCGCATGGATTGTCGGCATCGGGCAGCGAGGCACCGGCCGGCCGTTGAATCCGAAGCGGGTGGAGTTCCAACGGCGTCCCGCACATCGGGAAATGTACGAGGCGCATTTCCGGTGTCCCGTGAGATTCAAATCCAATCAAAACGCCCTTATATTCAGAAAGGCGGACGTCGAGCTGCCTTTTGTCACCTACAATCCGGACTTGCTAGCGGCTGTTGCGCCGCAGCTGGAGACCGAATTGAGAGAGCAGCTCGCGCAAAAGACGTTCAGCGAATACGCGAAAGGTATTCTGAAGCATCTCCTCGCGGGCCAGCGTCCGGGCATGGACGATCTCGCAACGGAATTACACCTCAGTACTAGAACCTTGCAACGCCGACTCACCAAGCAGGGGATTACCTTTCAGCGTTTACTGGAAGAGGCGCGTCGCGAGCTGGCTCGACACTATCTGCTCCACTCTGCCTTGGAGCTGAATGAAACGGCCTACCTGTTGGGCTACGAAGACGCCAATTCCTTCTTCCGGGCTTTCCACCAATGGGAAGGGACTTCCCCCGGACAGTGGAGGCTGCTGCAAAAGAACTCGCAGTCCACAACACAAGCGCACGCCGGGGCTGCATGATCAATTACAAGCACGCGTCAGCGCGAATGTCACAGTCGCGCTTGAATCGCGGCCGCCGCTGGCGCAAAGTCTCACGACCGTCAAAACAGGGATCGATTCTCTGGGGCTCAGAGCGATTCTGTCTGGTGCATGAGGCCGCCATCGATCACGACGGTAGTTCCGGTGATATAGGAAGCGTCATCGGAAGCCAGGTAGCACACGAGTTTGGCCACGTCCGCGGGCTGCCCAACGCGCCCCAAGGGAATTTCTCGTTTCAGCGCCAGAACCTTTTCGGGATTTTTCAGGGTGCTGTCGTTGATGGGCGTATCAATCGCGCCGGGAGCTACGTTCACAATGTTGATGTTGTATTTTGCCAGTTCGAGCGCCAGGTCGCGGCACAACATGCGCAGGCCGCCCTT
>Ga0075272_1000119_pt1 | contig 18198 bp, 14 predicted proteins | sample SF_Rice_5C_0N_40_FD_69776 | JGI IMG/M metagenome (GOLD analysis project Ga0075272, IMG submission 69776) | Rice paddy soil microbial communities from Twitchell Island, California, USA - SF_Rice_5C_0N_404 | ecosystem: Environmental > Terrestrial > Soil > Paddy field/soil | place: USA: Twitchell... | reverse complement strand
GTGGCCGGCGTGCTGAATGACCCGAGCCCGCCGGTGAATGCGCGCCCGCGTCCGGAAATCGATCGGCGGCTCGGCTCCCTCGAAGATTTTCTTGCGGACGTCCCCGGGACCGGGACGCGCGCGGAGCGTCCGCATCTGCTCGCGCCCTGCGATCTGCAGCCCATCAAGGCCAGCGGTGTCACGTTCCTGGTCAGCCTGAAGGAGCGCGTGATCGAGGAAGCGGCGCGCGGCGATCCGGCAAAAGCTGCATCGTTGCGGCGCGAACTGAGCGATGAACTCGACCGGCGTCTATCCAATATAAAGCCGGGGACTGCGCAGGCGGTGGCCACGAAAGATTGGCTCATCGCAAATCATCTCTGGTCGCAATACTTGGAAGTGGCAATCGGGCCCGACGCGGAGATCTTCAGCAAAGCACCGCCCATGAGCGCGGTGGGCGCGGGGTCGAACATCGGAATTTTGCGGCGTTCGGAATGGAACAATCCGGAACCGGAAGTGGTGCTGGCCATCGGCCGCTCGGGAAAAATCGTTGGCGCGACTCTGGGCAACGACGTGAACCTGCGCGACTTCGAAGGCCGCAGCGCGCTCCTGCTGGGCCGGGCCAAGGACAACAACGGGTCGTGCGCCATCGGCCCTTTTCTTCGCCTGTTTGACGACACCTTCAGCATCGACGACGTGCGCGCAGCCGAGATTTCGCTCGATATCGAAGGCCCGGATGGCTTCACGTTGCATGCCGTCAGCCGCATGCAGGAAATCAGCCGCGATCCGGAAGATCTCGTCCGGCAGACGATCGGGCCGGATCATCAATATCCCGACGGCGTGATGCTTTTCCTCGGCAGCATGTTCGCGCCCACGCAGGATCGCGACCGGCCCAGCCGCGGTTTCACGCACAAGGTCGGGGATATCGTGTCGATCTCATCGCCGAAATTCGGGAGTCTGATCAACCGCGTCGATTATAGCGATGCAATTGAGCCGTGGACCTTCGGAATTGCCGAACTCCTCAAGCGCGCGCGCGGCACCACGCAATAAAACGTTGCCGCCACCAAGCCAAACTGGACGGGCAAAACAAACGGCTAGCCGCCGCCGACAAATTGGACGATTTCGAAGCTGTCGCGCGGCTGCACCTGGGTTTCGCCCCAGCGCGTGCGCGGCAGAATATCGCGGTTGTATTCGATGGCGACCCGCTCCGCCCTCATCCCGATGTGATCGAGCAAAGCCGCAACCGTGAGGCCATCCGGAATGTCCTGCGATTCGCCGTTGATTACGATTGTCATTCGTACCGCTCCGAAAGCGCCGCCGCTCAGGGGACAGGCGCAGCAAACAGCGCGAGGGATGCCGCAACAGACGCGAAACCTTCAGATCGATTCCCGCACCGGCTGCCGTGGATTCGAGCGCATTACATACCGCAGCTCGCACGTGCCTTGCTCGGCTCTGGCCTGGATCACCAGAGCCAGCCCGCCCTTCCCTAGTTTAGGCATGGGAAAGCGAATTTGCACGCGGCCTTGGTCGTCCGTCGTCCCGGCGTGCCGCGTTTCATCCAGCGAGCCCTCGATCAAGGCCTCGACCTGCGCGCACGACAATGGCTGCTGATCGGTTCGCCGCAGGATTTCCACCTGCAGCGAGATGCTGCCCGCCGTCAGCCAGGATTCCGGATTCAGCAGCTGCAGCTGAATTCCAGCGGGTTCGGGTGCGGGTTCGAGTTCGGCTTCAGGTTCGAATTCGGGTTCGGGCGCCGGTGCTGTGGCAGCCTCGGGGGCAGGTTCGGACTCGGATTCACGCCGGAGTTCGCGCGGCGGAGTCTCTTGAGCCGTTCCTTTGCCGGACGAACCTCCGTTCAAGTTTCCCGCGCGCAAATCCTCGATCACGCAGCGGTGCTGCTCTTCCACACGCTCGCGCAGCTCTTCGGGCGTGAACTCGGGCGAATCGAGAAAATGCCCGTAATTGGAGTTGCGCCGGTGCACCACGCGCCCATTCTGATAGACCATGGTGTCGATCACCGGCCGGTTGGGCCCGCGATCCTCGGTCTGGACATGGTACACGCGCTCGCCGACACGAACGTCGGTATTGAATCCCGAACTCATGCTCCCCGCTTGTTAGTGCAGAAAAAAGAATAACCTGAAATTGCGGAGTTCAATTGACCGATGTGTGCTCGCGCCGCTATTATATCAACTCCCTTTCGCGCGCATGGGGAGAGGGACCCAAAATGCAAAGCGGCTATTTGGACACCTACGCTCCTCTTCTGCTCATGTTCCTGCTGGCCTGCGGGCTGGCTGGCGCGCTGGTGGCCGTCTCCACGCTGGTGGGCCGGCACAAACGCACGCGGGAGAAGGATCAGCCGTATGAGTGCGGGATCCGCCCGACGGGCGATGCGCGCGAGCCGTTTTCCGTTCATTTTTATATGGTGGGCCTGGTCTTTATCCTGTTCGATATCGAAGCGATCTTTTTGTATCCCTGGGCGCTGGTCTACCGCGAACTGAGCCTGTTCGGTTTCGTGGAGATGGTGCTCTACATTGCAATCTTGCTTGCTGGTTACATATTCCTCTGGAAGAAGGGCGCGCTCGACTGGAACAAGTAGCGCGGCGGCGCCCCTCGGGAACCAATTCATAGTGGAAGCTCAGCAAAACGGCACAAATCCGGCAGTGCAGAAATTGAAAGAGTGGAACGCCTCCGCCGTCGCCCAGGTGATTGAGTTTCGCGGCGAAACGACGGTCGTGGTTCCCCGCCAGCATCTTTTGGGCGCCGCTGAATTACTGGCGGACGAGCCCTCCCTCCGCTTTTCTTTCCTTTCCGACCTGAGCGCCGTGGACCGCTTTCCGCTCGAACCGCGCTTCGAAGTGAATTACCACCTGCTGTCCATCGAAAAGCGCTTGCGCTTGCGCCTGAAGGTGAAACTTTCGACCGCCGATCCGGTGGTGCACTCGGTCACCCAGATCTGGCCCACCGCAAACTGGCACGAGCGCGAGGTCTTCGACATGTTCGGCATCCTGTTCGAAGCCCATCCTGATTTGCGCCGCATCCTCATGCCCGACGACTGGGAAGGCCATCCGTTGCGCAAGGATTATCCGACAGAGGGGTATCGCTAAATGGACAAACTCGATTCAGCGAAAATCCCCCCCGCAAGCACGGCGGTCGAGCCGGCTGCGCCCCTGGAAAGGACCATGGTCCTCAACATGGGGCCGCAGCATCCCTCCACGCACGGCGTTTTGCGCGTGATTCTCGAACTGGACGGCGAAACCGTGCTCAAAGCCGACCCCATCATCGGGTACCTGCACACCGGAATCGAGAAAAGCTGCGAATCGAAGACCTACTCGCAGGCCATCACGTTGACCGATCGCATCGACTACCTCGCGCCGCTCTCCAATAACCTCGGCTATTGCCTGGCCGTCGAAAAGCTGCTCGGAATCGACATTCCCAAGCGCGCGCAGTATATCCGCGTCCTGCTGACCGAGCTGACGCGCATCGCGTCGCATCTGGTCTGGCTCGGTACCCACGCCATCGATCTCGGCGCGATGTCCGTGTTCCTCTACGGCTTCCGCGAGCGCGAAGAGATCATGAAGATTTTCGAATACGTCTCCGGGCAGCGCATGATGACCAGCTATTTCCGCATCGGCGGCCTGGCTCTGGAGCCTCCGCCGGGCTGGCTCGATCGCGTCAAGCGCGTCGTCGATTCCCTGCCCGGGCATATCGACGAATACGAAGACCTGCTCACCAACAACCGCATCTGGATCGCGCGCACCAAGGGCATCGGGCTCCTCAGCGCGGACGACGCCATTGCCATGGGCGTTTCCGGGCCGCTGCTGCGCGCCAGCGGCGTCGCTTACGACGTGCGCAAGGCGTTTCCCTATTCGAGCTACGATGAATTCGATTTCAACATTCAGACGCAGACCGGCGGGGATTGCTACGCGCGCTATCTCGTGCGCATCGCGGAAATCCGCGAAAGCATCAAGATCGTGAAACAGGCCATGGCCAAAGTCCCGGCCGAGGGTCCATTCCGCGCGGAAGTGCAGGGCATCATCCCGCCGTCGCGCGAGGAGATGAAAACCTCGATCGAAGGTTTGATCTACCACTTCAAGATTTTCACTGAGGGTTTCGCGCCGCCCCCGGGCGAAGTCTATCAGGTGATTGAATCGCCGCGCGGTGAGTTGGGCGTGTATGTGGCGAGTGACGGCTCGCCCAAGCCCTACCGCGTGAAGTTCCGCACGCCCTCGTTCATCAACCTGCAGAGCCTGCCGAAGCTGGCCGTGGGCCGGTTGATCGCCGACGTGGTCGCCTGCATCGGCACCACCGATATCGTTCTGGGAGAAGTGGACCGCTGATGGAATTCCCGCCGCAGCTCGAACAAAAATTCGCGCAGTTGATCGGGCGTTATCCGGTAAAGCGCTCGGCGCTGATTCCCATGATGCTGTACGCACAGGATTATTACGGCTCGCTGAGCGACGACGTTCTCACCGAAATCGCCAAGCGCCTCGACTTGAACGCCACTCAGGTGACCGAAACCCTCGCCTATTACTCCATGCTCCGTCGCAAGCCCGCCGGCCGCTATCACATTCAGGTCTGCACCAATATTTCCTGCATGCTGCGCGGCGGCAACGAACTCTACGCCCACCTGCAAAAACGCCTGGGAATCGGCAACAAGGAAGTCCAGCCCAGCGGCACTTTTTCCCTCGAAGAAGTCGAGTGCATGGGCGCGTGCACTGGCGCTCCCGCTATTCAGGTCAATTACGACTTCTACGAGAACCTCGATCCGGAAAAGGTCGACGCCATTCTCGAGCAGATCGAAGACGGCCGCCATCCCGCGCCCGAGCCGGTCACTTCCGGTTCCGTGCACGAGCGGCATCCCGCGGAAGTGCCGGTCATCAGCCGCCGCTTCGGCATCCCCAATTGCAAATCGATTGACGTCTATCTGAAACACGACGGCTATCAGGCGCTCGAAAAAGCCCTGAAGCAGATGACTCCGGAGCAGATCATCGACGAAGTCAAGAAATCGAACCTGCGCGGGCGCGGCGGCGCGGGCTTCCCCGCCGGGATGAAGTGGAGCTTCGTCCCCAAGGACGTCACCAAGCCCAAATACATTCTCGCCAACTGCGACGAGAGCGAGCCGGGCACCTGCAAGGACCGCCCGTTGATGGAAATGGACCCGCACCAGTTGATCGAGGGCATGACCATCGCGGGCCGCGCGGTCAACGCGCATCAGGGCTACGCCTACGTGCGCGGCGAATATCGCTACGTGATCGACATTCTCGAAAAAGCGGTTGCGGAAGCCTACGACCGCGGCTATCTCGGCAAGAACATTCTGGGCAGCGGCTTCGATTTCGATCTCGCCGTACACACCGGCGCGGGCGCGTACGAGTGCGGCGAAGAATCCGCGCTGATGGAATCGCTCGAAGGCAAGCGCGGCTATCCGCGCATTCGCCCGCCGTTCCCGGCCGTGGTCGGCCTCTATGGCTGCCCCACCGTCATTAACAACGCGGAAACGCTCAGCTCCGTTCCGTCGGTGATCTTGCGCGGCGGCGAATGGTATGCCGGGCTCGGCACGCCGCGCAACGGAGGCACGCGCCTGTTCGCGATTTCCGGGCACGTCAACAAGCCCGGAATCTACGAGCTGCCCATGGGTTTCAACCTGAAAAAAATGATCTACGAAGTGGCCGGTGGAATTCCCGGCGGCAAGAAGCTGAAAGCCGTCGTTCCCGGCGGCAGTTCGTGCCCGCTGCTCACCGCGGATGAAATCGATGTGGCCATGGACTTCGATTCCGTGGCGAAAATCGGCTCGATGCTCGGCTCGGGCGGCACCGTGGTCATCGACGAAGACACCTGCATGGTCGATGTCGCGCGCCGCATCATGCATTTCTACGCGCACGAATCCTGCGGCTGGTGCATTCCCTGCCGCGAAGGCACCACCTGGCTGCGCAAAATGCTCGACCGCTTCCACGAAGGCGGCGGGCGCGAGGAAGATATTCCGCTGATCGACGAGCTGTCGAAGAACATGCTGGGCCGCACGTTTTGCCCGCTGGGCGACGCCGCGGCCATGCCCACGATCAGCATCGTCAAGAAATGGCGCAACGAGTTCGAGGACCATCTGCACGGCAAGTGCGCTTACAAATCCGCGGAAGGAGTCCTCGTTGGCCGTTAGCCGGATCGGTCTTTAGAAAATATGGCGGAAGAAAAACAGATCACGTTCAGCATCGACGGCCGGCAGGTCACCACCTCCGCCGGCACGCTGGTCATCAACGCGGCCAAGGCGCAAGGGATCGAAGTTCCCTCGTTCTGCTATTACCCCGGCCTGTCGCTGCAGGCCGCCTGCCGCATGTGCCTCGTCGAAGTCGAGAAAATGCCCAAGCTGCAGACCGCCTGCACGCTGGTGGCGACCGAAGGCATGATCGTTCGCACCGGCACGCCGCAAGTCCACAAGGCGCGCAAGGACATGATCGAGTTCCTGCTGTCGAATCATCCGCTCGATTGCCCTGTATGCGACAAAGGCGGCGAGTGCGAATTGCAGGACATGACCTTCCGCTACGGCCTCGATCACACGCGCTTCATCGAGGAAAAGCTGCATTACCCCGAAGAAAAGTGGTCGCCGCTGGTCTATTACGACGCGCCCCGCTGCATCCTTTGCTTCCGCTGCGTGCGCGTATGCGACGAAGGCATGGACGTCAAAGCGCTGGGCGTCGGCGCTCGCGGCGTGCAGTCCGTGATCCTGCCGAACACGGCCGGCGCGCTGGCCTGCGAAGAATGCGGCATGTGCATCGATATCTGCCCCGTCGGCGCGCTCACCAGCGGCACCTATCGCTATCAAACGCGCCCGTGGGAAATGACCTACGTTCCCAATCCCTGCACGCATTGCTCGAACGGCTGCAAAACCACGCTCAGCGTGCGCAACAACGAGATCCTGCGCGCGAATAATCGCGACCATTCCGGAATCAACGGCGAGTTCCTCTGCGCCAAGGGCCGCTTCGGTTTCGATTTCACTTCTCATTCCGAACGTGTCCGCCAGCCGCTCGTTCGCCGCAACGGCAAGCTCGAGCCCGCCAGCTGGGAAGAAGCCGTCGAGGAGGTCGCGCGCCGCCTGAAGCAGGTTCACGAAAAGCACGGCGGCAACGCCATCGGCGTGGTCGGCTCGAATCACACGACCAACGAAGAAAATTACCTGCTGAACCGCCTGGCGCGCGTCGCCCTCGGCACGAACAACATCGACCATCACCGCACGGCCGATTACGCCGGCCTCGCCGCTGTGCTCGGCCCGAAAGCCGCCGACAGCGCCGCGACGATGGCCGACATCTACGCGGCGCAAGCCGTCCTGCTGATCGCCAACGACGCCACCCAGCAGAATCCGCTGGTGGCCTGGCAGATTCGCACCGGCGTGCGCCACCGCGGCCAACGCCTTTACGCCATCAACGGGAAAGACAGCAAGATTCATCGCCAGGCCACGCTGGCCGTCGAAGTCCCGAAGGATGCCGAACGCAACGCACTGCACTGGCTCGCGACGGGCGACGGCGCGTTCGATGCAAACGTCTCCGCCGAACTGTCGAACCTGAAGGCCACGCTCGAAAAGGAAACGGATGTTCTGATTCTGTTCGGCGCGAACGTCCAGGGCGTGGCGATTCGCGACCTGGTCGCCTTCGGCTCGCGCCTACCCGGCAGGACCCGCTACATCCCCTTGGGTGATTACTCAAACTCGCGTGGCGCCGCCGAAATGGGCCTCCTGCCCGACCGTCTGCCCGGCTACGCGCCGCTCGCCGACAAGACCGAACGCGCGCGCTTCGGCAAACTGTGGGGCGGCGATATTCCATCCACGCCCGGCGTGACTGCGCGCGCCATGATGGACGCTGCCGTTTCCGGAAAACTGAAGGCGCTTTACGTCGTTGGCGCGAATCCGCTGAAAACTTTCGCCGTTGCCGCGCCCGACCGCATCGCCGGCCTGGAATTGCTGGTCGTGCAGGACATGTTCCTCACCGAAACCGCGCAGCGCGCGGACGTGGTCCTGCCCGCCGCTTCCACTTACGAAAAGGACGGCACGTTGACCAACACCACCGGCGAAGTGCAAGCCACGCATCGCGCCATCGATGCGCAAGGGCCGCGCAGCGATTACGATTTGATTCGCATCCTCTCGCATCAGCTCGCCATGCTGGGCCTGGGCTCGCCCATTCGCTTGCGCACCCCCGAGGCGGCTTTCGACGAGATTCGCCAGCACGTCTCGGGCTACGACGTTTCCGTGGCCCAACTGCTCGCCGATCGCGCGCAGCTTTCGCATGCGGTTTGCAAAACGGCTGACGCGTCATATGATGTCGCGCCCGGCATCGTTTTCTCGGCCAACGATTTTCTGTTTACCAGCGGCACTCTGGGCCACTATTGCTCGAAACTGAATTCGACCAACGAGGCTAAAGAAGCTCCGTGGACTTCATCTCCAACCACGCAGTCCTGGTGGTATCGTTAATTAAAATCGCCGTCCTGCTGTTCGTGGTCATGACGGCTCTGGCGTATTTGACCTGGTTCGAGCGCAAGGTCGTCGCGCGCATCCAGTCGCGCTGGGGGCCGTACTACGTGGGCGCGCACGGTTTGCTGCAGCCGCTGGCCGACGGCCTGAAATTCCTGTTCAAGGAAGATTTGACGCCGCCCAGTTCCGACCGCTTCGTCTATATTCTCGCGCCCTTCCTCGCGCTGTCGCTCGCGCTCACCACTTTGGCGCTGATTCCCTTTGGCCCGCCCAGCATCCAGGTGCTGGGCCAGCCGGTTTTTGTCATCGCCAATTCGAATATCGGCTTGCTCTTCCTGTTCGCGATCACCTCCATCGGCGTTTACGGCGTCGCGCTGGCGGGCTGGTCCTCGAACAGCAAGTACCCGCTGCTGGGCGGCCTGCGCAGCTCCGCGCAAATGATCAGCTACGAAGTTTCGCTGACGCTCTCCGTTGTCGGCGTGCTCCTGCTGGCCGGCTCGTTCAGCTTCAACGGCATCATCGAGCGCCAGGCAGGAAATATCGGCCACTGGAACGTCTGGCCGCAGATCGTGGGCTTTCTCTGCTACATCACCGCCGCCATTGCCGAGACGAATCGCGTCCCCTTTGATCTTCCCGAAGCGGAAACCGAGCTCGTCGCCGGCTTTCACACCGAGTACTCCAGCTTCAAATTCGCCATGTTCTTCATGGCCGAGTACGCCAACATGATCACCGTCTCCTGCCTCGCAACGATTCTCTTTTTCGGCGGCTGGCTCTCCCCGTTGCCGGATTCCTGGACCTGGCAGCTCTACCTTCCGGGCGCGGGCCTGATCGCTCTCGGTCTCTATTGCGCCTACGACACAGTGAAGGAAATGCGCGGAATCGCCCGCCTCCAACTCAGCGTGGTCACGTTGATGGCGCTCGTTGCGGGAGCGATTTGCCTGATGCCGCCTGTCATGCATGTCATTCAGGGCCCCTTCTGGTTCGTGGCTAAGGTCGGCCTGTTCATCTTTTTCTACGTGTGGATTCGCGGGACGCTGCCGCGCTTCCGCTACGACCAGCTGATGTCCTTCGGCTGGAAGCTGCTGCTGCCCGTTTCCCTCGCGAACCTGGTGGTGACGGCGCTGGTGATCCTTCTGGTGAAACGGTGAGGCGCGCATGAGCTTTCCCGTCATTCTCTTCTTTATCTGCGCGGCGATGGCCGTGCTGGGCGCCATTTTGCTGATCGTGGCGCGCGAGCCCATTCACAGCGCGCTCTCGCTGATCCTGGTGATGGTTTCGCTCGCCATCCTTTATTTGCTTTTGGGGGCTGAGTTCATCGCCGCGGTTCAGATCATCGTCTATGCCGGCGCCATCATGGTCTTGTTCGTCTTCGTCATCATGCTGCTGAACGCCGGCGTCGAAGAGCGCACCAGCTGGAGCAAGATGGCCAAATATGCGGGCATGCCGCTCGCGATCTTTCTGCTGCTTGAAATCGCGCACTGGGTCTGGCGCGCGTCGGTTGGCGCGAAAGTGGCGAACGGCGCGGGAGCGGCGCAGGCGGCCTTTTCCACCCACGACCTGGCTATGGCGCTGTTCCAGCAGTACCTGTTTCCGTTCGAGGCCACTTCGATCCTGATCCTGATCGCGATTCTGGGAGCGCTGGTGCTGGCGAAGAGGAGCGAATAGCGTGGTTCCGATTTCGTATTACCTGGTGCTGAGCGGCGTCCTGTTCGGGCTCGGCGTCATCGCGTTTATTTTCAAACGCAACATCATCACCATTTTCATGGCCATCGAGCTGATGCTCAACGCCGTGAACCTGGCGTTCGTGGCCTTCGCCCGCGCCCGGAACCAGCTCGACGGCCTCGTCTTCGTCTTTTTCGTGATTGTCGTGGCGGCGGCGGAAGCGGCCGTGGGCCTTGCCATCGTCATCATCATTTCGCAGAATCGCCGCTCGCTGAATGTGGAAGATGTGAATCTCCTGAAATTCTGAAAAACGAATGTTCATCCTTCATCATCTCTGGCTGATTCTTGCGCTGCCTCTGGCGGGCGCGGCCATCAACGGCTTGCTCGGCTGGAAATGGCCGAAGGCCGCGGTCAACTCCATCGGCGTCGGCTCCGTCGCGCTCTCGTTCTTGTGCGTGCTCGAGCTGATCCGCGAATTCCTGCAGCTCGGCGCTTCCCAAGTCCCCTACTTCGAAAAATATTTCAACTGGATCAGCGCGGGAATCTTCAAAGTGGATTTCGCGCTGCAAGTCGACCAGCTCACCATCGTGATGCTGCTGGTGGTCACCTTCGTCAGCCTGCTGGTGCACATCTACTCGACCGGCTACATGGCCCACGAAGGCGGCTACGCCCGCTTCTTCTCCTACATGAACCTGTTCGTCTTTTTCATGCTCACGCTGGTCCTCGCCGCCAACCTGGTTCTCATGTTTGTCGGCTGGGAGGGCGTCGGGCTGTGCAGCTACTTGCTGATCGGCTTCTGGTTCCTGAAGGATTCGGCCGCCAGCGCGGGCAAGAAAGCCTTCATCACCACGCGCATCGGCGACTTCGGGTTCACCGTCGGCATCTTGCTCGCTTTCTGGACCTTCCATTCCATCGATTTCGGCACGATTTTTCACCAGGCCGCGAACATGCCGGTGGAAAGCGCCGCGGCCTTCGGCACGTTGACCGTGATTTGCCTTCTGCTTTTCGCCGGCGCCATTGGCAAGTCCGCGCAGATTCCGCTGTACGTCTGGCTGCCCGACGCGATGGAGGGCCCCACGCCGGTCAGCGCGCTGATCCACGCCGCCACCATGGTCACCGCGGGCGTGTACATGGTCGCGCGCATGCATCCGCTGTTCTCCCGCGCGCCGCTCGCCCTGTTCGTGGTAGCCGCCGTCGGCGCGGTCACCGCCTTCTACGCCGCGACGATCGGCGTCCTGCAAACCGACATCAAGAAAGTTCTGGCCTACTCCACCGTCTCCCAGCTCGGCTACATGTTCCTCGGCTGCGGTGTGGGCGCCTACGCCGCGGGCATTTTCCACTTGATGACGCACGCCTTCTTCAAGGGCCTGCTCTTCCTCGCCGCCGGCTCCGTGATTCACGCCATGGGCGGCGAACAGGACATGCGCAACATGGGCGGCCTGCGCAAAAAAATCCCGGTCACTTACTGGACTATGCTGGCGGCCACGCTGGCCATCGCCGGAATTCCCGGCTTTGCCGGTTTCTTCAGCAAGGACGAGATCCTCGAGGCCGCTCGCAACAGCTCCGGCGCCACTGTCTGGCTCTGGGTGCTCGGGATCGTCGCGGCGGGCCTCACTTCGTTCTACATGTTCCGGCTGATCTTTCTCACCTTCTTCGGCAAGCCGCGCTATGACGAGCACAAAGTGCACGTCCACGAATCGCCGCGCAACATGACCATCCCGCTGTCCATTCTTGCTTTCTTCTCCGTCGTCGGCGGATGGTTCGCCGCGCCGCATTTCTTCGGCGGCACCGACTATTTCGAGCAGTTTCTCCATCCGGTCTTCGCGGCCTATGCGCCCCCGACGCCTGCCATCCCTCCGGAGGCGGCTGCGACGTCAACTCCCGCGATGGAATTGCTGCATTCTTTGACCGGCATTCCCGTGATTCTGGCCGTGCTCGGCCTCTTCTTCGCCTGGTGGTTCTACATCCACAAGCCCGACGCGGCCCGCCGCGCGAAGGAAAGCCTGCGCGGCCTCTACTCGCTCGTTTACAACAAGTATTTCATCGACGAAGTCTATGCCGCGCTGATCATCAATCCTCTGCTGTGGATTTCCACCAACGTGCTCTGGCACGGCGTCGATGAAACGCTGATCGACGGCACGGTAAACGGCACGGCCCATGTCGCTCGCGGGCTCGGCGGCCAGTTGCGCGAAATTCAGTCCGGCAACGCCCGCACGTACGCCACTTGGGTTGTTGTCGGAGCCGTCGGTTTCACCGTTTTGCTGATTGCCGTCTGGATGGTGCGCTAGACATGCACGCGCAAAACCATTTTCTGACCCTGGTCACGTTCCTGCCCCTGCTGGGCGTGCTGGCCATGCTGCTGCTGAAGTCGGACGATCATGTCTCGATTCGCCGCATCGCTCTGGTCACTTCGCTGATCGAATTCGTCTTTTCCCTTGGCCTGCTGCGCTATTTCAGCTCGGCCGATCCCAATTTCCAGCTCCAGGAAATTCATGACTGGATCGGCCGCGGCATCCAGTACCACCTCGGCATCGACGGCATCAGCCTTTTCCTCGTCCTCCTCACCACCTTTTTGACGCCGCTCGCCATCCTCTGTTCCTGGCGCTCGATTCAGAAGAACGTGAAGGGCTTTTTCATTTCCCTGCTGGTCATCGAGACGGCCATGATCGGTGTGTTCGTCTCTCTCGACCTTTTCCTCTTCTTCGTTTTCTGGGAACTGACGCTGATCCCCATGTATTTCATCGTCGGTATCTGGGGACACGAGCGCCGCGTCTACGCCGCCATCAAATTCATTCTGTACACCATGTTCGGCTCGATCCTCATGCTGGTGGCCATCCTGTGGCTTTATAACCTGAGCCCCGGCACGCGAGGCCTTCCAGCCACCTTTGACTTCCCCGAGATTCTGTACCGCATGAGCCACGGCCAGATCCCGCTGGGCGGCACGACCGAGATGCTCCTCTTCCTGGCGTTTCTGCTGGCCTTCGCCATCAAGGTGCCGCTCTTCCCGCTGCACACTTGGCTGCCCGACGCGCATACCGAAGCGCCCACGGCCGGCTCCGTAATCCTGGCGGGCGTGATGCTGAAGCTCGGCACCTACGGCATCCTGCGCTTCTGCCTTCCGCTCTTCCCGCATGCGGTGATGCGCGCCGCGCCCTATGTCGCGACGCTCGCTATCATCGGCATCGTCTACGGCGCGCTGGTCGCCACGGTGCAGCGCGACCTGAAGCGGCTCGTCGCCTACACGTCCGTCAGCCACCTTGGCTTCGTCGTCCTGGGAATCTTCGCGCTGAATACGATTGCGGTTCAGGGCGCGGTCTACCAGATGCTGAATCACGGCGTGTCCACCGGCGCGCTCTTCCTCGCCGTCGGCATGCTCTACGACCGGCGCCACACGCACGACATCAAGCAGTTTGGCGGCTTGACCACTCCCATGCCCGTCCTGATGGCCTTTTTCTGTTTCATCGCGCTTTCGTCGCTGGCGCTGCCTCCGCTCAACGGCTTCATCGGCGAATTCCTTATCCTGATTGGAACTTTCGCCGGACATCGCGCTTGGGCGGTGTGGGCCACCAGCGGCGCCGTTCTTTCGGCCATTTATCTGCTCTGGGCCTACCAGCGCGTCGCCTTTGGCAAAGTCACTGTGGACAAAAATCAGAAGCTTCCCGACGCATCTCTGCGCGAAAAACTGATTCTTGTGACCTTGGCCGCGGCCATCATCTTCATGGGCGTGGCTTCGCCGCTCTTCACTCATCGCATGGCCGCCTCCGCCGACAACGTCCTCCGCCCATTCAACCAAATGCAGGAAGCCATGCGCGCGAAAGAGCATGCCCGCGCGAAGCTCGCTATCTCCGCTCCGCATCCCGCGCAACTTTCTCGGTTCGTAGGGGCGCTGCCCCGGCCTGAGCCCCGAAGGCTTGTTGCGCCTACCTCCGCTGCCGTTTTGTGTAGCGCCGGCGGCTCGCCGGCGGTCTTGCGGCCGCAGGCCGCTTTGGAGTGCGGCAGCTTGTTTACCCTGAACGAAAGCGAAGGGCTGCCGCTTTGTTGTAATGAAGCGTTCGTAGCCCCGGGAACCTCGGGACATCGCAATCACGCCCCAACGCCCGCCGCGCTCACCGCCGCTACAACGGCTGCGTCTCTCATCCCGCTTGCCCTGAGGCACGAAGGGAACCCAGTCCCGCCGCAGTTCGCGGGAATGGGGGTGCGCGCATTTCGCGTCCCGGATGGCGTGCCGGGGAGGGATCTGCTTTTCCCGCACCCACCACTCGCCGTTTCCGCAACGCGCGTCCGTCATCCTGAGCGAAGCCGTCTCGCAGCGCGGGATCGCGCAGCCGAAGGCTCTCTCTTCGGCTTTGTCCTCGCTGACTCTCCCGCGCGACCCGCCCCTGCATCGCCTAGGCTTTTAGGGGGTCGGAGCTTCAGCTCCGACATACGGCGGCCCGTTTATCGTTCAGGGGCTTTAGCCCCTGATCTGCTTTTGCCTTCTCATCCTTTGACACCGGGCGCCTCACCCAAATCAATCGCCGCCTCGCCGAGGGTCGCGCCATGACCCACTTCCCCGCCGAACAACTCGCCAACCTCCAGCGCGTCGCCCCGGAAATCGTGCTGTGCGCGGTCGGCATCCTCATCATGATCGTCGATCCGTTCATTGGCGCGGCCCGCCAGCGCGTCCTGGGCTGGATCGCCTTTGCCGGAACGCTGCTCGCTCTGGGCGCCGTCCACATCGCCGCCGCCGACCGTGGCGCCGCCTACAGCAATTTGATTTTCGCAGACGGCTTCAGCCTGTTCGTGCACGTCATCGTGATTGGCGCCGCCGCCCTCGCCATTCTGGGCTCGATCAATTATCTCGATCAGGAGGGCATCCAGCGCGGCGAGTACTACGCGCTCATTCTCTTCGCCACCGCCGGAATGGGCATCCTGGGCGGCGCCAACGAACTCGTCACTGCCTTCCTCGGCCTCGAGATGAGTTCCATCTCGACCTACATCCTGGCCGGCTTCCGCAAGCGCGCGCTGAAATCCAACGAAGCCTCGCTGAAATATTTCATTCTGGGCTCTTTCGCCACCGCGTTTTTTCTCTACGGCATCGCCATGGTCTACGGCGCCACCGGCTCGACCGAAATCAGCAAGGTTGCGACGATCCTTCGCGGGTTCCACCACTTGCCCGATCTGGCCGTGCTCGGCCTGGGCCTGATTTTCGTCGGCCTCGGCTTCAAGGTTGTGGTCGCGCCGTTCCAGGTCTACGCGCCCGACGTGTACGAAGGCGCGCCCACACCGGTGACGGCGCTACTCGCCTCTGCGCCCAAGGCCGCGACCTTCGCCCTCATGCTGCGCATCTTTTTTGTCGCCTTCGGCTCCGCGGGAAGCCTGTGGTTCTGGGCCATCTGGATTTCGGCTGTGCTGACCATGTTCGTCGGCAATCTGGCGGCGCTGGTACAAACGAACGTCAAGCGCATGCTGGCCTACTCTTCGATCGCGCATGCGGGCTACATCATGGTCGCCTTCATCGCCTCCACCGACCTGGGCATCGCCGCCGTCCTCTTCTATCTCGCCGCGTACGCGCTGATGAAGATGGGCGCGTTTCTGGTGGTCACGCATCTGGGCCAGCAGGGCGAGCAGCGCCTCGACATCAAGGATTACGCCGGGCTGGGCATGCGCCAGCCCGTTCTTGCCGCGTGCTTCTCGCTGTTCCTGCTCTCGCTGCTGGGCTTGCCCGCCACCGCCGGCTTCCTCGGCAAATTCTTTGCCTTTCAGGCGGCGCTCGATTCGCGCGTCATCTGGCTGGTCGTGATCGCCGCCATCAACTCCGTCATCGGCGCTTACTACTATCTGCGCGTGATCATTTCCATGTACTTCTGGGAGCCGTCCAAGGACTATTCCCCAACGGCCGTCGCCCCGGCGCTCACGGTCGCCCTGGTCGTCGCCGCTTTCGGCACCTTGTACCTCGGCCTCTTCCCCGCCCGCGTCCTCCTCCTCGCCCGCTCCGCCGCCGCTTCCCTCCTCCTGCACTAATCGCCGACTCGGGGCTTTGGGTCGCCATGCCCGTTCTGGTGTTTGCATGACGGTCCGGTAGGCGCCCGCGACCTGAACGCTACGTTTGTGCTAAAGTCCTGCCTATCGCATGCTGACTAAGCTCATCATCCGCAACTTCAAGCGCTTCGACCATGTGGAGATTGAACTGGGAAACCCCGTCGTTTTTATTGGGCCGAACGATTCGGGCAAAACCACTGCGCTCCAAGCCTTGGCTCTCTGGGATATTGGACTCAGAAGATGGCAAGAGAAAAGAGCCGGCAAAGCGGCTCCGGAGAAGAGGCCGGGCGTTACTATAAACCGCCGCGACCTGATCGCCGTTCCTGTCCCAGACGCCAACCTTCTTTGGAGAGATCTGCATGTTAGGGATGTGCAGCGAATCAATGGCCAACCGCACACGCAGAACATCCGAGTTGACGTCATCGTCGAAGGCGTGACGCAGGACAAAGCCTGGGCTTGCGGTTTCGAGTTCGACTACGCCAATGAAGAGTCCTTCTATTGCAGGCCTCTTCGCTCCGCCGATGAAAGCAGTCAAGAGAGAATGCCGGTTCCTAACGAAGTGGGGGATGTCCGAATCGCGTTTCTGCCTCCCATGTCAGGTTTGGCAGCTAACGAAACGAGGTTAGATGTAGGAGCCATCAACGTTCGCCTCGGAGAAGGGCGTACTGCCGAAGTACTTAGAAATCTGTGTTACATGATCGCCACCTCTAAACAGGGCGAGGCGAAGTGGGAAAACGTTCGCACCCGAGTAAAAGATCTTTTTGGAGTGACGCTTAACAACCCGTTATATATTTCTGAACGTGGCGAGATCGCAATGACATACTCTACTCCGTCCGGCGTCAAGCTGGACCTCTCGTCCTCGGGGCGCGGACTTCAGCAAACGTTACTTTTATTAGCTCACCTAACCGTGAACCCGAATTCTGTGCTACTCCTCGACGAGCCGGACGCACACCTGGAAATTCTCAGGCAGCGACAAATCTACCAGCTCCTAACGGAAACCGCCCGCAGCCAGTCGAGTCAAGTGATCGCAGCAAGCCACTCTGAAATTGTTCTGAACGAAGCAGCTGATCGTGATGTTGTTGTCGCATTCCTCGGCAAGCCACACAGAATCGACGATCGGGGAAGCCAAGTCCTGAAATCATTACGCGAGATAGGCTTTGACCAATATTATCAAGCGGAACAAACGGGTTGGGTTTTGTACCTCGAAGGTTCGACTGATCTCGCCGTTCTGAGGGCCTTCGCCGACACGTTGGGTCACCCATGCGGTGCGGCACTAGCACGACCATTCATTCACTACGTCGCTAACCTGCCCAACCGTGCTCGAGAACACTTCCACGGATTGCTGGAAGCGAAACCGGACCTCGTTGCTTGCGCGCTGTTTGACCGCGTGGAACCCCAGTTACAGGACAGGCCAGATCTGAGAGAGTATGCATGGCGCAGGCGTGAGATCGAAAACTACCTCTGCTCTCCAGAGACTCTAATCGCCTATGCAGAAGCATCTGCCGAGGAGGCCGTACCAGGGCCGCTCTTTCAACCTACAGAAAAGGAAAAGAGAGTCCAAGCAATGCGTGAGTGTATCGAGGACTTTGTCCCCCGTGCCGCCCTTCGCGACCGATCTGATAGGTGGTGGATGGATACCAAAGCCAGCGACGATTTCCTAGACAGGCTATTTGAGTCCTTTTTTAAGAAGCTGGCATTGCCGAATCTTATGAGCAAGACCCGTTACCAGGTGCTCGCTCGGTATACACCCAGAGACCGGATCGACCCCGAGGTCCCACAAGTACTCGATCTTATATATGCCGTCTCGTCGCGGGCGAAGCCCGTCATAAGCCAGGACTGACGGGAAGTTCAAGAGTGCCGCTGCGCGAATCTCAGCGCGGCTTGCGGCGCGATGCAGCATCGAACAGCGCCGCTGTGCGATCCAGATCGCTTGGATCGATGGCCGCAAGCGGTACATCGTACTGCGCGTGACAATTCACAATACTAGTACCGCGTTTACTGTGTCGTTAGCAAATTAAAATGTCCGGTTTTCGTAGCACGTGATCTGTCCGGTTCGTGTTAATCACCAGCCGTCGCCGTGGCTGTGG